>Ga0070741_10001257_pt1 | contig 79475 bp, 66 predicted proteins | sample Coa_R1_4_FD_66440 | JGI IMG/M metagenome (GOLD analysis project Ga0070741, IMG submission 66440) | Surface soil microbial communities from Centralia Pennsylvania, which are recovering from an underground coalmine fire - Coalmine... | ecosystem: Environmental > Terrestrial > Soil > Unclassified ...
CGCCCGGGACGATGCCTTCCTCGACCGCCGCGCGGGTGGCGTGGAGGGCGTCTTCGACGCGGGCCTTCTTTTCCTTCATCGCCACTTCGGTGGCGGCACCGACCTTGATCACGGCCACGCCGCCGGCGAGCTTGGCGATGCGCTCGTCCAGCTTCTCGCGGTCATAGTCGCTGGTGGCGTCGTCGCGCTGCTGGCGGATTTCCTTGACGCGGGCCTCGATGTCCTTGGCCGAACCGGCGCCATCGATGATGGTGGTGTTTTCCTTGGTGATCTGGACGCGCTTGGCGGTGCCCAGGTCGGACACGCTGGCCTTCTCCAGGGACAGGCCGATTTCCTCGGCGATGACCTGGCCGCCGGTGAGAATGGCGATGTCCTTGAGCATTTCCTTGCGGCGGTCGCCGAAGCCCGGGGCCTTGACGGCCGCGACCTTGAGGATGCCGCGCAGGTTGTTGACCACCAGGGTGGCCAGCGCCTCGCCTTCCACGTCCTCGGAGATGATCAGCAGCGGGCGGCCCTGCTTGGCCACGCCTTCCAGCACCGGCAGCAGCTCGCGGATGTTGGAGATCTTCTTCTCGTTGATCAGGATCAGCGGGTTTTCCAGCTCGACCTGCTGGCTCTGCGCGTTGTTGATGAAGTACGGCGACAGGTAGCCGCGGTCGAACTGCATGCCCTCGACCACGTCGAGCTCGTTCTCCAGGCCCGAACCGTCTTCGACGGTGATGACGCCTTCCTTGCCGACCTTGTCCATGGCGTTGGCGATGATCTCGCCGATGGCTTCATCGGCGTTGGCGGAGACGGTGCCGACCTGGGCGATGGCCTTGCGGTCCTTGCAGGGGGTGCTGAGCTTCTTGATCTCGGCGGTGACGGCCTCGACGGCCTTGTCGATGCCGCGCTTGATGTCCATCGGGTCGACGCCGGCGGCGACCGACTTCAGGCCCTCGTTGAGGATGGCCTGGGCCAGCACGGTGGCGGTGGTGGTGCCGTCGCCGGCTTCATCGCTGGTCTTGGACGCGACTTCCTTGACCAGCTGGGCGCCCATGTTCTCGAACTTGTCCTTCAGCTCGATTTCCTTGGCCACGCTGACGCCGTCCTTGGTGACGGTCGGGGCGCCGAAGGACTTGTCGAGGATGACGTTGCGGCCTTTCGGGCCGAGGGTGACCTTCACCGCGTTCGCCAGGACGTTGACGCCGGCGGCCATGCGGCTGCGCGCGTCGTCGGCAAACTTCACTTCTTTGGCTGCCATGATTCTGTTCCTCTAATATTCTGTTGATCTTTGTGATCTGGATCCCGGCTTTCGCCGGGATGACTTTCACTGCGTGAAAGTCACTTGGTGAAGACGGCCATGATGTCGTCTTCGCGCAGGACCACCAGGTCCGCGCCGTCGACCTTGACCTCGGTGCCGGAATACTTGCCGATCAGCACGGTGTCGCCGGCCTTGATGTCCGGGGCCTGGCGCTTGCCGTCGTCGGTGATCTTGCCCGGACCGACCGCGACCACCTCAGCCTTCAGGGGCTTTTCCGCTGCCTGGTCCGGAATGATGATGCCGCCCGCGGATTTCTTCTCTTCTTCCAGACGCTTCACGATCACGCGATCGTGCAGGGGACGTAGCTTCATGGGTAAAACTCCTCTAAGCGGTTGACTGCACAGTGATTTTCGCGGAGTTGCAAACGCAGCCTCTGCGGGGCTGTTAGCACTCTCCAACGAAGGCTGCTAATTTTTGGGTACGCGCGGGCAAAGTTCAAGGGCAGGCGCGGCCTTTTTTTGGGCCAACTGCCGCCTCGGCGGCAGGACGGCCGCTCCGGCTTGAAGTCAGTTGAGGCTGGCGGGCCCGGCGCCCGATGGGGGGCGCCGGCATGCCTACGGGAACGCTCGTACGAGCGAAGGCAACGCCGTATACCGCCGCCTGATGGCGCGGCTACCCTTTCTTGCCGGCGGCGCCAAGGCGCCCGCTTAGAGCGCGTTTGCGATCGAGCTGAATACGCTGCTCAAGCCGGTACCCAAGGCCTGGGCGCCAAGCAGCATGATGAGAGCGACCACAGCGATGATCAAAGCGTATTCGGTTGCGGTGACTCCCCGCTCACGGCCGAACCTGCGGATATTGATTGATGACATTGTCCAAGCCCTGCGTGGGATGAGGGAAAAGTAAGCCCGTATTCAATATGTTCTCAGGCTACGGCGAACTCAAACCCACCGGGAACTGCGATCCATACCGCTCATCGGCCGGGCCCAGACTCCTTGTTCTTCAACGCTTCTTGAAGGGCAAGCCCTACCCTCCGGCAGGGGCGCCGTTAGGTGGATGGTGCAAGAATCGGCCGTTCCGTCCGTGCCGGAGCCGTCCATGAACAGCAGCAGCCTCCCCACCGCCACGGCGCCCGCCGTAGCTCCGCGCTGGGCCGCGGCGATGCGCCGCTTCAACAACTGGTGCCTGTTCGACATTGGCGGCGGCCCGCGGCCGCTGAAGCTGGCCTGGGTCATCAATCTGCAGAAGGCCGGCTGCTTTCCGTTCTACGCCTTCCTGATGTGGTACTACGCCGACAAGACGCCCTGGGCCACCTCCACCGCGGCCTGGATCTACCTGGCGATGCACGGCTCCTATGGCCTGCTGTGGCTGCTCAAGGACATGGTGTTCCCGGACGCCAACTGGCAGGGCCGCTGCACCATCGGCAGCGCGGTCTTCGGCGCGGTGGGGCTGGCTTTTTACTGGGCCATCGGCTGGGTGCTGATCTCCGGCGTCTCCAACCCGCACTATCCCCTGCCCGAGCACGCCTGGTTCACCCTGTGCATCTCGCTGTGCATCCTCGGCTGCGCCTTCGTCTTCGGCGCCGACACGCAGAAGTACGTGCAACTGCGCGCGCGCCGCGGCCTGATCACCGACGGCCTGTTCACCTACATCCGCCACCCCAACTACCTGGGCGAGATGCTGGTCTACGGCAGCTTCGCGCTGCTGGCCTGGCACTGGCTGCCGCTGCTGGTGCTGGCCTACTTCTGGGGCTGCATGTTCGCCGTGAACATGGTCATGAAGGAGGCCAGCATGTCGCGCTACCCGGAGTGGGCCGCCTACCGCAGGCGCAGCTGGTGGCTGGTGCCGTTCGTGCTGTGAGCGGACCCGGGGCTGGCCAGTAAAGATCGAACGGTCTCGTTCCGAAGCCGTGTTCCCCTTCAGGCAGCCCGGCTTCTAGATCGCAAACCAGGCGAACAGGAACAGCGTGTTGTTGTCGTGCGCGTTGCGGCCCGAGCCGTCGTAGTCGGCGCCGCCGCCGTTGAACTCGGTGTACCAGGTGTATTGCAGGCCCAGCCGCGCATTGAGATAGGGCCGCAGCAACGACGTGGCCTTGCCGAACGGGATGTATTCGGCCTGCAGGATGTAGCCGCGGCTGTCGGGGCTGCCGCTGGCGCTGCCGGAGATCGCGTCCGGCGCGTACAGCACCGGATCGCTGCCGCCGCTGATGCGGAACCAGGCGGTGCTGAAGGCGTAGCTCTGGCGGAAGGTGTATTGCGCGTTGAGCCACGTGGTGTTGAGCTGGTTGGCGGCCAGCCCGACGCCGCCCAGCGCGAAGGACGCGTCCAGCTTCTGCAGCTCGTGCACCTGGGTCGCCTGCAGCAGCAGGCCGTGGGAGCCGCGCACGGCGCCGTAGCTGGCGTCGAAGCCGAGGTCGGTGTAGTGGTCGGTGCCCGCGCTGCGGTCGCCGCCCGGATACTGGTGCAGGTCGATGCCGAACACGCCGATCGAGCCGTAGCCGGCGCCGCGCTGCCCTTTGAGCGCCACGCGCCAGTACGGGGCCAGCCCATGGAACGGACTGACGGCGCCGGCGCCCGCGCCGACCATGCTCAGGACGCGGTCGGGCAGGCTGCGGTAGGCGCCGCCCTCCAGGTACAGGTGCTCGTCGATCAGGCTGTACGCCGTCAGGCCGTACACCGTCTGCGCCAGTGCGCCCTCGATCACCGGCGCGGCGGCCGGGGTCGGCGCGAGGCCCGAGGCGACGTAGGGGTAGCTCCAGGCCGGCGTGGTGTTCCATAAATCCTGCACCGTGGGACTGTTGTTGAGCGACAGCCCCCACACCAGGCCGGTGCCGCCGATATGGGCCTTGTCCGCATAGCGCAGGTCGAAGTTATCCCAGGCCAGGCGCTGGGCGATGCCATCGTAGGTCACCTGGACGAACGCGCCGAGGTGATCGAGAATGCGGCCGGCATAGAACAGGCTGGTCTGGTCCACCGCCGGGTTGTCGTTGGGGCTGAAATGCGGCGCGGCGCCGCCGTCCTGCCCGGAGCGGGTGTTGGTGAAGGAGGAGATGAGCATGGCGGCGAGCGGCGGCAAGCCGGACTGGCCGTCGCTCATCACATAGCCGTTGAGCTTGAAGTCCTGGCCGGCAGGCGTCAGCCCGGGGCCGAAGGACGTGGTGTGGCAGGTGGCGCAGGGCAGGCCGGTCTGGCGGGCGAAGCTCGGCACGGCCAGCGCCGCCTGCGGCGCCAGGCCGAGCAGCAACAGGGCCAGCAGCGCCAGCAGGCGGGCCGGCCGGCAGGCAGGTTGGATCATCGGGTGGACTCCGTCAGCGCACGCCGCTCTGGGCGAGCATGGATTCGATCGCCGCGCGCAGCTCCGCGTCGCTCAGCTCGGCGACGCCGCCGCGCGGCGGCATGCTGTTCTTGCCGTTGGCGGCCGAAGCCAGCAGGCCGTCGACCGAGCCGGCCGCGCGCAGCCGCGCCGACCAGGCCTCGGCATTGCCGATGCGCGGCGCGCCGAACAGGCCGGCGCGGTGGCAGGCCGAGCAGACCTGGCGCACCGTCTGGTCTCCGGGGCGCGGCGCATCGGCGGCATCCGCCGCGCCGCCGGCGAGGACCGACAGCACCAACAAGGCTGAAACGGGACGCAGCATGTCCTTCCCTCCTCGGCGAGAGGCTCGCGGACCTCGGTTTGAAGGCGGGGGCTCGTGGCGACGCCCCCGCGGGTCATGCGGCCGCGGCGCTCAGCAGCCGTAACCGGTGCACGGACCGCTGCCGGTGGTGACGGTGCGGGTATCGATGCGGCCATAGCTGCCGTCCGCCTCGCCGTTAGTGCCGGCGGCGTAGAACAGGGTGTTGTGCGGCTGGCCGGCGGCGTCGTTGCCGAAGGCGATGCCCCACAGTCCGTCGATCACGACCGGCTGCCCGTCCGGCGACGACAGGGTGCCCTTGAACGCGCCGGTGTTCGGGTCGTAGGCGTTGATCTTGCCGTCGCCGAAATTGCCGATCAGCAGGTCGCCGCTGAACGCGCCGAAGTCGGCGGGCGCCAGCGCCACGCCCCAGGGCGCATTGAGCGCGCCGCCGGGAGCGACGAACTCGCGGCCGCCGAGCATGTGGCCGCTGGTGTCGAAGATGTCGACCACGCCCAGGCCGGCGCCGTCCACTTCGTCGTGCTTGTCCGGCAGCTGCTGCTCGGCGAAGGTGACGACGATGCTGCCGCCCACCGCCTGGATGCCGAACGGCGCGTAATTGGCGGGCAGCGCCGGGTCGGTGAAGCCGCCGGGCATCGCCACCTTGTGGAAGTCCTTGTCGAACACGTCGACCTTGGCGTTGTGGAAGTCGGCGGCATAGAGGAAGTTGCCGCCCGGCGTGTTGGCGATGGCCAGGCCCTTGTACACCGCGCCGCCGGCGCCGTCGTCGTAGCCGATCACGGTGGTGTTGCCCACCGCCGGCGACCAGCCCGAAACGGTGCCGCCCTCGCCGTCGTAGATGAACTGCGCCGCGCCGGAGTGGCCGCCGCCGCTGACCACGAAGTCGGCGCTGCCGTTGAAGACGATGCCGGTGGGATCGGGATCGCCGTTGAGGCCGCTGGCCACCGTCACCACCAGCGTCTGCGCCGCGCCGCTGCCGTCGTAGAGCGTGGAGGTCTGGGTGCCGTTGTTGGCCACCCAGACCGGCCCGGCCGGCTCGAAGGCGATGCCCCAGGCATTGACCAGGTTGGCGTCGTTGTGGGCCGCGGCGATGGCGGCCTTGTCGGACACCAGCCGGGTGGCGGAGAAACCGTTCTGGGTAGTACCCATGTTGCTGCTGTTGCAGGCGGCGAGCAGCACGCCGGCCGCCAGCATGGCGGGCCAGGTCGGGGATGGGCGCATCGGGCTCTCCTACGAAGTTGGCAGGAACTCACCTGCCTGCGTAGGTGCCGCGCCGGCTGGAAAAGGTTGCCGCGCGCCTCAGGGCGCCGGCGTCGCGGCCTGCGCCACCGCGCCGCAGGCGCTGGCCGGACGCAGCGCGGCGACCGCGGCGCACACGTTGATGGAGCCGTTGCCGGTGCGCAGCAGCAGGTTCTGCACCGCCGCCGCGTCGAGCCGCGGCTCGAGCGCCAGCAGCAGCGCCACCGCCCCGCTGACGTGCGCCGCCGCGAGCGAGGAGCCGGAGACGAAGTCGTAGTGGCCGCCCGGCGTCAGGGTCAGCACCTGGCGGCCGGGCGCGTGCAATGCGCCACCCGCCGCCACCGGCCGTTCGGCGGTGTCGACGGCGATGACGCCGGGCACGCCGACCGGGAAGCCGTCGGTGCGGCCGTCCGGCGGCACCGCGCCGACCACCACCACGCCGCGCCTGCCGGCGTACTCCACCAGCTGGCGCAGCAGCGGATCGGCCGGGCCGCCGAGACTGAGATTGATGACGCGCGCGCCGGAGTCGATGGCGATGGTCAGGGCCTGCGCCAGGGTGAAGGAATTGCATTGCGCGCCGTCGGCCAGCGGCTGCAGCTGCCAGCAGGCCTTCAGCGCGAGTATGCGCACGCCGGGGGCGACGCCGACGATGCCTTCGCGGTTGTTGGCGTCGGCGGCGATGATGCCCGCCACCTCGGTGCCGTGGCGGTCGGCGTCGAACTGGCGCGCATCGTCGTCGACGAAGTTGCGCCGCGCCTGGATGCGGCCCTGCAGGTCGGGATGCGCGGTATCCAGGCCGGTGTCGATCACCGCCACGCGTACCCCGTCGCCGCGCGACCACTGCTGGGCGTCGGCCGCGTCGATCTGGGCGAAGCCGCGCTGCAGGCCGAAGTACGGATCGTTGTAGCCGGCGCCCAGCGTGCCGAAGTTCTGCAGCGGCTGCGCCAGGCTGACCCGCGGGTCGCGGCCCAGGCGCGCCAGCAGGTCTTCGCGCGAGCCGCCTTCGGCCATCTCCAGCACCACGCACTGCACCTGCAGCGGCTGGATCGGCCAGCCGGCGATTTCGCGCAGGCCATAGTCGCGCTCCAGGGCCGCCAGGTTGGCGCGCGCGCTCTCGCCCTCGGCGTACAGCGGCATGCCGTCGTAGCCGCGCAGGCTCGAACCGGCGTGCAGCGCCACCGCCTGCGCCGGATTGGCCACGGTCAGCACGATCAGCCGCGCCGCGCCGTCGCGCATCCGCGGCGCGGCGGCCGCGGCGTCGCCGCCGCTGCCGGGCAGCCCGGCGCAACCCGCCAGCCAGCAGGCCAGCAGCGCCGCGCAGGCGCGCTGTTTCACGGCGCTCCGGGCGCCGCGTTCACCGGCTCGGCGAACCGCACGCCGGGATGCGAGCGCAGCTGCGCCAGCGCGTCGGCTGCGCCGCTGGCGCCGGCCTGCGGCGCCAGCGAATACACGCCGCCGTCGCCGGGCCCGCCGACGATCTGCAGACGGGTGCGGCCGAGCAGCGCTTCGAGCTCGCCCAGGCTGAGGGTCGGCGCCAGCACCGCGCGGATGCTGGCGCGCGGCACGCCTTCGGCCGGCGCGCTGAGGGTCTGGTACAGCGGCGCGTGCTCGCGCGCCGCCTCCCGCGACCACAGCGCGGCGCTGAGCGCGGCGATGCCGACCGCCTCGATCAGCACCGCGGCGAGCAGGCCGCGCGCCAGCGGCAGCGGGGCGGTGCGGCGGCGCGGCGGCGCCGGCGCGGCGGCGTCGATGCGCTGCCACAGCCGACGCAGCGCCGGCTGCGGGTCGGCCGGCGCGGCGGCCGGCGCCTCGCTGCGCATGGCGGCATGCAGGCGCGTCTGCAGCGCCAGCTCCTCGCGGCAGTCGGCGCAGTCGGCCAGGTGCTCGTCGACGGCGCGGCGCTCCGCGGCGGAGGCGCGGCCGTTGACCACCCAGGGAATCAGCTCCCAGGCCTGGCGGTGGCGGGAAAAGCTTTCGTCCGACTGGTTCATGCCTGACCTCGTTGCCTCGTGCCGCCGAGCGCCGGCAGCAGGTTGCGCAGCTTGACCCGCGCGTGGAACATCCTGGCCTTCACCGTGCCGACCGAGCAGTCCATGATGGCGGCGATCTCCTCGCAGGAGTGGCCGAGGTAATAGGCCAGCTCCAGCGTGGTGCGCTGTTCCGGCGGCAGGTGGCGCAGGCCCTGGCCGACCCAGTCGCGCAGCTCCTGCTCGGCCTGCAGCTCCGGCGTCCCGGTGTCCTCGTACTCCTCGGCCAGCGGCTCGGTGGGCAGAGCGCCGCCGCGGCGGAAGGACTTGAGGGTGCAGCGGTAGGCGATGCCCATGATCCAGGTCGAAACCAGCGAGCCGCCGCGGAATTCGCCGGCCTTCTGCCACACCACCCAGAACGTGTCGTTGATCGCTTCCTCGATCAGGTCCTGGCGCTGCGTCAGCCGCGCCAGGAACCGGCCGAGACGGCGGTAGTAGGCGGCGTACAGGGTCTCGAAGGCCTGGCGGTCGTGTTGCGCCACCTGCCGCAGCAGCGCCAGCTCCTGGGCGTTGTCCGCCCGGGGTGGGTCCGGCTGGGCCTGGTTCACCGCGATCACTGGCATGACACCGATCCCGCTCCTGCAGTAAGGATTCCCTCAGCGTGAGTGCCGCTATCCGCGGGAATGGTTGCAGGCCGCCTCAGAAACGCCAGAGCGCGCCGGCCACCAGCCGGCGCACCGCCACCTCGTCGTGGAACAGGCGGCGGGCGGTGTCGTCGGTATCGATCCAGGACAGCTCCAGGTGCAGGGGGCCGCGGTCCCAGCCCAGGCCGGCGTTCCAGTAGACATAGCCCTGGTCCACCGCCCAGCGCAGGTCGTAATAGCCCAGGCCGGCATCGGCGGAAAAGCCCTGCGGCAGCGGCTGGTGCAGCGCCAGGTCGTAGGACAGTGCGGCGCGCCCGCTGACCTGGCCGCCGCGGCGGGTTTCGACCGAGGTGTCGGGCGAAAACGCCACGGTGGCGAACACCCGGTCGGCGTAAGCCAGGGTGCCGGACAGCTCCTCGTAGTTGTAGTGCCGACCCGGGTTGTTCCAGGGGTAGTCGTGGTGCACCGCTTCGAGCCGGGCGCTCCAGGCCTGGGCCAGCCGCCACTGGTAGCCGAGATACGGATCGAACTCGGCGCTGGTGGAATCGTAGGCACTGCGCCGGACGCTGCTGGCCCACAGGCCGGCGAACCAGCCGGACGGGGTGTTGTAGTGCAGGTCGAGCTGGCCGGCGGGCCGGTTGTCGCTCTGGGTCAGGCCGCGATAGACGTAATCGCTGCTCAGGCCGACCGCGCCGCCCCAGCCTTCTGCGCGCAGTGGCGGCGCCGCCGCCAGCAGCGCGGCCAGCGCCAGCCGGCGAAGGAGTCCGCGGTTCGCCGCCAGGATGCGCATCGGGCTCCGCCATCGGGCTGCCAGGGGGCGCAATTATCAGCACGAGCCGGGCGGGTTTTGCAAAGCAGTCAGGGCAATCCGCCCATCGCGAAGGTCGCCGCTGCGCTCAACAGCAGCAGGCCGCCGCTGAGCCGGCCGCCCTGGGCGCCGGCCGGCGCCAGCTTCTCCAGCAGCACGAACACGGTGAGGCCGGCGATCCACCACAGGTTCATCACGCCGCCGGCGAACAGCAGCAGCATCAGCGCCCAGCAGCAGCCCAGGCAGTACCCGCCGTGGGCCAGGCCCATGCGCAAGGCGCCGCGCCGCCCGGGCCGCCAGTGGCCGGCGATGAACGCCGCGGGGGCGCGGCAGGATTGCAGGCAGCCGCGCTTCCAGCCGCTGAGCTGCCAGGCCCCGGCCGCCAGCAGCAGCGCCGCGCCGGGTGCGGCGCCGCGCAGCTGCATCATCGGCGTCAGCAGCAGGGCCTGCGCCAGCAGCAGCTGCGCCAGGGTCGCCGCCAGGCTGAAGCCGCCCCAGGCCAGCAGGTAGCCGGCGGCGAAGGCGCGGACGTGGGCGGCGGTATCGTCGCCGGCCGCGCTGCGCCGCACGACGTTGGCGTAGAGCAGCAGCGTCGGCGCCGCCGAGGGCAGCATCATGCCGGCCATCATCGCCGCCCACATGGCGAACAGCAGCAGCGCATAGGACCAGCCGCTGCCGCCGCGCATCATCCACTGCGCCGCGCCGTCCATCGCGCCGTACATGTCGCGCGCCATCGGCACGATCCAGGCCCAGCACAACAGCACCGTGAGGGCGAGGGAGGCGGCGATCCACCAGCGGTCGCGCCGCAGCGCCAGCTCCAGCGCCGTCGGCTGGCTCATCGGCAGGGCGTGACCGCTAGTGGCGGACGACGCCGTGGGTGCTCCAGTGGATCGGCGCCAGGTGCGCATGGCTGTCGACGAAGTCCAGCTGCACCGGGCCGCTGCTGTTGGCCCTGCCGCGCGCCAGCTCCGCCGTGGCGTACTCGAAGCCGGTGGGCAGGTTGACGGTGACCCGGTGCGGCGCGCCGGTGACGGGGTTGAGGATGGGGCCGGCGCTGCTCTCGATCAGGCCCGGGACGTGCAGCCGCGCATTGGCTCCGGACACGTCGACGCTGAGCTCGATGGGCTTGAACAGCGTCGGCAGGTAGGTGGTGACGGTGGTGCTGAACACCTGCCACACCAGGCTGCCCGGATCGGTGTCCCTGCCGTGCGAGATGGCTTCGATGGCGGCGCGCTGCTCCGCACCGGCGCGGTCCTCGATCACCGTCATGAAGGTGCCGCCGCCGAGGTGGATCGGCCCCGGCCAGAACGCCAGGATGCCCCAGCGCAGGCCGTCCAGCGGCACCTTGCCGTAGCGGCCCTTCTCGATCTGCACGAAGGTGTGGGCGCGGCAATGCCCTTTGTCGGGCAAGGCGTTGAATTGGCAGGGACAACCGGTGTGGCAATTGCAATTGGCGAACTCGACGCCCTGCATTTCCCATTCGACGAAGGCCATGTTCCCCTCCTCCCGAGCCGATGCGCCTGAGCCACAGTCTACTCCCGCCCGCTAGAATCGGGCGAAAACCCCACGCCTCCGGAGCCGAAACCATGAAGCCGTACGGCCGCAAAGTCGCCATCCTCGGCGGCGCGCGAATCCCGTTCGCCCGCCAGAACACCGCCTACGCCCTGCGCAGCAACCAGGACATGCTGACCGCGGCGCTGAAGGGCGTGGTCGACAGGTTCCAGCTGCACGGCGAGCGCCTCGGCGAGGTGGCCGCCGGCGCCGTGCTCAAGCATTCGCGCGACTTCAACCTGTGCCGCGAGAGCACCCTGTCCTCCGGCCTGGCGATGGAGACTCCGGCCTACGACCTGCAGCAGGCCTGCGGCACCAGCCTGGAGACGGCGATCACGGTGGGCAGCAAGATCGCCCTGGGCCAGATCGAATGCGGCATCGCCGGCGGCGTCGACACCGCCTCGGACGCGCCGATCGGCGTCAGCGAGGGCCTGCGCCGGATCCTGCTCGAGGCCAACCGCGCCAAGACGACGGGCCAGCGCCTCGCGGCGCTCGCGCGGTTCCGGCCCCGCGACCTGGCGCCGCTGATCCCCGGAGTCAGCGAGCCGCGCACCAAGATGTCGATGGGGCAGCACTGCGAGGCGATGGCCAAGGAGTGGAAGATCCCGCGCGAGGAGCAGGACCAGCTGGCGCTGGAATCGCACCAGAAGGCGGCCAAGGCCTACGACAACGGCTTTTTCGCCGACATGATCGTGCCCTACTCCGGCCTCGACCGCGACAACAACCTGCGCGCCGACTCGAGCCTGGAGAAGCTGGCCAAGCTCAAGCCGGCCTTCGACAAGGTCAATGGCACGCTCACCGCCGGCAACAGCACGCCGCTGACCGACGGCGCCTCGGCGGTGCTGCTGGCCTCGGAGGACTGGGCCAAGGCGCGCGGCTTCAAGCCGCTGGCCTACCTGAGCAGCTACGAAACGGCGGCGGTGGATTTCTTCGAACGCAGGGAAGGCCTGCTGATGGCGCCGTCCTACGCGGTGCCGCGCATGCTGGAGCGCAACGGCCTCAAGCTGCAGGACTTCGACTTCTACGAGATCCACGAGGCCTTCGCCGCGCAGGTGCTGTGCACCTTGCGCGCCTGGGAGGACAAGAAGTTCTGCAAGGACCGGCTGGGCCTGGACAAGCCGCTGGGGGCGATCGACCGCTCGCGCCTCAACATCCACGGCAGCAGCCTGGCGGTGGGCCACCCCTTCGCCGCCACCGGCGGGCGCATCCTCGCCACCCTGGCCAAGATCATCTCCGAAAACGGCGGCGGCCGCGGCCTGATCTCGATCTGCACCGCCGGCGGCATGGGAGTGACCGCGATCGTTGAAGGTTGAGGGTCGTCGCCCGCGGCGCCAAGGCGCATCCGGCGGATGGGGGGTGCGCAAGGCTCGCGGCGGCGGGAATTGGCACCGCCCGCGCCGGGGTCCGCACTGCCCGCACGTCCTCCGGCCTTCGCCCGATCGCCGCGCGCCGGCTCCCCGAGACGGGCCAGCTAGGCGCGCCGGGCCGCGGCGGGCATACTTCTGGCATCAAGCGGGCCGGGAGCCCGCCATAACCATCCAGAATTCAGAGGGGAAATCATGAGTTTGTTCCGTACCAAGCCGATCGACGTCAATGCCGATACGGGCCTGAAGCGCGCCCTGGGCGCCTTCGACCTGACCATGCTCGGCATCGGCTGCATCATCGGCACCGGCATCTTCGTGCTGACCGGCGTAGTCGCCGCGCAGCACGCCGGTCCGGCGATCGTGCTGTCCTTCATCCTGTCCGGCACCGCCTGCGCCTTCGCCGCGCTGTCCTACGCCGAGCTGGCGGGCGCCATCGGCGGCGCCGGCAGCGCCTACGGCTACGCCTATTCCGGCATCGGCGAGTTCATCGCCTGGATCATCGGCTGGGACCTGATCCTGGAATACGCCGTCGCCACCTCGACCGTGGCCATCGGCTGGTCCGGCTACTTCGGCAAGATCCTCGAGCTGGTCGGCATCCACCTGCCGCATGAATTCACCACCGCCTGGTTCGAAGGGGGCATCGCCAACGTGCCGGCCATGATCATCGTGCTGCTGCTGTCGGTGCTGCTGTCGATCGGCGTCAGCGAATCGGCGCGCTTCAACACCGTCATGGTCTTCATCAAGCTCTCCGCCGTCCTGATCTTCATCGTCGTCGCCGCGCCGCACGTGCACCCGGCCAACTGGACACCCTTCGTCCCGCCGGCGACGGTGGATGCCAGCGGCCAGTCGCATTTCGGATGGAGCGGCGTGCTCACCGGCGGTTCGCTGATCTTCTTCGCCTACATCGGCTTCGACGCGGTTTCCACCGCGGCCGAGGAAACCATCAATCCGCAGCGCAACCTGCCGATCGGCATCATCGCCTCGCTGGTGATCTGCACCATCCTGTACATCGTCGTCTCCGGCATCCTCACCGGCGTGGTGCACTACGACCAGATCGACATCAAGGCCCCGATCGCCGACGCCCTCAAGCAGCTGGGCATCGGCTGGGCCGAGGCGCTGATCTCGATCGGCGCGCTGGCCGGCATCACCACCGTGATGCTGGTGCTGTACTTCGGCCTGACCCGCATCGTCATGGCGATGGCGCGCGACGGCCTGCTGCCCAAGCCGATGTCGAAGATCAACCCGAAAACGCAGACTCCGGTTCCCCTGATCATCGGCGCGGGCGTGGTCATCGCCCTGATCGCCGGCCTGTTTCCGATCGGCAAGGTGGCGGAGCTGGTCAATCTCGGCACGCTCGCGGCGTTCTTCCTGGTCTGCGCCAGCGTCATCGTGCTGCGCAAGACCCGTCCGGACCTGAAGCGTCCGTTCCGCACGCCGCTGGTGCCGCTGGTGCCGCTGCTCGGCATGGGCTTCTGCGGCTTCCTCATGGCGGGCCTGCCGATGGTGACCTGGGAAGGCTTTGCCATCTGGTCGGCGGCGGGCCTGCTGATCTTCTTCCTCTACTCGCGCCACAACAGCGAGCTGGCGGCATGACGTCGTGTCCAAGAACGCGGCCATCCATGGCCATGGCCGTTCGAACAAGCCGATAACCATCCGGGCCTACCACTTATGACTGGCTTCTGGTCGGCGGTCGACGCCGTCAACGGCGCCCTGCTGTCGGTGCCGATGCTGCTGGCCCTGCTCGGCATCGGCCTGCTGTTCACCTTGTGGAGCGGCTTCTGCCAGTACCGCTCGCTGACCCACGGCGTGGCGCTGGTGGCCGGCAAGGGCATCGACACCGGGCACGGCAGCGGCGCGCTGAGCCACTTCCAGGCGCTGACCACGGCGATGTCCGGCACCGTCGGCCTGGGCGCGATCGCCGGCATGGCGATCGCGGTGGACTTCGGCGGTCCCGGCGCGGTGTTCTGGATGTGGGTGGTGGGCCTGCTCGGCATGGCGCTGAAGACCACCGAGGTGACGCTGTCCCTGCTCTATCGCGACACCTCGGAGCAGGACAACCCGCATGGCGGCGCCATGTTCGTGGCGCGCAACGCGCTGGGCAAACTGCCCGGCATGGAGCGCTTCGCCCGCTTCGTCGGCGTGTTCTTCTGCTTCGCCCTGCTGCTGTTCGCAGTGACCGGCGGCAACATGTTCCAGACCTGGAGCGCCGCCGACACCACCCGCGAATACTTCGGCGTGCCGACCTGGATCACCGGCGTGATCCTGGCCACCCTGGCCGGCGTCGCCATCCTCGGCGGCATCAAGCGCATCGGCAACGTCACCGGCATCCTGGTGCCCTTGAAGTGCGGCGTCTATGTGCTTTGCGGGCTCTACGTGATCCTGCTCCACGCCAACGAGCTGCCAGCCCTGGTGCGCCTCATCTTCGTCTCCGCTTTTTCCAAGACCGAGGCCGCCGGCGCCTTCACCGGCGGCATGATGGGCAGCGCCTTCCTGTGGGGCATGAAGCGCGCGCTGTTCTCCAGCGAGTCGGGCCTGGGCACGGCGCCGATCGCGCATGCCGCGGTGAAGACGCCGGAGCCGGTGACCGAGGGGGTGGTGGCGGGCCTGGAGCCCTTCATCGACACCATGTTCGTCTGCACCGTCACCGGCCTGGTGCTGCTGTGCAGCGGCGTCTGGAACCGCCCCCCGGCCGCGCGCTGGGAGACGCCGCCGTCCTTCGTGCAGGTGCAGCCCGGCCTGTGGCAGCCGGACCTCCAGGCGCCGCCGGCCGACAACGCCGGCAAGCCCTGGACCGAGAACGCGCCGGTGTTCGTCGTCGCCGACCGTGCCGGCACGCGCCTGCGCGTCTACGGCACGGTCCATGACGGCGCCGGCGGGCCGCGCATCGACTGGCAGCCGCTGGCCGCCGCGGCCGCGCCCCAGGTCGCCGAGCACGGCCTGTTCGCCGACTACCGCGGCGCCACCCTGGTGGCCAAGTCGTTCGACTCGGTGCACGAGGGCTTCGGCCGCTGGCTGGTGACCATCGTGGTCTGGGTCTTCGCCCTGTCCACGGTGATCTCCTACGGCTATTACGGCGAGCAGGGCATCATCTACCTGTTCGGCGCCGGCGCGGTGACGGTATACCGCTGGCTGTGGTGCTTCGCCGCCGCCGCGGCCTGCTTCGGCTTCATCCGCACCTCGGTGCAGCTCGATTCGATCAGCACCATCGGCATGGGCTTCATGTACATGGTCAGCCTGCCGCTGATGCTGCTGTTCGGGTCGCGGGCGATGGGCGCCTACAAGGACTACTTCCGCCGCCTGCGCGCCGGGCAAATCCGCCGGGCGGGCGCCGCGGCAAAGGCTTAGGGCCTGTTCACGCTATTTCGATCGCTGCGAAGGGGTCTGTTGGCGCAGTGCAAGGCGCGGCCGGCGCGGTGTGCCGGATGTACACAAGGAGGGAGCAACGTGGCAATGTGCGAAAACAGACCCTTCGCAGCGATCAAAACAGCGTGAACAGGCCCTAGTCTGCGGCGATGAGCGCGACCTCCCCTGCCCACCGCACGCCGGCGCAAGCCGGCGTCCTGCTGATCAACCTCGGCACGCCGGCGGCGCCGACGCCGGCGGCGATCCGCCGCTACCTGGCGCAGTTCCTCGCCGACCGCCGGGTGGTGGAGCTGACGCCGCTGCTGTGGCTGCCGCTGCTGTACGGCTTCATCCTGCCGTTCCGCCCCGGCCGGCTGGCGCATGCCTACGAAAAGATCTGGACCGCCGAAGGCTCGCCGCTGCTGGCCATCTCGCGGCGCCAGGCGGACATGCTGCGGAGCCATCTTGCAGAGCAGCTCGGCCGCGCGGTGCCGGTGGCGTTGGCCATGACTTATGGCGAGCCTTCCATTCCCGCCGCGCTGGCGGAGCTGGAGGCCCAGGGGGTGCGGCGCCTGGCCGTGCTGCCGCTCTACCCGCAGTACTCCTGCTCCACCACCGCGGCGGCGTACGACGCGCTGTTCGCCGCGCTGAAGACGCGGCGCTGGATGCCGGAGCTGCGCACCGTCGGCAGCTACCACGACGACCCCGGCTATATCGCGGCGCTGGCGCAGAGCGTGCGCACGCACTGGCACGCGCACGGGCGCGGCGAGCACCTGCTGCTGTCCTTCCACGGCCTGCCGCAGCGCACGGTGCTGGCCGGCGATCCCTACTATTGCCACTGCCAGAAGACCGGCCGCCTGCTGGCCGAAGCGCTCGGCCTCGGCGAAAACGACTACGGCATCGCCTTCCAGAGCCGCTTCGGCAAGCTGCCGTGGGTGCAGCCGTACACCGAGCCGACCATCGAGGCCCTGGCGCGGCGCGGCGTGCGCCGGCTCGACGTCATCTGCCCCGGCTTCGCCGCCGACTGCCTGGAAACGCTGGAAGAGATCCAGCTGCGCTACGCCGAGACCTTCACCACCGCAGGTGGCACCGCGCTGCGCTACATCCCGGCGCTCAACGACAGCTCCGCCCACACCGAGGCGCTCGGCGGCATCCTGCTGCGGCAATTGCGCGGCTGGCTGCCGGCGGAGGAAAGCGCCGAGGCCCTCGCCGCGCGGCAGCAGCGTGCGGCGGCGATGCAAAGGCCTTTCGCGGGAACTTAGCCCGCCCGGCCTGCCGCATCCGGACCGGCGGGCTCCGGCAATAAAAAACCCCCGCCGCTGACGCGGCGGGGGTTGGTGTGACGACTACCGAACCTTATTCGCCCTTGGTGCTGATCTCGGCGCGGCGGTTCAGGGCGCGGCCCTCGGCGGTGGTGTTCGGCGCCACCGGCTGGCTCTCGCCATAGGCGTAGGTCCGGATGCGGCCGGCGTCGACGCCCTTGCGCACCAGGTAGTCCTTGACCGCGGTGGCGCGGCGCTCGGACAGGGCCTGGTTGTAGGCGTCGGTGCCGATCCAGTCGGTGTGGCCGGCCACGTCCACCTTCAGGCTCGGGTAGGTCGCGCTGAGCTGGTTGATGGTGGTGACGTCGCTGTCCAGGCTGGCCTTGGCGTACTCGGTGAGGCTGAACTTGTCGAACGCGAAGTGCACGTCCTCGAAGCGGTGGACGGCGCCGGGCGGCGGCGTGCTATTGGTCGGCTGCTGCGGCACGGGGGGCGGCAGCGGCTGCTGCGCCGCTTCCTCGGTGCCGCCGAACGCCAGCGGAATGATCAGGCCCAGGCTCAGCACCGGCTCGCCGAAGTTGCTGCCGACCTTGGTGCCGGGGAATTTCGCCTTGTCCACATCGGTCCAGCGATAGCGCACGTCGCCGCGCACGCCGAAGTCGGTGTCGAAGACCTTGAAGTAGTGGATCGCGCCGACGCCGGCGTCGGCGAAGAAGCCGGCGTCCTGGCCGACGTTCTTCAGCACGTTCTTGGAATAGCCGCCGCCGACGCCGAAGTACGGCGCGAAGGCCGGATCGCGCGAGAAGAAGAACTGGCCGTCGAGCTTGGCCAGGTACTGCTTCCACGGATTGCTGCCGGCATCGTCGTTGGCGTTGAAGTGCGAGTAGGCGCCGTCCAGCTCCAGGTTGAGCAGGCGGTTGATGGGGACGCCGCCGCCGAGCATGCCGCCGATGCCGTTGTCGGAGTGACGGTCGTTGTCGGAGAAGGTGTACATCAGGCTTTCGCTGAGGTACGGACGCATCGAAACCTCGTCGGCGTGCGCGGGCAGCGCCGCTGCGAGAACCAACCCGGTGCCGATGAGCCCCGAACGCTTAAACTTATTCATTTTTGCGAGTCCCCGTCCTGTGGAGTGCCGAGCAGCCGCGCCCGTGCCAGCATTAGTATACGCAAGGATCGTGACATTTTGGAATCGCGGCGGCGCCGCGTTCAAGCCCGCAAGCCCCTGATATTAACCGGCCAAGGAGCCGTTCGTGCATCAATTCCTGCTGGATTACGGCCTGTTCCTGGCCAAAACCGTGACCTGGGTCGCAGCCTTCATCGCCGTCGGCCTGGCCCTGGTGGTGCTGGTCCGCGCGGCCCGGCACCACTCCGGGGAGCAACTGGAGGTCAAGAGCCTCAATCTGCGGCTGCGCGGCCTGGCCGAGGCGCTGAACCGCGAATTGCTCGGCGCCGGTGAACTCAAGCGCGAGCACAAGCGTCTCAAGGCCGAGGACAAGGCCCGCGACAAGGCCCTCAAACAGGGGGGCACGGGCCGCCCGCGCCTGTTCGTGCTGGATTTCCACGGCGACCTCGAGGCCAGCCGGGTGGCGGCGCTGCGCGAGGAGATCAGCGCGCTGCTGCAGGTGGCCCGGCCCGAGGACGAGGTGCTGTTGCGGCTGGAAAGCGCCGGCGGGGTGGTGCACGGCTATGGCCTGGCCGCGTCGCAGCTGCGCCGCATCCGCGAGCGCGGCCTGCGCCTGACCGCGGCGGTCGACAAGGTCGCCGCCAGCGGCGGCTACCTGATGGCCTGCGTCGCCGACCGCATCCTCGCCGCCCCCTTTGCCATCGTCGGCTCGATCGGCGTGGTGGCGCAGCTGCCCAACTTCAACCGCCTGCTGCGCGAAAAGCACATCGACTTCGAGCTGCACACCGCCGGCGAGTACAAGCGCACCCTGACCCTGTTCGGCGAGAACACCGAGGCCGGCCGCGCCAAGTTCCGCGAGGAGCTGGAGCAGACCCACGGCCTGTTCAAGTCGTTCGTCGCCGCCAACCGGCCGCAGTTGCCGCTGGACCAGGTCGCCACCGGCGAGCACTGGTACGGCAGCCAGGCGCTGGAGCTGAAGCTGGTGGACGAGCTGCGCACCAGCGACGACTGGCTGCTGGAGAAGGCCAGGACCAGCGACGTCTACGCCCTGCGCTACCGCCTGCGCCGCAACCTGCGCGACCAGCTGCTGGGCGGGCTGGCGCGGCTGGCGGCCCGCGAGGCGGCGCCCTGGCAGCGGCCCGGCGGGCTGATGTAAGGCTAGAATCGGCAGCCCCCTCCCCGACTTCAGCCACCCCATGAAACTAGCAAGCAGGACTTTCCGCGACGGCGGCGTCATCCCCGGCCGCTGCGCTTTTGCCGTGAAGGCGCCGGTCGGCCATCTGCGGCTGTCGCAGAACCTCAACCCGGAGCTGCACTGGCGCGACGTGCCCGAAGGCACGCGCAGCCTGGCGCTGCTGTGCATCGACGGCGACGCGCCCAGCCCCAAGCCGCAGGGCGTCAATACCGAGGGCGTGGTGCTGGGCCCCGGCCTGCCGCGCGGCAGCTTCGTGCACTGGGTGATGGTCGACATCCCCGCCGGGCTGCGCCGCATCGGCGAGGGCGCCTGCAGCTCCGGCATCACGCCGCGCGGCAAGCGCCAGCCGGCGGGGCCGGACGGCAGCCGCCAGGGCATCAACGATTACACCGCCTGGTTCAAGGGCGACAAGGACATGGACGGCCCCTACTTCGGCTGGGACGGCCCCTGCCCGCCCTGGAACGACAGCGTGCCCCACCACTACCGCTTCGAGCTGCACGCGCTGGACCTGGAGCGCTGCCCGGTGGACGGAGAATTCACTGCGACGCAGGTGCAGCAGGCGATCGCCGGCCATGTCCTGGCCAGCGCCAGCATGACCGGCCGCTATGCCCTCAACCCCCTGATCCGCCTCCGCTAGCCCGGATAAGGGGTAAGATCGCCCCGATCCCGCGCCGCAGGCCGTCCTGGCGCGAACTTGCCGCGCGGCCCATGGTCTGAGTCCGACCGCTCCGCGCGGGGTCGAACCTCCTATAAGGATTTTTCCAACAACATGGCCCGTATGTCCTTCGTCAAAACCGCCGCGGCTGCCGCCGGCGCCGCGCTCCTGGCGACCTTCGCCACCCTGACCCTCACCACCACCTCGCCGTCGCCGGTCCGGGCCGACATCCCGCCGGCGCTGCTGGCGCCGGCCGCGCCCGGCCAGGTGCCCTCGCTGGCGCCGATGCTCAAGACGGTGCTGCCGGCGGTGGTCAACATCGCGGTCAGCGCCAAGGTGCAGATCCAGAACCCGCTGCTCAACGACCCGTTCTTCCGCCGCTTCTTCAACGTGCCGAACCAGCCGCAGGAGCGCGAGGAGCAGGCCATCGGCTCGGGCGTGATCGTCGACGCCGCCAAGGGCTACATCCTCACCAACAACCACGTCGTGGCGCAGGCCGACAAGATCAAGGTGCGGCTCAACGACGACCGCCTGGTCGACGCCAAGCTGATCGGCACCGACCCGCAGACCGACCTGGCGGTGCTGCAGATCAAGGCCGAGGGCCTCACCGCGCTGCCGCTGGGCGACTCCGACGCGCTGCAGGTCGGCGACTTCGTCGTCGCCATCGGCAGCCCGTTCAACCTGCGCCAGACCGTGACCTCCGGCATCGTCAGCGGCCTTGGCCGCCGCAACGCCGGCGGCGACGACGGCGCCTACCAGGACTTCATCCAGACCGACGCCTCGATCAACCCCGGCAATTCCGGCGGCGCGCTGATCAACCTCAAGGGCGAACTGGTCGGCATCAACAGCCAGATCCTGTCCGGCTCCGGCGGCAGCATCGGCATCGGCTTCTCGATCCCGGTGAACCTGGCCAAGTCGGTGATGACCCAGCTGATCGCCACCGGCAAGGTCGACCGCGGCCGCATCGGCATCGTCGGCCAGAACGTCACCCCGGAGCTGGCCAAGGCCTTCGGCCTGAAGGACCCCCACGGCGCCCTGGTGGCGCGGGTGATGCCGGGCTCGCCGGCGGACAAGGCCGGCCTCAAGGCCGAAGACGTGGTGATCCAGGCCAACGGCAAGACCATCAAGGACATGCCGGAGCTGCGCAACCTGATCGGCCTGCTCAAGGTCGGCGACAAGGTCGACATGACCGTGCTGCGCGGCGGCGAGACCAGGAAGGTCACCGTGGTGGTCGGCAAGAACGCCGAGGACAAGATCGCCGCCAGCGGCAAGGACAAGGACAGCGTCGAAGGCGGCGGCAAGGGCCTCAACTCCAAGCTCAAGGGCGCCACCTTCGGCCCGGTGCAGGACTCCGACACCAAGGGCGTGCAGGTGATGGACATCGAGCAGGATTCGCCGGCGGCGCAGTCGGGCCTGGCGCCGGGCGACATCATCATGAGCATCAACCGCCACCCGGTGAGCAGCCTGGCCGAGTTGCAGAAGTACGCCAGCGGCGAAGGCGACCTGCTGCTCTACATCCGCCGCGGCGACGGCGCGCTGTACCTGGCGCTGCAATAGGCCGAAGCGGCAGGCGCTGAGCGCCGGCAAGCGCCGCCGCGCCAGCCGCTTCCGGCAGCACGCAAAACGCCCGGCCGCGGCCGGGCGTTTTGCTTGGCGTAGGCTATACTTCGCAGGGACTGGACCGTTTCCGCAGGATCATGCTCCACAAGGAACTCGCGCAACTCGAAGAACGCGTGCAGCGCCTGATCGCCGCCTACCGCCAGGCGCGCCTGGAGCGCAAGCGCGCGCTGCAGGAGCGCGACCGCCTGCTCGCCCTCAATGCCGAGCTGAAGCGGCGCATCGAAGGTGTGGTCGAGCGCATCCGCACCCTGGAAAGCGACCAGGCGCAATGACCGCAACCCCGAAACAGCCTCCGAAAGAGGGCAAGCTCATGGTCGAGAGCGCGCGCAAGGACGATCCGCTGACGGTGACGGTGCGCATCATGAGCCGCGAGTACACCGTGGCCTGTCCGCCCGAGGAGCACGAGGCGCTGGTGGCCTCGGCCGACTATCTCAACGAGCGCATGACCGCGATCCGCCGCCGCGGCAAGGCGCTCGGCGCCGAGCGCGTCGCGGTGATGACCGCGCTCAACCTGGCGCGCGACCTGCTGGCGCTGAAGGGCCACAGCGGCGTCACGCCGCCGGACGCCGAGGCGATCGACAAGGTGCACCAGCTGGGCCTGGACATCGACCACACGCTGAACACCACGGATTGAAGAATCCCCAATCCGCTCGCGGCTTTTCACACGACGAACGGCAGCGCGCGGCAGCGCTTGAGTTTTTTACTGGCACCCCTATTAGTGGTATCGTTTCACCGGTGTCTCCTGCTGTGTTCGTGGTCTGTCAGGTACCCTTGAGCCTAATTGCAATGCAAAGGGAGCCTTACCCGCGCAGGGAGTGCAGGTCCGCCTCGCAGCGGAAAGCCCAAATGCGTGGCGCGGCGCCCACTTGAGACTCTGTCTCAAGGTCGAAGACGGATGACGGCACGAGCGGGAGACACCTTTAACACCGAAACGGCGGCAAAGCCGCCGGCCTCCGCCCCTCTCCCGCCGGGAGAGGGGGGATCCGGTGACGCAGCGATCGGCGGGGCGGGAAACACCTTCGCCGACCCGCCATCCTCTGTCGCGGCACGCAAGAGCGAATTGCGCCGCCAGCTGCGTCGCCTCCGCGTCGCCATCCCCGACCCGCAGCGCCGCCGTTGCGCGCGCGCCGCCGCGCGGCAGCTGCTGCGCTGGCGCGCCGTGAACCGCGCGCGCGATATCGCGGTCTACCTGTCGGTGCGCTCGGAGCTGTCGACCGCCCCCCTGATCGCCCGGCTGCTGCGTCGGGGCCACCGGCTGTGGGCGCCGGTGACCGGCGCCGGCGGACGCATGCGCTTCGCCCCGCTGCACGCGCGCAGCTGCCTGCGCCGCGGCGGGCTGGGCCTGCCGCAGGTGGCGCGGGCCCGGCCGCTGCGCGGCGGCCGCGAGCTGGACCTGGTGCTGCTGCCGCTGCTCGGCTTCGACGCGCGGGGCCGCCGTCTCGGCAACGGCGGCGGCTACTACGACCGCACGCTCGCCGCGCCGCGCCGCGGACGGCGCCCGCTGCTGGTGGGCCATGCCTACGCGGCGCAGGAAGTGGCCGAGGTGCCGGCCGAGCCCTGGGACGTGAGGCTCGACGCAGTCGTCACCGAGCGGGGGCTGCGCCGCTTCCGCTGACGAGGTTTCATGCCCGCGCTGGTCGGGCCCAACCCCGCCGGCCGCGGCGGGCCGGTCAGAATGACCGCCGGCAACCCGATTGCAAAGGATGGCAACGATGAGCGAAGCGAACCGGACGGGGCTTCACGGGCGGGATCGGGCCAAAGCCGCCTGGCTGGCCAAGGCCGGCGGCCCATGCCACACTGCGGCAGCCCGCCGCCACGGTCCATCAGCCCGCATGAAACTACGTCGACCCGGAGTCGCCATCTGTATTCTTGCGCTTGCCCTGGGCGGTTGCGTGACACCCAAGGCCTACGTCGAAAACGGCCATGACAAGGCCGACTACCGCGAGCTGCGTCCCCGCAATCCGCCGACCCAGGTCAAGGTGGTGGTCGACTTCCGCGTCAACGGCCAGCCCCATCCCGAGGTCAATAACGCCGTCTTCAACGAGGTGGTGCGGGTGCTGCAGCAGACCCGCGTGCTGCAGCCGGTGGACGGCGATCCCGGGCTGACCCTGCGGGTCACGGTGGACGACGTCACCGACCTCGATGCCGCCACCAGCCAGGGCTGGATGAGCGGCCTGACCGAGGGCCTGGCCGGCAACCTGACGCGCGACGATTACCACTTCAACTACTCGCTGCAGGGGCGCAGCGGGCCGCCGCAGACCGGCCTGTACCGGCACGCCATGATCACCGTCACCGGCCGCGCCGTGCCGCCCAGCTACGGCCAGCCCCACTCCACCAACCAGGCGTTCGCCATCATCGTCAAGCAATCGGTGCTGGAGTACCTGCACGACTTCCAGGGCATCGACCCCAACACCCCGGTGATGCTGGTGCCGGACAGCGGCGACGTGCCGGCGGCGGGGCAGAAATGAAGGCCGGCGCGTTCTGGTTGATGAAGTCCGAGCCCGACGCCTTCTCCATCGACGACCTGCAGAAGCGGCCGAAGCAGACCGAGTCCTGGGATGGCGTGCGCAACTACCAGGCGCGCAACTTCATGCGCCAGATGAAGCTCGGCGACCAGGCCTTCTTCTATCACTCCAGCTGCGAGGTGCCGGGCATCGTCGGCATCATGCGGGTGGCGGCCGAGGCCTATCCCGACCCGACCCAGTTCGACCCGCGGAACCATCACTACGACCCCGCCAGCAAGCGCGAGGAACCGCGCTGGTCGCTGGTGGACATGAAGTTCGAGCGCAAGCTCAAGCGCGTCATCAGCCTGACCGAGTTGCGCGAGCACGAGAAGAAGCTGCAAGGCCTGCGCCTGCTGGAGCGCGGCTCGCGCCTGAGCGTGATTCCGCTGCGGCCGGAGCACTGGGCGTACATCCTGTCACTGGAGTGACGGGAAAAAATCGTCGGTTGCCGGTAACTGATGACCGCTTCTAGCTGTTCGCCACCCGCAGCCGGTGGAAACCGGCATCCGGCGGCCCCTTGAACGGCTGGCCGTTGTCCCAGGGCTCGACGCTGCCGTAGCGGTAGTTCTCCACCATCAGCTCCTCCACCGTGCCGCCCTTGCCGAAGCGGAAGCCCTGGCCGATGTCGCAGCGCCGCGCGCGCAGGAAATCCAGCTGCGGCTCGGTTTCCACGCCCTCCGCCACCACCTTGATGCGCAGGCTGCGGGCCAGCGCGATGATGGTCTGCGCCACCGCGGCGTCGCCGGGGCTGTCGGGCAGGCGGCTGACGAAGGAGCGGTCGATCTTGAGCGTGTCGATCGGGAAGCGGGTGATGTAGGACAGCGAGGAGTAGCCGGTGCCGAAGTCGTCCACGGCGAAGGCCAGGCCCAGCGCGCGCAGGCGCTGCAGGCGCTCGGCGGTCTCGTCGCTGCTGTCCATCAGCACGCCCTCGGTGATCTCCAGCTCCAGGCAGCGCGGGTCGAAGCCGCTGTCGGCGAGGGCCTTCTCGATCATGCCGTGCAGGTTGGTCTGGCGGAACTGGCGCGGCGACAGGTTCACCGACAGGTGCATCGGCACCCCGGTGAGCTGCTGCAGGCGCACGGCGTCGCGGCAGGCGGTGCGCAGCACCCACTCGCCCAGCGGCACGATCAGGCCGGTCTCCTCCGCCACCGGGATGAAGTGGCTCGGCGACATCGGGCCGCGCAGCGGGTCGGTCCAGCGCAGCAGCGCCTCCACGCCGACGACATGACCGCTGTTGAGGCAGACCTGCGGCTGGTAGTGGACGATGAACTCGCCGCGCTCCAGCGCGCGGCGCATCGCCGCCTCCAGCTCCAGCTTCTCCGCGGCGGCGCGCTCCATGGCGTTGCTGAACACCCGGTAGCAGCGGCGCCCGGCGGCCTTGGCCTGGTACATCGCCATGTCGGCGTGGCGCAGCAGGGTGTGCACGTCCTGCCCGTCGCTGGGAAAGATGCTGACGCCGACGCTGGGGGTGACGTGCAGCTCGTGGCCGGCGGCGGCGATCGGCGCCGACACGCGCTCGACGATGGTCGCGGCGATGCGCTTGATGGCATCGGCGTCGGCCATGTCCGGCAGCATCACCACGAACTCGTCGCCGCCCATGCGCGCCACCGTGTCGCTGGCGCGGACGCAGCCGCCGAGGCGCTCGGAGATGCGCGACAGCATCAGGTCGCCGATGTGGTGGCCGAGCGAGTCGTTGATGCGCTTGAAGTGGTCGAGGTCGATCATCAGCACGCCGACCAGGCTGCCGTCGCGGCGGCTGCGCTTCATCGCCAGCTGCAGGCGGTCCTGCAGCAGCACGCGGTTGGGCAGGCCGGTGACGGCGTCGTGGTGGGCGATGTGGCGGGTGTACTCGTCGCGGCGCTTGCGCTCGGTGATGTCGTAGGCGATGGCGAGGAAGCCGCTGAGCGCGGCGTTGCCGTCGCGCAGCGCGGTCACGGTCACGTGCGCCGGCACCGAGGAGCCGTCGCCGCAGATCAGGTTCCACTCGCGCTCGTCGATGATGCCCTGGCGGGCATGGTGCGCGAAGACCTCGAAGCCCGGCGCCACGCGCGCGCCGGCCTCGTGGCTCAGCTCGGCGGCGCGCGCCGCCACGTCGGCCGGCTCGAACAGGCTGGCGAAGCGGGTGCCGCCGAGCAGTTCCTCGGCCGGCCGGCCGAGCATGCGCGCGGCGGCGGGATTGACGCTGCGGACGACGCCGTCGGCCGTGGTGGAGATGATCGCGAACGGCGCGTATTCCAGGATCGCCTGCTGCAGGCGGTTGGCCTGGGCCAGCTGCTGCTCCATGGCGCGGCGCTCGGTCAGGTCGCGCGACAGCTTGGAGAAGCCGATCAGCGTGCCGCTTTCGTCGCGCAGGGCGGTGATGACCACGTTGGACCAGTAGCGCGAACCGTCCTTGCGCAGGCGCCAGCCTTCGTCCTCGAGGCGGCCCTCGGCGGCGGCCATGCGCAGGTCCATCTCGGGCTTGCCGTCGGCCACGTCCTCCGGCGGGTAGAACATGGACATCGGGTGGCCCATCGCCTCGGCGGCGGTGTAGCCCTTGATGCGCTGCGCGCCGGCGTTCCAGGATGCGACGCGGCCTTCGACGTCGAGCATGAAGATGGCGTACTCGGCCACCCCCTCCACCAGCATGCGGAAGCGGCGCTCGGACTCCTGCTGGGCGGCGGTCATCTGCTGGGCCAGCTGCCGCGCCCGCTGCTCCGAGTCGCCGAGCACGTTGAACAGGCCCAGGAACAGCACGCCGAGCACGGCGCCGCAGACCAGCATGATCACGGACCACCAGTCGCTGCTGCTCTCGCGCGCCAGGCTGACGGCCAGCAGCGAGCCGGCGATGCCGAGCAGCAGCAACGCCGCCGCGGCCCGCGCCCGCCTGTCTCCTTGCATGATGGCCAGCAAGTTCATCGTCCGGAATCGCTTCCCTGGTCCGGGTTTCGAAGGATTGATGATTTTCGGCCGGCTACGGCGGCGGCGGCCCGGACGTAGGCATTTTTAACCACACGACAAGCCGCCCGGGACCCCCTAAGAGCGGAACCGCCCCTCAGGTGCTGCCGAGGAACAGGGCATAGGCCGGATTTTCGGTCTCGTCGGAGTAGGCGTAGCCCAGCGCCTCGAGCGCGCGGCGACACTCGGCGCGCTCGGCCTTGGGCACCTGCAGGCCGCACAGCACCCGGCCGTAGGCGGCGCCGTGGTTGCGGTAGTGGAACAGCGAGATGTTCCAGCGGCCGCCGATGGCGGCGAGGAAATCGTGCAGCGCCCCGGGCCGCTCCGGGAATTCGAAGCGGTACAGGCGCTCGTCGGCCAGGCCCGGCACGCGGCCGCCGACCATGTAGCGCACGTGCTCCTTGGCCATGTCGTCGCCGCTCATGTCCAGCACCGGATAACCATCCGCGCGCAGGCGGCGCAGCGCCGCGTCGCGGTCCTCGGCGTCGGCGAAGTGCACGCCGGCGAAGACATGGGCCTGCGCCGGGCCGGCGTAGCGGTAGTTGAACTCGGTGATCGGCCGGCGCCCCAGCTCCTTGAGGAAGCGGCGGAAGCTGCCCGGCTTCTCCGGGATGGTCACCGCCAGCAGGGTCTCGCGGCCGTCGCCCAGCTCGGCGCGCTCGGCGATGTAGCGCAGGCGGTCGAAGTTGAGATTGCCGCCGGAGATGATGGCGGCGTAGGTATGGCCTTCGCCGCCGCGCTGCCCGACCCATTTCTTCAGGCCGGCCAGCGCCAGGGCCCCGGCCGGCTCGGGCAGGCTGCGGTTCTCCTGGAACAGGTCGCGGATCGCGGCGCAGATCTCGTCGACACTCACGCGCAGCACCGCGTCCACCGTCTCGCGCGCCACCCGGAACGGCTCGGCGCCGGCCTGGCGCACCGCCACGCCGTCGGCGAACAGGCCGACCTGGGCCAGCCTGACCCGCCGCCCGGCTTCGAGCGCCTGGGCCATGCAGTCCGAATCCTCCGGCTCGACGCAGATCACCTGCACCGCCGGGCGCTGCGACTTGATCCAGGCCGCCACGCCGGCCAGCAGGCCGCCGCCGCCGGCCGGGACGAACACCGCGTCGAGCGGCCCGGCGCCGACCTGCTCGAGGATTTCCTTGCCGACCGTGCCCTGCCCGGCGATCACCTCGGGGTCGTCGTAGGGCGGGATCAGGGTCAGGCCCTTCTCCTCGGCCAGCGCCGCGGCATGGGCCGCCGCGTCGTCGAAGGCGTCGCCGTGCAGCACCGCCTTGCCGCCGAGCAGGCGCACCGCCTCGACCTTGATCGCCGGGGTGGTGCGCGGCATCACGATCCAGGCCGGGATGCCGAGGCGCTTGCCGGCCAGGGCCACGCCCTGGGCATGGTTGCCGGCGGAGGCGCAGATCACGCCGCGGGCGCGCTGCGCCTCCGGCAGGCGCACGATGCGGTTGTAGGCGCCACGCAGCTTGAAGGAATAGACGCTCTGCTGGTCCTCGCGCTTGAGCAGCACGCGGTTGCGCAGGCGCGCCGACAGCTTCGGCGCCTCTTCCAGCGCGCTGACCACCGCCACGTCGTAGACCCGCGCCTGCTCGATGCGGGCCCGGTATTGGCGCAGCAGGCGCTCGCGGCCGTCGCCGTCGGCGGGGCCGTCGGAGGATTGGGGGGGATGCACGGGTTCGTGCCGGGAGTCGGCGTCACTTATCATAGGGGGATGTAATTTATCAGTTCCCTCCCCTTTCCCGTTCGGTCCGCACTCCAGATGCACGAACTCATCGCTTTCGTCGGCGGCGGCAACATGGCCGCCAGCCTGATCGGCGGCCTGCTCGCGGCCGGCCATCCGGCGGCGCGCCTGCGCGCCTCGACGCGCAGCGCCGAAAGCGCCGAGCGCCTGCGGCGCCGCTTCGGCATCGAGGTGCTGACCGACAATGCCGCCACCGTGCGCGGCGCCGGCGTGGTGGTGCTGGCGGTGAAGCCGCAGCTGATGGCCGAAGCCCTGCACGGGCTGCGCCCGGAGCCCGGCGCCACCATCGTCTCGGTCGCCGCCGGCGTGCGGATCGCCACCCTGGCGCAGTGGCTGGGCACCATGGCGATCGTGCGCACCATGCCCAACACCCCGGCCCTGTTCGGCGCCGGCATCAGCGGCATGTACGCCGACCCGGCACTGCCGACGGCGGCGCGCCGCCAGGCCGAGTACGTGCTGGGCTGCGCCGGCGCCACCTGCTGGGTCGGGCGCGAGGAGCTGATCGACGCGGTGACGGCGCTGTCCGGCTGCGGCCCGGCCTACTACTTCCATCTCACCGAGGTGCTGCGCGAGGCCGGCGCGGCGCTGGGGCTGGACCCGGCGGTGGCGGCGCAGCTGGCGCTGAGCACCTTCATCGGCGCCGCCCGCATGGCGAAGGAGACCGGCGAGGACGTGGCGGCCCTGCGCGCCCAGGTCACGTCCAAGGGCGGCAGCACCGAGGCCGCGCTGGCCCATCTTGAACAGGCGGGCCTGGGCCGCATCTTCCGCGAGGCCCTGGCCGCCGCCGACAGCCGCGCGCGGCTGCGCGGCGAAGAACTGGCCCGGCAGGCCGCCGCCACCCCATAACGAGCTATGAACGCCGTCGTCTTCCTGATCCCCGCGATCTTCAACATCCTGCTGGCGGTGCTGATCCTGCGCGTGCTGCTGCAGCTGGCCCGCGCCAATTTCTACAACCCGATCTCGCAGCTGATCTGGCGCGCCACCCAGCCGGTGGTGGGCCCGCTGGCGCGCTTCATCCCGCGCTGGCGCACCCTGGACCTGGCCGGCCTGCTGGTGCTGCTGCTGGCGGCCTGCTTTTACGTGTGGTTCCTCAACGCGGTGCTGCCCGAGGTGTTCATCGCCGCCAGCCCGTCGACGGGGCTGAAGCTGGCGCTGCTGATCATCGTCAACCTCACCGCCAAGCTCTACGCCCTGAGCATCTTCGCCCAGGCGCTGCTGTCCTGGGTCGGCCCCGGCGTCAACAATCCCAACGCCAACGTGCTGTTCAGCCTCAACGAGCCGCTGCTGCGCCCGGTGCGCCGCATCCTGCCACCGGTGTCGGGCCTGGACCTGTCGCCGATCCCGGTGATGCTGATCCTGCTGACCATCGTCCACGTGCTGGCGGCGGAACTGGGGAATTTCAGCTGAGCGCCGTCACCCCACTGGCCGCCGACGACGGCCGCGCCGACGCGGTCGGCCTGGTCGTGCCGCGCCGCGTCTCCATCGAGCGCCCGCTGACCCTGGATTGCGGCCGCAGCCTGCCGCGCCACGAGCTGATGGTCGAGACCTATGGCGAGCTCAACGCGCAGCGCAGCAACGCCGTGCTGATCTGCCACGCCCTGTCCGGCGACCACCACGCCGCCGGCTACCATTCCGGCGCCGACCGCAAGCCGGGCTGGTGGGACAGCGCCATCGGCCCGGGCAAGCCGATCGACACGCGCCGCTTCCACGTCGTCTGCCTCAACAACCTCGGCGGCTGCCGCGGCTCCACCGGGCCCAACTCCGTCGACCCGGAGACCGGCGCGCCCTACGGCCCGGACTTTCCCATCATCACGGTGCGCGACTGGGTGCGCTCGCAGGCGCTGCTGGCCGACGCCCTGGGCATCCGCAAGTGGGCCGCGGTGATCGGCGGCTCGCTCGGCGGCATGCAGGTGATGCAATGGGCGATCGACCTGCCCGAGCGCATCGGCCACGCCCTGGTCATCGCCGCGGCGCCGAAGATCTCGGCGCAGAACATCGCCTTCAACGAGATCGCGCGCCAGGCCATCCTGTCCGACCCTGACTTCCACGAAGGCCACTACTACGCCCACGGCGTGGTGCCCTCGCGCGGCCTCAAGCTGGCGCGCATGCTGGGCCACATTACCTACCTCTCCGACGAGGCGATGCGCGCCCGTTTCGGCCGCGTGCTGCGCGACGGCGACGGCCAGTTCAACTACAACTTCGACGTCGAGTTCGAGGTCGAAAGCTACCTGCGCCACCAGGGCCAGAGCTTCGTCGACCGCTTCGACGCCAACACCTACCTGCTGATGACCAAGGCGCTGGACTACTTCGACCCGGCTCGCGACTACGGCGACAACCTCGCCGCCGCCTTCCGCCGGGCGCAGGCCCGCTTCCTGGTGGTCTCGTTCGCGGCCGACTGGCGCTTCTCGCCGGAACGGTCGCGCGAGATCGTCAAGTCCCTGGTCGCCGCCGGCCGCGAAGTCAGCTACGCCGAAATCGACTCCGACCTCGGCCACGACGACTTCCTGATGCCGCTGCCGGAGTACCACCGCGTGCTGCGCAACTACCTGGCGCGGGTGGCGGACGAGGTGGGGGCGTGAGGGCGGCCGCTTTCCCCGCGCAAGCGAGGCGCTAGGATGACAGCATGACCACCCTGCGCCCCGACCTCGCCCTCATCGGCGACCTGATCCAGCCCAACTCCCGCATCCTCGACCTCGGCTGCGGCAACGGCGCGCTGCTGTCGCACCTGGCGCGGACCCGGCAGGTGCGCGGCTACGGCCTGGAGATCGACCCGGCCAACGTCGCCGCCTGCATCGCCTCCGGGGTCAACGTGATCCAGGCCGACCTCGACGAGGGCCTGCGCGACTTCGCCGACCAGTCCTTCGACTACGTGGTGATGACCCAGGCGCTGCAGGCCCTGGCGCGGCCGGACCTGGCGGTGGCGGAAATGCTGCGGGTCGGGCGCGAGGCGATCGTGACCTTTCCCAACTTCGGCCACTGGCGCGCGCGCTGGTCGATCATGAACGGGCGCATGCCGATCACCCCGGCCCTGCCCTCGCAGTGGTTCAACACCGAGAACATCCACCTGTGCACGGTGGCGGACTTCGAGGACCTGTGCCGCAAGTGCGGCTGGCACGTGCTGCAGCGGGTGCTGCTGGACCGGGCCCACCGCCGCGGCGTGGCGATCAGCCTGCTGCCGGGCCTGTTCTGCGAAATCGCGCTGTACAAGCTGCGCAAGCCGTCCGGCATCACCCCGGTCGGCTAGGGCCTTCCATCACCGCCAGCTTGGCGCGGATGTAGTCGGCGTCGGACACGTACAGCAGTCCCGCCAGCTTGCGCAGCAGGTGCTCCTCGTGGGGATCGAGGCGGCCGTCGGCCCAGGCCACCTGCCACAGCATCTCCATCAGCTGGTACTTGCCGGCCGGGTCGAAGCGCTCGTTGATGGTGCGCACGTAGTCGTAGAGCGACACCGCCTCGCGCTCGGCGCCCTGCGCCCGCTCCATCAGGTCCTGCAGCTGCTCCGGGCCCAGCCCGTAGCGCCGCCCCAGCAGCTCGCGGATGCGCGCCTGCTCCACCTCGGCGAAGTCGAAGTCGGAGCGGGCCAGCTCCAGCAGCAGCAGCGCCACCGACAGCTGCTCCGAAGGCTGCTCGCGCGCCGCGGGGGCGCCGCCGCCGAGCAGGCCCAGCAGACGGTCCAGCATCTCAGTGCTCCTCGGGCAGCGCCGAGAATTCCGGCTTGCCCGGGGGCGGCGGCGGAATGAAGCGCAGATCGCCGAACCAGGCGCGTCCCTTGCCGTGGGCGTCGTCGCAGTCGCTCATCAGCGCCACCGCGCCGATCTTGTCCAGGTCCAGCTTGAAGAACTGCTTGAAGTCGGCCTTGACGTCGCGCCGCTGCTCCTGCCATTCGCCGACGCCGTCGGCGCCGCTGCGCACGGGCACGATCACCGCCTGGCCCATCGCGCCGGAATAAGGGCTGAGCCAGGACTCGCCCTTGTGCTCGCCGTTGGACCAGGCGTACTCGATGGTGCGCAAAGTCCAGGGCAGCCAGCGCTTGCCGGTCACCACGTAGATCCGCGCCGGGAAGTCGGAGCCGCCCTTGACCCGCTCGTCCAGGCCCGGATACAGGTGCTCGATCTTCCAGCGCCAGGCCAGCAGCGGGGTCTGGCTCAGGTCGACCGTGCCGGCCCAGCCGACCATCGAGGCGCTGTCATCGCACTGCGCCTGCACCACCTTGACCCCGCCGTCCTCGACCACCGCATACTGCGTGGTTTTCTCGTTGAGGATGCTCTCGGGGGTCCAGCCGTCGAGCCCGCCGCTGGAAAACGCCGGGGGCTCGGCGGAGGGGGCGGCCAGGGCCGCGCCGCACATGCCCAGCAACAGCCATGCGCGCGCCTTCATGCCAGGTGCTCCCGCAGGAACGGCAGCACCGCCTCCTGCAGCTCGGGAAGGCGGCCATGGTAGAAGTGCCCGGCCCCCTCCAGGGTCACCAGCCGCGGCGGCGGGTCGTACTCCTGCAGGGCGGCGCGTGTGCGGGCGTAGTCGACCACGTCGTCGCCGGTGCCGTGCACCGCCAGCCAGGGGCAGCCGGGATGCGCCGGCCGGCCGGCGCCGTCGATGTAGTCGCCGCTCAGCGGCACGCTGACGCTCAGCTGCAGCGCCGGCCGGGCGGCGGCCGCGGCGGCCAGGCTGACGTAGGCGCCGAAGGAAAAGCCGGCCAGCAGCAGGGGCGCGCCCGGCAGCTGCCGGCGCAGCCATTCCACCATCACCAGGGTGTCGGCGGTCTCGCCGCGGGCGTGGTCGTAGCTGCCTTCGGTCTTGCCGACGCCGCGGAAGTTGAAGCGGGCGGTGAGCGCGCCGGCCTGCAGCGCCGAGGACGCCAGGCTGTAGACGACCTTGTTGCTCATCGCCCCGCCGTAAAGCGGATGCGGATGGCAGACCACGCAGACGGCGGTCGGGCCGCGGCGCGGCGCAGCGAGCAGGGTTTCGATGCAGCCGGCCGGGCCGGCGACAAGCAAAGAGCGGGACTCGCCCGGAGCCAGGGGTTCGACAGTCTCGGACATCGGCGGAAAATTTCGGTGACGGCGGAATCCGGCGGCAAGCATGACACGGCGCGGCTTACAAATGATGCCGGCGGCCCGCATCGGCATCCATCCTAGACCGGCAAATCGCCTTGTCGTTCAGTTCCGTAGCCGCGCCCGACGGGCTTGTCAGCCTTGCGCGGCCCCCCTTATAGTGCGGCAGCGAGCGCCGGGCGTGCCGGGCGCACTACATAACACCTGATGCGCGGGGAGAACAGGATGCGTAAGACTTTCGTTGCCATCATCGCGGCCGGTGCTGTAGGGGCGGTCTGGGCCGATGCCACGACCAACCAGGAGCAGTTCCGCGACCAGCCGGAAGCGCGCGCCTATCTCAGCTACGGCTTCGGCAGCCACGACCGGCATTCCACCGCCGCGCCGCTGCATTACGGCCTGCGCCTGGACCACGGCAGCCGCGTCAACGCCGTGGGCAACGACGGCGTGCGGATGCAGCTGCCGGCCCTGCTGCAGCTCGATCACGACAACCGCGGCGAGACCCTGGCCAGCGCCAACGGCCTGCCCTTCGCCGGCCGCAACCTGCGCCTGAACCAGGACGACAGCGGCTCCGGCAACAGCTCGGGCGGCGGCGGTGGCGGTGATTCGGGCTGGAACTTCTTCGACTGGAGCCTGCTGGCCGTGGGCCTGGGCGGCGCCGGTTACCTGATCTACGACGCCACCAAGGGCAAGGACAGCCCCGACGGCAAGCCCGCCAACAGCGGCGGCTCCAACTGCACCGGCCTGCTCTGCACCGGCCTGCTGGGCCTGGCCGACAACCCTACCAGCTACGACGCGGACCGCGACTTCGAGCGCCAGCGCTGGCTCGACGGCGGCACCGGCCAGATGGGCGACCTCGGCGGCCGGTGAGCCGTCCGCGGGACCGAAAAGGGGAGCCTCCGGCTCCCCTTTTTATTTAAACTGAGGCAAACCATGCCCGCCTCCCGATGAACTGGCTCCGCTCCCGCCTGCCGCAGCTGTTCGGCATCGACCTGCGCACGCTGGCGCTGTTCCGGGCCTGTGTGGGCGCGGTGCTGCTGGCCGACATGCTGCTGCGCATCCCCGACGCGCGCGCCTTCTACAGCGACGCCGGGGTGATGCCGCGCACCTGGCTGGCGCTGTTCAACGATCCCTGGCGCCTGAGCCTGCATACCGCCAACGGCCAGACCTGGTTCGCGCTGCTGCTGCTGGGCATGGAAGCCCTGGCCGCGCTGATGCTGATCCTGGGCTGGCGCACGCGCCTGGCAGCGGTGCTGTGCTTCGTGCTGGAAGCTTCGCTGCTCAACCGCAACGGCCTGGTGCTGATCGGTGGCGACGTGCTGCTGTGCTGCCTGCTGTTCTGGAGCCTGTTCCTGCCGCTGGGCGCGCGCTGGAGCGTCGACGCCACGCTCAGCCCGGCGCCGCCGCCGGCGCAGAACCAGCACCTGTCCTGGGCCTCGGCCGGGCTGCTGCTGCAGGTGATGTCGGTGTACTTCTTCAGCGCGGTGCTGAAGAACGACCCGGCGTGGTGGCCCAACGGCACCGCCGTCTGGTATGCGCTGCAGCTGGACATGTACGCCACGCCCCTGGGCGTGTGGCTGCGCCAGTTCCCCGACCTGCTCTTGGCCCTGACCTACTTCGTCTGGTTCCTCGAGCTGCTCGGGCCGCTGCTGATGTTCCTGCCGCTGCTGAACCGGCCGCTGCGCCTGGCGCTGATGCTGCTGTTCATGGCCATGCACCTGGGCTTCTTCCTGTGCCTGAAGCTCGGCCCCTTCCCCTTTATCAGCCTGGCCTCGCTCAGCGCCTTCGCCGGCAGCTGGATCTGGGATGCGCTGGACCGCCGCGCGCAGCGCCGCGAGGCCCGCCGCGGCGCGCTGCCGCTGCGCATCTACTACGACCGCGACTGCGGCTTCTGCCTGAAGATGTGCCGCCTGCTCCGCACCTTCCTGGTACTGCCGCGCGCCGAGATCCTGCCGGCGCAGGATTACGGCCGCGCCCGCGCCCTGCTCGAGGCCAACTATTCCTGGGTCATCATCGACCATGACGACCGCGCCGCGCTGAAGTGGCCCGCCTTCGTGCTGCTGCTGCGCCGCTCGCCGCTGTTCGCCTGGCTCGGCTGGCTGCTGTCCGGCGCCTGGCTGGCGCCCGCCGGCAACGCCGTCTACGACTTCGTCGGCCGCCATCGCGGCGCCTTCGGCGGGCTCAGCGCCGCGCTGCTGCCCGAGCGCGCGCAGCGCTTCGAGGCGGCGCCGGGCGCGATGGCCCTGGTCGCCGCCGGCATGCTGCTGGCGGTGTCCGGCAAGGTTTGGCAGGCGCTGCTGGGCGGGCTGTTGCCGGGCGGCCTCGCCGCCGGCGCCTTCGGCGTGCTGGCGGCGCTGCTGGTGGCGGGGTCGGCGGTGGCCTGGCTCGGCGTGCTGGAGGAGCCGGCGCGGCGGCGGCTGGCGCAGGCCGGCGCGGCGGCGCTGGTGCTGCTGGTGCTGGCCTGGAACCTGTGCTCGGTCGGCTGGCTGCCGCAGGGCCTCTATGCCGCGCTGACGCCGCCGTTCCGCCTGGTGCGGATGGACCAGTACTGGAACATGTTCGCCCCCGCCCCCTCGCGCGACGACGGCTGGTTCGTCTTCCCCGGCGAGCTGGCCGACGGCACCCAGCTCGACGTGCTGCGGCCGGAGCGCAGCGGCGTCGGCTACGACAAGCCGCAGTACATCGCCGAGACCTATCCCAACATCCGCTGGCACAAGTACCGGGAAAACCTGTGGCTGGCGCGCTTCGCCCAGAACCGCTACTGGTACGGCAAATACCTGTGCCGGGAGTGGAACGCCAGCCATCCCGCCGGCCAGGCGCTGAAGACCTTCAAGATGGTCTACATGCTGGAAGAGACGCCGCCGCCGGGGCAGGAGGCCACGGTGGAGCAGCGGGTGCTGTGGCGCCACGAATGCCTGGTCGAGCCCGCCGACCAGGCGGCGCCGCCGACGCCGGAAAATTCGCGCAACTGAGCCGCGGCCGGCCGCGCCGTAAGGAACCCCCCGCTTGATCGACATCGGCGCCAACCTCGCCCACGACAGCTTCGACCCGGACCGCGCGGCGCTGCTGCAACGCGCCTGGGACGCCGGCGTCGAGGCGATCCTGGTCACCGGCAGCAGCGCCGCCAGCAACGAGCAGGCGCTGCAGCTGGCGCGCGCCCATCCGGGCAGGCTTTACGCCACCGCCGGCCTGCACCCGCACCACGCCGGCGACTGGGACGAGACGCTGGCGGCGCGCATCGCCGAGCTGGCGCGCGAGCCGCAGGTGGTGGCGCTGGGCGAATGCGGCCTGGACTACAACCGCAACTACTCGCCGCACGAGGCGCAGCGCCGCGCCTTCCTCGCCCAGCTCGGCCTGGCGGTGCAGGCCGACAAGCCGCTGTTCCTGCACCAGCGCGACGCGCACGCCGACTTCCACGCCATCCTGCGCGACTACCGCAAGGCGGTGCCCGGCTGCGTGGTGCACTGCTTCACCGACAACCGCGAGGCGCTGGACGCCTACCTCGCGCTCGACTGTTACATCGGCATCACCGGCTGGGTCTGCGACGAGCGCCGCGGCCTGGGCCTGCGCGGGCTGGTGCGGCACATCCCGGCGGAGCGCCTGTTGATCGAGACCGACGCGCCGTACCTGCTGCCGCGCACGATCAGGCCGGCGCCGAAGGACCGGCGCAACGAGCCGGCCTTCCTGCCGTGGGTGCTGAAAGGCGTCGCCGAGGCCCGCGGCGAGGACGCCGCGGCGCTGGCGGCGCAGACCACGGCCAACGCCAGGCGGCTGTTCGGACTCGGCTGAACCGCAGGCCGCCTCCGGCGCGGCATGCGCCGTGCCCGGCGCGCCGGCCGTGGCGGCCGGCCTGCCCGGCCGGGGCGGCGCCGCGCCGGCCGGGCCATGCCGGGCAATCCGGAGTAAAATCGCTGATCCCACGCACTTTTTCACCCCGCAGGCCCCCACCATGCCGCACTATCGCTCCCGCACTTCCACCCATGGCCGCAACATGGCCGGGGCCCGCGCGCTGTGGCGCGCCACCGGCATGAAGGACGGCGACTTCGGCAAGCCGATCATCGCGGTGGTCAACTCCTTCACCCAGTTCGTCCCCGGCCACGTCCACCTCAAGGACCTCGGCCAGATGGTCGCCCGCGAGATCGAGGCGGCCGGCGGCGTGGCCAAGGAGTTCAACACCATCGCCGTCGACGACGGCATCGCCATGGGCCACGGCGGCATGCTCTACTCGCTGCCCTCGCGCGAGCTGATCGCCGATTCGGTGGAATACATGGTCAACGCGCACTGCGCCGACGCCATGGTGTGCATCTCCAACTGCGACAAGATCACGCCGGGCATGCTGCTGGCGGCGATGCGGCTCAACGTGCCGGTGGTGTTCGTCTCCGGCGGCCCGATGGAAGCCGGCCGCGTCATCGCCTCCAAGCACGGCAAGGACGAGGTGGTGAAGCTGGACCTGATCGACGCCATGATCCAGGCCGGCGACATCAACGTGTCGGACGAGGAGGTGGCGGCGGTCGAGCGCTCGGCCTGCCCGACCTGCGGCTCCTGCTCGGGCATGTTCACCGCCAACTCGATGAACTGCCTGACCGAGGCGCTGGGCCTGTCGCTGCCCGGCAACGGCACCATCCTCGCCACCCACGCCGACCGCAAGGAGCTGTTCCTCAGGGCCGGCCGCCTGGTGGTGGAGCTGTGCCGGCGCTGGTACCAGGACGACGACGCCAGCGTGCTGCCGCGCTCCATCGCCACCAAGGCCGCGTTCGCCAACGCGATGGCGCTGGACGTGGCCATGGGCGGCTCCACCAACACGGTGCTGCACCTGCTGGCGGCGGCGCAGGAGGCGGGCGTCGACTTCACCATGGCCGACATCGACCGCATCTCGCGCAAGGTGCCGTGCCTGTGCAAGGTGGCGCCGGCCTCGCAGAAGTACCACATCGAGGACGTGCACCGCGCCGGCGGCATCTACGCCATCCTCGGCGAGCTGGACCGCGCCGGGCTGCTCGACACCTCGGTGGGCAGCGTGCATGCGCCTTCGCTGCGCGCGGCGATCGACGCCAACGACGTGCTGCTCAACCGCAGCGAGGCGCTGCACCAGCTGTTCCTCGCCGCGCCGGGCGGCGTGCCGACCCAGGTCGCCTTCAGCCAGAGCCGCCGCTTCGACAAGCTGGACCTGGACCGCGCCAACGGCTGCATCCGCGACCGCGCCCACGCCTACAGCCAGGACGGCGGCCTCGCCGTGCTCTACGGCAACGTCGCCGAGCGCGGCTGCATCGTCAAGACCGCCGGCGTCGACGAGAGCATCCTCAAGTTCACTGGCCGCGCACGCGTGTTCGAAAGCCAGGAGGACGCCGTCGACGGCATCCTCGGCGACCAGGTGCAACCCGGCGACGTCATCGTCATCCGCTATGAAGGTCCGCGCGGCGGCCCCGGCATGCAGGAAATGCTCTACCCGACCTCGTACATCAAGTCCAAGGGGCTGGGCAAGCAGTGCGCGCTGCTGACCGACGGCCGCTTCTCCGGCGGTTCCTCCGGCCTGGTGATCGGCCACGTCTCGCCGGAAGCGGCGGACGGCGGCCTCATCGGCCTGGTCGAGGACGGCGACACCATCGCCATCGACATCCCGGCGCGCAGCATCCGCCTGGCGGTGAGCGAAGAGCAGCTGGCGGCGCGGCGCCAGGCGATGCTGGCGCGCGGCGCCGCGGCCTGGCAGCCGGAGAACCGCACGCGCGCCGTATCGCTGGCCCTGCAGGCCTACGCGCTGATGGCCACCTCGGCCGACCGCGGCGCGGTGCGCGACCTGTCCGCCATCCGCCGGACCGCCGCCAGCGCCGCGCCGGCGGGCGCGCCGGTCAAGGAGCCGCGCAGCTAGGAATTGTGACCCCTCTCCGTCCGGGAGAGGGGTTGGGGTGAGGGGCGCGCTCAACACCCGGGCGGCTGCCTGAAAGCGCGCCCCTCAGCCGCCAAGCGCTCCGCGCTCGGCCCTTCCCTCTCCCGCGGGAGAGGGGATTTGGTCGGCGCCTGCGGCGCCGGTGCTCTACTTCGGCTGCTTCACCACGCGCAGATAGGGCTTGAGCGTCTTCCAGCCCTGCGGGAAAAGCTTCTGCGCGTCCTCGTCCTTGACCGAGGGCACGATGATCACGTCCTCGCCCTGCTTCCAGTTCACCGGGGTCGCCACCTTGTGCTTGTCGGTGAGCTGCAGCGAGTCGATGACGCGCAGGATCTCGTCGAAGTTGCGCCCGGTGGAGGCCGGGTAGGTGATGGTCAGGCGCACCTTCTTGTTCGGATCGATGACGAACACCGAGCGCACGGTGGTGGTGTCGCTGGCGTTGGGGTGGATCATGCCGTAGAGGTTGGAGACCTTCTTGTCGGCGTCGGCGATCATCGGGAAGTTGACGGCGTGGCCCTGGGTCTCGGCGATGTCCTTGCTCCAGCCTTCGTGCGAGCCGAGCGGATCGACCGACAGGCCGATCACCTTGACGCCGCGCTTCTCGAACTCCGGCTTGAGCTTGGCGGTGTAGCCCAGCTCGGTGGTGCAGACCGGCGTGTAGTCGCGCGGGTGCGAGAACAGCACGCCCCACGAATTGCCGAGCCAGTCGTGGAACCTGATCCTGCCGGCGGTGGTTTCCGCCTCGAAATCGGGGGCGATGTCGCCCAGTTGCAGTGCCATGTCGATATCTCCTCTCAGGGGAACGACTATGGTGCACTTCTGACGCGCATTATCAAGCCATAAGCTCAGACCGAACCCCGCCCCGGGCGGCGCCGGTCTGGCGCCGGTAGCGCAGGGTCAGGCCGGCGGCGGCCGCGCCCAGCCCCGCGGTCAGTCCCCACCACAGGCCGTCCGGGCCCTGGCCCATGCGGAACGCCAGCCACCACGCCACCGGCAGGCCGATGAGCCAGTACGAAACCAGCGTGATCAGCATCGGCAGGCGCGTGTCCTTGACGCCGCGCAGCGCGCCGTTGGCGGTGGACTGCAGGCCGTCGAAGAACTGGAAGAAGGCGGCCAGCAGCAGGTAGTGCGCAGCCTCGGCGGCGATGCCCGCGTCCTCGGTGTAGAACGCGGCGATGGCGCCGCTGAACAGGGTCATGATGGCGGCGTTGGAGGCGGCGTTGCCCAGGCCCAGGCCCATGCCGACGAAGCCGCGGAAGCGCGCCGCCTGGTGCTCGCCGGCGCCGGCGGCGTGGCCCACCCGGACGGTGGTGGCCAGGGCGATGCCGACCGGGATCATGAACACCACCGAGGCGAAGTTGATCGCCACCTGGTAGGCGGCCACGGTGGTTTCGCCGAAGCGCGCCATCAGCATCGCGGTGAGCACGAACAGGCCGGCCTCGGCCAGCAGGATCAGGCCGATCGGCAGTCCGATGTGCAGGATCTCGCGCGGCCCCTCGCTGCAGCCGGCGCCGTGGCGCGAAGCCTCCAGCGGCTCGCGCAAGCCGCGGCGCAGGCGGAACTGCGCGTACAGCACGCCCGCCATCACCAGGCTCGACGCGGTGGTGGCGACGCCGCAGCCGGGCGCGCCCAGCCGCGGCATGCCGAAGTGGCCGAACAGCAGCAGCCAGTCGAGCAGCGCGTTGCAGAGCAGGCCGGCGACGCCGGCGTAGAGGATCGGCCGCACCTGGCCCAGGCCCTCGGCGCAGAAGCGCAGGGTGAACCACAGGCTCATGCCCAGGCCGCTGCCCGACAGGGTGCGCACGAACAGGATCGCCAGGCCGGTGGTGTCCGGCGCCAGGCCAAGCAGGCGCAGCGCCGGCCCGGCCAGCAGGTTAAGCGACAGCACCCACAGCGCGCCGCCGAGCCAGGCGAAGCGCAGCGCGCGGCGGATGAAGGCGCCGATGTCGGCCGGCGCGCGCGCCGCGCCGACCATGTGGGCGATCACCGGCGAGCAGGCCATGTAGACCCCCATGAACAGCACCAGCAGGATCACGCTGAAGTTCGCGCCCACCGCCACCGCCGCAAGCGTCTGCGGGCCGAGGCGGCCGGCGAAGATGGTGTCGATGGTGGTCATGCCGACACCGGCCAGCTGCGCGGCGATCAGCGGCAGCGCCAGGCGGAGGTTGGCGCGCGTTTCAACGCGGATGGCGCCGGGAGCGGCGATACGGGACATGGCGAAGGGAAGCGCGGCGGCAAAGGGCCGGCCGGGGCCGCAATGATACGCCCGCGGGACAGGGACCGTCCGGCACAGCTACGATACGGTCAGACCAGAACAGGCGGAAAAAGCCGTTGAATCAACCGGAAACCAGATTCACCAGGGTCGGCGAGGACCGCGTCGCCTACCAGGTGCTCGGCGAAGGGCCGCGCGACGTGGTCTTCACCAGCGGCCTGTGGAGCCATCTCGACCTGCAGATGGAGGAGCCGACCTTCGCCCGGTTCAACCGCCGCATCGCCGCGTTCTGCCGCCTGATCCGCTTCGACCGCCGCGGCTCCGGCGTGTCCGACCCGCGCCCGGCCGACGGCGGTTCCATCGAGGAGCACTGGGGGCAGGACCTGCTCGCCGTGCTCGACGCCACCGGGGCGCAGGCGCCGGTACTGGCCGGTGTGGTCGACGCCGGCCCGCTGATCCTCAAGTTCGTGGAACGGCATCCCCAACGCTGCTCCGGCCTGGTCATGGCGTGCACCACCGCCCGCCTGCCGCAGGCCAAGGATTATCCGCAGGGGCACTCGCCGGAAGCCAGCCGGCAGCTGCTGCAGATGATGACGGAGAAGTGGGGCAGCGAGGAATTCGCCGCGCTGTGGATCCCGAGCCAGGCCAACAACCCGGCGCTGATGCGCTGGTATGCCAAGTTCCAGCGCGCCATGGCCTCGCCGCGCGAGGTGGTGGACAACCTGCGCGAAAGCCTGCTGATCGACGCGCGCCCGGTGCTGCCCAAGGTGCGCGTGCCGACGCTGGTGCTCGGCCGGCGCGAGGCGAAGGTGTTCACCGCCGCGCAGTCGCGCTACATCGCCGACCACATCGCCGGCGCGAAGTACGTCGAGCTGCCCGGCGCCGACGGCGACCTCGCCTGGGACAGCGGCGAGCAGGCGCTGGGCCTGTTCGAGGAATTCATCACCGGCCAGCGCCGCGGCGCCCAGCCCGAGCGCATGCTGGCCACCATCCTGTTCACCGACATCGTCGACTCGGCCCGGCTCGCCGCGAAGATCGGCGACGCCGCCTGGCGCGAACTGCTCGACCGCCACGACCGCGTCGTGCGCAGCCAGATCGAGCGCCACGGCGGCCGCCTGGTGGACTCCGCCGGCGACGGCGCGCTGTCGACCTTCCCCACCCCCGGCAGCGCCATCGACTGCGCCCACGCCATGCACGAGGAGCTGAAGGAGCTGAAGCCGAAGATCAAGATCCGCGCCGGCCTGCACATCGGCGAGCTGGAGCTGCGCGAGGACGGCCGCGTCGGCGGCACCGCCGTGCACATCGGGGCGCGGGTGCTGGGCATGGCGCGCGGCGGCGACGTGCTGGTGTCGCGCACCGTGCGCGACGTGCTGATCGGCTCGCGCTACCGGTTCAAGGATCGCGGCATCCACGAGCTGAAGGGGGTGCCGAGCAAGTGGCCGCTGTATGTGGTGGAGCCGTTGAAGAAGGACTGAAGCCGCAGGTCTTGACTCGTCATTCCTGTGAAGGAATCCAGTTTTTCTCCTGTAACGCCACCCGTTCGTCGCGAGTGCGCCGCGAAGCAGCGCGTATCGAGGGAGTGTTCTGTCCCTTTCGTTGACTCGTCATACCCGCGAAGGCGGGGATCCACTTTGGCTGTCATCTGCGAAAGCAGGCGGGGCGCGACGATGCCCTCGTCGCCAGGGAGAAGCCTTTTCAGCTCAAGCTCCAGGGAGCTTGCGCCGAAGAGGCCTGCGCCAATGTATAAAACGAAGATCGAGCCCTACGGCCGCAGCGCTTCCCGATCCGAAAGCTGCTTTGACTAGAGGATGCTCCGGCCGAGGGCGAATTGCAATGTGGGACCACTTGGAACGAAACACCTGGCTTAACCATTTCAGTGGGAGATAAGCAGTGGAAGAACTTTAGCGGTGATTTGGTAGCCAAGTAGCCCGGAGGCAATAAGCCAGAGCGCCGCAACAGCATAGGCAACCGCTGCCATACGCGGCGAGATCATATTTCCTGCGCCACTACTTGAATTGGCGCCCATCAACATTCGCCCGAATGCTCTGACTAGCCAAATACAACCCGCCCCGACTAAACAGCCCGACAACAGAGCTGCTGCGGTAATCCAAAAGCTCCCACCCAATATCTTGGCAGCCACCCAGGCATTACCCAGAGCCACTGCCCCACTAAGCACTGTCAGCGCATCCCACAACGATAGGCGCGGCTGGTCAGGAAAACCTGGGCCGTTGCTACGACTGGTCATGATCCGCACCCGCAGCCCGAAGCGGAGGCCGCACCTGCTCCTGCGGCTCCAGCAGTCGCAGCCGCACTTCCTGGATTGGGGCCAGTACCCAGCCATTGGCCGATGCTGCCGAGGGATGAGTTGTATCCTTGCGCCGCATCTGATCCGAGACTCCAAGGCGGGCTTGGCACTCCGTTTACACCCTCTGCAATTGCTCGTCCTCCAGCGCCTCCCGCTGCAAAACCGCCAACGGCTGCTCCGGCGTTGTAGGCAACGCTGTCCCAGTTGCCATTAGCTACCCCGAGGCCAATATTGGCTCCAGTGACTACACCTCCTACGATAGCCAATCCTCCCAGGGCCGCGGTGACAACGGCAACTGGAGCCCCGATAGTCACGGCCCCGACAGCGACTACGCCAACTACCACCGCTCCCACAGCACCGACGGCCGCACCCTTCGCAAAACAACCTGCTGCAGATCCAAAGCTCAGGCCCATTGGATCAATCATTAGGATGGGATTACCTCCGGCGTACAAGTATGTGTTGAGGCCGCCAGCGAGCCCAATCGGATACTGGCCTGGGAATCCGATATTGAGGCCACCGATGCCGTTCGTAGTAACCGTCCGATCAAATGCCGTATTTTGCGCCTGCCACACAATACTGCCACTAGAGTTGGTTACAGTGTCGGGCCGACTCAGATGATCGTCATGAATGTAGTACACCGTGCCGCCGCGAATCAGACCTACCGGCGTTGATCCCAGCCAGATGTAGCCGGTCGTCAGACTGGTCCCACCGTTCGAGGTCTCCCCCAGCAGAGCGCCATCGGGCGTATAGACATAGGTATATGCTACCGATCCCGACTTCTGCGCCCGCTGGCCCAGCCCATTGTATGCATAGCCCGTGGTGACACCGGCATTGGTCAGAGTGCTGAGACGATTGAGCCCATCGTAGCCATAGCTGCGATTGCCATTCCAACCGGTCGCAGTTTTCAGATTGCCCAGAGCATCGTATGCAAAGCTGCGAGCCCTGCTTCCCGCGATACTGCGGCGGCGGCCGTCTTGAGTCACATTCGCTCGTTTTGCTCGGCCTGCCCTGTATCGAAGGACAACCAGTAGCACGCCGCCAGCACTTGCCAGGACGGTGCTAACGAGAACCAACCCAGCGGGATTACGAAGCCTGATCCGGTCGGCGGTATATGCATCAGAGCAGCAACCACTACCTGTATCGGAAGCAGTATCAGCAAGCCTGTGCCGCCCTCCGATTCGGCGTGTAAGCCACCGGTCCGTAGCTATCGACGGAACCAAAGGATGGCAAGCAGTGCGGCAATGCCCAAGTACCTAGCCATGGCATTAGACTGCCTGAAAGTCACGCGCTGCGGCCTTACGGCCGACAGCCGTCCATTGCTCGCTAGTAGTCGATGTCAATATTTTGCCTCCAAGAACTCCAGGGTACTTGGATCATCTTCCAGAAGGATGTCCAAGTCGCCACCCACATAGACGCGCGTTAACCCGGGGCGGCGCTTTTTGACGCTGCGGCCAAACGTAACTCGCCTGTAGGCGAAACGCACGACCTCATTACGGGAAGGCAGACGCCGGCGTGACGCTTTTCAGGACAGGTGCGGCACCAGATCCTTCGCTGCGCAAGGATGACGGCAACAGTTGGACTCGCTTTCGCGGGAATAATGAGTCGAGTGCGGACCGCTAACTCGCCAGCTTCACCGCCCGCTCCCGCGCCGCCAGCAACCTCCCCATCAAGGCCCGCAACGCCGCCGGCTTGACCGGCTTGGGCAGCAGGGTAAAGCCGCGCGCCGCCGCCGCCTCGCGCGCCTGCTGGGTATGATCGGCGGTAATCACCAGCACCGGCATGTCCACGCTCCAGCGCCGGCGCAATTCCTCCGCCACCTCGATGCCGTTGACGCCGCCGTCGAGGTGGTAGTCCATCAGCAGCAGGTCGGGCGCCTCGTGCTGCGCGGCGGCGGCCAGCGCGGCATTGCGGTCGCGCACGCCGATGACGCGGCAGCCCCAGTTGCCGAGCAGGGCCTCCATGCCGGCCAGCACCGCCGGCTCGTTGTCCAGGCACAGCACGGTGGCGCCGGCGATGCGGTCGCTGCTGCGGCGGATCTCCGGGCGCGGCGGCGGGGCGACGCGGGCCCTCTCGCCCAGCGGCACGGTGATGGCGAAGACGCTGCCGCGGCCGGGCCAGGAGCGCAGCGACAGGCGGTGGCCGAGGCGCTGGGCGATGCGCTCGGCGATGGCCAGGCCCAGGCCGAGGCCGCGCTCGCCGCCGGCGTCCTCGGCGTCGAGGCGGCGGAATTCCTCGAAGATCTCGCGCTGCTTGTCGGCGGGAATGCCCGGCCCGGAGTCCCACACCTCGATGCGCACGGCGCCGTTCACGCGGCGGCAGCCGAGCACGATGCGGCCGCGGCGGGTGTAGCGCACGGCGTTGGAGAGGAAGTTCTGCAGCACGCGGCGCAGCAGGCGCGGGTCGCTCAGCGCCACGGCGCGGCTGGGCACGGCGCGCAGCGCCAGGCCGCGCGTTTCGGCCAGGACGCGGAACTCGGCGGCCAGCGGCTCGAGCACGCGCGACAGCTCGAAGTGCTCGGGGTGCGCCTCCTGCGCGCCGGCGTCGAGGCGCGAGATGTCGAGCAGGCTGGCGAGCAGGGACTCGGCCGCGGTGAGCGAGTTCTCGACCTGGCCGATCAGCGCGGCGGTGGACGGCGGCAGGCCGCGCCGGTCGAGCGAGGAGACGAACAGCCGCGCCGCGTTCATCGGCTGCACCAGGTCGTGCGAGGCGGCGGCGAGGAAGCGGGTCTTGGCCTGGTTGGCGCGCTCGGCGGCGAAGCCGGCCTCGGCCAGCGCGGCGTTGAGCGCGGTCAGCTCGCGGGTGCGCTCGGCGACGCGCGTCTCCAGGGTCTCGTTGATCTCGCGCAGGGAGTCCTGGGCGCGCTTGTAGGCGGTGACGTCGAAGTAGCTGGTGACGAAGCCGCCGCCGGGCATGGGATTGCCGCGCGTCTCGATGACCGTGCCGTTGGGCAGCGTGCGCTCGCGGGTGTAGGCATGGCCGGCGCGCATGTGCGCCAGGCGCCGCGCGATCATCTCCTCGGTGTCGCCGCCCTCGCCGCCGCCGAGCAGGCCGCGCTGGCCGTTGTAGCGGAACACCTCCTCGATCGGCCGGCCCATGCTGATCAGGCCTTCGGGGTAGTCGAGCAGCTCGACGTAACGCCGGTTCCAGGCCACCAGGCGCAGGTCCTTGTCGACCACCGAGATGCCCTGCGGCAGGTGTTCCAGCGCGGCGCGCAGCAGCTCGCGGTTGAACTGGATGGCGTGCGAGGTCTCGTCGAGCAGGCGCACCACGTCCTCGGGCTGCATGTCGCGGCCGCGCAGGGTCGAGGCCATGATCAGGCGCGCCGAGGCGGCGCCGAGCGCGCCGACCAGCAGGCGCTCGGTGTAGCGGGCCAGGCCCGGCTCGGCGCGGTCGTTGTGCACCAGCGGCGCGCCGCCGGCGCTGTCGGCGTATTCGCGGAAGAACTGCTGCACCCGCCCCGGCTCGAAGAAGCGCTCCAGCAGCTCGCGCAGGTCGCCCACGGTGGCGTTGATGCGCGGCAGGGCGCGGTCGGCGTAGACCTGCTGCGGCTCGGCGTCGCCGAGGAAGCGCACCGCCTGCAGCCGCTCGCGCAGGCGCGGCGCCGCCAGCAGCGGCACGCCGACGTAGCAGGCCAGGTTCACCGCCAGGCTCCACAGCGTGCCGTGGGTCAGCAGGTCCAGGCCCTGCACGCCGAACAGCGCCTGCGGCCGCAGCCAGGCCGCGCCGAAGGGGCCGTCGCGCAGCAGGGCCGAGCCGCTGTCCTCGCCGAGCAGGGTCGGCAGCAGCAGGGTATAGAGCCAGACGGCGAAGCCGGCGGCGAGCCCGGCCACGGTGCCGGCGTAGCTGCCGCGCCGCCACAGCACGCCGCCGACCAGGCCGGGCGCGAACAGCAGCACCGCCGAGAACGACAGCAGGCCGATGTGCGCCAGGGTGCCGGGACCGATGAACAGGCGGTAATAGAGATAGGCCAGCGTCACGATCAGCACGATGGCGATGCGGCGGATCGCCTTGAGCAGCGAGGACAGGTCCGGCCGGCGCGCCAGGCCCAGCGACGGTGCGCGCAGCAGCAGCGGCATCACCACCTCGTTGCACAGCATCGTCGCCAGCGCGATGGTGGCGACGATCACCATGCTGGTCGCGGCGGAGAAGCCACCCAGGTACGCCATCAACGCCAGCCCGCCGTGGCCGCCGGCCAGCGGCAGGGCCAGCACGAAGCTGTCGCCGATCACCTCCTCGCGCGGGAACGCGCGCAGGCCGGCGGCGGCGATCGGCAGCACGAACAGGCTGATCAGGGCGAGGTAGGCCGGGAACAGCCAGCGCGCGCTGCGCAGGTCGGCCGGGGCGGTGCTCTCCACCACCGCGACGTGGAACTGGCGCGGCAGGCACAGCACCGCCGACATCGCCAGCACGGTCTGGGTCAGGAAGCCGAGCTGCCAGCCGCCGTCGCCGAGCACGCCGCTGACCTGGGGCAGGGCCAGGGCCTTGCCGTAGGCATCGGCGAAGCCCTGGAACAGGCCGTAGGTGATGTACAGGCCGACGGCGACGAAGGCCACCAGCTTGACCACCGACTCGAAGGCGATGGCCAGGACCATGCCGTGATGGTTCTCGCTGCTGACCACCTGGCGGGTGCCGAACAGGATGGCGAACAGGGCCAGCATCGCCGCCATCAGCAGGGCGGTGTCGGGCAGCGCGCCGCCGGCCGCCGGCTGCACCAGCACGGCGAAGCTGGCGCTGACCGCCTTGAGTTGCAGCGCGATGTACGGCAGCACCCCGACCAGGGCGACCAGCGCCACCAGGGTGCCGAGCGGCTGGTGGCGGCCGTAGCGGGCGCCGATGAAGTCGGCGATGGAGGTGATGTTGTGGCGCTTGCTGACCTCGACGATGCGCCGTACCAGGCCGTGCCCCAGCCCGAACACCAGGATCGGACCGAGGTAGATCGGCAGGAAATCCCAGCCGCTCTCCACCGCCCGGCCGACCGCGCCGTAGAAGGTCCAGGAGGTGCAGTACACGCCCAGGGCCAGGCTGTAGACCCAGGGCTTGCGCGCCGGCGCCTGGCCGCGCGCCACCCGCCGGTCGCCCCAGTAGGCGATGGCGAACAGCAGCGCCACGTAGAGCGCCGAGACGAGGAATAAGGCCCAGCTGTGGAGCATCGAATCGCTCTGAATCCTTCCCTTCCCGGGAGGGGGAGGTGACTGATGCCCAAGAGTAGAGCAAATCCCGCAGCCGGTGCCGCTCTCAGACCAAAGTCGTGTTTCATGTGACAGCCGCCACTGGCTACAGTCCGTGCAAGCTGGCCATCACCCAGGGGGAGAACCATGAGCAGTCCGTCCGCCGCCACGATGCGGCGCAACGTCATTCCGGCGGGGACCGGCATGCGCCGCGTGATCTTCGCGTCCTCGCTCGGCACCGTGTTCGAGTGGTACGACTTCTACCTCTACGGCTCGCTGGCGGCGATCATCGCCAAGCAGTTCTTCTCCGGCCTCAACGAGACCAGCGCCTACATCGCGGCCCTGCTGGCCTTCGCCGCCGGCTTCTTCGTGCGCCCGTTCGGCGCCCTGGTGTTCGGCCGCCTGGGCGACCTGGTGGGCCGCAAGTACACCTTTCTCGTCACCATCGTCATCATGGGCCTGTCCACCTTCCTGGTGGGCGTGCTGCCCAGCTACGCCAGCATCGGCGGCGCGGCGCCGATCATCCTGATCGGCCTGCGCCTGCTGCAGGGCCTGGCCCTGGGCGGCGAGTACGGCGGCGCCGCGACCTATGTCGCCGAGCACGCCACCGACGAGAACCGCGGCTACAGCACCAGCTACATCCAGATCACCGCCACCGGCGGGCTGTTCCTGTCGTTGCTGGTGATCCTGGCCTGCCGCCTGAGCCTGAAGGAGCAGTTCGACACCTGGGGCTGGCGCATTCCGTTCCTGGTGTCCTCGCTGCTGCTGGCGATCTCGGTCTACATCCGCCTGCAGCTGAACGAATCGCCGCTGTTCCAGCAGATGAAGGCGGAGGGCAAGCAGTCCAAGGCGCCGCTGTCCGAGGCCTTCGGCCAGTGGAGCAACCTGAAGATCGTGATCCTGGCCCTGCTCGGCGCCACCGCCGGCCAGGCGGTGGTCTGGTACACCGGCCAATTCTATGCCCTGTTCTTCCTGACCACGACCCTGAAGATCGACCCGACCAGCGCCAACATCATGATGGCCGTGGCGCTGGCCCTGGCCACGCCGTTCTTCGTGGTGTTCGGCTGGCTCTCCGACCGGATCGGCCGCAAGAAGATCATCATGGCCGGCTGCCTGATCGCCGCGGTCACCTACCTGCCGATCTTCAAGGGCTTGACCCACTACGGCAATCCGGCGCTGGAAACGGCCGCGGCCGGCGCCCCGGTGACGGTGGTGGCCAACCCCGACGAGTGCAGCTTCCAGTTCGATCCGATTGGCAAGAAGGTGTTCAAGGGCGCCTGCGACGTGGCCAAGAGCTTCCTGGCCAAGAACGCCATCTCCTACGCCAACGAAGCCGGCCCGGCCGGCGCCGCGCAGATCAAGGTGGGCAGCACCGTCATCGACTCTTTCGACGGCACCGCGATGGACGCTGCCACCTTCAAGGCGGCCCAGGCCGACTTCGCCAAGAAGGTCGGCGACGCCCTCGCCGCCGCCGGCTACCCGAAGAAGGCCGACCCGGCCGCGGTCAACCAGACCATGGTGACGGCGCTGCTGTGGGTGCTGGTGCTGTACGTGACCATGGTCTACGGTCCGATCGCGGCCTGGCTGGTGGAGCTGTTCCCCACCCGCATCCGCTACACCTCGATGTCCCTGCCCTATCACATCGGCAACGGCTGGTTCGGCGGCTTCGTGCCCTCGATCGCCTTCGCCATGGTGGCGGCCAACGGCGACATCTACCACGGCCTGCTCTATCCGATCGGCGTGGCCCTGATGACGCTGGTGATCGGCACCCTGTTCCTCCGGGAAACCCGCGGCGCGTCCCTGTCGCAGCTTGGATAAAGCCGCACCATAACGACCCCTCCTCCCGCCCCGGCCTTGGCCGGGGCTTTTTTTTGGTTCGTCCGCCGATTCCGGCGCGCGCGGCTACGACCAAAGTCACGATGATGGAACGCGCCCGCTCGCGTATCATCGAAAGGCTGCTGCCGCCCATCCGGCGCGACGACCACGGCGCGGAGACCGGCAGCCCGGCGACAGACCACGGCTTCGAGGAACGCACCATGAGCGATAACAACAACATCCAATCGGTACTCGGCGAAACCCGCGTCTTCCCCCCGGACGCCGGCTTTACCGCCAAAGCCCGCATCACCCCCGCCCGCCTGGCCGAGCTGCGCGCCGCCGCCGAGCGGGATTCCGTCGGCTTCTGGGCCGGCCTGGCCAGGCAGGAGCTGGCGTGGAAAAAGCCCTTCAGCGTCGCGCTCGACGACAGCCGGGCGCCGAACTACGGCTGGTTCACCGACGGCACGCTCAACGTGTCGCACAACTGCATCGACCGCCACCTGGCCCAGCGCGGCGACAAGGCCGCGATCCGCTATGAGAGCGAGGCCGGCGAAGTCACGGTGCTGACCTTCAGGCAGCTGCACGGCGAGGTCTGCCGCCTCGCCAACGTGCTCAAGTCGCTGGGCATCGGCAAAGGCGACCGCGTGGTGATCTACCTGCCGATGGCGCCGGTGGCGGTGATCGCGATGCAGGCCTGCGCCCGCATCGGCGCCGTGCACTCGGTGGTGTTCGGCGGCTTCTCGGCGCAGTCGGTGAAGGACCGTGTCGAGGACGCCGGCGCGCGCCTGGTCATCACCGCCGACGGCGCGCACCGCGCCGGCCACGTGGTGGAGCTGAAGAAGGCGGTGGACGAGGCGCTGTCACAGGGCTGCAAGACGGTCGAGAAGGTGCTGGTCCACAAGCACGCCGGCAACAAGATCGACTGGAAGGACGGCCGCGACCTGTCGTGGCAGGACCTCGCCGCCAAGGCCGGCGCCGAATGCGAGCCGGAGTGGGTCGAGGCCGAGCACCCGCTGTACCTGCTCTACACCTCCGGCTCGACCGGCAAGCCCAAGGGCATCCAGCACTCCAGCGCCGGCTACCTGCTCGGCGCGCACATCACCACCCAGTGGCTGTTCGACACGCGCGAGGACGACGTGTTCTGGTGCACCGCCGACGTCGGCTGGGTCACCGGCCACAGCTACGTCTGCTACGGGCCGCTGTCCAACGGCACCACCATCGTCATGTACGAGGGCGGGCCGATGACGCCCGACGCCGGCCGCTTCTGGAAGATCTGCCAGAACCACGGCGTGACCATCTTCTACACCGCGCCGACCGCGATCCGCGCCCTGATGAAGATGGGCGAGCAGTTCCCCAACAGCTACGACCTGTCCAGGCTGCGCCTGCTCGGCAGCGTCGGCGAGCCGATCAACCCCGAGGCCTGGATCTGGTACCACCACGTCATCGGCAAGGACAAGCTGCCGATCGTCGACACCTGGTGGCAGACCGAGACCGGCGCGACCATGATGGCGCCGCTGCCCGGCGCCACCCCGCTCAAGCCCGGCTCCTGCACCCAGCCGATTCCCGGCATCTTCGCCGCCATCGTCGACGAATCGGGCGACCCGGTGAACACGCCCGAGCAGGGCGGCTACCTGGTCATCACCAAGCCCTGGCCGTCGATGCTGCGCACCATCTGGGGCGACAACGAGCGCTACGTCAAGACCTACTGGAGCCAGTTCAACAACAAGTACTACGTCGCCGGCGATTCCGCCCACCGCGACAAGGACGGCTACTACTGGATCCTCGGCCGCATGGACGACGTGCTCAAGGTCGCCGGCCACCGCCTCGGCACGATGGAGGTGGAGTCGGCCCTGGTGGCGCATCCGCGGGTGGCCGAGGCGGCGGTGGTGGGCCGCCCGCACGAGATCAAGGGCGAGGCGATCTGCGCCTTCGTCATCTGCCGCGGCCAGCGCCCCACCGGCGAGGAGGCGGACAAGCTGGCCAAGGAGCTGAAGGATTTCGTGGCCAAGAGCATGGGCCCGATCGCCAAGCCCGACGACATCCGCTTCGCCGACAACCTGCCCAAGACCCGCTCCGGCAAGATCATGCGGCGCCTGCTGCGCTCCATCGCCAAGGGCGAGGAGATCACCCAGGACGTGTCGACCCTGGAGAACCCGGCGATCGTGGCGCAGCTGGCCGGCAAGGCCTGAGCCGCCGTATCCTCGGTCCACCCCGACGGCCGGGCGCCATGCCCGGCTTCTTTTTACGCAACGAAGAGTTTCCGCATGAAACAACTGCTTCTCGCCGCCGTGGCGCTGGCCCCGGTCGCCTTTGCCGCCGACCCCGCAGCGGCCGCCACGCCGCCCGCCGTCGAAACCGTCGCCCCGGCGCAGTGCCTCCGGCCGCAGATCCAGCTCGACGGCGCCGGCAAGATCAAGAACGCCAAGGAGCTGCAGGCGCAGGTCAACACCTACCAGAGCTGTGTCGACGCCTACGTCAGCCAGCGCCGGCAGGTGGTGGACCAGCACGAGGCCATCGCCAAGGCCAACCGCGACGCCAGCAATGCGGCGGTGAAGGAGTTCAACGACTTCGCCGCGGAGCTCAGCGCGGCGCAGCAGCCGAAGAAGTAGGCCGCTACTTCTTCCGGGCGTTGGCCAGGCCGCGCATCGCCAGCCCGAGCAGGCCGGGCTGCGGGTGCAGCACCGTGGCGCTGGCGATGGCCGCGGCGTAGTCGCGGTAGCGGCCCTTGGCCTCGAAACCCTCGCGGAAGCGGGCGATGTCGAAGTGCGCGCCCCAGTGCGGCACGATGCCGCCGGCCAGGTAGACGCCGCCGGTGGCGCCGAACGCCAGGGCCAGGTCGCCGGCGTAGCGGCCGAGCAGGGTGGTGAACAGGGCCACGGCATTGCGGGCGATGACGTTGCCGGCCAGCCACTGCTGCCAGACCTCGCCGGCCTCGTGGCAGGTGGGCGGCAGGCCGGCCTCGACGCACAGCACGCGGTGCAGGCGCAGCAGGCCGGGGCCGGACAGCAGGTCCTCGGCGGCGACGAACCCCTCCTGGTCGGCCAGCCGCGCCAGCAGCGCCGCCTCGCGCGCGTTGCCCGGCGCCAGGCGGGCGTGGCCGCCCTCGCCCGCCACCACCACGCCGCCGGGAACCCAGGCGGCGACGCCCAAGCCGGTGCCGGCGCCGATGGCCAGGCGCGTGCCCTCGCCGAGGATGCCGCCGTGCAGGTGCAGGTCCGCCGGCTGCAGGGCGGGCAGGCAGTGGGCCACCGCCTCGAAGTCGTTGAGCAGCTCGGACTGACGGCTGCCGCAGGCCTGGGCCAGCAGGCGCGTGTCGAGCTCGGCCGGGCGGTTGGTGAAGCGGATGCGGCGCAGGCCGCCGGCGCCGGTCTCGACCGGGCCCGCGGCGCAGGCCAGGGCGTTGCGCAGCGCCGGCCGGCCCTGGGCCACGAAGTATTCGCGCAGCCAGTGCGCCGGGGTCTGGCCCTCGGCCAGCGGCGCGGCGTGGACGCGCTCCAGCACGATGCCGCCGCCCTCCAGCCAGGCCAGGGCGGCGCGGGCATTGGTGCCGCCGAAGTCGGCGACCAGGATCAAGCGGCGGCTTCCGCGCTCATGCGGCCTGTCGGATGGCGGCGGCGCGCAGTTCGGAGACGAAGCGCTCGCGCCAGTGCGAGATGTCCTCGCGCAGCAGTCCCTCCATCAGCTCGGTGTGGCGGTTGCGGCGTTCTTCCAGGCTCATATAGCGCGCGGTCTGCAGGGCTTCGGCGACGCCTACAGTATCGTACGGATTGACGATCAGCGCCGCCCCCATCTGGGCGGCGGCGCCGGCGAAGCGCGACAGCACCAGCACGCCGGGGTCCTGCGGGTCCTGGGCGGCGACATATTCCTTGGCGATCAGGTTCATGCCGTCGCGCAGCGGCGTGACCAGGCCGATCTTGCTGGCCCGGTACAGCCCGGCCAGGGCGCGCCGCGACAGGGTGCGGTGGATGTAGCGCAGCGGCGTCCAGTCCACCTCGCCGTAGCGGCCGTTGATCTGCGAGGCGGCCTGCTCCAGGCGCTGGCGGATCAGGTCGTACTCGGGCACCCCCTCGCGCGTCGGCGGGGCGATTTGCAGGTATTCGACCCGGCCGATGCAGTCGGGATAGTCGGCCAGCAGGCGCTCGTAGGCGGCGAAGCGCTCGGGGATGCCCTTGGTGTAGTCGAGCCGGTCGACGCCGATGATCTGCAGGCGCCCGCGCAGGGCGTTGCGGGCGCGCAGCCACTGGCGCTGGCCGTCCTCGGTGTCGACGAAGCCGGCATAGGCCTGGGCGTCGATGCCGATCGGGAACGCCTCCACCCGCACCTGCCGCCCGCCCGCGCGCAGCAGGTTGCCGCGCACCTCGGCGCCGGGGATTTCGTTGGCGGCGTAGTCGAAGAAGCGCTCGCAGTCGCGCTGGGTCTGGAAGCCGACCAGGTCGTAGGCCAGCAGCGAGCGGATCAGCTGCTCGTGGTGCGGCAGGGTCAGCAGCACCTCGCGCGAGGGGAAGGGGATGTGCAGGAAGAAGCCCATCGGCTGGCGGCAGCCCATGTCGCGCAGGGACTGGCCGCAGGGGATCAGGTGGTAGTCGTGCACCCAGATGCGGTCGTCGTCGCGCAGCAGCGGCTGCAGCGCGCGGGCGAAGCGGACATTGACCCGCTGGTAGCCCTCGTAGAACTGGCGGTCGTAGGTGGTGAGGTCGATGCGGTAGTGGAACAGCGGCCACAGGCACTGGTTGGCGAAGCCGTTGTAGTAGTCCTCGTGCTCGGCGCGGGTCAGGTTGATGGTGGCGACCTCGAACGGGCCGGCACGGTCCAGGCGTGCGCTGCCTTCGGCGTCGGCGGTGCGGCCGCTCCAGCCGAACCACAGCCCCTTGGATTGGCGCAGCGCCTCGATCAGCGCCACCGCCAGGCCGCCGGCGCGGGCGGCGCCGCGGATCGGCCCGACCCGGTTGGAGACAGCGACGATGCGGCTCATGGCGCTCGGCGCGCGGCGCGCGCGGTGTGGAAGGGCCCCGTGCGCAGCACCGGGATCGCAGCGTCGCGAGGCGGCGCCGGCAGGAGACCGGCAGTCCATTTCGCACCGCGTGATACTGGAAGTCTCATGCCGCCTCCGACCATGGCCGCGAAAGGCGCGTGGCGACGATGATGATGCCGACCATGGAGTAGGTCTGCGGATAATTGCCCCATAGCTCGCCGCTGACCGGGTGCAGGTCCTCGGACAGCAGGCCGAGGTGGTTGCGCCGCGCCAGCCAGCGCTCGAACAGCTCGCGCGCCTCGTCGCGGCGTTCCAGCCGGATCAGGGCGTCGATGTACCAGAAGGTGCAGATATTGAAGGCGGTCTCCGGTTCGCCGAAATCGTCTGCGGCGTGGTAGCGGAACAGGAAGTCGCCGCGGCGGAGATGCCGCTCGACCGCCGCCACGGTGGCGACGTAGCGCGGGTCCTGCGGCGGCAGGAAGCCGACCTCGCCGATCAGCAGCAGCCCGGCTTCGACGTCGCCGCCGCCGAAGCTCTCGGTGAAGGTGTTGAGCGAGGGATTCCAGGCCTTGCTCTCGATGACGCGGCGGATGCCGGTGGCGCGCTCGCGCCACAGGCCGGCGCGGTCGGCCAGGCCCAGGTGCGCCGCGATGCGGCCGAGGCGGTCGCAGGCGGCCCAGCACATCAGCGCCGAGGAGGTATGGACGCGGGCGCGGCTGCGCAGCTCCCACATGCCGGCGTCCGGCGTGTTGTGCACCGCCCAGGCGCACTCGCCCATACGCTCCAGCCGCGCGAACTCCACGCCGCCGGCCGGGCGCAGCAGGCGGCGGTCGAAGAAGGCCTGGGTGTAGGCCAGCACCACGTTGCCGTAGACGTCGTGCTGGCGGTGCTCGCAGGCCTGGTTGCCGACGCGCACCGGCCCCATGCCGCGGTAGCCGGCCAGGTGCGGCGCCTCGTACTCGGTCAGCGCGCGCTCGCGGCCGATGCCGAATACCGGCTGCAGGTGCTCCGCCGCCTCCGGCTCGACGATGAGGTTGGCGAGGTAGCGCAGGTAGTGCTCCATCGTCTCCACTTCCGCCAGGCGGTTGAGCGCGCGCACCACGAAGAAGGCGTCGCGCAGCCAGCAGTAGCGGTAGTCCCAGTTGCGCTGCGTGCCGGGCGCCTCGGGGATGCTGGTGGTGAGCGCGGCGACGATGGCGCCGGTCTCCTCGAAGCTGCACAGCTTGAGCGTGATGGCGGCGCGGATCACCGCGTCCTGCCACTCCAGCGGCAGCGCCAGGCGCCGCACCCATTCGCGCCAGTGGCGCTCGGTGGACTGCTCGAACTCGGCGGCGGTCTGCTCCACCCCCTCGCGCAGGGGCTCGTCCGGACCGAACAGGAAGCTGACCGGCTCCTCCAGCAGGAACGGCGTCCCGGCCAGCACGTAGGTGACCGGGGCGCTGGTGGTGAGGCGCAGGGCGTCCCGCGGGCCGACGTAGCGGATGTGGTTGCTGCCGTGGGTGAGCTGCGGCGCGACGCCGCCGTAGTCGAAGCGCGGCAGCAGGCGGATGCGCACGCGCGGCGCGCCGGACAGGGGCCGCAGCCGCCGCACCAGCTGCAGCGGCCGGAACATGCGTCCGCGGGTCTCGAAGCGTGGCGCGAAATCGACGACTTCCACCGCGCCGCCGTTGCCGTCGTGGAGCCGGGTCACCAGGATCGCGGTGTTCTCGCGGTAGGCCTGCTCGGCGCGGGTCTGGCCTTCCAGCTCGATCGACCAGCAGCCTTGCCGCTGGCCGTCGGCGGCCGGCGCGTGGAGCAGGGCGTGGAACACCGGGTCGCCGTCGAAGCGCGGCAGGCAGCACCACAGCAGGCACGCCTGGCCGTCGACCAGCGCGCCGATGGCGCAATTGCCGATGACGCCGAGATCGAGTGTCGGCCCTGCTGCTGGGCTCGCTGGCATAGGTCGCATCTTCCTTGATCGCCGCCGGGCCTCCATGGCCCGGACTGTTTCAAACCGGCAAAGCTCTCCGCTACCCGGCGCGCCGGGACTCCGCGCGCCAATCCTGTTGCGCCGTGATTCCGGCCAGCCAGGCGCGCACCGCCGCCGGGTCGTCGAGGCGCCAGCGCGCCGCGCTCGGCCCGGCACCGACCTTGATGCCGACTCCGCCCAGCGCCTGCGCGGCGGCGATGCCGTCCTCGTCGGTGGTGTCGTCGCCGACATAGACCGGGCGGCGTCCGGCGAACGGCGGCTGGCGCATCAGCGACCGCACCGCCTCGCCCTTGTTGACCCCGCGCGGGCGGGCCTCGAACACGTCCTTGCCGGAGATCAGCTCCAGGTCCAGGCCCCGTACCGCCTCGCGCAGCAGGCGCTCGGCCTGCCCGGCGCGGCCGGGGGCGCCGCGGTAGTGCAGCGCGATGGCCGCGCCCTTGTCCTCCAGCCACAACCCCGGCTCGTCCTCGAGCCGCGCCGCCAGCCACTGCGCCGCGCCGTCGAGGCCGGACGCCGGTGGCGGCGCCGCCTGGCGCGGGTCGGTGCGCAGCTCGGCGCCGTGCAGGCCGGCGCCGGAAAAGCGCATCGGCGCCAGCAGCTCGTCGATCGAGGCCAGGCGCCGCCCGCTGACGATGGCCAGGGCCTCGCCGACCGCGGCCGCGGCGGCGGCCAGCAGCGCCGGCAGCTCCGGCGCCACCCGCACCAGCGACGGGCGCTCGGCCAGCTCGACCAGGGTTCCGTCGAAGTCGAGGAACAGCGCGTCAGCGGGGCTGGGAGAAGGCGGCCTCACGGCTCATGCTCTTGAATTTGTTTCTCTATTGGAAACTTGGACAAGCGAAAACGCGAAGCGTGCGATTTTTGTAAACAGCCGTACCGGCCCCTGCGCCGCAGGGTCAGGCCGGGGCGCGGAGGGGCGCTGCCTCCGGGGAAAGAGGCAGGCCGTTCCGGGGTACCGGGACCGCCAGGCTAGGCGGCGATGGTCGCCTTGCGCAGCGGCGCCACCTTGGGACTTTCGTTGAGATGGTCGATCTGCACCCAGCGGATCACCGAGATCTTGCCGTTGAAGTCCTCGGCCAGGGCGGTGCAGCTTTCGACCCAGTCGCCGCAGTTGTGGTAGGTGATGCCGTGCAGCTTGCGGATCTCGGCATGGTGGATGTGGCCGCAGATCACCCCGTCCAGTTCGCGGCGCTCGCACTCGCGCGCCACCGCGTCCTCGAACTCGGACACCACGTTCACCGCCCCCTTGACCTTGTCCTTGGCGTAGGCCGACAGGGACCAGTACGGCAGGCCCAGCACGCGGCGGGCGCGGTTGAACCAGAAGTTGGCCTGCATGGTGGCTTCGTAGGCGAAGTCGCCGGCCAGGGCCAGCCACTTGTGGTAGCGGGTGATGACGTCGAAGAAGTCGCCGTGCAGCACCAGCAGCTTGCGGCCGTCGGCGGTGGTGTGAACCAGCTCGTTCACCACCTTGATGTTGCCCAGCTCGATGTTGAAGCCGACGAACTTGCGCAGGAACTCGTCGTGGTTGCCGGTGACGTAGTAGACCTTGGTGCCGCGCTTGGACTTGGTCAGGATCTTGCGCACCACGTTGGTGTGCTCCTGCGGCCAGAACCAGGTGCTGCGCAGCTTCCAGCCGTCGATGATGTCGCCGACCAGGTAGAGGGTCTCGCACTCGTTGCGCTTGAGGAAGTCGACCAGGAATTCCGCCTTGCACCCCGGCGTGCCAAGATGCACGTCGGAGATCCAGAGGGTGCGGTAGCGGTGCGTCTGCTTGTCCTGCTTTGCCGTCTTGGCCACGGTGGCGACTCCTGCATTTCCACCCGCTTAGCATGGCGCAGCTCTGTTAAGGGAACATGACGGCTACCGCCGCCAAGGGCCTGAAAATGCTGCGTTATCGCCCTTTCGCCTTGATCCGCCGGGATTTGCGCCAATATTGAGGGACCGTGGCGCCGGCCGGCGCCGCGAAGTCCTGGCGGAGGAATGCAGTGGACCTGGAGCGGATCAACGCGCAGCTGGGCGATCAGCCGGAGCAGCTGGTGGACTGGGCCCTGGGCCTGGGCCGCCGGGCCATCGTCACCACCAATTTCGGCCCGTTCGCGGCGGTGCTGCTGCACATGGTGACGCGGGCGCGTCCGGACATCCCGGTGCTGATGGTGGATACCGGCTACGGCACCGAGTCGACCTACCGCTACGCCGACGAGCTGAGCCGCCTGCTGCGGCTCGACCTGCACACCTACGTGCCGCGCCGCACCCGCGCCATGCGCGAGGCGCTGGAAGGCCCCGCCCCCACCCCGGACGACCCGCGCCACGCCGCCTTCACCGAGGAGGTGAAGCTGGAGCCGTTCCGCCGCGCCCTGGCCGAGCTGCGGCCGGAGGTCTGGTTCACCGCCCTGCGCCAGGACCAGACCGAGTTCCGCGCCGGGCTCAAGCCGGTGACCCTGTCGCGGGAGGGCATCCTCAAGGTGTCGCCGGTGTTCCACTGGTCGTCCCGGCAGATGAACGACTACCTCAAGGCGCACGGCCTGCCCAACAACTTCGACTACTTCGACCCGACCAAGGCCGAGGACAAGCGGGAGTGCGGTCTCCACGTGGCCCATTGAACCCGGCGGGACGCTGAAAAATACCGGCGCCGGACGCGCATTTGGCCCGGAAATAGCGAATAATCCGGGAAATTTGGGGGCTCTGACGCGGGATTCATGGTCGATCCGACACTACCGGAGCCGATGCCGGCCTATATCAGCGACGAACCGCCGCTGCCGGAAAAGATCGGCAAATACGAAATCCAGGCCCTGATCGGCAAGGGCTCCTGCGGTTTCGTCTACAAGGGCTTCGACCCCTTCGTGCGCCGCGATGTCGCGGTCAAGACCTCGCGCGGCTTCACCGAGGACCACACCCGCGACGAGGAGGCGATCCGCCGCGCCTTCTTCACCGAGGCGCGCGCCGCCGGCATGCTCAGCCACCCGCACATCGTCTCGCTGTACGACGCCGGCAGCGAGGAGGGCATGAACTACCTGGTGATGGAGTACGTCGACGGCGACACCCTGGCCCCGGCCTGCGCGCGCAGCGCCACGCGGCTGCCGGTGGACCGGGTGGTGGACATCATCTTCAAGTGCGCCAAGGCCCTGGAGTACTCGCACAGCAAGGGCGTGCTGCACCGGGACATCAAGCCCACCAACATCATGCTGACCCGCGACGGCGTGCCCAAGGTGATGGACTTTTCCGTCGCCGAGGTCAACGAGCCGGGCATCAGCGAGGACGAGATCCGCCGCAACGCCGTGGGCTCGCCGCTGTACATGTCGCCGGAGCAGGTGCAGCGCCAGCGGCTGGAGCCGGCCAGCGACCTGTACTCGCTGGGCGTGGTCATGTACCAGCTGCTGACCGGCGAGGTGCCCTACACCGGCTCGGACCTGCTGCACCTGTTCGCGGCGATCCGTCACGCGCCGGTGCCGCTGATCGAGGCCAAGCGCCCGGACCTGCCGCGGGAGCTGGCGACCCTGGTCAACCGCCTGCTGGCCAAGAAGGTCGGCGACCGCTACCAGAGCGGACGCGAGCTGGGCAACGACCTGCTGCGCATCTTCGAGCGGCTCAAGCAGGCGGACGTGAACCTGAGCCGGCGCGAGAACCGCGACTCGCTGCGCAGCCTGCGCTTCTTCGACTCGTTCAGCGACGACGAGATCAACGAGGTGCTCAACGCCAGCCACCTGCTGACCTACGCCCCCGGCGCCGAGATCGTGCGCGAGGGCGACATCGACAGCGCCTTCTACCTGATCGCCCGCGGCAACGCCGAGGTGCGCAAGGGCAACACCCTGATCGACACGCTGATGAAGGGCGACTGCTTCGGCGAGATCGGCTTCCTCACCGCCACCCGCCGCACCGCGACGGTGACGGCGGCCTCGCAGGTGCTGGCGCTGCGGGTCAGCGCCACCCTGCTCGACCAGGTCAGCACCGACTGCCAGCTGCGCTTCTACAAGATCTTCACGCAGACGCTGATCTACCGGCTGTCCCTGACCAACGCCAAGCTGAGCGCCGCCAGGGGCAAGTAATCCGGCCGCAGCGGTACCGCAACGGCGATGGCCCCGGCCGCGGCACGGTTCGTCACAGCGCCTTGCGTGGGAGCCCCGCCGTTCCGATATGCTAGGCGGATAAGGGATCCCGCCGCGTATGAACGACAAGACCGCGCTGCTCAACCAGCTGCGCATCGACCGCAGCAGTGCGCCGCCGCCGGCCGACCGCGGCTGGCTGAAATGGGCGGCGCTGGGCCTGGCGCTGCTGCTGCTCGCCGGCGGCCTGGGGTACTGGCTGAGCCGGCCCTCCGGCGTCCCGGTCAAGGTGGCGACGGCGCAGGCGCTCCGCAGCGCCAACCCGGCCGCGGCGGCCGGAGCCTCGCTGCTCGACGCCTCCGGCTACGTGGTGGCGCGCCGCGCCGCCACCGTCGCCGCCAAGATCACCGGCAAGGTCACCGAGGTGATGATCGAGGAAGGCCAGCACGTCAAGGCCGGCCAGGTGGTGGCGACGCTGGACGCGACCAACATCAGGGCCGCCTTCGACCAGGCGGTGGCCGAGCGGCGCTACGCCCAGGCCTCGCTGGAAGCGGTGAAGGTGCAGCTGGGCAACGCCGAGCGCAACTACAGGCGCGACCAGGGCCTGGTGGCCGAGCACTTCATCAGCGAGTCCGACCTGGACACCGCCCGCACCAGCTTCGAGAACCTCAGCGCGCAGCTGGCGACGGCCAGGAGCAACGTCGAGGTGGCCGAGCGCGGCGTCGCGGTGGCGCAGCGCAACCTCGACGACACCGTGGTGCGGGCGCCGTTCGACGGCGTGGTCACCACCAAGGACGCGCAGCCCGGCGAGATGGTCTCGCCGATCTCCGCCGGCGGCGGCTTCACTCGCACCGGCATCGGCACCATCGTCGACATGGACTCGCTGGAGGTGGAGGTCGACGTCAACGAGAGCTTCATCAACCGCGTCCATCCCGAGCAGCCGGCCACGGTGCGGCTCAACGCCTACACCGACTGGGAGATCCCGGCCTACGTCATCGCCGTGATCCCCACCGCCGACCGCAGCAAGGCGACGGTGAAGGTGCGGGTGGGCTTCAAGACCAAGGGCGATCCGCGCATCCTGCCGGAGATGGGCGCGCGCGTCGCCTTCCTCAGCGAGGCGCCGCCGCAGCCGCCGGCGGGCGCGCAGCCGGCGGCGGCCGGCGTGCTGGTGCCGCCCGACGCGGTGCTGGTGGAAGGCTCCAGCAGCAGCGAGACCGGCACCGTCTACGTGATCCGCGGCGAAGATGTGGTCGAGCGCCGCGCCGTGCGCCTGGGCGCGCGCGGCAGCGATGGCCAGACCGTACTGTCCGGACTATCCTCCGGCGAGCGCGTCGCCATCGGCGATTTCAGCAAGCTCAAGGATGGAGCGAAGGTGAAGGTCCAGCAGTAAAAGCGGCTTCACGCCAGGGCGCGCAGGCGGCCCGGGAAGCCTGCCTGCTTCGCGTCTTTGCGCGAGGCGTCTTTGACTTTGACGTAGTGCCAGGAGCAACCGCATGTCCGCCATCGTGTCCCTGCGTAACGTGGTCAAGAGCTACACCCGCGGCAAGCAGACCGTGGAAGTGCTGCATCACCTCAACATCGAGATCGCGCAGGGCGACTTCGTCGCGCTGATGGGCCCTTCCGGCTCCGGCAAGACCACCCTGCTCAACCTGATCGGCGGCCTCGACCGGCCGACCTCGGGCGAGGTCAGCGTCGCCGGCGAGCGCATCGACCGGCTGTCCAGCGGCCAGCTGGCGAAATGGCGCGCGCGCCACGTCGGCTTCGTGTTCCAGTTCTACAACCTGATGCCGATGCTCAGCGCCGAGCGCAATGTCGAGCTGCCGCTGCTGCTGACCAACCTGTCCGGCGCGCAGCGCAAGCAGAACGCGACGGCGGCCCTGAGCGTGGTGGGCCTGGCCGACCGCGCCAAGCACAAGCCGGCCGAGCTGTCCGGCGGCCAGGCGCAGCGCGTGGCCATCGCCCGCGCGCTGGTGGCGGACCCGACCCTGCTGGTCTGCGACGAGCCGACCGGCGATCTCGACCGCGCCACCGCCGACGAGATCCTGCACCTGCTGCAGACGCTCAACCGCGATCACGGCAAGACCATCGTCATGGTCACCCACGATCCGAAGGCGGCCGAGTTCGCCAGCCACCAGCTGCACCTGGACAAGGGCCAGCTGGTCGAAGGCACGGTCACGGCCTGAGCCATGAAATACCTCCCGCTGCTGTGGGCGGCGCTGTGGCGCAAGAAGGCCCGCACCATCTTCACCATCGTCGGCATCGCCCTCACCTTCCTGCTGTTCGGCATGGGCAAGGGCGTCGACTCGGCCTTCAACCATGCGGTGGACAACGCCAACGTCAACCGCCTCATCGTCACCAGCAAGATCGCGCTGACCGAGTCGCTGCCCTACTCCTACCTGAACCAGATCGCATCCGTGCCGGGCGTGGCGCACGTGGCCCACGCCACCTGGTTCGGCCCCTACTACCAGGACCCGAAGAACTTCGTCTTCAGCTTCCCGGTGGATCCGGAGCTGGACCAGCCGGTGTTCCCCGAGCGCGAGCTGCCGAAGGAGCAGTACGAGGCGTTCCTGCACACCCGCAGCGGCGCCATCGTCGGCGGCCAGCTGGCGGAAAAGTACGGCTGGAAGATCGGCGACCGCGTGCCGCTGCACTCCACCATCTGGACCAGGGGCGACCGCAGCTCGGACTGGACCTTCGACGTCGTCGGCATCTACCACGTGCCGAAGGACCCCAGCCAGGAGAGCATGTTCCTGTTCAACTACAGCTACTTCGACGAAGCGCGCAGCTTCGGCAAGGGCACGGTGGGCTGGTACACGGTGATGGTGCGCGATCCCGCGCAGTCGGCGCAGGTGGCGGCGGCGATCGACAAGCTGTTCGCCAACTCGGCCAACGAGACCAAGACCGAGACCGAGAAGGAGTTCCAGCAGGCCTTCATCAAGCAGATCGCCGACATCAACTACATCGTCGACCGCATCCTGTTCGCGGTGTTCTTCGCCCTGATCTTCGCCACCGGCACCACTATGCTGCAGTCGGTGCGCGAGCGGGTGCCGGAGCTGGCGGTGATGAAGACCCTGGGCTTCTCCGATACCGGCGTGCTGAGCCTGGTGCTGGCCGAATCGCTGCTGCTGTGGATCTTCTCGGCGGCGGCGGGCCTGGGCCTGGCGGCGCTGATCTTCCCGGCGCTGAAGGACGTGCTGGGCCTGGTGCGCCTGCCGCCGGAGGTGCTGGCCGCCGGCGCGGCGCTGACGGTGCTGCTGTCGCTGGTCACCGGCCTGCTGCCGGCCTGGCGCGCCAAGCGCCTGGACATCATCGAAGCCCTGAGAAGCTGAGGGAAAGCACATGTTCAAGCAGATCGCAGCGGTGACGGCGATGAACCTGCGCAGCCTGCCGCAGCGTCTCGGCCCGTCGGCGGTGATCGTCATCGGCATCGCGGTGACGGTGGCGGTGCTGGTGTCGGTGCAGGCGATGGCGCTGGGCTTCCAGCGGACGCTGGGCCATACCGGCCGGGCCGACCGCGCCATCGTGCTGCGCGGCGGCTCCGAGGCCGAGCTGAACAGCACCATGTCGCGCGAGAACACCCTGACCATCATGGACGCGCCCGGCGTGCGCAAGGACGCCGACGGCAAGCCGCTGGCCACCGCCGAGGCGGTGGCGATCATCGCCCTGCCGCAGAAGAGCAACGACAGCCCGGCCAACGTGACGGTGCGCGGCATCGGCGCCAAGGCGATGCAGGTGCGGCCGGAGATCCACCTGGTGGCCGGCCGCATGTTCGAGCCGGCGGTGCGCGAGATCATCGTCGGCACCTCGGCGCAGGCGCAGTTCAAGGGCCTGGAGCTGGGCGCCCACGTGCCGTTCCGCGACTCCGACTGGACCGTGGTCGGCGTGTTCGACAGCGGCGGCGACGCCCACCAGTCCGAGCTGATGGGCGACGTCGAGACGGTGCTGTCGGCGTTCCACCACAACCTGTTCCACTCGGTGACGGTGCTGCTGGAAACGCCGGAGTCCTTCGGCAAGTTCAAGGACGCCCTGACCACCGACCCGACCCTGACGGTGGAGCCGCAGCGCGAGCCGGACTACTACGCCAAGCAGTCCGAGCAGCTGAGCAAGGTGCTGAACATCGTCGCCTACTTCGTCGGCGGCATCGCCGCGATCGGCGCCATGGTCGGCGCGCTCAACACCATGTACACCACGGTGGCGGCGCGCTCGCTGGAGATCGCCACCCTGCGCGCCATCGGCTTCGGCTCGGGCAGCGTGGTCGCCTCGGTGCTGATCGAGTCGCTGCTGCTGGCCCTGCTCGGCGCGGCGATCGGCGCCGTCGCCGCCTGGATCTTCTTCAACGGCAATACCGTCAACACCCTGGGCAAGAACTTCAGCCAGGTGGTGTTCCAGCTCAGCGTCGGCCCCGAGCTGCTGGTCGGCGGCGTGATCTGGGCCTGCATCATCGGCGCGGTGGGCGGCCTGTTCCCGGCGATCCGCGCCGCCAGGCAGCCGGTGGCGGCGGCGCTGCGGGCGGGGTAAGTTTATGCGGGAGGCAGGGCTGACGGCCCCGCCTCCCACCCCCTCTCCCCGCGCGGGAGGCGGGAACCACGACAGGGAGGGCGCGATGAAGTACCTGCCGCTGCTCTGGGCCACGCTGTGGCGCCGCAAGGCGCGCACCATCTTCACCCTGCTGGCGCTGATGGCGGCGTTCCTGCTGCTGGGCGTCGGCCAGGCAGCGAACTTCCTGTTCAGCGGCGGCTCGATCAACCTCTCCGCGCCGATCATGATCGTGCAGGCGCGGGTGTCCTTCACCAGCCCGCTGCCGATGCGGCTGCTGCCGCAGCTGGAAGCCATTCCGGAAGTGCAGGCGGTGTCGCACTCGCAGTTCTTCGGCGGCGTCTACAAGGACGTGCGCAACTTCTTCCCGCAGTTCGCGGTGGACCCGGAGCGCTGGCACGCGGTGTTCCTGGAGTGCCGCCTGCCGGACGACCAGTACCGGAACTGGCTGCAGCTGCGCACCGGGGCGATCGCCGGGCGGCAGCTGGCCGACCGCTACGGCTGGAAGGTCGGCGACCGCATCCCGCTGACCAGCCAGATCTGGCCGCTGAAGAACGGCGACCGCGCCTGGACCTTCGACCTGGTCGGCATCTTCGACGACGTCACCGCCGATTCCTGCGCCCGCAAGAACAACATGTACATCCGCTACGACTACTTCGACGAAGGACGCCAGTTCGGCCAGGGCACCGGCGGCATCTTCGTGGTGCGCCTGAAGGACCCGAACCAGGCCGAGGCGGTGGCACGCAGGATCGACGCCCGGTTCGAGAACTCCCCGGACGAGACCAAGACCCAGACCGAGAAGGACTTCAGCCTCAACTTCGTGCGCCAGCTCGGCAACGTCAACCTGATCCTCAACGGCATCCTCGCCGCGGTGTTCTTCAGCATCCTGTTGATCAGCGGCAATACCATGAGCCAGGCGGTGCGCGAGCGCATCCCCGAGCTGGCGGTGCTCAAGACCCTGGGCTTCACCGACGCCGCGGTGCTGGCCCTGGTGCTGGCCGAGGCGCTGCTGCTGTGCCTGATCGGCGCGGTGGCCGGCATGCTGCTGTCGGTGCTGGTGATGAAGGTCATGTCCCGGCTGCCGGGCGGCTTCCCGCCGCTCAAGCCGGACCTGCACCTGTGGCTGTTCGCCGCGGGCATGGTGGCGCTGCTGGCGCTGCTGGTGGGGATCATCCCGGCCTGGCGCGCCAAGCGGTTGAGCATCGTCGAAGCGCTGGCGGTGAGGTGAGGCATGAAACAGACCTTCGCAGTGACCTGGATGAACCTGCGCGGCATCCCCGCCCGCTTCGTCACCTCGCTGGTGATCGTGGTCGGCATCGGCCTGGTGGTGGGCGTGCTGGTGACCATGCTGTCGATGACCAAGGGCATCGAGTACACCTTCAAGGGCACCGGCAGCGACGCGCGCGCGCTGATGCTCTCCGCCGGAACCAGCGCCGAGCTGTCGTCCTACATCGACCCCGGCATGGTGTCGCTGCTGCGCGAGCTGCCCGGCATCCGGCGCGACGCCGCCGGCAAGCCGCTGTCCTCGGCCGAGCTGATGGTGATCACCGAGCTCAAGCGCAACGGCGGCGACGTCAACGTGGCGCTGCGCGGGGTGGAGCCGGCCGGGCTGGCGCTGCGGCCGGAGGTGAAGCTGGCCGAGGGCCGCGCCTTCCGGCCGGGCCTGCGCGAGGTGATCGCCGGGCGCGCCGCCACCCGCCAGTTCAGCGGCATCACCGTCGGCTCCAGGCTGGAGTTCCGCGCCTCGGAATGGACCGTGGTCGGGATCTTCGAGTCCGGCGGCGACGCCCACGAGTCGGAGCTGTGGACCGACGCCGACACCGCCCGCAGCGCCTTCGGCCGCCCCGGCGCCTCCTCGGTGCTGGCGCAGCTGGACGGACCGCAAGGCCTGCAGCCGCTGAAGGACGCGGTGAAGGCCGATCCGCGCTTCCAGATCGACGTCGTCGGCGAGCGCAGCTACTTCACCTCGCAGTCGGCCCAGACCACCGACAACATCAACACCTTCGTGCTGATCCTGACCATCATCATGGCCTTCGGCGCCGTGTTCGGCGCGCTCAACACCATGTACTCGGCGGTGGCCTCGCGCCAGGTCGAGATCGCCACCCTGCGCGCGATCGGCTTCTCCGGCGCGCCGGTGCTGGTGTCGGTGCTGGTCGAGGCGGTGGCCCTGGCCCTGGCGGGCGGGGCGATCGGCGCCTTCGTCGCCTGGCTGCTGTTCGACGGCCTCAGCACCAGCACCCTGGGCGGCGCCAACTTCACCCAGGTCGCCTTCAGCTTCGCCGTGACGCCGGGGCTGATCGAGCGCGGCCTGGGCTGGGCCCTGGCGATCGGCCTGATCGGCGGCTTCTTCCCGGCGCTGAAGGCGATCCGGCAGCCGGTGGCGGAGGCGCTGCGGGGGGCGTAGCCGCAGGCCTTGCGCGGACCCTGGCGCGCGGCGCTGTTGCTTTTAAAAGCTTGGGCTAGACTGCCGCCATCTCCCTATTCCAGGCATCGCCCATGGCCCTGCTCTCCCCCCGCGCGCTGCGCCAGCTGTTCGTCGACACCGCCACCGCCAAGTTCGCCCGCAACGTGCCGGACTTCGTGCGGCTGCAGAAACTGGTGGCGGACAACGGCGGCACGTTCCTCAACGACCACGGCGCGATCCGCACCGCCGACCCGCAGGTGCGGGCGCTGTTCGTGCGGGCGGCGCGGGTGCTGGGCCTGCGGCGCGAGCTGGACTACGCCTTCCCGGCGAAGAAGCTGGTGTCCTTCGACCTGCAGGCGGTGGGCGACGACGCCCACCAGTTCAAGATCTTCGTCAGCCAGGTGGACCTGGACGCTTACCCGGCCGAGGTCGCGGGGCTGATCCGCGAGGACTGCAGGGAGCAGTGGGCCGCCGCCGACCACCGTCCCTTCCTGGCCCTGATCGAAAAGGCCGAGCGCGCCGGCGGCCTGGAGGCGCACGACGCCGAGGCCTTCGCCGGCCATTTCGCCGAGAAGCTGATGAGCCGCCCCGGGCCGCCGCTGAAGCGCAGCACCCTCAACGCGGTGGCCGCGGTCTCCGGCGAGGCCGCCAGCGCCCTGGCCCTGGGCCCGGACTTCAACCACGTCACCATCGACGTGCTGGCCGCCGGCTTCCCCGGCATCGAGGCAATGGCGGCGGCGATGCAGGCCCAGGGCTTCCGCCTGCTGCCGGCGATCCAGGGCGCGCCAGGCTCCAAGCTGCGCCAGACCGCCACCCTGGCGGCGACCATGGACACGCCGGTGCGCGAGGCGACCGGCCTCAAGGGCGTGGCCCAGACCGAGAAGCAGTTCGTCGAGATCATCGAGCGCGGCCAGGCCCGCGACACGGACGGCGCGCCGCTGTGGGCCCAGGACGGCAGCCCCCTGATCTTCCGCAACTTCCTGGCGGCCAACGCCGAGAAGATCTTCGACGCGGCTTCGACCAAGGTGGGCGGGGCAGCCGGTTGAGGCGGGGATGCGCCCGCAGGCCGGGCTTCCCGGCGCCGGCGCCGCAGCGGGAGGGAGCGGCGGCGCGCGCCCGGCGAGGCGAAAATAATTTTTCACCGCATCGCATTTCCCTAGTTACGCCGGCGGATTCGCGGCGTATCCTATTTGCACGTTCACTCCGATTCACCGCTGTTCCCAAGGCCCAGGCCCGACAATGCTGCGCGCGTACGCCGTCCGTGACGGCCTGCTGTTTCTCCTGATCTCCAGCGCCGTCCTGGCGCAGCCCTCCGCTTCGGTGCCTCCCGGTCCCAGTTCGGCCGCCGCCGGCAGCGGCGCACCCCTGCAGGCCTGCGCGGTCAAGGCTTTCGACGACTACGCCGGGGCCATGTCGGTGTGGGAGCGGCAGTGGGCCGAGGGGGTGATCAGCGTGCGGCCGGATTTCACCACCGCGGCCACGGCCCGGGCCAATGCCCACAACTCGGCCCTGCAGCGCGACGGCTTCCGCATCCACTACCTGGCGGCGAACGCGCCGGACAGCCTGGACCTGGAGGATTCGATCGCGGCGATGCGCCTGTTCGACTGGACCCCGGAGCAGGAGCAGGCCCTGCGCCTGAGCCAGGGCGACTACGCCGGCGTGGCCGACGCCGCCGAGCGCGACCGGGTGGCGGCCGACGCCCAGCCCAAGGCCGAGGAACTGGAAGCCTACTTCGAGGAAACCTTCACCGACAGCGCCGGGGCGGCCTATGCCCGCAAGCTCGGCGAGGTGCTGCAGAAGGGCAACGCGGCGCTGGAACAGTGCCGCCAGAAATACCCCGCGCCGCCCAGGCCCGAGGCGCCCTCGATCGAGACCACGCCTCCGCCGCCGCCCCCGGCGCTGGATCCGAAGCCGGCCGCCCCGCAGCAGACCCCGGCCGCCCTGCCGCAGCAGGGCTGAGCTCCGGCCGCCCGCGCCCGGCTCGAAAACCGCGCAGTACGCTTGGCTGCGCGGCCAAGCCCGCGGGAGGGGAAATCAAGCCCGGCGAAGGCCTGTTCCGGGCCCGGATCCGGGGGGTGCCGGGGAGCCTTTTTACCGTTCGTCGGCTGACACATTGGGGACGGCCTGGCGAGGCACTTTTCCACCCCGCCGAGAATCTGAAACGGGAGAGTTACTTAGGGGATTTATGCACAGCTTTTGAGCCTGTCATACACCCGTCACTCACATTTTTGGACACAGGATGTTGGGGTTGACCCAGCCCGAAACCACTATATATTGATGGTCCAAGGCCTTGGATGGCCTCACATAAGCCGGGGAGACCTCAAAGTTATGCAAACTCAAATGACAACCCCGACGCCGGCCCGCGTGCACACGCCGGAACCCAGCGCCGAACTTACCGCAGCAGCCCCCGGCGCGATCAAAGTGATCCGCCGCAACGGCAAGCTGACCAGCTTCGATCCGACCAAGATTTCCATCGCCCTGACCAAGGCCTTCCTGGCCGTGGAAGGCGGCCAGGCCGCCGCCAGCTCGCGCGTGCGCACCGCCGTGGAGACGCTGACCCAGTCCGTGGTGCAGGCCCTGACCCGCCACATGTCGGCCGGCGGCACCCTGCACATCGAGGACATCCAGGACCAGGTCGAGCTGGCCCTGATGCGCGCCGGCGAGCACAAGGTCGCCCGCGACTACGTGTTGTACCGCGATGAGCGCGCCAAGGAGCGCGCTGCAGAGGCCGCCAAGAAGACCCCGGCCGCTGCGGCCGCCGGCGGCAGCGCCATCAAGGTCAAGCTGGACGACGGCCGCACCATGCCGCTCAACACCGAGCGCCTGCACCGCGTGGTCGAGGAGGCCTGCGCGGGCTTAAGCGGCACCGACGTCGAGGAAGTGGTGGCCGCGGCGCTGCGCGACCTCTACGACGGCATCCCCGAGGGCGAGCTGTCGCAGGCCCTGACCCTGGCCGCCCGCGCCCGCATCGAGAAGGAGCCGAACTATACCTACGCCTCGGCCCGCCTGCTGCTCGACGCGATGCGCCATGAGGCGCTCAAGTTCCTCGGCATGACCGAGACGCGGCCGACCTTCGAGGAGATGAAGGGCCTCTACGCCGACTACTTCCGCGAGTTCGTCAACCGCGCCGCCAGCCTGGAGCTGCTCGACCCGAAGCTGTGCCTGTTCGACCTGGACAAGCTGGGCAAGGCGCTGCTGCCGGAGCGCGACGCCAAGTTCGACTACCTGGGCCTGCAGACCCTCTACGATCGCTACTTCATCCACAGCAACAAGGTCCGCTTCGAGCTGCCGCAGGCCTTCTTCATGCGCGTGGCGATGGGCCTGGCGATGAACGAGATCGACCGCGAGGCGCGGGCGATCGAGTTCTACAAGCTGCTGTCGTCCTTCGACTTCATGAGCAGCACGCCGACCCTGTTCAACTCCGGCACGCTGCGGCCGCAGCTGTCCTCGTGCTACCTCACCCAGGTGCCGGACGACCTGCACGGCATCTTCAACGCCATCCACGACAACGCCATGCTGTCCAAGTTCGCCGGCGGCCTGGGCAACGACTGGACCCCGGTGCGCGGCATGGGCGGCTACATCAAGGGCACCAACGGCAAGTCCAACGGCGTGGTGCCGTTCCTCAAGGTGGCCAACGACACCGCCGTGGCGGTGAACCAGGGCGGCAAGCGCAAGGGCGCGGTCTGCGGCTACCTGGAGACCTGGCACCGCGACATCGAGGAATTCCTCGAGCTGCGCAAGAACACCGGCGACGACCGCCGCCGCACCCACGACATGAACACCGCCAACTGGGTGCCGGACCTGTTCATGCAGCGGGTGATGGAGGACGGCCAGTGGACCCTGTTCTCGCCCGACGAGACGCCGGACCTGCACGACCTGATCGGCGAGGCCTTCACCAAGCGCTACGAGGAGTACGAGAGGCTGGCCGACGAGGGCCGCATCAGGAACTTCAAGCGCATGCCGGCGCTGAACCTGTGGCGCAAGATGCTCTCGATGCTGTTCGAGACCGGCCACCCCTGGATCACCTTCAAGGACGCCTGCAACCTGCGCAGCCCGCAGCAGCACGCCGGCGTGGTGCACAGCTCCAACCTCTGCACCGAGATCACGCTGAACACCAAGGCCGGCCAGGAAATCGCGGTGTGCAACCTGGGCTCGGTGAACCTGCCGGCGCACATCGTCGACGGCAAGCTCGACCTGCCCAAGCTGGAGAAGACCGTCAGCACCGCCATGCGCATGCTGGACAACGTGATCGAGTACAACTACTACTCGGTCAGCACCGCGCGCAACTCCAACCTGCGCCACCGTCCGGTGGGCCTGGGCGTGATGGGCTTCAACGACGCGCTGTACAAGCTGCGCCTGCCCTACGAGAGCGACGAGGCGATCCAGTTCGCCGACGAGAGCATGGAGGCGGTCAGCTACTACGCGATCAAGGCCAGCACCGACCTGGCCGAGGAGCGCGGCGCCTACAACAGCTTCAAGGGCTCGCTGTGGAGCCAGGGCATCCTGCCGATCGACTCGATCGAGCTGCTGGCCAAGAACCGCGGCCAGTACCTGCGCCAGGACCGCTCGCAGTCCGGCAAGTTCGACTGGGCCGCCCTGCGCTCGCGCATCCAGCACGTGGGCATCCGCAACAGCAACACCATGGCCATCGCCCCCACCGCGACCATCGCCAACATCACCGGCGTGTCGCAGTCGATCGAGCCGACGTACCAGAACCTGTACGTCAAGTCGAACCTCTCGGGCGAGTTCACCGTGGTCAACGAGTACCTGGTGAACGACCTGAAGAAGCTCGGCCTGTGGGACGAGGTGATGGCCCACGACCTGAAGTACTTCGACGGCAGCGTGCAGAGCATCGACCGCGTCCCGGCCGAGCTGAAGGCGCTCTACAAGTGCGCCTTCGAGATCGACCCGAAGCGCCTGGTGGACGCCGGCAGCCGCCGCCAGAAGTGGATCGACCAGGCGCAGAGCCTGAACCTGTACATGTCCCAGCCCAGCGGCAAGAAGCTGGACGAGCTGTACAAGCACGCCTGGCTGTCCGGCCTGAAGACCACCTACTACCTGCGCACCATGGGCGCCACCCATGCCGAGAAGACCACCATCAGCGACAACCGCCTGAACAAGGTGAGCGGCGCCGACGGCGGCGGCGTGGCGGCCAAGCCGGGCAAGTCCGCGCCGATCACCGCCCGTCCGGCGGAACCGGCGGCGGCGACCGACGTGGGCGGCGCCAAGGTCTGCTCGATCCTGGATCCGGACTGCGAGGCCTGCCAGTAGCCCGGAGGGCGGTCCGCCGTCCACCTCGCCGGTCTCGCCGGCACTGATCAAGCCGCCCCGCCCGGGGCGGCTTTTTTTGTGGGAGGTCCGGAAAGCGCTCGGCGCCGCTTGCGGCACCGGGGGTCGGCGGTCATAAAAAAATGCCCCGGCGCCGCCTCGTCAACCGACCAGGCGGAGCCAGGACCAATCCACTGGGCACGCCGCGGTCCGTGCTTGAGTTTCCGGACCGCACATGCTGTGGCGACGTGCCGTGGACCGGCCCGGCTTCACGGCGTCGGGGCAACTCCCCGATGCCGAGTCGGCCGGCCGGCCGACGGCACGCTTTCCGAGAAGGTGCGGCCGATCAAGCCGCCTGGCGCGCCCGCTGCGGACGGCCTCGACCGTTCCATCGGGCCTCTACTGCGCCTGCAGGGGGCGGATCCAGATGTTGCGGAAGCGCACCGGCATGTGATGGTCCTGCAGCTGCAGCGGCATCTCGCTCCCATGGGGCTGCCACTGCGGCAGCGCGTGGTGCACCGTCGGCCCGAGCAGCGCGACGTGATTCTGGGTGAGCACGCCGTTGTGGAACACGGTGACGTAGCCCGGCGACGCCAGTGCGCCGTTCTTGAAGCGCGGAATCTCGAAGACGATGTCGTAACTCTGCCATTCGCCGGGCGGCCGCGAGGCGTTCACCAGCGGCGGCGTCTGGCCGTAGATCGCCGCGGCCTGGCCGTCGGCGTAGGTCAGGTTCTGGTAGCTGTCCAGCACCTGGACCTCGTAGAGCCCGGCGAGAAACACGCCGCTGTTGCCGCGCCCCTGGCTGTTGCCGGTCGGCGGCGAAGGCTCGCGGAATTCGACGTGGAGCTGGCAGTCGCCGAACTTCGCCTTGGTGACGATATCGCCGCTGCCGCCGACCACCTCGGCATAGCCGTTCTCGACTTTCCACCCGGCCGGTCCGCCCTTGGCCGACTGCCAGGCGTCGAGGTTGCGGCCGTCGAACAGCACCGTCGCATCGGACGGCGCCGCCCCCGGCTGCGCGCCGGGCGTGACGACGCGCGGCCGCGGCCGCTGGTCGTCGTGCACCCGCCACGGGCTGCCCGGCAGATACGGCGTATCGGTGAAGCCGGTCGGCCATTTCTCCTCGTCGGCCGCCGCGGCGGCCACGGCAAGCGCCAGGAGGGGGGCAGAGAGCAGCGCCAGGATCGTCTTCGGGCCCATCGGGGAGCTCCTTCAATTCCTCAGTAGGGGCAGGAATCTTCCAGCGGCTTGCCCGCCAGCCGGTCCTGCAGCCACGGCAGGGCGCGCGATCCATCGAAGGTTCCATGGGACTTGTCGGGCTGGAAATCGACCTGGATCTTCGTGCCCATGCGGCAGGCATCCTCGATCGCCTTCTTGGTCCAGACCGGATTGATGTACTGGTCCTTGCCCACGTAGATGACCAGCATCGGCGCCTCCGCCCTGCGCTTGGGCACCGCCATCTTCTCCAGCAACTCCTGCAGCCTGAGCGTCGCTTCGTGGCTGGACGGCTTCAGCTCTTCCGGCTTGATCTCCTGCACCGCGCGGTTGCGCTCCTCCAGGCGCGGGCCATAGCACTGCGCCAGCGCATCCCAGTTCTTCTTCACCGAGCCGCGCCGGTACAGGTCCATGTCCAGCTCGGGGTGCGCGCGGCTCTGCGCGATCAGCAGCGCCGTGTACGCCGCGGCCTGGGCCTGGGTGATCGACTCGTCCTCGGCCATCTGGGCGTAACCGGAAATGTCCGCCGCCGGCACGATGTCGACGGCGGCGACCAGGTCCAGCTCCGGCGCATACACCGGCGCCTGCTCCGCCGCGCCCCAGGAGGCGCCGCCGCCCTGCGAGCCGCCGAGCGTGACCCAGCGCTTGGAGACCAGGCCCGGCCGGGCGCGGTGCAGGGCCCGCACCGCGTCGATGATGTTGTAGCCCTCGGTGCGGTTGTCGAGATAGACGTGAACGCCGGGGCCGCTGAGGCCCTCGTAGTCGGTGAACGCCACGGCGTAGCCGGCCTTGATGTAGCCGGCGATCATCGGCGCCATGTTGAACAGGTTGGGCGAGGTCGACGGCCCGCATCCGTCGAGGATGCCGGTGGTGCCGTGGCCGAAGCCGAGGACGGTCCAGCCGCCGGGCGGCGGCGTGCCGGGCGGGACGAACAGCGCCCCGCCGACGACGCTCGGCTTGCCGCTGCTGGAAGTCGAGCGGTACATCACGTGCAGCGACTCGCCGCCGAGGTCGCGGATCGACGCGTCGATGTCGGCGAACGGCTTGAGCTCGACGATGCTGCCGGGGCCGTCGCTGGCGCCGGCCGCCGGCGCGGACTCCCTGGTCGGGCCGCAGCCGCTCGCCGCGATCAGGCCGGCCAGCACGACCAGCGAAGTCCGCAGAATTTTCGAATCCAGTCCCTTCATGTCTGCCCTCTGGCTCCCGCGAACAAGCGGGTGAAAAATTCGTAGTCGACGCGCGCCGAGTCCATCGGCGTCTTCGGGAACGGCTCTTCCTGCTCCACGAACATGTGCCTGATCGAGGGCGTCTGCCTGACCAGGCGCGCCACCTCCTGCCAGTCGACCATGCCGGTGCCGGCGTCGGTGGAGGCCAGGTCCTGGGCGCTGGCCGCCAGGCGCCTGGTGTCCTTGAGATGCAGCAGCTCGAGGCGCTTCCCGAGCAGTTCGAACAGCGGCGGCAGCCGCTGGCCGGCCGACACGGCCCAGCCCAGGTCGAGCTCGAAGCGGACCAGCCCGGGATCGGTGCGCTCGGCCAGCAGGTGGTACCCGTCGGTGCCGCCCGGCAGCGGCAGGAACTCGAAACCGTGGTTGTGATAGCCCAGGCGCAGGCCGTGCTTCGCCAGCAGATGGGCCTGCTGGTTGAGGAAGTCCGCGGTGCGCTTCCAGTCGTCGGCGGTGAGCGAGGAGAACAGGCGCGACGCGGCCGGCATGTCGAAGCCGGCGGGCGGGTGCTGCAGCACCGTGTAGACGCGGTCGGGCAGCAGCGGCAGCGAGGCGACGACGTAGTCGGCGCCGAGGGTCTTGAGCTCCGCCGCGAGCCTGGCGATGTCCCCGGAAAAATCCCAGGCGCCGGGCAAGGGGCGCGGCAGGACGTGCGCCGCGGAGCTCTTCAGCCCCGCCCCGTCGAGCGCGCGGCGCAGCTCGGCGGCGGACTTGCCGTAAGGGCCCGGGAACTCGACGTCGCGGTAGCCGATGGCCGCGATTTCCTTGAAGCGCGCCGGAAGATCGTCCCCGGGCTTGAGGCCCAGGGTATAAAGCTCCAGTCCGGGCACCCAGCCCGCCGGGCTGGTTCCGGCGGCGAGCGCGCGGCCCGGCCGTGCGCCGGCGGCGAACGCGGCGGCGGCGATGGCGCCCAGCGCGCGGCGACGCCCGGGAGAAAAGGTCCGGTTCATGCGAGCCCCGCTTTTTTCAGCACCTCGGCCGGCGGCCCGTCGAAGCGCGGCAGTGGAACATTGCCGACGTACCGCAGATCCTGGCGGCCGACGGGCGTCGAATAAAAGCCGCCGGCGGTGAGATCGCGGTAGCGGGCGAAGAAGCCTGCCGCTTCGGCGAATTCCGGCTTCGCGCCGGGCAGCCAGCAGAGGTCGTCGCAGATCGCGGCGATCTGGGCCGCATCCAGCGCGCGGAACGGCTTGCCGAAGCGCCGCCGGGCTTCCGCGTCGATCCAGGCCAGGCCTTTGAGCACGGTATGGCGGTCTTCCTTCTGTGTCGGATACGGCGCGCTGATCCACTCGTCGAGGAAGTCGACGACGCCGACCGCCGAGGCGCTCGGCGAGGTCTCGTCGGCGGGGATGATGGTGTCGGCGAGAATCGTCGCGATGCGCCGCTGTTCCGGCGTCAGGGTCAGCGGCCACAGCTCGCCCGGATGATAGAGCTCGAGCAGCTTGGGATCGCTGCCGTAGGGCCTGGCCTTGCCGGCGGCTTCCGCCGCGAAGGGCGACAGCAGCCCGCCCAGGGGCAGGGTCGTCGCCGCCGCGAACATCCACTTGATCGTCGTGCGCCGGTCCATCAGAGCTCCTTGCGGCGCATGCCGTCGAGGATGTGGTCGGCGACGCGCCAGGCGTTCGCCATGATCGTCAGGGTCGGGTTCTTGTCGGCGTTCGAAGGGAACACCGATCCGTCGGCCAGGTACAGGTTGCCCACGTCCCAGCTGCGGCACCACGGATCGACCACCGAGGTGCGCGGATCGGCGCCCATCATCGCCCCGCCCACCTCGTGGATGATGCTGCCGCCCGGCGCGATCGCCTTGGCGCCGTCGCGCTCGGGAGGCGCCTGCACGCGTCCGCCCATCGCCGCGATCAGGTCGGCGAAGGTCTGCTGCATGTGCGCCGCCTGCCGCGTCTCGTGCTCCGACCATTTCCAGTGGAAGCGCAGCACCGGGATGCCCCATTTGTCCTTCACCGCGGGGGCGATCTCGCAGTACGAATCCTTGTTCGGGATCATCTCGCCGCGGCCGGCGAAATGAATGACGGAGCCGTAGTAGCGCCGCGCATCCTCCTTGAACCTGCGGCCGTAGCTGCCCTGGGTGAGCCATTCCAGCCCGCCCATGGTGTAGAAATCCGGCAGGCGCCGGCCGCCGACGAACTCGACGTGGTAGCCGCGCGGGAACGGCAGCTTGCCGGCCTTCTGCGCCTGGTAGCCCCACCACGGCATGTACATGTGCCCCCAGGTGGCGCCGTCCTCGTTGTGCGGCGGCAGGTTTTCGAGCGCCGGGAACTGCCCGCTCAGGCTGCTGCCGACCGTGTCCATCAGATACCTGCCGACCAGGCCGCTGGAATTGGCCAGGCCGTGCGGGAAGCGCGGGGACCTGGAGTTGAGCAGGAGGCGCACGGTCTCGCAGGCGCTGGCGGCCAGCACCACCACGCGCGCCCGCGCCTCGCGCGAGCGGCCCGAGCGCTTGTCGACGAAGCGCACGCCCGCGGCGCGGCCGTCCTTGCCGAGCAGCACTTCGGCCACCATCGCGCCGGTGACGATGTCGAGCTTGCCGGTCTCCAGCGCCGGCGGCAGGTGCACCGTGGTCGACTGGTAGTTGGCGCGGATC
>Ga0070741_10001258_pt1 | contig 79471 bp, 72 predicted proteins | sample Coa_R1_4_FD_66440 | JGI IMG/M metagenome (GOLD analysis project Ga0070741, IMG submission 66440) | Surface soil microbial communities from Centralia Pennsylvania, which are recovering from an underground coalmine fire - Coalmine... | ecosystem: Environmental > Terrestrial > Soil > Unclassified ...
AGAGCAAGCAAACGCATGACACCACCGCCCGAGGTAGGGATGTCGCGCTGCGGCGTCCGCCCCGCGTATTAGCGGCGTAACGAATGAAACTGTTGTGCACCCGCTTCGGTTCTGCTCCGCCCGCTTTACGGGCGGGGACATCGCAGCGCGATGTCCCTACCAAATGGTGGTTTCAGTTGCCTTCCATCCGTGTTTGTCTGTGTTCCTCCGTGGTTATATCCCTCCGTGGTGTCACCCCGGTAGCTTGAAATCATGGCCGAGAACCAAAAGCAGATCCGAATCCAAGTCAGGTTCTATTCCTTTTTCAAGGACCTGGCCGGTTGCGCTGGCACTTCGGAACTGGTTCCGGCTGGCAGCGCTTTGGGGGAGCTGGTGAAGCGGCTCGTGGTAAAATTCCCGAAACTTGGGCCGATGCAAAAATCGATGCTGGTCGCCGTCGGAGTCGAGTACCAGGACCGGACCTATATCTTGCAAGACGGCGATGAGGTGTCTTTGTTTCCACCGGTCCAGGGGGGATGAGCATGAGGCGAGAATTGACTATCACGACCACTCCGATCGACGAACGGGCGTTGCTCGCAACGCGCCAAGCCTCCGCCGAAATGGGAGCCATCATTTATTTCGTTGGAGTGGTTCGTGGAACCGAACAAGGAAGGCAAATCACCGGGCTGGAGTACGAATCGTTTCAAGAGATGGCCGAGCACCAGTTTGGTTTATTGTTTGACCAAATGGAGAAGCGCTGGCCCATCCAGAGCGTCCGGTTGGTTCACCGGGTCGGGTTGGTGAAGGTTAACGAGCCGTCCTTGTGGGTGGAAATGGTCGCCCCGCATCGAGGCGAAGCGTTCGAGGCCTGCCAATGGCTAATCGAGGAGATGAAGAAAGTCGTTCCAATTTGGAAAAAGCCGCAGCAATAGGATTCGGATTGAGTAGCCGCAAAAGAGCGCAAAGAGCGCAAAGAAAGATAGGGCAGGAATTTTCGACCTTCGACCTTCGGTTTCGGATTTCCGCGCTTCGCGGGGCTGGTGGGCGCTGAGGGATTCGAACCCCCGACCTACTCGGTGTAAACGAGACGCGCTAGCCACTGCGCCAAGCGCCCAACCAGTTCGAAAACTTCATGATGCCGCGCTCGAGACACAGCACGGTTAACCAGAGTTACTATGGGATAAAAAGATTGCGGGCAAGCGCAAAGACTGTGGAAAGATCGCAAACAACTCTTCCAGCAAACTGTTCAGGAGTTTGTGGGAGTTCTCGCGCCTTAGAGTGTTTTAAAACATGGACTTGTGTGTGGGAATCTGGGGTTGGAGTCCCACCTTCAGGCGATTTTGGCGCCGGGCCGCCTAAAGGCGGGACTCCAAACCGAGTTCTTAACACGCTCTTAGGCATAACACCGACCGACAGGGGCGCAGACTGACACCCGGAATGCGAACGGGTTGCTGACATTTAACGCTGAGCTGAGCCGATGGCGCTGACGACGGCGCTGAACGAAGCCCGGAGCGGCGAATCTCCCGAGGCCCTGGAAAACAGGAAGCACGGCGCCAGTCGGCGACGATATAACTAAACTGGTCATGCGAATATCATAACGAAGACCACGAGCCCGAACAAAGCCCATCCAATGAACTCGCAGTTATTTCGACGCAGAATGCCGAACACGGTGCAGGTCGTCAAAATTGTAATGGTTGCGATGACGCCGAAGAACGCACTTGGGAACACCAGAAATGGTCCCCAGCGCCTCATCTCTGGGTTGGGTGCCGACCCGGCAATGATGCCCCCAGTGCTAGGAAGTAAAGCCGCAAGCAGCAGGACGCCGAGCAACAAAGCTCCGGTTACTCGCAACCACCGGACCTTTTTTCTATCTTCGCCCATACACGCAAGACGCCCAACGAACACGATAAGCGACCGCCGGGAGTAAAGGTGGAGCGCGGAAGACGTTCCCAAGTTTCTGCTTCGTACCGAGTGGAATCAGATAGCGGCGGTTCGGCTTCATCGAGTTGTTAAACTGCTCTCGCGGGATCCCCGAAAACGCGAAGATACTCGGGCAACAATCGCTCGAATCGACTGGTGGCAAACCGTTCTGCGTAAGGCTCCCCTTTCGTAGAACTGAGATGTTTTTGATTAATGCGGTCAAAGTGATGTCCTAGCTCATGCATGAACACGTGTAATAGCATGAAGGCACGAGCTTGTGCTTCGGTGAAGCGGCACATGACACCATCCTTTAGTCGGTCGTATGAAACGCCCAACCGTTCAAAAATACCCGCATGAGCATCGAAGTATGATATGGTGATTTCCATCCACAGGTCCTCCGGCCAAGCATTGAGCCAAATCGCTCCTGTCTCCTCACGATGGTAGAAAATGTGCAAGCCATCGCTGCAATCACTGCGGTCAGGGCGACTGCCCAATCCAATTCGCTCCAGTCTCTCAGAAAAGCGGTCCCACTCCGGGATGATGTCGATGAAAGCCTGCAGATCTCGTTTAGTAACAACGTGCCGAAAGCCCCGGCCTGGAGACTCACGGTCAAAAACATACCCGTCGTGCCCGGTGGGTCGGTGATGGTTCTTCCGCTGAACGCGACCATCTTTCACCTTCGTTGCCGTGCGCCTGTTGAACGTGGAATGCATGGTTGAGCAGTTTAACCACTGGATGTACGAACGAGTCGTTCGCTGATCCGAATTCCTGTTTCTCTCATTCAATTGCCTCGTACCGATGAGCTTACATCATAAACCGCAGTGATCAACACCGATTGAACCGAGGACCGGACCTTTTCCCCAAAGCATTTCTCCCTTTTTTGAAGTTTGGTTTTCCGCTATAGGCGCGGAAAACCAAACTTCAAAAAAGGGAGCTGTTCATTTTGTGTCTTTTACCCAGGGCGGCGCTCATTCCTCGCTTTGGCCCTGGGCTATTTCGCGTCGTCCTTACAGGACTTCAGTCGGGCGCGCTCCGCCCACACTTGCAGAAACGATTTCTTTCAACAATAGTCATGGCTCCAGGTAAGTGGACAATAACCGGACGGCGCGAGGCGGGCCATGCGGACACCTCGGCTATGGCCCAATCCGCGAGGGACATTTCACATTGGTGGTGCTTTTTCCAAACGTTCACCAATCAGGCCGCGTGTGTGGAGAGCCTCTTGCAACACCGGAAACATGCGTCCAGCCCAAAACTTCTCGGCTTCCGTTGGGTCTTGCTCCTCAATTCTAAAACTCGCGCCCGTCCCCTTCGGCTCTCCTTTTACCGCTTCCTCAATCTCTACAATCAGCTTTATCATGACGTTTAGCCTAGCACAGGAAGCCCGGAGATCTTCAATTTGCCGGCCACTCCGGCAGCTTTACCTTTTCGAAGTCCAAACTCGGCGCGTTGAGGTTCAGATAGACCGTGAGTTGATCGGGCCGGGCCTGGGAGTAGTCGAGCTGCCAAGGGCTGTCGCGCCGCTGTTCGTCGTCGCGACCGCGATAGAGGATGAGCCGCAGACTAATGCCGTGCAAACCGCGAAGTGCGTCGAAGAATTCGTTCAACGACGCTGCGTCGCCCTCAAAGCTCAGCCGCGTGCCGAAATCAGGCGGCCAGTAGCTGACAATGCCGTCGACAAATTTAAAGCGCTCGTCCTGGATAACTTGACGGATGGCCGCGGCTCGGGCCGGGTTGTAATCTTTCGCGAAATTAATGTCCCGTCCGATCCGGATACTCAGGGGCAAGGCCGTGGAGGCCACGAAAACAAGGAAGATAAACAGGTTTCTGGTCTTCATACTCAATTGACACGCGCGGGTGGGGTTTATTAGAGCGTGTTTTAGAATGCGGTTTGGAGGGGCGGTTTAGGCGGTTTTGACGCTGGGCCGCCTAAAGGCGGGACTCCAAACCCAGAGGGGGCCGCCTGAAGGGGGGACTCCAAACGCGGACCGGAGTCGAGGCTTCCCCGCCGCAAACAATACGGCGCGGGCATCGCACCCGCGCCTTGTAATTGCCACAACAGCCCACCGAATCGCCTCGCAGGCCGGGAAGGTCCGCTGAAAGCATGCAGCTACTGTGGACTGATAAGAATTACTCCACGAATGGTATGTTTGCAAGCATTGTCTTAATGATCGCCGCGCTCCACAAAATTGTCAGCGCTGAACGAGTGACCTGCGATTCGGCTGGAACGTGGGAGCAAATTGCGCAATCAATAAGCGGTGGTGTGCAAGGCCGGCGCCTGTGGGTCTGTCTCGCAAATGCGCCGCGAACAACAGCAATGAACATCGACAAGTGCCCGAAATGCGGCGCAAAAATGGAGGAGGGGTTCCTTACCGATGGTAAGTTCCCGACACGTTGGATGGCGGACAAGCCACAAACATCCGTTCAGGGTGACGCAACTGCACCGGGCAGGGAACAACGCCGAATTGAGAGCTTCCGCTGCATTGAGTGCGGCCATCTGGAATTGTATGCGCGAGCGCTCATCAGCTAAGCGGTAATGGATGATGAAACCGCGGCCATTTTTGCGGCCTGGATGAAGGCGCGGACTTTCTGCAAATCCTTTTTGCCGGGGACAGCCTCGACCCCGCTGGAAACGTCCACGCCGTAGGGTTGCACCGTGCGAACTGCTTCGGCAACGTTGTCAGGCGTCAAGCCCCCGGCCAGGAAAATGGGCCGGCCCAAGCGTATGGCCTGACGCGCCAGCGTCCAGTTGAAAGTCGCGCCCGTGCCGCCGGGTTGGCCAGGTACGAACGAATCCAGCAGCCAGGCATCCGTGGCGTACTTTTCAAGGTCCCGAAGCGATTGTTCGTCCTGCACCCGGACAGCTTTCATGCTCATCAAACCAAACTGGAGACAGTACTCGGGGGTTTCCGTTCCATGAAATTGCAGCAGATTCAACCCGCAGCTGGCGGCGGCGCCGAACACCATTTCATCGGGGGCATCGACGAACACGCCGACTTTAACGACGTGTGGTGGAAGCTTCCGGGCAATGACTGCGGCTTGCTCGAACGAGACGTAGCGCGGGCTGGGTTCGTGGAATACAAAGCCAATCGCATCGGCTCCCGACTCCGCGGCCGCAAGCGCGTCTTCGAGATTGGTGATTCCGCAAATTTTCACGATCACTGACATTGAGTTAGAGCATTCCATCAAAGCGCCGCGATCACAACCCGGTTTGCTGTGGCGCGCGGGCATCACTTGCCCGCAGGAACGCCCGGACACCGGCGGACCCGAACCTTTCCCTGGCCAGATGCGTGTCGGGCAACAGGTGGTTATCGTCCGTTTCTGCGGGCAAGGATGCCCGCGCGCCGCCCCGTAATGCAGTTGCTCCGGCTCTTGGGGTGCGGCAAGATGAGGAGAAAATGTCTGTTGCCGGCATACCGCAAACGTCGCTGCGCCAGGAACGGGCCGAGTCTTCACGACTGGCCTGGGCCTTTGTGATCTCGATGGTGTTGCACTTGCTTTTCTTTGGCGGTTACGAAACCGGCAAGAAACTCAACTGGTGGCAAAATGCGCATTGGCCCAGCTGGCTTTCACCGGTCAAAAAACTGGCCGACGCGCTCAAGAAGAAAGAAAATCTCCAGGCCGCCCAGGCGTTGCAGCCGTCCGAGCCTCCGCTGCTGTTTGTGGATGTCAACCCGGCGAACGCCAGCCTGGACCCTCCCAAAAACGCCACTCACTATTCCGATCTGAACACCCAGGCCGCCAATCCGGACATCGACAAGGACAGCAACGTGCCGAAAATCAGCGGTGAGCAGAAGCACGTGCCCAAAACCGAGGACGTGGCTCGCGCCAAGCCAATGCCCTTGCAGCCGGCCCCGGCACCACCCCCGCCCAAGGAGCCGGAACCTCAGGAACAAGCCAAAGCCAAAGCGGCCGAACCACCAGGAGATTTGGCAATGGCCAAACCCGAACCCAAGCCGGTCAAAGACCCCGGTCAGGCGCCTCATAAGCGGCCGCTCACCGTCGCGGAAGCGCTGGCGCGCCAACCGGACAACCAGATCGTCGGCCAGAAGGTGAAACAGGAGGGGGGCGTGCGCCGGAAACTGGAGACCAGCTTGTTCGATACCGTGGCGACTCCTTTTGGCGCTTACGACCGGATGTTGATTGATGCCATCCAGACCCATTGGTACGCACTGCTCGACGAACGGAACTACGCGGCCGAGAGCCGTGGCAAGGTCGTGCTTCAATTCATACTTCATCCGGACGGACGGATCACCGATATGACGATGCCCGAAAACACCGCCGGCGAGGTGCTGGGTTACATCTGTGAAAAGGCGGTGATGGAGCCGGCGCCGTTCCCAAACTGGCCGATTGAAATGCGCCGGATGATCGGCGAAAACCGGCCCATTCAATTTACCTTCTACTACGACATCAATTAGCTATGGAACTCATTGTTTATATTCTTCTTATCCTCACCTCGACGGTCGGGCTGGCGTTTATCATCGAACGCGGGCTGGCCTTGCGTTGGAGCAAGGTGTTGCCGCCGGCCATTGGAGCGGCGGTGGAATCGTGTCAATCGCCGGAAGATGTGCCGATGCTGAGGCGGGTGTGTCAGCAGCACAATTCGCCGATGGGCCGATTGTTGATCCTGGCGGCCGACCATCTGGATTGGCCGAAAGCCGAGTGCATCGACGCGGTGCAAACGCGGGCGCGGCACGAATTGACGCGGCTGGAGCGCGGGTTGGTGGTATTGGAGATTATCATCGGGATCGCCCCGCTGCTGGGACTGGTCGGAACGATTCTGGGGATGATCTCGGTTTTCGGCGATGTGGGCAAAGCGGGGCTGAACGACGCCGCGAAGCTGGCCCAGGGCATTTCACTCATCCTGCGCGCCACCTTGTTCGGCCTGTTGATTGCCATTCCAGCGCTCATTTTCTGGAGCTACTACACGAAAAAAATCGAGAACCTGGGCGTCGAGATGGAGTTCCTTTGCGACGAATTCGTCCGGCGCCAGTATCGCGAGGAAACCAGCAAGGCTTAGGCATGCGCTTCTTTACCCGAAAGCGTCGTCAGCCGCCGGCCATTATCATCGTGGCCTTGATCGACATCCTGATCGTTCTGCTGATTTTCCTGATGGTCACGACTACCTTTAAACAACAACCCGCGTTGAGACTGGCGCTGCCGGAGTCCACCCAGGCTCAAAAGACCGGAGCGCATGAGGACGCTCCCCTGGTCCTGAGCATCGATGCGGCCGGCACGCTGCGCCTGGGTCCCGACTTAACGCCCGTCGCGGCGGATGCCTTGAAAGAGAGATTGATGGAAGCTCTTGCCAAAACTCCTTCCCTCAAGCTGGCGATTAGCGCCGACAAGAGCGCGCCATTTGGTCAAATCGTGAAGGTGATGGACGCGGCGAAAGCCGCGGGAATCAAGGCCATCAACGCTTTCACGAAAGAGCCAAAACCCTGAGGCGGTTAGGTTATGCCGGCCAAAGCTCCACATCCACCATTCTCATTAACATCCTGCTTCAGCGTGCCCAGAGCATATGGGCCGGTTAGGATTGCGGAAAAATTTGGTATAATAGCAAGTAAATCACGACACCGGTCACCGAGACGTACATCCAGAGCGGCCAGGTCCAGCGGGCAATCTTGCGATGCAGCTCAAAGCGCTGTTTCAGGGCGCGGCTAAGGGTGATTAAGACCAGCGGAACGATTACGACCGCCAAGAGCGTGTGGGTCAACAGAATGGCCAGGTAAATGGGCCGAAACCAAGCGGGGTTTCGGAATACCGTTGGCCCGCGGTGCAAATGATACGCAAGATAGCCATGATAGGTCAGGTAGCAGATTAGGAATAGAGTCGAGGTCACGAAGGCTGCCAGCATGCAATTGCGATGGGACCGCTGATCCTTTCGGCGGATGAAGTAATAACCCCAGCCCAAAAGCACAGCGCTCAGCCCATTCAAGCAAGCATTCACGATCGGCAGGTCCAGGGGACTCACGACTCATCCTCCAGTCGCCGGACTGCCGCGACAATGTCGTGCTTGACCCGGGCCGGGTCGACGTCTTCGCCGGTGGTCTCGAAGATCCCGCGCAACTGGCCGTGCTTATCCACGACGACAAAAATGGTGCTATGCACGAACAAATCGGCCGGTGACTCCCGTTCCTCGGTTTTTTTTGGGATGGCCGTCAATTTCAAGGAATCGATGGCCACCTCGGCGATCTGTTTGGGAGTGCCGGTGAGAAACATCCACCGGTTGAAATCGGCGCCGAAGCGCTGCGCATAGGCTTTCAGGATGGGCGGCGAGTCGTATTCCGCGTCGGTGGTAAGAGACACGAGCTTCGCCTGGCTGGCGGGAGGGAGCGCGGATTGCAAATCTCGCATGAGCCGGGTCATTTTCAGGCACGGTCCGGGACAGCGGGTAAAAATGATGTCGGCGACCCAGACCTTGCCAAGCAGGTTGCTCGAGGCAAGCGGCTGGCCGTCCTGGTTGGTCAGGACGAACGAGGCGACCTGACCATAAACGGGGAGAGAACGCGCTTTGGCAGCGCGCGACTTAAAGGCGGCCAGCAGAAATGCCAGGACCAGCAGGGTGGCCGTCAGAGCCAATCCGAGCCACAACAGTCGTGTGGTCTGACGAGAATAGGGATTCACTATGCCCTCTCAGGGCTGGCTGGTAATACGGGACCATTCCAGATTCTGGGAAGCGGCGTAGATGGCGAACACCTTCTCGTTTTGAATCAAGACGGCCCGCACCACACTGGAGTCGTCCGCACGGCCCAAGTTCAGCACGGTATCGGGGATAATGCCGACCTTTTTGTGGGAATAAATCAGAGCGAAAACCGCCTGGGCGAACGCGATATAAGGCATGTCTTTGTAGGCCCCCTCGGCAATGTCCTCAACGGCATTGGCCAGAAACTCCAATTGGTCGACCAGATGGGGAAAAAGGGGCTCGTAAATCTGGGTGAATTCGAGTTTCCACTGCGGCAGATGTCGAAGCATCTTTTCGACCACAGCGGGTGTAATCGACGCCGCCCCACGATTCACAAACTCGACGATCTCCGGCATGCCGGGCAATCTAGCGGAAGGAACCCAAAAAGGAAGATCTAAAAATAGGCGGTTGACAGTTGATCGTGGTTTTGCTTAATTAACCGTTCTTTCGGGACGAGACTTTTATGTACGCAGTATTAGAAAGCGGCAGTAAGCAATATCGAGTCAGCGCCGGTGACAAGCTCCAAGTGGAGCGGCTCGCCATCGAGGCCGGCCAACCTGTGACTTTCGACCGCGTGCTGCTGGTCAACAACGATGGGAAGCTCTCGATCGGGTCCCCGACCGTGACCAATGCGACGGTAGTGGGGGATGTCCTCGAGCATATCCGGGGTGAAAAGAAAATCGCTTTTAAGATGAAGCGCCGGAAGGGTTATCACAAGACGATCGGGCACCGTCAGGAACTGACGGTCGTTCAGATCAAAGAAATCAAACTATAACTTTAAGAAGTCGGTATGGCACACAAGAAAGGTCAAGGCAGCGTCCGCAATGGACGGGACAGCGTCAGCAAACGGTTGGGCGTGAAGCGGTATGGAGGTCAGTTCGTGACTGCCGGCAGCATTCTGGTGCGGCAGCGCGGCACCAAATTCATCGCCGGCCAAAACGTCGGCACCGGGCGGGATTGGACGCTGTTTGCGCTGGTGGACGGGAAGGTCAGCTTCGACCGGAATGGACATCGGGTGAATATCAAAACCGAAACGGCCGCTGCCGCGAAAACGGAAGCCGCTCCCGTCAACAGCTAAAGCGGGTCATAATATTTTGCAGGCGAGGCCGATGCCTCGCCTTTTTTATGCCACAAACCAGCCGCCTCATCCGGCCAATAACCGGCTGGACGAAGTCCTGAGCCGCAGGACTTCCAACCTCGCGAAGTCATTATTGTTTCATGTTCGTCGACGAAATAAAAATCTACGCCCGGGCCGGACACGGCGGCAAAGGCTGTGTGGCGTTTCAGCGTGAAAAGTACCGTCCGAAGGGTGGCCCGAGCGGCGGCAATGGCGGCCGTGGGGGTGACGTGATCCTTGAAGCGGACCATGATCTTAATAACCTCATTGGTCAATATTATCAGCCACGGCTCATCGCGCCGGAGGGGCAAGGCGGGCTGGGCAAAGGCATGGACGGGCATGCCGGCAAAGACCTCGTCGTGCGGGTGCCTTGCGGCACCATGGTGTGGCGTTTAGCCGAGGATGCGGCTGGCTCCGAAGGCGACGAGCCAAAACCCGCGGGATCCACCGAACGGACGGGTTTGGCCACCACGGGCTCGGGGCGCCCGCTGTTCCGCACCGGTGTCAGCGCGCGGGCGCTGGAAATCGACCTCGAACATACCGAAGAGCAAGCCGCAGGGTCGGGAGCCGTTCCCGAGCAGGGGCAACTGGCGGTGGACCTGACGGCACATGGACAGCGTTTTGTACTTTGCAAGGGAGGCCGCGGCGGGCTGGGGAATCGCAATTTTGCCACCGCTGCCCGGCAGGCGCCGCGGTTCGCTCAACCGGGCGAGCCCGGCGAGGAAGGCCACTTTCTACTGGAACTGCGCATCATTGCCGATGTCGGGCTGGTGGGATATCCCAATGCGGGCAAATCAACCTTGCTGACGGCCATTTCGCGGGCTCGACCGAAGATAGCGCCTTATCCTTTTACCACCTTGCATCCGCAAATCGGGATTGTTGAGTATGGGGATTTCCACCGGTTAACGGTGTGCGACGTTCCCGGGCTGATCGACGGGGCGCACCGCAATGTGGGGCTCGGTCACGAGTTCCTGCGCCATATTGAACGATGCAAAGTCCTGGTGTTGCTCCTCGACATGGCCGGGGCGGACGGTCGAACTCCCTGGGACGATTACAAACACCTGCTGAGCGAGCTGGAACTTTACGATGCAAGCCTGCTCGACCGGCCGCGCCTGATTGTCGGCAACAAAATGGATGAGCCCGTCGCGGAAGCGAATCTCAAGAAGTTCAAAACCAAAATTCGCAAGGTGCGGGTGCTGCCGATCGCGGCCGCGTTCGACGAAGGGGTTGAGAAATTCAAGCAAATGATCCGCGAGGCCGTGGAGGAGTAAACCCGAAGGCCGAAATCCGAAACTCGAAGGAAGGCCGAAATCCGAGATCCGAAATCCGAATGGGATTAACGAGCGGTTGTTGGTCCTCCGGTTTTCGGATTTGGTGCTTAAGCGCACGAGTGGGTTGCGGTTCCAACAGCGTTTTGGCTTCCCAACTCCGGCTCGGCCTTCACACTCGCCGGCGATGCTTGCGGCGGTTTTCACAACCCTGCTATTCTCGCTCTCCGCCATTTTTGGCCGGCGAGTTTCCCAATACTTAACCGCGACGCAGGCAAACCTTGGCCGTTTGGGGCTGGCGGCAACGATGCTTGGACTCTGGTCGCACGTTTTTGGGTTTGGCATTCACGGGCGCGCCTTCCCGGTTTTATTTCTCAGCGGTTGCGTTGGGTTTGGTTTGGGAGATCTGGCCATGTTCGCGGCTTACCGGCGGATTGGCGCGCGCCGGACCGTTGTTCTCATTCAGTGTCTGGCAGCGCCGATCGGGGCGGTCGGCGAATGGGTTTGGCTCGGCCACGCGCCGACTCTGACCCAAGCTTTATATGGGGGTGTGACTCTCTCGGGTGTTGGTCTCGCCCTTCAGCCCCCCGACAATAAGCCATCCGATGGCAAGCCGGGCGCGGCCGGCGTTTTGTTCGGGATCCTGGCTGCCGCCGGACAAGCCGGCGGCGCGGTGCTAAGCCGGAAAGCTTATCAAGTGGCCGCCAGTGCGGGCGAATCTTTCCGTCCAGTTCTACTGGACGGAGTCAATGCAGCCTACCAGCGGACGGTTGGCGGGATTGCTTTCTCACTGGGATTTCTGATTTTTCTGAAAATACTCGGCCACCTCGATATTTTTTCGAAGGGCATGGGGGCCATTGACCCGCAGCGAACAGATCGGGACCGCGCAGGAACTCGCTCCGGTGCGGATTGGAGGCGGGGCATGCCCTGGCTGATTGCGCATGCCCTGGCGGGACCCGCGGCAGGAGTCACTTGTTTTCAATGGGCGCTGATGCTCAAACCCACCAATATCGTGCTGCCGATTGTGGCGACCACGCCTCTGGTCGTTCTGCCGCTGGCGCATTATTTTGAAGGGGAACGCGTCACCCGCCGGGCGGTTTTAGGTTCGGGCGTGGCAGTGGCCGGCGTAATCGGTCTCGTGCTGGCAAGCTGAGAGGGGGGAAAAGAGATCCAGGAATGGTCGAGGAATTTGTTAAAGCGCAGAAAGACGCGCTACATGCTGGCAAGTACCGCGCGTCGAGGGTGAACAGAACGGCGAGCACGCTCCGATGGCGGCTTGAGCTTCGGGCGCGGTGTTATATCCTGTGCTCATGCCGATTTACGAATTTCATTGCGAGAAGTGCGAGAAGGATAGCGAGTTGCTGGTGCGCTCGAGCCAATGGGAGGGCACCCAGTGCCCGCATTGCGGTTCGACCAAGCTTTCCAAGAGACTGTCGGTGTTTGCTTCTTCCGGTGGTGGTGCGGCCGAACCTGCTCCGAGTTGCCAGAGCAACAGCCGAGGCTCCTGCGGCTGCCACTGCGCGGGTGGCAAACACAAGCACTGATCCGAATGAGTTCGATCGCAGCAGACCCGATGCCGGATGCGTTTGGCCATTTTGGGCCCTATGGCGGCCGGTTCGTGCCCGAAACGCTGATGCATCCGCTGCAGGAACTGCAGGAGGAGTACGCGCGCGCACAGAAGGATCCGCAGTTTCAACGCGAATTGGATTATTACCTGCGCGACTTTTGCGGTCGTCCGACTCCTCTTTATTTCGCCGAGCGGCTAACTCGGGAGCTGGGCGGAGCCAAAATCTATCTCAAACGCGAGGATTTGCTGCACACCGGCGCCCATAAGATAAACAACTGTATTGGGCAGGTGCTCCTGGCCCGGCGCATGGGCAAAACGCGGATTATCGCCGAGACCGGCGCGGGTCAACACGGGGTCGCCACCGCAACCGTTTCGGCCATGTTTGGGCTCAAATGCGTCGTGTACATGGGGGCGGTGGATTGCGACCGGCAGGCGCTGAACGTGTTCCGCATGAAAATGCTCGGGGCCGAAGTCGTGCCTGTCAAGGCCGGCCAACAAACCTTGAAAGAGGCCATTAATGAAGCCATGCGCGACTGGGTGACCAATATCCGCTCGACGCATTATATCCTGGGCACAGCTTACGGCGCGCACCCGTATCCGGTGATGGTGCGGAACTTTCAACGAGTGATTGGCGACGAAGCCCGGCGGCAAATCCTGGAAAAGGAGAACCGGCTGCCGGATCTGCTCCTGGCGTGCGTTGGGGGCGGCTCGAACTCGATTGGCTTGTTTTACCCGTTTCTCGGCGATCGATCGGTGAAGATGATTGGGGTCGAGGCGGGGGGGGAAGGCATTAGCGCGGGCAAACATGCGGCGCGATTTCAAGGCGGGTCACTGGGCGTTTTGCAAGGAACGCGCTCGTATCTTTTGCAGGACGAGTTTGGCCAGGTGCAATTGACGCACAGTGTGTCGGCTGGATTGGACTATGCCGCCGTTGGGCCGGAGCACGCGTGGCTGCGGGATCAGGAGCGCGTCCAATACACCTACGCCACGGATGACCAGGCGCTGGAGGCGTTTCATCGGCTGGCGCATCTCGAAGGGATCATTCCGGCGCTGGAAAGCGCTCACGCGATTGCGGAGGTGATCCAACGAGCGCCACGAATGCGAACCAGTGAAATCGTGATCGTGAACCTAAGCGGCCGGGGCGACAAGGATGTGGCGCAGGTGGCGGCCAAGAGCTCGTTGACCAAGCCGGGCTAACTGAGCATTCGACATCCTACTGCTCGATTTTGTATTTTGTAAGAAATGAAATCGATGACGGGATACGGGCGGGGCGAATGCTGCCAGAATGGTTTCAAAATCACCGTCGAGCTCAGTTCCGTTAATCGAAAGCAAAGTGAGATTTCAGTCGCGCTGCCCCGCGAGATGGAAATGCTCGAGGCCCAGATCCGGGACGTGATCAACCAGTACATCTCCCGTGGCCGGCTGACGACGCGAGTGAGTTTGCACGCCGGCGCCAGCAAGCTTTCGGCGCGCATGCACCTGAATGTGCCGCTCGCCAAGGCGTATGCCCGCGAGTTGACTCGGCTGGCCGCCCAACTCAAGCTTCCCGGTCCGGTGACACTCGATCAGCTGGCACGCGCTCCGGGCGTTTTCCAAACCGATGAACAAATCGTGGAGGAAAAGGACTTCTGGCCGTCGGTGCAAAAGGCGCTGAAAATTGCGCTCAGAACGCTGGTAAAAATGCGCGAACGCGAGGGAGCACACCTGGCGAAAGACCTGGCGCAACGCATCCGTTTCATGCGAAAGGCTACGGCCCGCGTCCAAAAGCAGGCACCCAAAGTCGCGCAACGCTACCGTCAGCAACTGCTGGACCGCATCCAGGAAGCGGGATTGCAGGCCCCTGGGACCGACGATGAGCGTTTGCTCAAGGAAGTCGTTTATTTCGCCGATCGATCGGATATTTCCGAGGAACTCAGCCGATTACAAAGCCATTTCAAGCAATTTGACGACTGTGCCCGGTCGGCCGAACCCGTGGGCCGGACGCTGGATTTTTTAGCGCAGGAAATGAACCGGGAAGTGAACACCATTGGCTCAAAGGCCAACGACAGCCTGATCGCGCGCGAGGTCGTGACGCTTAAAGCGGAGCTGGAAAAATTCCGGGAACAGGCGCAGAATGTCGAATGATGAGCGGATTAACCCGGGAAAAAACCAGCCAAAGCCCGACCGAAACCATGGCCATTGTCAGCCCGCTGTTGATTTTAATTTCGGCGCCATCCGGCGGCGGCAAGACCACGCTTTGCGAGAAACTGCTGGCGGCCCGGCCCGGCATGAGCCGAGCGGTGACCTGCACCACCCGCGCGCCACGGTCCGGAGAGCGCGACGGCATCGACTATTACTTTCTCAACGCCGACTCATTTCTGAAACGGGTGCAGGCGGGAAATTTTCTGGAGCACGCCACTGTATACGGGAACAGTTATGGAACCTTGAAATCCGAGGTGCTGGGCCGGCTGCGGCAAGGCCAGGATGTGCTGCTCAATGTCGACGTTCAGGGTGCGGCCACGATCCGCCAAAAGGCGCAAGAAGACGCTGAGTTGGGCAACGCCCTGGTTTCCGTGTTTCTAACCCCACCGTCGCTGGCCATCCTTGAACAGCGGCTGCGCAAACGGGGCACCGACTCATCGGCAGTGATTCAAAAACGGCTGGCCGTCGCGCGCCAGGAAATCGCCCAATGGAAGCACTTCGATTATCTGGTGCTCAGCGGGAGCATCGAAGAGGACTTGCGCCGGGCGCTGGCAATCGTCGAGGCCGAGAAACTGCGCACGCGCCACGGGCAGGCGCCGGAATTCTAAGGTGAGCAAGAACATTGTACTGGGGGTGACCGGTTCAATCGCGGCGTACAAAGCGGCGGAACTGACCAGCCAGCTTACCAGGCAAGGTTGCGAGGTTCACGTGGTAATGACCGCTGACGCCCTGGAGTTTATCACGCCACTGGTGTTCAAGACCTTGTCCCGGCATCCGGTGGTGACCGACCTGTATGATGAGGAGGAAGGCTGGAAACCCACTCACATCAAATTGGCGGATGAGGCGGACTTGCTGCTGATCGCGCCTGCCACGGCCAATACGATTGCCAAGGTGGCTTTAGGTCTGGCGAATGACGCGTTGAGTTGCATCGCGCTGGCGCTGCAACCGCGGGCGCGGTTGTTGGTGGCTCCGGCCATGAACGGCAAAATGTGGTTGCATCCGGCGACTCAACAAAATGTCGCAACGCTAAAATCGCGCGGCGCTGAGTTCATTGGACCGGAAGAAGGACTGCTTTCCTGCGGATATGAAGGGTTGGGACGGCTGTGGCCGGTGGAGCGAGTGGCCGAGCGCGCGATTCAGTTGGTAAGCTAGTTGTTTTCAGCTACAATTCAGCACCGGTTGGCACCGGAGGACCGGCGCCGCACGCATGAACTTACCGGAAACATCGGAACTCCCGCGGGCGAGCTTCAAGCCAGGCTCACCCGAACCTTCCGGTCCGGCGCTGACTCCCGGTACAGCCAGGCACTCGCGGGGGATCCTGGCCGCGATTCGGCGCGAGTTCAATTCGTTGGTTGAACTGCTGCGGATTCCCCCGCCGATTGCCTCCCAGGTGCTCCAGCGGATCGTGGTGATGGAGCAGCACATCATCCTGCCGATCAAGGCGGCCTGGATTGCCATCTTGCTGCGCCCGTCGTATTTCAGCGCCTGGGTTGGCGAAGCGGCCAAGGTGCTGGATGTTAGTCCGCGGTCGGCCTACACCTTTTTCTGGGTGTACGTGGCCGCAAACATCGTAGCTGGAGTTTTGATCCTGTTCGTTCGACGCATTCCCCCGGGGTTACGCGAGGGGACGGTCTTCGTAATGACGCTGGTCGATGGGATTTTCCTGGGGGTCCTGACGGTGGTCACGGGCGGGTATAATAGCCCGCTGTATTGGCTGTTCCTGGGATTGATTGTGCGCACGGCCGTGAGCGTTCCCCGGGCCACCTCACAACTGCTGCTGAACTTGACGCTGAGCGCCTGCTTTATCATGGCCGGGGTCATCGATTCCTATGTGGCGCAGAACCTGACGGACACGGATCAGCACGTGCTTGAGCTCTATGCGACGGATACGCCGGCCGAACCGCTGCTGCTGCGGCTGGTCTTGTTGCTCCTAATGACCTTGTGCTGTTATGCCGCACAAGTTTTGCTCGAACGCCAGCGCCAGGCCATGGAGGAAGCCCGCGAGTTTGCCATGCGCGAAGGCCAAATTCGCTCGGCTGGCCGACTGGCGGCCGAGTTCGCTCATCAGATCAAGAACCCGCTGGCCATTATCAATACGGCGGCTTATTCCCTGCACCGCGCAGTGCGCGAAAACAAAGGGGATCCCCTGGAGCAGATCCAGATGATTCAAGAGGAAGTCGAACGGGCCGACCGCATCATCACGCAAGTCATGGGCTACGCTCAGCTCAGCGAAGGGCATGTCGAGAAACTCAACGTCATCGAGGAATTGGATTTGGCGATCGAGCGTGTATTTCCCCAGGCCGCTCATTACCCGCACCGAGTGCGCCGGTCTTATCAAGGGAATTTCCCGCCTTTGTTGATGCAGCGGCGGCACCTTTCCGAGACCTTCATCAATGTGTTGCAGAACGCGCGTGAAGCGATGCCCGCCGAGGGTGGCAATGTGTTCGTGGATGCCCAATGCCATGATGACCAGTCCATTGAGGTTTCGATCACCGATGACGGCCCGGGGATTCTGCCGGAAAAGCTGGGGCGAATTTTCGAGGCGTACTACACGACCAAAGAGAAGGGCTCCGGTCTTGGTCTGGCCACCGTCAAGCACAATATCGAACTGTACGGCGGCTCGGTTCGGGTGGAATCTGAGCTTGGAAAGGGAGCGCGTTTCATTTTAGTATTCCCGGCTAAGACGCAGATGAAATCGGCGCAACTGAACTTATGAACTTGCCGCTGCCACCAGTGCTCGTCGTGGACGACGAGAAGAACATGCGCGGCTCGCTCAAGACGGTGCTATCCGATGAAGGTTACGAGGTGCGCGCCGTGGAGTCGGCCGAGGAGGCGCTGAACCTGCTGGCGCGGGAGGACTTTTTCATGGTCATTACCGATGCCCGGCTTGGAGGAATGACCGGGTATGAGTTCCTGGCCAAGGCGCGCAGCCAGTGGCCGGATTTGCCGATCCTGATGATCACGGCTTATGCCACTCCGAAACTGGCCGTCGAAGCGATCAAAGCCGGCGCCATCGATTACCTGGCCAAACCGTTTGCCCCGGAAGAATTGCTCCACGCCGTCGCCGGGTGCGTCGAACGCTACCGATTGCTGCTGGAAAACGAGCGCCTGCGGGCCCGCGCCAGCGAAACCTATCAACTGGACCAAATCGTGGGTGAATGCGAGAAAATCCGCGAACTGCGCCAGCAGATTCAGACCTTTGGTCCAACCGACGCCCGGGTGTTGATTCTGGGCGAGAGCGGAACCGGTAAAGAGCTGGTCGCAGGTGCGCTGCATAGCTTGGGTCGCCGCAGCCGGGCCGGTTATGTGCGCATTAACTGCGCCGCCATTCCGGAAACATTACTGGAGAGTGAACTCTTCGGGCATGAAAAGGGCGCCTTCACCGGTGCGCTCAAACAAAAGCCCGGCCGCGTCGAGGAAGCTGATGGCGGCACGATTTTTTTGGACGAAATTGCGGATATGAGCCGTCCGTTGCAGGCGAAGTTGCTGCGGTTTCTGGAAGACGGGACGTTTACGCGGGTGGGTGGGACGCAGGAATTACGGGTTAATGTGCGGCTGATCGCGGCCACCAACCGCGACATTATCCAAGCGATTGCCGAAGAACAGTTCCGCGAGGATTTATTCCACCGGCTCAATGTCGTGCAAGTGCGTCTACCTCCCCTGCGAGACCGAGGCGAGGATATCCTGCTCCTGGCGGATCATTTTCTGAAGAACTTTGGAGTATCGCTGAACAAAGCTACGCGGCGGGTCTCGCGCGCAGCCCGCCAGACGCTCATGTCCTACCATTGGCCGGGTAACGTCCGTGAACTGCGCAACGTGATCGAACGGGCGTTGATTCTCGAGAAGACCAACGAAATCCAGCCGTCCAGTCTGCCGGATTTCCACCTCGAAGCACGGCTGCATAAGAGCACCCCATCGCGGCTGAGCGCCAACGGTTCACTCGACGAGATAATGGCCCGGTATGAGCGAGAGCTGATCAGCACATTGCTGGAACAAAATCATTTTAACCTGGCCAAGACTTCCGATCAGTTGAAGATCAGTCGCCATGCCCTCCGCTACCGGATGCAACGGCTCAACATTGCCGAACCTGCGGAAACGGAACACGAGCCGGCCGGGTCAGCCACAAAGTTTGATGCCCCATGAGTATCTGCCAACCTTTCTTTGCCCAGGATATTCTGCCCACCGATGTTATCCCCGGCGCCTGGCGCTGGATGGGGTTGACCGTCAAAGAGCTATTGTTGCTGCTCGGCGCACTCGGTTTTGTAACGCTCCTGGTCATTTTATGGGCGGTGTATCTGCGAAAACGCCCGCGCGAGCGCCGTCACCATCATCATCACCATCATTCCCATAGCCCGCCGGCTTCCATGAGCTCTTCGGAAAACGGCGAATCAGACATGGGCGAGGAAAAACGATACCGCCGCAAGCGCCGCCGGCGGCGCGAGCACCGTCCCCGCAACCCGACTCTGGCGGAAACCGGGGGGCTGCCGCCTTTGCGGACCGAGCGGCCGCCGGACCCGCTGCCCTGATTTTGATGGAGCAAAGCCGCGCCATCACGCGGAAGAGCGCGTCGAATCTGACCTGGGGATTCGCGCTCTTGCCGAAAGCCAAACGAGACGGCATGGCTGCATTGTATGCGTTCTGCCGCGAGGTAGACGATATCGCGGACGAAGAGGGCATCGCGGTTGAAAAGCGGCGGGCACAATTGACCGACTGGCGCGAGGACATTCGCCGGGCGTGCGCCGGCCAGGAGCCGCAGTTTGCGGTTAACCGCGAGCTTCAGCCGGCGATCGAGCGATATCATCTGCCGTTCGAACATTTCGACGAATTGATCAAAGGCGTCGAAATGGACCTGGATATCAAGCGCTACCAGGATTACGACCAGTTGGACCTGTACTGTTACCGCGTCGCTTCGGTAGTGGGTTTGTTGAGCATTGAAATTTTTGGCTACCGCGTCGCCGCTTCGCGACAATACGCAGTGTTCCTGGGCAAAGCCCTCCAGTTAACCAATATCCTGCGGGATGTGCGCACCGACGCCGAACGCGGGCGGATTTACCTGCCACTGAGCGAGCTGGCCAGGTTCGGCGTGACGGCGGAGGAGGTGCTTCAGTCGCAATACTCCGAACGCTTTTTTGCTCTCGCCCAAAGCGTCGCTGGCGTGGCGAAGGATTTTTATCAAAAAGCGCGCGAGACACTGCCGGAGCCAGACCGCCGCTCGATGGTAGCGGCCGAGTTGATGGCATCGGTCTATTGGCGGTTATTGTGCAAACTGGAATCCAAACGATTCAATGTTTTCGGGCTCAATCCCCCGCGACTGAATAAAGGACAAAAGCTGCTGCTCATTTTTCAAGCCTGGTACCGCTTCGCCGTCGGGGCCATGTCCCCGAGTTATGGGAGTTGAGCCGTCGGCGGCTGGCACAGGCCGGCGCCGCTTGATTGTGAATGCCGATGATTTCGGCCGTTCCGCGTCGATAAACCAGGCGGTGATCCGCGCGCACTGCGAGGGCATTCTGACCACCGCGAGCTTGATGGTGAATGAACCCGCCAGTCAGGAGGCGGTTGAACTGGCGCGGAAGCACCCGTCATTGGGAGTCGGTTTGCACTTGACCCTGTTGTGCGGCCATGCCGCATCCCCGCGCGCCCTCATTCCAGGCCTGGTGAACTCTGCCAATGAGTTCACGGACAGCTCTTTTGAAGCCGGATTCAGATACTTCTTTCAGACCGGCCTGCACCCGCAGTTGCGCCAGGAAGTGCACGCCCAGTTCGCCAGGTTTCGGGCCACGGGATTGCCGCTGGACCACCTGAACGGCCATCTCCACCTCCATTTGCACCCGGTCATTTTCAGAATTCTTATGCGGGACGCCAACGAGCTCGGGATCAGCCGCGTGCGGCTTACGCGCGACCCGTTCGTTCTGAACCTGGGACTGGCTTCGGGAGCGCTGATTTACCGGACCTCGCACGCCGTGATTTTCCACAGCCTCTCGGCACGAGCGCGGCCGAAGCTCGAACAACGCGGATTTAAGCATACGGACCGCGTCTTCGGGTTGCTGCAAAACGCAAGGGTCGACGAGGAGTACGTCTGCCGGCTTCTGGAGCGCTTGCCCACCGGCGACTCGGAGCTTTACTCCCATCCGTCGCTCGACGAGTTTAAGGAGGAATTTGCGGCCTTAATCAGCCCGCGTGTCCGGGAACGAATCCAGGAGCGCGGGATCCAACTCATCCGCTATCAGGATTTATAGCCTATGGCCAAGCTGCTGCTCATCCTTCTTATTGGTCTGGTCTTCGAGAGCGCCGGGGTGGTCCTGCTCAAGAAAGGCATGACCCAACTCGGTCCAATCAACGCGGGCAGTTTTTCGCAAGTCGTGCAGGCGGTGAAAGCCGGTGTGACCCGTCCCCAGATCCTGCTGGGCGTGTTTTTCGAAGCATTATTTTTTGTCTGTTTGCTGGTGCTGATGAGGCAAAGCGACATTAGCTTTTTATGGCCACTGACGGGTTTAAGCTTCGTATTCGCTACGCTGGCTGCTTTGTGGTTCCTGGACGAGCAAGTCTCTCCGGTTCGCTGGGCGGGCGTGATCCTGATCATGATTGGCGCCGGATTGATCAGCTACAGCGAACATCAGAAGGAAAGACATTCCGCTGGTCCGGCCACCACGAGTCAACCACCCGCTAACAGCGGGCCGTGAACTAAGAGCGTGTTTTAAAATTCCGTTTGGAGTCGCGCCTTTAGGCGCCTTTAGGCGGCCCGGCGCCAAACCACCTGAAGGCGGGACTTCAAACCCAGGTGCCCACGCCCAGCCGGCGCTTTAAAATTCGCTCTAAGTTTATTTCCTAACACTGCCGAGCAGGACCTTTTCCAAAACTTCGCCTAAGCGCCGGGCGGCGCCCGAACTCTGGCGCTGAAGCCTGAGCAAAGCGGGGATCTTCCAGGGCGCCTTGGCCAGGGCCCATCCGAGCTTGGAAGCATCCAACCGCATGTCAGGTGTCATTAGTTCGTTAAAATCAAAGGCCAGATTCTCCGCGGCCGTATCGAGAATCACTCGAATGGTAGCGGCCGGGATCCCCGCCGCTCGGCAGAGCTTTTGAATCGGGCCGGATTCCATCTCGACGGCGTGGGCGCCGGTGCGGGCGAAGAGGCGCTGCTTTTCTGAGGCGGTACTGACAACCTTGTTCGAGCAGGCGAACTGCACGGCGCGAGCCCCGGCGGCTCGGAGCGCGCCCTCGAGGTCCGCGGTATCATCCGCAAAGAACACAACGGCGCCCCGCTCGAGGCTTGGGTCGAGACCGCCGGCGAAACCCGCCGTGATGACCCGGCCCGGCCGCTGGCGAGCGAGGGCACTTTCGACGGAAATCCGCGCGTTGGCCTCGCCCATTCCGGTTATCAGGGTTCGAATGTCAGAACGCGAGCCCGCTTTTCGCAGAAAATATCGCGCTTCCTCTTTGACGGCGAAGCAAACCAGGGTAGGCATCATTTGATGCCGGCAAGCCGATCCCGCCAGATCTGAAACAGAACCACGGTGGCGCGGACGTCGCGCAAACAGTACTCCGCAATCTCGCGGAACCGGCCTTCGGCCATCAGGGTGTTGACGTCACGGCCGCTCACGCCGTGACTTTTGGGCGATTCGATCCCAAACGCTTTGCAATAAAAGTCCAGGTTAAATCTCCGGGCGGCCCCCTCGCGGCCGCTCACGCCATAGAAGGTCAGTTGTTCGGCCAGGTCGCAATGGGGTTCTGTTTGGTAGCGGTATCCCAGCCAATCTTTGCGGGAAATGGGCACATTCAACAGGGCCGAGCGCAGGTAAACGAAGGGCACGTCGAAACTTCGGCCGTTGAAGGTGACGATATGTTCGTAGTGCCGCGCGATATCCCAAAAAGCGGTCAGCAATTCGATTTCATCAACGCAGGGCACGAACTCGACCGGGCCGGCCTCACCGATGTCTTGTTCGTAATCTTCGGCTGTGAACAGAACCTGGCCGCGGGAGGATTCGGCATTGAGCATGGCGATGCAAACGACTTGGGCCGTAAAGGGCCAGAGATTGAATTGTTGCTGAATCTCGGCGCGGCGCGCATCGCGCGCCGGCTGCGCATCGAGCTTTTCGCAATCGCGAAACAAATACTCTTGCTGCGCTTCATCGAAATGCTCGGGCGGCAGAGCGGAGGTTTCGATATCAAATACCAGTTTGGCCATAGAAAACGTTGTTATTCCGGGTCGACTGCGTGCCCCAGCTCGCGAAAACGCTGGAGTTTATACAGCAGCGCGCGCCGGCTGATGCCCAGGGCCCGGGCGGTTTCGGTGCGATTGAATCCATGCTTGCGCAGTGCCTGCAGGATGGCTTGTCGTTCGATTTCACCCAGCCGTTCTGGATCAACGGTCTGATTGAGGGCAGCCGTTTCCGGGCTGCCGCGCACCCTGGCGGGGAGATGATCCGGCAGGATCAGTTCCCCGCCGGAGAGCAAGACTGCGCGCTCGATGGCGTTGCGTAGCTCGCGCACATTGCCGGGCCACGAATAGCGCAACAGAGCCGAAGTCACTCCTGGCGAAAACCGGGCCCGCCCCTGGCTAAAGTGTGCGACAAAACCGGAGGCCAGTGGCAAAATATCTTCCGGACGCTCGCGCAGCGCGGGAATATTGAGTTCCACCACGTTGAGCCGATAGAAAAGATCTTCGCGGAACAAGCCGGCCTTGACCTGGTCTTCGAGAATGCGGTTAGTGGCGGCCAAAATCCGCGCATTGGTAAGCAGGTCTTTGTTAGAGCCGACGCGGGTGAACCGTCCGTCCTGGGTGACGCGGAGCAGCTTGGCTTGCAGCGGCGGAGACATATCGGCGATCTCATCGAGGAAGATGGTTCCGCCATTTGCCTGCTCGAAGCGGCCGATCCGCTGGGCGACCGCGCCCGTGAAGGCCCCCTTTTCATGGCCGAATAACTCGCTCTCGAGCAGGGTTTCCGGAATGGCGGCGCAATTCACTTTTACCAGTGGTCCCGGGGCACGGTTGCTCCAGGAGTGAAGCACGTCGGCTAAAACCTCCTTGCCCACGCCGCTCTCGCCGGTAATGAGGACCCGGCTTTCGGACGGCGCGACCAGCGCGGCGTCTTGAAAGACGGCTTTCATCAACGGGCTCTGCGCGACTACGTGCGCAGGCAGTGCCCGCTCGGCTCCCGCCTGGGCGATACCAGGTCCGGCCGCTCCCGTTGCCTGGCGCACGATGGCCAAGAGCTCATCGAGGTCAATCGGCTTGGGCAGGTAATTGACCGCGCCGTCGCGCATGGCGCCGACGGCTTCACGAATGTCGGCGTAAGCGGTCACGAGCAAGACTGGCAAGACCGCGTGCTCCTGCCGCGCTTGTCTGAGCGTCTCCAAACCAGACAACCCGGGCATGCGCACATCCGAAATCATCAGGTTAAACGGTTCGGTCCGCAGCAAGGCCAGGGCGCGTTCGCCCGAATCGGCCACGACTATTTCAAATCCCTGCCCCTTGAGGAAGGACTCGAGCAGACTGCGCTGGCCGGGATCATCATCCACAATCAGGATGCGCGGCGCTTGCGCTCGGCTATTGCGGCTCTCGTGGGACATTCAGCGGCCCAGTTTTGGACCGCGGCCTCAGCTTACTGCTTTTATGCTGTCAAGAAAGAGACAAATCCGGGCCGCAGACGATCTCCGCGCCCATCGCCGGGAGTTGAATCTTGCGGCGTCGGTCGGGTGAACGCCCTCGCCAGGTTGCTTATTTTGGGACCGCGGGATAAGGGGCGGGGAGACCGTCTGTGACCGGCCTCTTTTTCGCGAGGGCGCCACTTTCTCCCACGTCGACATTCGGCAGGGCCGAGTCGTCCATCCCATCGGCAAGGCTGGAACAACAGGCGCAGACATTGGGATTGCGCGAGAGGGCGTTGCCGTCTTGCACCATCGGCTCGCCGCAACAAATGCAAATAGTAGGTTTCATCCGGTTCAAAAGGGCAATGCTGACCGAGAAGCCGGAGGTCGGCGGTTGCAGGGAAATCGTGTCCACGACTAAGACCTTGCGCACAGGACCACAGGCTCAAGCCCCTCGACCATTGTACAAAAGCATCAAAACAGGCGATCGTCAAGGGACGGTCGCTGGTTGCCGGATGGTGGTTGGCCCTCGGCTGACCCTCAGGCGAGGGCCAATCTCCTCGGAACGGCGGTTGCGGCTTGGGGAGCTAACGGCGGGTGGGCGAATCGATGATTATCTTTTTGAAAAAGCCGAGCGGTTGTAATCAACAACAGTTGTTGACTTTGAGTCTATTTTTCTATTCACTCCGCTTATGCAAATTGAAAGCTTGAAAGTATTTTGCGACCTGACGGAGACCGAAAGCTTTACCAAAGCGGCTCAGATCAACGGGGTGACCCAATCGGCGGTCAGCCAGACCATCAGTTCGCTGGAGCGGCAGTTCAAATCTCTGTTAATCGAACGGAGCAAGAAGAATTTCCGGCTCACCTCCGAAGGCCAGGTTCTTTACGAGTATAGCAAGCAGATCCTGCAAACCTACGACGCGCTGCACAGCAAATTGCAGGAAATCAAAGAAATCATTTCCGGAAACATCCGGGTGGCGACCATCTACAGCATTGGCTTGCACGTGCTGCCGCCCTATTTAAAAAAATTCCTGAAGAGCTATCCGACCGTCAACGTGCACGTGGAATATCAACGGGCCAACCAGGTGTACGAGGATGTCCTGGGAAATGTGGTGGATCTCGGCCTGGTGGCCTACCCGGTGCGCGACCCCAAGCTCGAACTGGTCACCTTACGCAAGGACCCATTGGTCGTGATCTGCAATCCCCAGAATGCTCTCGCCAAATTGAAGAGCGTCAAACTCAAGGCGCTCAGCGGCCAAAAGATGATCAGTTTCGAGAAAGACATTCCCACCCGCAAGGCGGTCGATCGCATTCTGAAAGAGCACGGCGTCTCGGTTCAGCACGTGATGGAGTTCGACAACATTGAGACGGTCAAACGCGCGGTCGAGATCGATTCCGGCGTGGCGATTGTTCCCCAGGAAACCATTCGCCAGGAAGTAAGCAATCGAACGCTGGCGGCGGTACCCCTCGAAGATGGAGAGTATTCGCGGCCCCTGGGCTTAATTCACAAGAAGAACAAGGTTCTTTCTCCGGCGATCAAGCAGTTCATTTCCCTGCTCAAAGAGGCGCCCTAAACCGGTGCCTTTGCTTTAGCTGCGGATCTTGAGGTGTGAGAGCCGGAAGACGGCTCCTTTCGGATCATTGGCCGCGCATTCGATTTCCCAGCCATGCGCCAGCACGATTTGCTGCACGACCGCCAGGCCTAGGCCCGTCCCGGTCTTCTGGGTCGTGAAGTACGGCTTAAAGATTTCAGTCCGGCGATCGGGCGGGACCCCGGGGCCATTGTCGCGCACTTCGAGAACCGCTTCACTGGCGCCACGGCGCTCTACGACGACCTCGATCTGGCCGGGCGGTTGCACGGCCTGAATGGCGTTGAGCAGCAGGTTGAAAAGCGCCTGTCGCAGCATCTGTTCGTCCGCCTCGATGGTCAACGCTTCCCCGCGGATCTCCAGCCGGGCTTTCTTTTCCTCGAGATCATAACTCAACGCGCGCGCCACATCGTTTATGAGGGAGTTCAATACCACCATCGAGCGGCGGACCTCCCGCGGGCGCGAATAATTGATGAACTCGTTCAATTGGGCTGCCACTTTGTCGGCTTCACTGACGATTTCCTTGGATTTCTGCTGGATTTCCGCCGCGGCTTCGGGCTGGCGCGAAATCATTTGCGCCAGGCCGCGGATGATATTGAGGGGATTGCGTGTTTCATGGGCGAGCCCCGCGGCGGCGAGATTCATTTCTTTGAGGTGAGTGTTGAGTTCGCTGGCCCGGATGAGGCGAATCTGCAGGTCCGAAGAGGTCGCCAGGTTGCGCCAGGCAATGCCGGAACCGAAGGCCGAGAGCGTGGCCAGAAAAACGATGATGATGCGCAGCCAGAGATCGCGCTGGGACGCCGCTCGGAAGGAATCGATCGACATGGCCAGTACCAGGTCGTGCAAAGCTCTTTTTTCCAGCAGTGACTGATAATCCGCCTCACTCAGGCCGCGCAACCACGGCGGACGCCGCGGCCGGCTGCCAGGCTCACGTGGAGGACGACCCTCGCGTTCTGGGGCCGCGCTATTGGTGCCAGCCTCGGTGCCAGGCGGACGCGACTCTTCCCGCTCGGATGGAGGAGGTTCTCCCGGAGGCGGAGGCCCCGGGCCCGCCTCGCGGCGCGGGAAAGAGCGATTTCGCGCGTCGGGAAAAGCATTCGTGAACTCCCGCATCGGCGGCAGCACTACGGTCGGGTTAGTGCCGCCTTCCCAGGTGACGCTCGAACCGAGATCGACCAGATTGACGAATGTCACATTCCGTTGCCCCCAATGTTCGCCCTGTTGAAGGATGTCCCTTTGGGTCAGATCCAGCTGGCGGCCGGCCCTGGCGATCTCCTGCCCGGCGGCATTGAGCAGGACGATGGAGGTCAAGTCACTCGATTTGACCAACTCATTGGAACGGCTGTTAACCAGTTCGTTGAGGACGGGTTCGAGACGTTCCTGAAGCACCGCCCCGCGGAACCGCATTCCCCGGATGCAAGCGCTGATCGTGTTGGCAATGTCTTTGGAGCGATTGCTCAACTCGGCCTTGGCCGCGCCGCGGAACCGATAATGCTCCTCCGCCTGCCACACCACCACCAGTGCCCACACAGCGGCCAGGAGCGCATAGACCGTAAACGTGCGCCGGCTCAGTTCCATGTCATTTCTGGTTCTGCGGCCAACCTGAGCCCGGCGGGGCATTCGTTGTCGGGCTGGGCGGAGCCATGGGTAAACTGTCCAGAACTTTGTTCAGTTCTTCATCCGAAAAATCCTTCATCCCCTCGGCCTTGGCTCGTTCGCGATTGGACAGAACCGCCAGTTCGGTCGGATTCTGCACAATGTGCGGGGTGAGGAAGATTAAGAGCTCGGTTTTGGTTGAACTTTTTTGGGTGTGCTTGAAGAGATTGCCCAAAACCGGGATGTCGCCCAGGATGGGAATCTTGGTTTCGGTCTGTGATTTGTCGGCCTCCATGAGCCCGCCAATGATGACGGTCTGGCCATCCGCGGTAACGGCCACCGTGTCGGCCGAACGCACGTCAATGACCGGGGCATTCACGCCGGTCGAAACCGGGATGGACAGATTGGGATCGATGGAAGAGATCTGCGGGGAAACCATCATTTCGACCAAACCGTCGGCGGTAATAAAGGGCGTGACGCGCAAGATCACACCCACGTCACGATAGGAATATGCGTTGATGGGGGTGCCGTTCAGGCCGTTGTACGAAACGCTGGTGACGAGCGGAACCGACTGGCCCACGGTAATTGTTGCGGGCTGATTGTTCCGTGCCAGGATCGAAGGCCGCGAGAGCACTTTGGCGCGGCCAGACTGTGCGATGGCGCGCAAGGTCACCTGGTAGTCCGTGCCCAGTATCTGGTAGAGTCCGGCGCCGGGCTGCGTTATCGGTGAGACGGCCGAAAAGGCGGAGATAGGTTGTCCGAACTGGTTGAAGTTGGTGCCGACCACCGAACTCAAGGAGGATAATCCGAACCCATTAACGGCGCTGGCATCCTTGATCGTTCCGTTCATGTTCTGCCTGCCCCAGCCCCCTTCAATACCGAAATCCAGGTCGTTATTGTGAGTGACTTCGATAAAGACGACCTTGATCAGCACCTGGGGTTTTGGCCGGTCCAGATTGGTTAGCACCTGGGCGATGTAGCGCGACGTTGCTTCGTCGGCGATGTACACCACTCGACGAGTTTCCGGGTCGATGGAAAAATAGGCATCCCCAATCGTGCCATTATTGGGGTAGGTTCTGCCGCTGGTGCTCGCCGAGCCGCCAGTGCCGCCACGGCTGGCATTGCCGCCGCCGCCGCCGGCGCCGCCGCCGAAACCGCCCCCGCGTTGCTGGCTCCAAGCCGGCAGCGCCGCGCTTAAAAGCATCGCTGCGCTCAAAACTAAGAACCACCGCAAGCCTCGTTTTCTCATGATTTGTTTCCTCAGGTAAGGTGTGGTCGAATTACTGGCCCAAGCGCCCGCTGTTCAGGCCGCCGCCGCTGCTGCTGCTACCGAATCCGGTGGTGGAGCCGGTAGTGCCCTGTTGATTTTGCGTTTCCCGCTGCGTCAAGGGGTTGTTCCGGCCCAGGAAAGTGTTTTGGTTGTTGTTATTCTGCATGCGGACGGTGCTGCGGTTGAAGAGGTCCTGCAGGTTCTGGTAAACATCCTGCGGGTCGGCGTTCCGCAACTCGAAGTAGCTGACGATTTCTCGTTTGCCTTTGTCGGAGTCGAGTTCCGCGACCATTTCGGCGATCTGCGGCATGAGCGTCTTGGATGCTGTAACAATCAGCGAGGAGGTCCGCGGGTCAGGCACTGCCAGGACCTTGCCCAGCTTCTTCATCCGCTGGCTGTCGCCCGTGCTGTTGGCATTGGCGGCACCGAATCCGCCACGGCCGCGGAAGAAGAAGGGCACGTTATTATTTTGATTGTTGTTGGAATTGGTCTCGTCGGGAAACAACTGCGCCAGTTGGTCGGCCATTTCCGAGGGGTCGGCGTTGGTCAGCCGGAAAACCCGCAGCTCGGTGGTGTCACTGACCTGCATGTCGATCTTATCCAGCATGTCCTCGATAGTGGTCAGCAGTTCGGCCGGCGCACTGATGACGACCGAGTTGGAGCGATCATCGGCGACCGCCACCACGCGTGGCGCCATCGAACTGCGTCCACCGCGATTGGCTCCGCCGGCCATTTGTTGCATCATCGCCCGAAACCCGCCGCCCGGCCCTCCTCCAAAATTAGGGCCGCCCCCCAGATTGGGCCCGCCGCCCTGGCCTTGCTGGTTGGAATTCTGCTGACCGAACAACTGGGTGATCAGATTGGCCGTGTCTTTGGCATCGGCAAAACGGAGCGGACGCACTTTGATGGACGAAGCGCTGGCCATCGAGTTATCCAAGGCGCTCACGATTTTGAGCATGCGTTTGATGTCGGTCTTGGTGGCCACCAGGATCAACGTATTGGCGCTTTCGTTGGCCGTCAGGGAGGCGCTGGTCGGCAGCAGCTGCTCGAGGTTCGGCACCAGTTGACTGGCGGTGGCATAACGCACGGGAATGATCTGCGTCTGAACCTCGTCGGACTTTTCGATCTCGTTGGGATCGGTGTTGACGACAATATCGGTGTCGGCGGTCTTGACGCTGTCCAAGGCGACAATCGTTAGAATGCGCCCGCTGCGTGTCATCCCGTAGCCGTTCTTTCTCAGGACGGAGCTCAGCAGCTCAATGGCTTCGTCTTTGGTCACCGGCTGCTTGCTCCAGACCTCGACGGTTCCGCGGACCTCCGTCTGCTTGTTAATAATGAATCCCGCCGCGTCGCTGAGGTAATCGAGGACCAGGTTCAAGGGTGCGCCATGAAAATTCACACGCAAGCCATCGGCCCCGTATTCGCTGCTGATCGGCGGAGCGGCGTTGGTACCGGCGGTGGGAGTCGCTGCCGGGGCCGGCTCGGCCGGAGGCGCGCCCGGGTCGGTTGCAGCCGGTCGGGTCGGCTCGGTCGGCGTCGGACTCGGCGCGGTTTGAGCAAGCACGAGCCTGGTAAGCCCGATGATTAGGAGGGTCGGCAATAGGACGGTTTTTAGTGATTTCATGAAAATTACTCCTTTTCGCGGCGCATCATCATTCGTTTAAGGACATCGTTATCGGCGCCGGTGGTCGCGCTCTCGGCCGCGGCCGTGTTGGCTGCCGTCGCGGCATACGATTCAGAGCTGCTGTTCTTTTCCCAAGTGCCGTCTTCTCGGCGGCGCATTTGGGTCCCGACAGGCAGTTCCACCACATTAGTGTTCTGAACCAGCTTGACAGAGTCCGCCGAGATGGCGGCCACCTTGAACCCGGCGATAGTCTCATCGGGCTTCAGGGCTTTTTTGTAGTCGCTAGTGGCGCCGTCAAAGAAAGCGAAGATCCCCTTCTCATAACTCATCGTGCCCACCAACGTGAATGCGTCCACCGTTTTTGGCTGCGCTACCGGCCCGCGGCGCGGGGCGCGGTTGGGATCAAAAATGTTGCGATCGGCAACCAATCGAAACGCCGCGTAGTCGAGTGACGAAGGGTTGCTGTTGGTATCGCCTATGGTTGGCCGGGCCTCACGGTTGTTCGACGTGCCGCGCGAGCGATTCTGCGACCGCCGGCGTTGTCGCCGAGTCCGGCCGTCCGGCCCCGGGGAGGACATGCCATTGGCCTGGGAAACGATGTTTGTTCCGGTCGTTTCCTCGTCCTGCGTCGTGTCAATGCCCTGGGAAAGATCGCTGCCGTTGGGATCCTCGGTCTGCATGAGCTCATTGGTAGAGACAAGCGTGTTGGTGTCCTGGGCCGTGGGCGCAATCGTGCCGCCGAACCAAAGCACCAGCAGCGCGGCCATAAAAACGTGAGGCCGTCGCCGGCCACGGAGGCCGCGACTGCCAAGCTGTAAGGGGTGCTGCATGCGTGCCTTCACTTTGAGGGTGGGTTGAGAACCAATCCGTTGAGTTGCAGCGCCAAGGAAAGTTGCTGGCCTTCTTTGTCGCGGGCGCTGAGCTCGACGGCTTCCAATTTCAAGGCCAGCGGCTCGCGCTCGGCGCGGTAAAGGAACCGGCTCAAGCGGCTGATGTCTCCCGAGGCGTCCACCCGGCATTCATAGGTCACGTAATCGTCGCTCTCGTGCTTCCACTGGGGCGTCACCGCGTTGACCAGAACGCCAGTATCCTGCGCCCAGGCATCGATCGCGTGAAAGACCTGCTGCTCGGCGGCCGACAGATTGTTGGTGAGCGCTTTGCCCTGCATGTCCGCCCAGTGATTGCGGATGCCGCGCTCGCGCTGGAGCAGCATTCGTCCCCGACCCACCTGGCTGCGCAAGGCGGCGATTCGGGCAGCTCGGGCGCTCCACGCGCTAACCAGCGGGGCACGGACAAATTGATCGGCGGCAAAGAGCGCCACGGCGGCCACCGTGACGAGCACGAGCAATTTCTGACGATCTTTAATTTGCATTCGGGCTTCCTTCGCTCCAGGCAAAGCTGAAGCTAAACTGCAAGGCCGGGCTTTGGCCCCGGGTCGGCCCCAGATTGGCGTCGCGAATTTGCGGCAAGGCGCGCAGCTTTTGCAGCGTCTGGAGCAATACCTGGTAACTGCGCGCCGTTCCGGTGCAGGTGACGGTGCTCAGGTCGCGAATCTCGACCGTCTTGGCAGTCACGCTCCCATCTTCAGGAAAGGCCTGCGTGAGCGAGCGCAGAATGCTCAAACCCTTGACCGTTTCATCATACCACGGACGGTACGTGCTGATCTGCTTGTTGATCTGCTCCAACTCGCCCGCCTTCACCGCCATTTTCGACCATTGGGATTGCAGGCTCCAGAGCTGACAGCTCTGATAAAAAAACAGGCCTCCGACCAGCAAAGCCAGGACTGCAGCCGCAGTGATACCGGAGCGGAGTTTGCCTGAGGAATAACGCCCAGCCATCTGTTTCCAGGCCGCCACATGTGGCGGCAGGAACTCGAAACCCGTGCGGCGCCCGGCGAGGTACTCCGCTGCCAGGCTGAAGGCGGGTTTTACGGGGGTATCCGCCGGAAACGAGAAACCGAACTCGCCGGCGGCGTAGTGATCCGCTCGCTCGATTTTTAAACCCATGACGTCCAGCCGCAACTCCAACTCATCCGCCAACTGTTGAGCCAGATCGGCCGGACCGAATACCCGGACTTTGCGAATGGTTCCCAGCAGTTCCGACGGCAATTGGCCAAGGGTGATGCGTGCTTCCCGGGCGACGAGGTCCGGGCGGAGCAACCGCTTGACCCCTTCAATTTCGAGCGCGCCTTCCAGCGCCCGCAGGGCGGCAATGCCGCCTCCGGCTGCGATTTCGAGTGCGACGTGCGTTTCTCCGACCGCCAAAGCCATGAGACTTGTCGAGGGGTCCGCCAGGACCGGCTGCAGAGCCGTGATGGCAAGCGTGAAGCTCGCCGGGCGAAGTTTGGCGGCTTCGAGCGCTTGCGCCAACCGTGCAAGATGGGTCTTGGGGATGCCCACTAACAGCGCGTGTTGCTTGCCTCCAGTTCCGCAGCGTGAAGTTGCGACCTGGAGTGTATTGATGTCACACGGAAAACTCCGCTCCGCCTCGATTTGCAAAAAGCTCGCGACGTCGGCCTCAGGAATTTCAGGGATATCAATGTGTGTCGTCAGTGCCCATTTCAACGGCAAGCCGACCACGCAGGTACGCTCGCGCACGCCGGCGGCGTCCAGGTGATTGCGGATTTCGCGTCCGACTAACTCGGGGTCGTTCGTCAGCGGATCGAGTGAAAGGGAAATCGCCAGGGATTGCTGCACCTGGAGAGCCCCGTTCCCGCGGCGCAAGACCACGCCTTCCAGTCGGCCGCCGTCCAGCGACAGGCCCAAGACCGAATTCCGCTGCGCGCGCTTGCCAAAATTCAATTTCACCAAATCCATTAGCTGGTTCCTTTTGCGATAATCCATTTCTGGCGCGTCGTTTTGCCCAGAGCCCAGCCGAGCGAGGTCAGGTCCTGGCGATAGACGATCTGGGGCGCGCCGCTGCTCGTGTCAAAAACGTAACGCACGCGCCGGTAACCTCTGCCGTGCGGACCGAGCGCCGCCACGTCAGCGGTAAACTGATAGCTCTGCGTCGTCAGGCAGTCCCAGGACTGGAGCGTTTGCAGGTAAGTCGAGGCATTCTGCCCGAGTGCCGTGATAATCCAGGCAATCGACCCCAAATCGGTCGGGTTACTCTGGCGATAATCGACCAGTTGCTGCGCCGCTGACATGTCTCCGTTGAGCAGACAGGCCAAAACCGCCGCGCTGGCGGTATTCACGTTGATCCGTCCCTCGATGTACGTACTGTTGGTAGTAGTCAGGTTTGTTGCGACCTGGGCAAACTCGCTCGCGGTCATCCCGGTGGCCAGATAAAACTGCAGTGGACTGGCAAAGCGCACCGTTTGGGTGGTGGTGACCTGGTTGGTGTTTCTGCCGCCTCCAGGACCACCTCCGCCTCCGGCGGCTCCTCGGAAGCGCGCCAGCAGTTGCGCCGCGCGGCTGGCACCCAAAGCGGTCCGCAGCATTGAATCCAGCGGGCCATTCGCGCTGACGTTCGCGGGGTTAATCAGGACTTTGTTGGTATTGGGCTCACGGCTATAGACGGTGACGCACTCCAGAATTCCCGGGTCGAGCAGGTTATTCTGATTATCATCGTTCTCGCTTGGGTCGAGCACGCCGTTGCGGTTCACATCCTCCCCGACCAGTAAATCCATGTTCGCGCCGTAGACCATGCGTAACTCGTCCACCGTCTCGAAAGGATCGCTCTTGCACTGATAAGCCGGCTGCTGCATCGAGTAGTACATCACCGTCGGCCCGGTAGCGTTGGTGTCGCGCCAATCCAGGATTGCCTGGGTGAAATCCGGGGTCATGCGCGGCAACCAGACCAGGGAATTGCTCGGAGCAGTGTTCAGGTTGAGCTTGGATGCTTCATCGACGAGGCCGAAAAAGACCTGTCCCGGTGGCGCGTTGGTGTCCCGGCCAATCAACCAGAAATGCGCATCGCCCACGGGGACAGCCTCGCGGACGTAGCCATTAATGTCCGGAACGCAGCCGTTGGATCCGTTGGCGATCTGGTAAGTCAAAAGGTAATTGACGTAACGCACCGCCCCTTCGATGGCTTGATCGGCGGCTTGGGCGGACACCCGGTTATCGGAAGCGCGCATCTCCAGATTCATCGACTGGGCGAAATACAGAGCCAGCGCCACAAGGCCCAGCGCTATCCAAAGCACGATAATCAGGACTGAGCCACGGCGGGTGTGTCCCTCGCCAGCCCGGTCGGACCTTGAAAGGGCAGGATTCATTGCGAAGCCGACTTGATGACTCGCGTCACAGTGGTCAGAGGCACCATCAACTCCAGTGGCGCCTTATGGTTGGCATCCTCACCGGAGTCCGGGACCAGATGGATGCGAATTCGCACCGCCGTCGGCAGGTTAGTGTCGCCTGAACTCGTGTCCCAGGTATTACGCCATTGCGATCCGTCGTAACAATCGAACTCGACGGTCTCGACATGACTCAGCAGCGGCTGATAGTCCGGCGTCTGGGTGGTAATCGCCAATAAATTCGGATTGACGCAACGGACCAGGTCCATGCCCGCTTGGGTTCGATCGGTCGGCGCCTTCAGCTCGTATACCACTTCCTGCAGATCGCCCCAGGGCGCCGAGTCGGAAATCTGGCTGGTGGCGGTCACGAAATCCAGGCCGGCGCCGCCGGCCTCGCCGGTCAGGCCCATGCTTGCACCCATCGCCTGGGCGCCGCACTTGAAGTCTCCCGCCAGGTAGCCGCGCGGGCCGACGGTTCCTTTCAAATCGCGCCGCAACATCTCCAGGGTCCGCTCGATGGGCAGGCCAGCGTCGACACCCGCCGTGGTGCGATCCCGCAGCCGAACCGCGCTGGCAAAAACCGCGTTCACCGCCACGAGCACAATCGCGCAGACGGCCATGGCCAGGATGACCTCCACCAGGGTGAAAGCTCTGCCGCCATGGATGGCGCGATTTCGGCGGATCAGGCTCATTGTCCCGTCGTCCCCCCCAGCAGCAGCGAGCTGTCCACCAGAGTGCTCAGCTTGACCGAGTACTGCCGGTTTTGTGCGCTGAAGCTTACTTCGGCCGAGAGCTGGCGCATAACGTTTTGCGCCGGGTCCTGAGTCCACGGATCGGTCCGCAAGGTCCAGCGGAACTCACGCTGGCCTTCAATGGTTGTGCCGCTCTGGATTGATTGGTTCCAGTTGGTCATGACCAGACTTTCATTGAGCACTCGTTGCGCGATCCGGGTCGCTTCGCTTTTGCGCTGAGCCACCGCTCCGGCCAGGCTGGCAATATGCAGTCCCTCCATCGCCACCGGCACCACGATGGCCAGAAAGAGCAATGCCGCCAGCACTTCTGCCAGCGTGAAGCCACATTCTTTATTATTTTTGGGTGCGCCGAATTTCATAACTCAGCCGATCCTGGCCAAGGGCGATCGTCAACGAGGTGCCGTCGCGGCTCGTTAACCTCAATGATTGGGGGCTGTTCTCCCCCAGTGAGCCGTCGGGCAGAAACCGAATCGTCGGCAAGCCGGCGTGGGTGAGCTTAACGGGCAGAACACTCGCCGTGCTGATGGTTTGGACGCGGGTCAGGTTAGTGGCCAGCGTACTCACGGTGGCCTGCTTGACCACCTCGATTTGCACGCCGCTGTCCAGAGTAAATTCGACCGCCTTTGGATCCGTTGTCTCGAAGCTGGGTTCGGCATCCAATCCCACGATTCCTCCCGAGGCATTGACCCACAGATCGATCGGGATCCCTTCGGCCACCGCGCGGTTCTGACCGCTGCGAGTCAGAGCCAGCAGGCGCCTTGCCTCCGAATCCAAAGTGCGCCCGCGAAAAAAATGCGCCAGCGTCGGTGCGGTGACTGCAACGGCCATGGTCAGGATGGCCATCACGAGGATAAGTTCGATTAGCGTAAAGGCGTTGTGAAAGCCGAAGGCCGAAGACCGAAACCCGAAAGAAATCCGAAGGCCGAAGCCCGAATGAGAAATCCCTCCGACCGGCCTTCGGGCTTCGGACTTCGGCCTGCTTTGGGCCTTCGGATTTAGGATTTCGGATTTCGACATTGGTGTGGTCGCTCGCGCGAGGCTATTTTTGGTTTTGCCAATTGCCGATTGGGCTCTGTCCTCCAGGCGGTCCGGGTGAACTGATATCATAGGAGGACGGATTGTGTTTGCCGGGACACTCGTAAATATAATCGTTGCCCCAGGGATCTTTGGGAATGCTCTCGAGGTAAGGTCCATGCCACCCGGTAACGTCGCGCGGTTGAATGATCAAATCACCCAAGCCGTTGCGGCCTTTGGGGTAATAGCCGGTATCAACCTCGAAGGCGTCCAAGGCAATCTTGAAATTGGCGACCTGTTGTTGCGCCGCCGTGACGCGGGCCTGCTCGCTGCGGCCCATGACTTTGGGATAAACGATCGCCGCCAACGTCGCCAGGATGACCAGGACCAAAAGCATTTCAACCAGTGTGAACGCTTGCCGACGGACCGTACGGCGGGGAGAAGCCCGAAGCCCGAAGGCCGAAGGTCGAAGGAAGGCCGAATTCCGAAACCCGAAATTCGAGCTCGTATCAGACTGAACGCTTATTTGCTGTGGCAATTGTTGGCTTCTGACTATTGCTGTATTCATATTCACTTCAACAAACTGTCGTTTTAACGCTTTAACCTTTCAACGTTTCCACGCTCTCACTTGATGTATTCCTGCATGGTAAAGATGGGCAAAACCATGCTGATAAAAATCGTGCCGATAAACGCCGCGATAAAGAACAACAGCAGCGGTTCGGCAAATGCCACCGCAGTCTTGAGATGCCGATCCAAATCGCCTTCGGTTACATTGGCAATTCGCACCAATTCCACATCGAGTTTGCCGCTTTCCTCGGCTACCGCGACCATTTCGACCACTGAACTGGGGAAGAGCCCCTTGCATTCTGCAAGGCTTGCCCCAAGTTGGCCGCCTTGCTGCACCCGCTCGATGGCTTGCGCCACGGCGTCCACGAGAATTTGATTTCCAATCGACTTACGCGCGACATTCAACGCCTGAACCAGCGGCACCCCGGCGCCTAGAAGAGTTCCGAGCATCCGGGCAAAGCGCGCCATGGCAAACTGCGCCACTAGCGGACCGACGATGGGCACTCGCAGAATCACGCCCTCCCACACGCGCCGGCCTTTTTCGGACGTCACCCAGTTACGCACCAAGGATCCAACAATAATGATCCCAATCAACACCAACAGGCCGTAGGAGCGCAGAATATGGCTGGCGCCCAAAACAATTTGTGTCGGCAACGGCAGAGCTGCCCCGAGCCCTTTGAAAATCACCTGGAACTTGGGAATGAAGAAAGTCAGCAGGAACACCAACACGGCCAAGGCCAGAGTCAGCAGCACGCACGGATAGAGCATGGCCGCCATGACCTTGGAGCGCAGATCTTTTTCCCGTGCCTGGAAATCCGCGATCTGCGCCAGGACCAGGTCCAAAAAACCGCCCGTCTCCCCGGCCTGAACCATGGCCGTATAAACTCGCGGGAATGTCTCCGGCGATTTGGCCATCGAATCGGCCAGAGACACGCCGTCGACCACACTGTCGTGAATCTCTTTCCATTTGGCTTGGGCGGCGGGATTGGTGGATTCCTTGTAAAGAATCACCAGCGCGCGGCTCAAAGGCACCCCGGCCGCGAGCAAACTCGACAGTAACCGCGTGAAATCTTCGAGCGCCCGAGCCGAAACTTTGTGAGCCTTCTTGAACAGCGAAATCGACCCGAGGGAGGCCGGCACCAGGTTGCCGTTCTTCCCCGCGGCGGCGGCCTTTTCGGCCAGGCTTATCGGGCGTAAACCCAGCACGGCCAGTTGCGCGAACGCTTCCGGGCGCGTGGCCGCTTCGAGCTGGCCTTCCGTCATCGCGCCATTGGCCTGCAAACCTTTATATTGGAATAACGGCATCGCGTTAAAAGTCCATTAATGCCTGCCCAAAGCGATTGCCGCAGGCGGGACGGGTTTGCCATGGCCGTCAAGGGGTTGCTTGGTGGTGGCGGCCACTTCCTTGGCGGTGGTCACACTTAATACTTCCTCAACCGTCGTAATTCCCAGGCTCACGAGCCGCCAGCCGTCATCTGCCAGCGTGCGCATTCCCTCCCGGCGCGCCGCGTCGCGCAGTAAATCGCTCGAAGAGTTTTTGAGAATCAGCTGCCGGATTTCATTGTTACTGTCCATCCATTCAAAAATGGCATGCCGGCCCATAAACCCGGTCTGGCGGCACTCGCGGCAGCCAACGGAACGATAAATAGTGGTCTCGGCTGGGATGCCGACCTGGGCTTTAAAGGCGGTCGCCGCGCTGGAAGGGTCTTCCTGTTTGCAATGAACGCACAGCACGCGCACCAGCCGTTGTGCCAGCACCGCTTCGAGCGACGAGGCGACCAAGTAGGGCTCGACTCCCATATCCACCAGCCGAGTGAGAGCGCCAGGCGCGTCATTGGTGTGCAAGGTCGAAAACACCAGGTGACCCGTCAGTGAAGCCTGCACCGCGATCTGCGCGGTCTCCTGGTCGCGAATTTCGCCGATCAGAATCACATCCGGATCATGGCGCAGAATCGAGCGCAGGCCGCGCGCGAAGGTCAGCCCGGCCTTCTCCGAGACCTGGATCTGATTGACGCCTCTGAGCTGGTACTCGACGGGATCCTCGATCGTAATGATCTTGCGGTCCGCGTCGTTGATCTCGTTCAACGCGGTATACAAGGTCGAGGTTTTGCCTGAGCCAGTCGGACCGGTCACCAAAATGATTCCATGCGGCAGTTGGAGCACGCGGCGAAAGGCTTCGAGTTCGCGATTGTCCATGCCCAGCTGACCCATCCCGCGCAAGGTGGAGTTCTGCCGCAGCAGACGCATCACTACCGCTTCGCCGTGCAACATTGGAATTACGGACACGCGGATATCGACTTCCGCGTCTTCAATCCGAATCTTGATCCGTCCGTCCTGGGGCAGGCGTTTTTCCGCTATGTTCAGGTGGCTCAGAATTTTTACGCGCGAAACGATGGCCGGCTGGAAACGTTTGATTTGCGCCGGCACGGGGACGTCCTGCAAAACGCCATCAATCCGATAGCGGATGCGCAACTCGTCCTCGAAAGGTTCGAGGTGAATATCAGAGGCCCGCAACTCGATGGCGTCGCGCAGCACCTGGTTGACAAACCGAATGATCGAGGCGTCTTCCGCCGCGCTGTCCAGATCGGTGTCTTCCTCGGCGCGATCGTCGACGACCTGAAACCCGCCTTCTTCGCCCAACGTGTCGATGGTGTCGGCGCCGACGCCGAGACGTTTCTTCGTCTCACGCTGAATGCTTTCGCTGGTAGCAAGGACCGGCTTGAGGGCCAGGCCGGTCATGCTCTTGAGCGCATCCAGGCCTTGGGTGGCAAACAAACGACTGGTGGCCACCTCGACCGTGCCGTTGACACGTCGCAACGGCAGTAACTCTTCCTTCAGCAGAATTCGCGCGGGAAACAGCGAGAGCAACTGCCGGTCCGGTTCGACATCATCGAGGCTGGTATAAGCCAAGTCGTATTCCCGCGCCAGCCACTGCAGGACCTCCGCCTCGGTCGGCAGCGACGGGCGCCCGCTCGATAGGTGTTGACGCGCCAGACTTTCGGCATCGACGTGTGACAGTTGCCGTGCCGCCACCATTTTGGCGAGCAGGTGCTTTAGGGATGCATCCTGTTCAACGATTTGGCTCATAAATGGCGAGTAGTATTAATGGACGGCTGGCGCTCTCCACCAGTTTCAACCCATGGCTCGATTCGTCACAGCAAACCGTCGAGGGTGGCAATGGCTTCCTGTCGGGACGTGAGGACCTTGCGCAGTTCGTCCTGGGCTTTTTCCAGTTCCGCCTGCTTTGCCTTGCGATAGGCGACGAACTTATCCAGGGCCGCCTTCACTTCGGCCTTGGGCGCCTTGGCGTCGATGGCCTTTTGCAGAGCTTCGGCTTCAGGACTGGGCGTCTGGCCGAAGGGGCCGCCTCGACGCTGCTGGTCGCCGCCATTATTATCACCTCCGCCGCCTCTGCGGCCGCCGCCGAACATCCCGCGGCCCATTCCAGCCATCGTGGCGCGACGCGCTTCCATTACGTTAGAGACGAGCGGTTCCAATGCTTTCCATTCGGCATCGTCCGTGACCTCCAACTGTTCCTTCATCCGCTCCATCATTCGTTCGCGGAACTGCGCTGGGTCGAAGTTGCCCCGCCCGGGACGGCCTCCGCCCGGAGGCGGATTGTCCTGTTGTGCCAAAACCGATTGACCTACTCCCAAAGAAAGCAGCGCTGTGGCGCCGGCCAGCATTAATCTCCGATTCAATTTCATATTTTTGTTATGTTGCGTTACGAATTCTCTGTCCAGACCCGCCGACTTTTGCCTTGCTGCATCTGTCGGCGCTTCGCACACAGGCAAGCCGCGTGCCAATGGTGAATCTGCCTGAAATCGAGCAGTTTCGGCTTTCGGGCCGCGCAGGATTTGCTCAGAGACATTCCGCGCGGTGCGCACTTTTTGCGCGCCCGGCCAGCCACGGGCGAGTCGCCGCCCGGGCCATGTTAGGAGCGACGACCTCTCGGCGGCGAGTTCCTTTTTCAGGTGCAGGCGCGCGCACCGGCGGTCGCATTCGGGTCTCTAATAAGTTGATTTAATGGTTCTACAAACCGCTTGCATCGCTATAAGGCGGGTGCTAGGTTTTGCCGGCTTTTTTCGAATCGGAAACCTAATATATGAAGAAAACTACTGCACTGCTGACACTTAGCGCGCTGGTCATCACCTCACAACTGGCCGGGGCCGGCGACATCACCGGCACCATCACCCTCAAGGGCACGCCTCCCAAAGAAAAAGACATCACGCCGCTCAAAGACGATCCGACTTGCGGCAAGCTTCACACTGAGATGCCGACCACGCATTTCTATGTGGTCGGCCCCAAAGGCGAACTGGCCGACGTGGTGGTCTCCCTCCAGGGTGTCAGCGGCAAATCCACGGGCGCCTCGGCTCCCGCAGCCATGCTTGATCAGCGCGGGTGCGAGTACATTCCCCAGATCCTGGCCGTGCAAACGAACCAGAAAATCGACGTCAAAAACTCCGACCCTGTCCTGCATAACATTCACGACCTGCCCAACCCGGATTCAGGCAATCCGGAAAAAAACATGGCCCAGATGCCGAACGGCCCGGAACTATCGTTTACTTTCGCCAAACCCGAGGAATTCCTGAAGTTCAAGTGTGATGTCCATCCTTGGATGTTTGCCTGGGTCAGCGTATTCGACCATCCGTACTTCGCCATCTCGGCCAAGGACGGCACCTTCAAGATCTCGAACGTTCCGCCGGGTAAGTATACGCTCAAGGCGGCGCACCGGAAGGCTGGGGCGGTGACACAGGAAATCGAGGTCAAAGAGGGCGCGCCGGCCACCGCGGAGCTGACTCTAGAGGCCAAATAGTTCAGTGAAGTTCAGCCGCTGCGAGACCACTGCTCGCAGCGGCTTATCTATTGTTCCGGTAGCCGATCGATCCGAGAATGAGATTCAATTGCAAATTCATTACAGCTTACGTCCCTCTTCTGCCGAGCTGCCGTGGCGCATTCCGGCCAGGTAGTTCATCGTGAATTCGCGCGCGCTCCATCGTTTTGCGCTCCTGGCCACGGCCGCCACGTTCCTGCTGCTGGGCGCAGGAGGGCTGGTCACCAGCCACGGTGTGGGGATGGCCGTGCCGGATTGGCCAAACACGTTCGGCTACAACATGTTCTTCTTTCCTATTTCACAATGGGTTGGGGGCGTTTTCTACGAACACACCCATCGGTTGCTCGCTTCGGTCGTGGGAATGTTGACTACCATTCTGGCGCTCTGGTTGCACGGAACCAAGGCACGCCCGTTCCTGCGTTGGACCGGGGTCTTGTTGATGCTTCTGGCAGTAGGCACGCGGATGGCGCTGCCTGCTCGGGCAGCCGATGCGTTGGTTCTGGGGCTGAGCGGGGCGGCGGCCTTCAGTGCAAGCTTCGTTTGGCCGCGCTGCCAAGCGGCGGTGCCCTGGCTGCGATGGCTTGGTCTGGCGGCGTTCTTTGCTGTGGTGCTCCAAGGCGTCCTGGGAGGTTTGCGAGTCGTTCTTTTCAAGGATCAAATCGGGATTTTTCATGCCACTTTGGCACAGCTCTTCTTCGTGCTGCTCTGTGCTTTGACCCTGTTTACCAGCAGCTGGTGGCAGGAAAACTTTGTGGTCGCCCGCAACCAATTTGCCGCCACCTCCGGGTTAGGCTGGCTGTTTGTCGCAGCGACCGGTCTGATTCTGTTCCAATTAGTTCTCGGAGCGACTATGCGGCATCAGCATGCGGGCCTGGCAATTCCCGATTTTCCGCTCGCGTACGGCAAACTTTGGCCAGCCATGGATGCCGGCTCCGTTGCCCAGTACAACCGGCACCGCCTCGAAATCGTCGCGCTCAACCCAATCACCCCGGTCCAAATCGGGCTGCAAATGCTCCACCGTTTGGTGGCCTTGTGTATTATAGCCGCTATCGGTTTCTGCGCCTGGAAGGCCCGGCGGCAACTCGGCGCCCAGCATATCGCGGCAAAATTGGCTTTGGCCTGGAGCGGGGTCATTCTCTTGCAAGCCTTGTTGGGCGCGGCAACCATCTGGTCCAACAAAGCCGCCGATGTCGCCACCGCACACGTGTTGGTCGGGGCTGTGTCCCTCGCGCTCGGAGCCCTCGCCTCGATTCTCTTGTTCGCGGAGCGCGCGCGATTTCCCAGCCCGGTTGAGGATCGTCACGCTGCACCATATACCGGTCAGTTCAATCCACACCCTGCTCCCGCGGTCGGTTTCAAGTAACATGAAGGTAAGCGCTCAACCCCTGACCCAGATTGCCGCCGTCGAAAAGAGCTGGCCCGCCGTTTTGGCGGAACTTTTTAAGGCACGGCTGACCTTCCTGGTTTTGCTGACGACGCTGGTGGGCTTTTATATCGGCACAGTAGGTCCTGTTGATTACCTGCTGATGGCCCATGCCGTGTTAGGCACTGCCCTGGTGGCGGCCGGGGCTTCCGCGTTGAATCAATTCTGGGAACGGGATCTCGACGCCAGGATGCGCCGGACCCAGGATCGGCCTTTGCCTTCGGGTCGCATGCAGCCGCAGTCGGTCTTGCTGATTGGCTGTGTTTGTTCGGGGGTGGGCCTGGCTTATCTGGGGTTCGCTGTTAATCTCCTGACGGCGGTCATCGGCGGTTGCAGCCTGCTCACCTATGTGTTCGTGTACACGCCCCTCAAGCGGGTCACCTGGCTCAATACCCTGGTTGGCGCTGTTCCCGGCGGCTTGCCTCCCCTTATGGGCTGGACCGCTGCCCGGGGCCATCTCAGTGCCGACGGCTGGTCTTTATTTGGCATCCTGGCCCTGTGGCAACTGCCGCACTTCATGGCGATTGCCTGGATGTACCGTGACGAATACGCCCGCGCCGGTTTCAAAATGCTGCCCGTCATCGAGCCGGACGGTCGCCGCACAGGAAGCCAGGCCGTCAGCCACACCCTGGCCCTGGTTCCGGTTAGCCTGTGCCCCTCCATGATGAATCTAACGGGCCGGTACTATTTTTTTGGCGCCGCGATTCTCGGGCTGATCTTCCTCTGGTCGGCGATTCAGTTTTCGCGGCAACTCACCCTCGGAAAAGCCCGGCAGCTGTTTTTCGTTTCCATTCTGTACCTGCCTTTATTGCTGGCTTTGATGGTGTTGGACAAAGTCCGGTAAATAAGAAAGGCAGGCCGGACGCGGAAGACCATTGACAGAGTAAAACGACCTAATAGAGTATTGTCCTGTTCCGGACAAAATAGGTTTAATCAGATGGCCTAAATTATCGATATATTTGACAACATGCACGCCATTCCGCATCCTCACGTTCACGAGGAGCACCACGAAGAAGCCGGGTTCTGGAGCAAGTACGTCTTCTCGACCGACCACAAGATCATCGGGATCCAGTACGGCTTCACGGCGCTTTGTTTTCTGTTTTTCGGATTCTGCCTGATGCTGATGATGCGCTGGCAGATCGCGCATCCGGGCGTTCCAGTGCCGCTGGTCGGGCCGCTGCTGGAAGCGTTATTGGGGCCCATGGCGGCCAAGGGAATTGTCTCGAACGACCTGTATAATTCTTTCGGGGCGATGCACGGGACGATTATGGTGTTTTTGGCCATCGTGCCGCTGGCGTTTGGCGCATTCGGCAATTACCTGGTCCCCTTACAAATCGGGGCGCCGGACATGGCCTTTCCCCGCGTTAACATGGCCAGTTACCAGTTTTATGTGCTGGGGGGCGTGGTGATGTTCTTCAGTTTCTTTATTCCCGGCGGGGCGGCCCAGGCCGGCTGGACTTCGTATCCGCCACTGGCGGTGGCCGTTCCGACCATGGGCCAGACTTTTTGGCTGCTCGGGATGGTTCTGCTGATTACCTCCTCGCTGCTCGGCGCGGTGAATTTTATCGCCACGGTGATTCAATTGCGTGCCCCAGGCATGACCTGGATGCGGCTGCCGTTTTTTGTTTGGGCGCAATTCGTCACGGCATTCCTGCTATTGCTGGCGTTCCCGCCGCTCGAAGCGGCCGGCGTCCTTCAATTAATGGACAAGGTGGCCGGAACGAGCTTTTTCCTGCCCACAGGCCTGGCGGTGGGGGGTAACCTGGCTAACATCAGCGGTGGTGGCAGCCCGCTCTTATGGCAACACCTCTTTTGGTTCCTGGCGCATCCGGAAGTGTACGTGTTGATTCTTCCCGCGATGGGAGTGGTCTGCGAAATCATCGCCAATAACACGCGCAAACCGATTTGGGGTTACAAATCGCTCGTTTACGCCGTGCTCACGCTTGGTTTTCTCTCGTTTATCGTTTGGGCCCACCACATGTATTTGACTGGGATGGGCATCCGGATCGCCACCTTTTTCCAAACCACCACGATGATCATCTCCATTCCCTCAGTGATCATCCTGACCTGCATGTTTATTTCCCTGTGGGGCGGCTCGATCCGGTTCAATACCCCGATGCTCTTCGTCATGGCGTTCCTGCCCATGTTCGGCATCGGCGGGTTGACTGGTTTGCCGTTGGGCTTCAGCTACAGCGATATCCATTTGCACGACACCTATTACGTCATCGCGCACTTCCATTACATTGTCGCTCCCGGAACGATCTTCGCCTTGTTCGCGGGCATCTACTTCTGGTTTCCCAAAGCGACCGGACGGATGATGAGCGAGTTTTGGGGCAAGGTCCACTTCTGGGGTTCGCTCATTTTCATGAATTTGATTTTCCAGCCGATGTTCGCCCAGGGCATGGCCGGAATGCTGCGGCGCATGGCCGACGGCGGGGCGAACTATTCGACCGCCAAAAACCCAGACGCGATCGGCGGGCTCAGCGCCCACATGATGGAGCTGCACACCTATATTCTGTGGGCGGCGGTGGGCCTGGCTTTGGCCCAAATTCCGTTCATCATCAATTTTTTCTGGAGCATCAGTCACGGCACGCCGGCCGGTTCGGATAATCCCTGGCATTCAACCACCCTCGAGTGGCAAACGCCCACGCCGCCACCGCACGGCAACTTCGCCAAAGCGCCGCAGGTCTATCGCGGCCCGTATGAGTATAGCGTTCCTGGCCATGCCACGGATTTCACCCCTCAAAACCAACCGGATTGATGGGCGGATGTTACGCACGACCGGAACCGACAACGACATGACACGATTTCGTAATTCTTTTGACTGCTGAATATGGAGATTCCCTACACAGTTGAAGCGCGCCCGGATACGGGGCTGTACAATGCCAAAGTCGGGATTTGGCTCTTTCTGGCCTCCGAGGTGATGCTCTTCGGCGCGTTGTTCTCGACGTACATCCTTTTGCGGGTGGGCGCGCCGGAAGGTTTTTGGCCGCACGGCTGGCTCAATATCCCGGTGGGCACGGTTAACACGCTGGTACTGATCACTTCCAGCATCACCACCGTCATGGCCTGGGCCTCGCTGAAAATGAATCAATTCAGCCGCTTCAAGTTTTTCCACGCCTGCACGCTTTGCCTGGCCCTGACGTTCGTCGGGATAAAGTCCTACGAATATCATGACAAGTTCATGCACTATGAAATCATTCTTAAAGATGGCAAAATTGCCGATGGCCATTTGGTCAAGCGCACGGCCGATGAGGTGACGATCTCCGGACATTACGTCGAAGACCGAAAAGAGTTATTTGATCTGCGCGCCGCCGGCGCACACCACGAGCATACGGAAATCACTATTCCGAAAGCGCAAATCAAGAAGATGGAGAACTACGGTCCCTGGCACTCGACCTACCTGGCGATCTATTTCACCCTCACGGGCCTGCACGCCTTGCACGTGATTGGCGGAGCGATCGTGATTGGGTTCCTTTGGGGCCCGGGTACCCGGTTGTGGAAAAAAGATCCCGAACGCTTTACCAACCGTATCGAGATCTCCGGGTTGTTCTGGCACTTTGTCGACCTGGTTTGGATTTTCCTGTTTCCGGTCCTGTACCTTTTGTAACCCCTCGAGCTTATGAGCGAGCATACTACCGACCAAGCCGCCGATCATTTCAGCCATCATATCCGGCGCTATCTGTTCGTCTTTTACGCGCTGCTGTTCGGCACCTTGATCACCGTCGGGGCGTCGTACATTCCTTTCGGGAACCGCGAGGTCAATATTGGCGTGGCTCTTTTCATTGCCATCTGCAAGGCCTCGCTGGTGGCTTGCTACTTCATGCATTTGATTTCCGAACGCAAAATGATTTATTTCATCATGGCGTTTACCGCGTTCTTTTTCGCCGGGTTGATGTTCCTGACGCTTTGGAGCTTCGGCGACTTCCCCTGGCACACGGTGACGCATTGATTGAGATATGTCGCTGAAAGCTTTTCATCTGATTTTCATCACCGCAGCCAGCGCCATGGCCTTCGGCTGCGGCATTTGGGCCCTGAGGAATTACTGGTCGCCCGGCGGCACAGCGGGCGAGTTACTGGCCGGTGTTGGCTCCATCATCGCGGCGATCGGGCTAATCGTTTACGAGCGCTATTTCCTGAAGAAGACTAAAGACGTCGGGTACTTATGAAACTGCGAATAGCCACAAAGTTGGCGGTGGTGGGTGCCTGCGCGGCACTCCTGCCACGCTCGCTCTTGGCTTGCGCGGCCTGCTACGGCCAATCGGATTCGGCCATGGCGGCCGGCATGAACTGGGGCATCCTGAGCCTGCTGGGAATGATTGTCTTTGTTCTGGGTGGCGTGGCGGGCTTTTTTGTGTTTCTGATTCGGCGTTCCACCGCCTCAACGCCGCGCACTGAGGCTGCGCTAGCAGAGTCGTGGGATGCCAACTGGCCCGTGGCCGCTGAATCAGCGGCTGATTTTAGCGATGAACCACTGCCGCGATGCGGAATAAAGCGGGAATCCGCCCTGGCCCAGCGGCGCAAAGGCTGCGCGCACTCTCAAACCAGCCCTCTGCCATTAGCAACGCGCGGCCGAAGCTGAGTCGAGCCCTTACCTCTTACTATGTCAAAACTCCTCGGATTACCGGTGTTGGCCTCTGAACACGGCCAAGAAGTCGATAATTTGATCATTTACGTGCATTGGCTGATGATCGTCCTGTTCGTCGGCTGGCTGGCGTACTTCGCTTACACACTGTTTCGGTTTCATCAATCGCGCAATCCCAAGGCCGATTATTTCGGCGTGCGCAATCACGCCTCCAGTTACATCGAAGGGGCGGTGGCGCTGGTCGAGGGTATTTTGCTCGTGGCGGTCGCGGTGCCGTTCTGGGCTAAGGCGGTCGAGAAGTTCCCGAAGGAAAGTGAAAGCACCCGCATTCAGCTGGTGGCGCAACAATTCAACTGGAACTTCCGTTACCCTGGCAAAGACGGCGAGTTTGGCAGGCAAAACATGGACCTTGTCACCTCCGAGAACCTCTTCGGGGTCGACCCCAACGATCCCAAGGGTAAAGACGATATTCAGGTCCCTAATGAGGTTCACGTGCCGCTGGTAAAGGGTGCCGACGGCCTCAACAAGCCCGTCATTATTTATATCTCCTCCAAGGACGTCATTCACTCCTTCAAGGTAATTGCCCTGCGAGTCACCCAGGATGCCATTCCCGGCATGCGAATCCCCATTTGGTTCCGCCCAACAACCGAAGGCCGATTTCAGATCAATTGCGCCCAGCTTTGCGGCAACAGTCACTCCCAAATGTCCAGCGGATTCCTGGTGGTCGAGAGTCAGGAAAAATTCGATAAATGGCTGGCCTCCAAAGTCGGAGCGGCCACTAGCTTCGAATAACGCCGCAGGCCTGTCGCGTGCCGCAGACCAGCGGAGCTCCCCTATCCTTCGTAAACAGGCTCGCGATCGAGCAGATCCGCGGTACGACTAAACGGCGAGAAGTAAAAACAGAGCAGCGAATTTTGACCCGCCTTCGCACGGGCCCAAATTTGCTACGGTGCGGCAAAAGCCGGGAGGAATTTCCAGTGGGAGTTCACGAACGTTCACAATAGACTTGATCCTCGTTATTCCGGTGTTTATTTGTGGCCCAGGGGTCAATGCAGATGCGCCTTTTCTTCATCACCCTGGTCTCGGGGGCAGTTATCAGTTTCTCCACCCACGCTGCCGTCATGCCTGTCCCCGAATCAGAGCAGGCAGCCATGGCGCTCAAAATAATTGATGCCTATCACGGGACTCGCCCTACGACTGCGCCGAAAAGGCTGCACGTTGTGTACTTCACGCCTTCGGACCGCGAGCCGGCGTCAAATTATGAGCAGCGGCTGAACGCCATCCTGGAGGATATCCAGAGCTTCTATGGCGACAATATGAAACGATTGGGGTTTGGTCCCAAGACCTTCACCCTCGCGCGCGATCCCCAAGGCAAGCTCATCATTCATTTGGTAAAAGGCAAGGAACCGGAATCTGATTTTCCCCGCTGGCGAGATAGAAACGGCGGAAACACTGGGGATCCACGAGGCGGCGAAATGGTCAAAAGCGAATGCCGTACAGTCCTCGAACGCGCGGGTATTTCTGTCGATCGTGAGACCGTGCTCATCTTCTGTCACCTGGCCACGTACGACGCAAAAGCAGGCACGTTTCGTCATCACTCGCCTTACTTTGGCAGTTGGACCCAGGAGAGCGGTTTGTGCTTTGCGGCCGATTGGTCGATGCAGGACCTGGCAAATCTGACCAGGAAAGAGCCGATTCTCAACGACGGCGAATACGGCGATATGTCTCTCGGCAAACACACAACGATCTTCCTCGGCGGCATAGCTCACGAACTCGGTCACGCCTTCGCTTTGCCGCATTGCGGCGAACGCTGGGATGAGAAAGCGCTAGGTACATCCCTGATGGGCATGGGAAATCATACTTACCGTGAAGAAAAGCGCGGCGAAGGGCGTGGCTCGTTTCTCACCATGGCCAGCGCGATGCGCTTGGCGAGCCGTCCGTTGTTCAACGGCTCGGATAAAGAGCAGAACAAACCAGGCGAACTGGCACGCTGCGACCTGCTGTTGTCCACCAACGTCACACGTTCCGATCTGGCCGGCCGGAGAGGTGCGTTGCGACTCGAGGGCACGGTTACGGGCGAACCACCTGTTTACGCGGCCATCGCCTACTTCGACTCAACGCTGGACGGTGGATACCGGGCTCCAACGGCCACTTCCGTGCCCGATGACCAAGGCCGCTTCGCCATTGAAGTCAGCGATTTGGCACGGTGCGCAAACGGCGACTTGCGCGTCGAGTTCTGTCACGCCAACGGAGCTGTGTCCGAACGTCACCTTGGTTTCAGCGTGAACGGCGATGGCTCGGTTGACTTGACTCAATGGGAAACGCGCAAAGCCCTGGAAGTGATTGCGGCGGCAGTGGGACGAAACGACCGCAAAGAAGCCGAAACCGCCTTGGCGGAACTCGAGAATGGCAACGTCCCTGACCAGGCCAAATGGATCGCCCGCAAGCTCGTTGGCACATTACAAGACAAGCGCAAAGTCATTCCTGCGATGGTTTCGCGACAAGTAAGCGAACTGCCTCTGGGCGACGCTGCTCCTGAGGTGGCTGAAGTCGGGTGGCTTGCACCGGCTGCCAATCGCATCCCCTCCAACTCGGAAGTGGCTTCTGCCTTGTTGGATTGCGGCAAAGTCTTTGCCACCGGCTTCTATGCCCACGCACCCTCCAGGTACCTCTTCAACCTGGGCGGCAAATGGACGAGGTTACACGGCGAAGCCGGCTTGCACACAGCTCATCAATCCCGTGCGTTCGGGGTCATTTTCGTCATAAGGGCCGACGGCAACGAAATCTTCCGTTCGAAACCGATCCAAGACGCAACTCGTCCAAGGTACGACTTGGACATCTCTGGCGCGAAGACATTGGAACTCATCGTCGAACAGGCCACTGAGAGGAACGGTGGAAATTGGGGATTGTGGCTCGAGCCGACACTGTTGCGGGATCATTCGAGTGTGAGCGAAAGTAAGCCATGATCCGGACTCAAACGTCGCAACCGCCCGCACGTCGGCAACTCTCATTGTACTAATCCCGAAAACCATGCCGGGGGATCCTCCGGTTCTGAATGGTTAACTAACTCGTCACAAAGGCGCGTTTTTTCAGCAGCACGAGGAGGCGCCAGCCAAGAAGGCTGGCCAGTCCGAGCTGAAAACAGGCCTGGAGTAAACAATTCGTCCAGGGTGACGGCTCGGGGAATTGATCCAGCCCGAGAAGAACCAGGCCGACGGCGGGCAAAATCATCTGGACCAGCAGCGTCCAGAGCAGCGCGGCGATGAAGTTCGTCCTGACGAGAGAAAAGTATAAGCCGACCACCGGCAGCGTCGCGAATGTCACTGCGTAACTGAACACGAATGGCAATTCGTTCACCGAAGATAAAAAAGTGGCGCCGTAGAGCCACACGGCGAACAGCAAGCCGATCGCGGGCAGGAACTGGCCCCAGAGACCGCGCAGCCGTCCGGCAATGATTTGCCGCTCGCGCAGCGGCGCAACCAGCAGCAATTCCAACACGCCGGTCTCGCGTTCGCGCCGGAAACTGCTGGCGGCGGCGACGGCAATGCTCGCGGCCAGAAGCATGCCCAGAATGCTCTGCACCAGATGGAAGCTCCGTTGATACAACGGGAGATTGCCAAACAGGCTCGAATAAACGCACGTCACCACTGCGAACCAGCTCCAAACCACCAAACGCCCGCTCCAGCTTCTTTGTTCCAACCAGCCCACGGGATTCCGTTGCAACTGCCAGCGCAGCCACGCCCGCAATTGCTTTCGGAAAACCAAGGGTTTGAAGAAACGGTTTTTCAACCAAAGCACCCGCCTTGATTCGGGCCGATCCCGCCAGCTTCGCTCGAGATTCCACGCGCTGAATCGGAACAAAAGATAAAGCGCGCAAAGGGATAAAACCGCCGCGGCGGCGTAGCAGCGAACCAAAGGCGCCGGACCGGTTCCCAGCCAAGCCAGCCCTTGTTGCCATACGTCCTGATCGTTAGTGGCCAGGGCCAAACCATTTTCGAACAGGGCGCCGGGTTCGTCCGCCGGCAAACGTCCCGCTAACTTAATCGTCGCCGGCGACATTTCCAACGTCCAGGGCAGCAGGCCTACGAAGCAAAGGAAGAAGAGAAACCCGATGGCGGCTGAGCCCGCCAAAGCCCGCGTCCACACGCGGGTCCGGCAGGAGGCGACAATCCCGGCGCTCAGGGCCAGGCAAATGGAACTAAGATTCACCAGCGCCGAGAGGACCACCTCGACCCAACCCACACCACCGGCCAAAAAACATATTGTAAAAACGGGCAGGACCCCAAGCCACAGCGTGAGCGAGCGCAGCCCATGAACCAGGCCTTTGGCGTATACCAACTCCGCCGGGCTTAACCGGGTCAGGAACAGCAAAGGCAAGGTCCCTTCCCGGCGTTCACGGCTGATGCAATCGGCCGTTAGAAACGGCACCAGGAACCAGATTCCGAAAAACAACGTGGTGTGGAACTCCGTGAACAACTGGCCACCTACCCCTGGTCCGGCGTTGCCCCTGAGCCAAAACAGGCCCAGCACCGTCACTAGCGCGAGCACGCCCAAAACGCGCAGATTATACGTGAGGGTCTGGCGCGCGACCGCCCGCAGCTCGCGTTCGATTACCGGCACGACAATCATGGCCAACGCTCTTCAGGACCCTCCCGCAGATTCAGGGCGACCACAGATGAAGGAGACGAGCCAGAGAAAGGAGGATTCAGTGCGATTGTGTTCATGGTCCCAAAGCAGGATTTGTGGTGTAGGCTCTCCAGGAACCTACCACGCCCGGCGAGCTTTAGAAACACCAACGCCCTTGGACCCTTGGACCAACTAGCGCGCGCGCTCAGGCTCGATGAAGAGCCCAAATTCGGAGAGCGCGGGACAAACTGAGGCTTGAGTGATCCGCAGCCGGATCTTGTCCGAGCTGATGTACTCACCGCGAATAAGCCTATGGTTCCCAATGCTCGTACCCTTTGCAAACTCCACCCAAGTACCGTCTTTCCATTGGTCGAGAGCAAAGGCCTCAATGCGTTGTCCGAGCGGCAAAAATTCGCGCAGGCTGACCACGTTGAAACCGACGGGGTGCGGAAACTCGAGAACCAGTTCGGGCGTGGTGACTGAATCGTCGGTAGACCAATACTTCCCGCGATGGGCGCGCACCAGGTTCTCCGGGCCAAATTGTCTTGATCCTCCACGCACGTTGCTGGCCTTCAAACGCCCTTTTTCTGCCAGGTTATGGGCGAAGGTTTCCTGCAAAATGCGATGAAATTCCTGAAGCGAGCGGACATCCTCGTCATGAATTTGCCCGCGGCGGTCCGGAGGCAGGTTGAGGTTCAAACAGGCGCCGCGGCCGACCGATTTGTAGTAGATGTCGAGTAGTTCGGCGGGGGATTTTACGCGCGCGTCTTCTGTGGCGTGATAAAACCAGCCGGGCCGGATGGAAACGTCACATTCGGCCGGGATCCAATCGGTTCCTGGGCGTTCGCCGGAGTTAAGGCCCTTGCTAGTGCCGCCCGGATACCGCCCGGCGGCGTTCAAGGTCGCCCAGCAGGGATCGCCGGCGATGCCCGACTCGTTCCCCACCCAACGGAAGTCCGGCCCGGCATCACTGAACATCACTGCCATCGGCATCAACTGGCGCACCATTTGACGAGTGTTATCCCAATCATAATAGGTGCGAGCATCGATTTTGCGCGTCTCCCGCGCGCCCCCGTAAAAACCGTCCCCGCCATTGGCGCCATCGAACCAAACGGTGAAGATATCGCCATAGTGGGTCAGCAACTCTCGTAGCTGATTGCGGTAATACGTGATGTACTCCGGCCGTCCGTAGTCCTTGTTATTACGGTCCCAGGGCGAGAGATAAACGCCGAAACGCAGCCCATGGCGCCGGCAAGCTTCCGAGAGTTCTTTGACCACATCCCCTTTGCCATTTTTCCACGGGCTGTTTTTGACCGAATGTTCCGTATACTGGCTGGGCCATAAACAAAACCCGTCATGATGTTTGGCCGTCAGGATCAGGCCCTTCATCCCGCCCTGTTGCGCTGTGTTCGCGATTTGGTCGGCGCTGAAGTCGGTGGGATTGAAGACCGATTCGGATTCGTCGCCATAACCCCATTCCTTATCGGTGAACGTATTTACGGTGAAGTGCACGAAACCGTAGAACTCCATTTCATGCCAGCGGAGTTGGCGGGCCGTGGGTACGGGACCAAAGGGCAGGGGCGGAGGAACAGCGGCGGCGCTCATCTGAGGCAGCAGACCGGCTGCCATGAGAAATGCGCCAAAAAAACGCCCAAGCTTTGCATGAACCTTACGGGACCCCGAAGGTTTTGGACGGCGCCGCTGTGCGGCGCTTTTCCGGGATCGCACCGGGACGGAAAGCGGCGCAAAGCGCCGCACTCCAAAACGCAAGCGCGTAAGCCCGTCCGCAGCCGGTTCCTGGTGCCAATGCATGCGGTCAGTCCAGCACTGGCTCGGAGCCATCCAGCATCTTGACTTTATTATGGAGGAAATACTCACGCGTGAGCGCTTTCATCATGCGGTCGCGCTGGTCGTAGAGGCGGCGCAATTTGCGTGGCTTGTGCCGGGCCAGGGCGTAGGACGTGAAAATTGGCATGGCAATCGTCGTGTCGGTGTAGCACACGACCGCGTCCGGAAGCTTGGTCGGGTCAACCTTGCCCCAACTGACCGCTTCACTGGGAGTTGCGCCGGATAAACCGCCAGTGTCAGGCCTGGCGTCGGTAACCTGGATAAAAAAGTCCTGGCCGAACTCCTTGATCCGAAGCACCTCCTGGATCTGCGGTTCGGTCTGCAACATAAAATTCTTCGGACTCCCACCGCCCCAGAGCACGACGCCGCTCCTGCCGCCGCTGCGCTTGGCCGCCAGCACGAAAGCAGTCGTTTCATTGACATCGATCGAGGGATTCATGCGCAGTTTGTTGCCCCGCAATTCAACGCCGGCGACATTCATTCCAATAGTCGAATCGCCAGGCGAAGACGTGTAGCACGGAACGCCCGCGCGATAAGCGGCCGCGAGAACCGAAACATCTTTGAGCTTGTTCTTGCGTTCCCATTCCGCGCAATAGCGGCCCAGCAAATAATGCAGCTCGGCGGTGCCCATCTCCTTTTGAAACTCTGGCTGAGTGAGAATGTCGCGCAGGATTTCGTCGGTGGCCATCAACCCATCTGAGTAGGGGATGACCACGTCGTAGACGCGCACCAAATCGTTGTCGCGCAAATCCGTGTCGTCAAACTTGAAGCTGCCCGAGTGAATCGGGTAGTTCAGGGCGAAATGCATGTCGTGATACAGATTTGCGCCCGTCGACACGATCCAGTCGACAAATCCCGCTTTGATCAGCGGAATGATGCTCGAACAACCCAAACCTGCCGGCGTGAGCGCGCCGGAAATGCTCATGCCAATCGTGACGTCCGCATCGAGCATCCGGTTGGCAAATAACTGGCACACCTCTTTCAATCGAGCCGAGTTGTACGCCAGAAATACCTCGTCCACCAAATGCGCCAGGTTTTCTTTCCCGGTCAGATTTTTGGGCATGATCCGTTTGCCGGACATGTACTGTTTCTTGTGCGGACATTGCTTTTCCTTCATCCATTCCGGCATCTCCGACAAATCTTCGCGGGTGCGGACGTGTTTCTTTTGAGTTTTAGCCATAAACAATTCTAAATTTTCGCAGAACAATACGCGGGTTCATTCAATTGCCAATCTTTAACTTGGTAATCGCGGATGCCGCGGATGAGGAATACCGTCTGGGCGATCAGCGCAAGGCAACTCCGTGCGCTTGCGTTTTGGAGTGCGGCGCTGCGCGCCGCTTTTGGAACCGAACCACGGGTGACCCATTAAGGCTCTCAATGTGATTCAACCCTACATCGCCTCCAAAGCGCCGCAAAGCGCCGCAGTCCAAAACCTTCGGAGCGCGGCGGACATTAGGGCTCTGCCGGACAGGGAAATCCTTGGCCCGGGTGGTTGAAGCAATTATCTTTCGCGGCACTCGCTATGCCAGACAAAATCAATGTCCCGCAGCAAACGCCGGCCGAACTTGGCTTCTCGATGCCCGCCGAATGGGAGCCGCACCAGGCCACCTGGCTCGGCTGGCCGCATAATTCGTCGGATTGGCCGGATAAACTGGATACCATTCGCTGGGTTTACGGCGAGATGGCGCGCAAAATCTGCGCCGGGGAATTGATCCGGCTGCTGGTCGATAATTCCTCCACCGAACGGATGGCGCGTCGCTATCTCAGCCGAGCGGGATGCGATCTGAAAAAAGTGCAATTCGTCAAGCATCCCACGAATCGTGGCTGGATGCGCGACAGCGGACCGATCTTCGTGCGCCAAAAAGCTCGCGGACAGCGCTCCGAGACTGCCATTGTTCATTTCCACTTCAACGCCTGGGCCAAATACAATGACTGGCAAAAGGATCGCCGGGTGCCGGACATGGCGGCGCGCCTGTTGCGCAAACGGATGTTCAACGCACAAATCGGGAGCAAGGATTTTGTCATCGAGGGGGGTGGGATCGAGGTGAATGGCGCCGGCACCTTGCTGACCACCGAGGAATGTTACTTGGATCCGAAGGTGCAGGTCCGCAACCCCGGTTTGACCCGCGCCGATTATGAGCACGCGTTCAAAGAGCACCTCGGGGTCAGCAACGTGCTCTGGTTGGCGGACGGCCCGGTCGGCGACGACACTCACGGACATATCGATGATATTTGCCGGTTTGTGAACCGAAAAACTCTGGTTCTCATCCGGGAACAGCGGCGTCAGGATCAAAATTACAGACCACTGGCGGAGAATTGGGACCGGGTGGCTGAATTTCGGCTCGAAGACGGCACCAAACCGGAAGTGGTGCCATTGCCGATGCCCAGCCCGATATACTTCGACGGCTACCGACTGCCGGCCAGCTACGCCAATTTCTACATCTCCAACGCGGCTGTCCTCGTGCCCACGTTTAACGATCCGCAAGATCGCGTAGCTTTAGGCGTGCTGGGCGAACTCTTCCGTGACCGGCCGGTAATCGGGATCCACGCCGTCGACCTGGTGTTGGGCTTCGGCACACTTCACTGCCTGACTCAACAGCAGCCCATTTGAGAGATACTTTCCCAGAGCTCCCCATTGACTTCCTCGGCTAGAGGCGCTTAATGCAATGGGTATCACCCGCATGAACGATAGCCCAATCAAGACCCGGCGTTCTATCGCAAAGCGCCTCCTGGCGTGTGCCGGGACTATCTTCCTGCTGCTCTTGGCCTTGGTTGCCGGACGTGGGTATTTTGCCTTCCGGGATCGCTTGCCCGGCTATTCCCTTAATCTCCAAGTCGGATCGGCCAGCCTCAATGATTCCCATTCGCTTAAGGTTGGCTTTGCCCGGGTAAAAATCACCCCGGATCTAAGCGACTCGGCGCACCCAATTTTCGTGGCGGGTTTTGGCCAAAATCGCCGGGCCACAGGCGTACACGACGATTTGTGGGCCATTGCGTGCGTGATCGATGACGGACGGACCCGACTCGGAATCGTGAGTCTGGATGCAATTGGGTTTTTCCATGACGACGTCGTGCGGGTCAGGCGGCGCCTGGCCGCCGATTGGAAACTCGATTACGCTATCATCTGCTCCACCCACAACCATTCGACACCCGATCTCATGGGTTTGTGGGGACCGGATTACTTACACACGGGAGTGGACTCGCGGTACCGGGAAAGCGTGCGCGCGGTCTGCGTGCAAGTGCTGGGAATCGCCACCAGTAATCTGCAACCGGCTCGCGTTTCTTTTCAGGAAATCCCCACCGAACCCAACGGTCTGGTCGCCGATACTCGGAAACCGATCGTGTTCGATCCCGACATTCGAGTGATTCATTTCGTGCAGGCATCCTCCGATCAGACGCTCGGCTCAATCGTGAGCTGGGCCGATCATCCGGAGACGCCCTGGTCCCAAAATACCGAACTGACGGCCGACTATTGCGGTTACCTTCGTGACGCTCTGGAAAATGGCGTGATGGTCGCCGACCACAAAGTGGCGCCCGGCCTCGGGGGGATCCACCTGTATATCAACGGCGCCATCGGCGGACTCATGACCACCCCTCCCGGCACAATCGTCCACGATCCTTACCTGAACGAGGATTTCCAGAAACCCTCACACGAAAAGGCCCGGGCGCTCGGCCGCCAACTGGCCTCACGGATCCTCCCGAAACTGCGGGATCGGAGCGTTGAGTTTCTGGATCGCGTACCGATTGAAATCGCCGCTCAAACCATCGAACTCCCCCTGGATAACAAGATGTTTTTGCTCGCCGGCTACCTCGGGATTCTGGACCGCGGGTACGTCCGTTGGCGCACTCTTCGCACGGAAGTTGCCCTGGTTACTTTGGGCGAAGCCAGTATCGCATGCGTGCCCGGGGAAATTTACCCCGAAATTGTCAATGGCGGGATCGAGCAGGCGCCCGGAGGCGACTTTCAGATTACTCCAATTGAAGTGCCTCCCCTCCGCCAACTTATGCCCGGGCGCATCACATTTATCTTCGGCCTGGCCAATGATGAAGTCGGCTACCTCATTCCAAAGTCGGAATGGGACGACAAACCTCCATATTTGTATGGCGCCAGTCACCGGCCCTATGGCGAGATCAATTCTGTGGGTCCGGAAGCTGCCAGCACCATCCACGCTGCTTTAAAGCAACTTTGCACCCGCCGCTCTGTGACGCCATGAGCGAAATTCCAATCTTCTGGCAAACCGCTTAGTGTTGGATCGTTTTTTCCACCCAGGCCAATTCTGCACAAGTCGCGAGGCCGTGCCCGGGTGGTGCCCCGAAAGTCACAAGCCGCGAACTGCTGCAAGCGTGAGAGCGGGGTGCCCCGCCAGCTGCGGGTCGGATTCGTTGTTGGACCGAGCATGGGCTGGATAAAGTTGCGGCGCAAACCCATATGGCATTGTCGCTGCTAAGTACAGTTGCGTGCTACACCATATTCGTTAACTTGTTTATGTCTTAATCCAGCCGAAGCTCTGTATGCGGTTTCACCAGTACGAAGTCGGGAACTTTTTCGACGAAATGTTCTCGGCGGAAGGTTGTCCACGCCCGGCGGCCCAGGCGCTCGTCAAGACTATCGAATCACTGCCGGACGGTGAGTTGCTCGCGCGCCAGCAAGCGGCCGAACGCGCCCTGCTGCAGATGGGCATCACTTTCAATGTTTATGGCGAGGACGCGGGGGTCGAAAAGATTTTCCCCTTTGATATTCTGCCCCGGATAGTGTCGGGCTGCGAATGGAACCGGATCGAGACCGGGCTAAAGCAGCGCATCCGTGCGTTGAACCTGTTCATCGATGACATTTATCATCAGCAACGGATCCTCAAAGACGGGATTTTGCCAAAAGACCTTATCTTTTCCGCCAAATCCTATCGGGAACAGTGCGCCGGACTGAACCCGCCGTCCGGCATTTGGTGCCACATTACCGGGACCGACCTGGTGCGGAATAGTGACGGAGAGGTTTATGTGCTCGAGGATAATCTGCGGTGTCCCTCCGGCGTTTCGTATGTGCTGGAGAACCGGCAGATTATGAAGACGTTGTTTCCGCGATTATTCGCCTCGTCACGGATCCGGCCGGTCTCAAATTATCCCTTGAAGCTGCGCGATATGCTCGAGTCACTGGCTCCCGAGCACATCAAGAAACCGCGAGTCGTGCTGCTGAGTCCCGGGATTTACAATTCCGCCTATTTCGAGCATTCATTCCTGGCGCAGCAGATGGGCATCGAGTTGGTCGAGGGCCGCGACCTGGCCGTCCAGGACGAGCAGGTGGTGATGCGCACCACCAAGGGCTTTGAAAGGGTGGACGTGATTTATCGCCGGCTGGACGACGATTTCATGGACCCGGAATGTTTCCGGGCCGATTCGGTCCTGGGGGTGGCGGGCCTGATGCAGGTTTACAAAGCGGGCAATGTGGCCCTGGCCAACGCGCCGGGCACCGGCATTGCCGATGACAAGGTCGTCTATGCGTACGTGCCTAAAATGATTAAATATTATCTGGGTGAAGACATTATTTTGCCGAACGTGCCGACCTACATTTGTTCCGAAGAAAACGATTTGAGTTACGTCCTGGAAAACCTGGAGAAGCTGGTCGTCAAGGCGGCCAATGAATCCGGCGGTTATGGCATGCTGGTGGGCCCACACGCGACCCGGCAACAGTGCGATGAATTTGCGGACCGAATCAAAGCCGCGCCGCGCAATTACATTGCCCAGCCGACCTTGGCCTTGTCCCGGGTGCCGACCCTTACGGGAGATCATTTCGAGGGACGCCACGTGGATCTGCGCCCCTATATTCTTTATGGAAAGGAATTATTTGTGCTGCCGGGAGGTTTGACCCGGGTGGCGCTCAAAAAGGGCTCACTGGTCGTCAATTCCTCTCAAGGCGGCGGGAGCAAGGATACCTGGGTCCTGGCCGACGGAGCGCCGAGCGAAAGCGTAGCCACGCAGCGCCTCGAGGCGGTCCTCCCGGTGGTCTGAACCTCAGGAGAAAGCACCCCAGTCCTTCGCGAACCCCCTCGCATGCTAAGCCGCGTCGCTGATTCAGTTTATTGGATGAGCCGCTACGTTGAACGGGCCGAGAACGTCGCGCGATTCATCGACGTGAATTTTCAGCTCATGCTCGATGAAGCGGGCGGACCGGATCGCCAGTGGCAACCGCTGGTTAACACGAGCGGCGATCATGAGGAATTCAACAAACGGTACGGCGCGGCGACCCAGGAGAATGTCATTAATTTTCTGACGTTCGATGCCACCAACCCCAACTCGATTTTGTCTTGTTTGCGCAAGGCGCGCGAGAACGCGCGCACGGTGCGGGAGATCATCTCCTCCGAGATGTGGCTTCAGCTCAATCGTTCATACCTCGAAGTGAAGGCGGCGGCCGAGGCCGCTAACTGGCTTGACTCGCCTAACGAGTTCTTCACTGAAGTCAAAGAGGCCAGCCACCTTTTCACCGGCATCACCGACGCCACCATGGCGCACAATGAAGCCTGGCACTTTTGCCGGCTTGCCCGCATGCTCGAACGGGCCGATAAGACCTCGCGCATGCTGGATGTAAAGTACTACATTTTGCTGCGTTCGGCCGACGATGTCGGCTCGGCTTTTGACGACATTCAATGGACCGCGGTGTTGAGGTCCGCCTCCGCCTTCGAAATGTACCGCAAGCGGCATGGACGGATCTCCCCTCAAGGAGTGGTTGAGTTTTTGATCCTCGACCGCGAATTCCCGCGCGCGATTCAGTTCTGCCTCGTGGCCGCGCGGGATTCTTTGCACGCGATTTCGGGAACGGCGCTGGGGACCTTTCGCTATCTGCCCGAGAAGCTGTTGGGCCAGCTTTGCTCGGATCTGTCGTTTATCAGCCTCGAAGAAATCATCAACCAGGGCCTGCACGAGTACCTGGATGACTTGCAGACGAAGGTCAATGCGGTTGGCGCGGGTATTTTCGAAACGTTTTTTGCGTTCAAAGCGCCGCAGTCGCAAAAAAAACCTGCCCGCGCGGCGGGGCAATGATATTCAGAGCCGTTCTCGGCGGTTAATGCGCCGGGAAAGCACAAATTGAAACGACCCATGCCAAGCCAGATAACCGCCACGGATGATTCCGGGCGCAAGCTCATCTCCTACATCAATGTCAAACTCGCCTTGCTGGGGGCCCCCGCCCTGGCGCTCACCCAGGACGGCGAATTTGCCGAGATCGCTTCGGCTTTAGTGGCGCGTTATCGCGAGGAGGAGCGTTTGCTGGCCTCTTACCTGGCGCCCTGCGATCATCGTATCCAGACGTTCCTTTACGATTACCTCCAGGACATCCCGGTTCCAAAGCTGCCGAACAAGACCTTCGTGCTCGATCGTCCCGGTCTGGCTCGCCTGCTCTCCTTGCCTTTGGACCGCGATGAGCTTCCGCTTCCGATCATTCACTCGTATCGCGTCAAACAAGGGGTCTTGCACAATCCCAAGTCCGACCGGCGCACAACCCAAGGCATCTTTCATGTCGCCGAGGGTGGCTTGCCGATTCCGGATGACAAGTTGGCGGTGCCCAAACCGGTCTTTGCCAAGCTGCTCGGCCTGGCGCTCACCCCACCGGGTGAACTGACGATTCTACCGATCACTGCTACCCAGCCGCAACCGGCTGAATGCTTTGTCTCTCTGTTGTTGCGGCCTTTGGTTTGTCCGGAGGTCCCTGGCTTTATTACAGAAAAAAGGATGGAAATCCGTTTTTTCGCTCCCGGCAGCCTGGTGAGCAACTTGGATTTCGTCGAAAGCATTTTCGGCAATGCCGGAGATCCGTTTTTGCCCGACAATGACGCCGGTCTGGACGTGGACCATTGGACGGGTCACACCGGTTGCATCATCCTCGCTCCGCACTTGGTCCATGCGACAAAAAAGTCGCTGGGCTTGCCGCCTTGGAACGAAGCCACCGATCGGCAACGCCGCGACGGCATGGCCTGGCGTGAGGCGGGCGAACTCTACAACGGCGGCCGCGCTTTTAAGCTAACCTGTCGCGATGAGAACGGTGTCATCGTTACCCTGATCGCGGACAATTATTTCGGGTACTGCAAAAAGGAGGTTAAAACACAGATCAGCTATTCCGCCAATCTCTATGGGCTGTGCGAGGAGGAACACGCCGGCGGGGCATTGGTATTCCCCAGTTACGACCTGGGCGAGGATTTCTCGGGGAATGTGCACGTGAGACCGATGGGGCACTCGTTCAGGGAAGTGCTCTCGTTGTATGCGGATTGTATGGATGTGCGCGAAGAAGGGTATGCCATCGATAAAAAGTACCCCGACATCATCTATGTGCCGGAGACGGCGCGCTTCGATTTGCAGCAGCAGCGGGTCACCTGGCCACGCGATGGCAAGGAACAAACGATCAAACTCCTGCCGGGTCGCACCTACATGCGGCCTTCAGGTTATCAGGTGCATATGGAGCAGCCGGCGAGCAACCGTGCCTGGCGGCTCATTGGGACGGTGGCGGAGGGAACCTTCTGCCACAAGCCCTGCACTGTGTCGGGCGGCGGCAAATCCGAGATTTCGAAATCCATTAACGACGCCATTCTGCACGGGCCGGTTTTTGTGTCGAACTTCCGCGATGATTTCGACTGGGTGGAGGGCCTGCTTCAGAGGGACTACTCGAAACGGTTCAGGGATCAAACCAAACAGGACCGGCGCCCGGTGCTCTCGACGGAACGCTCGCTGGGTTCGGTGATCAAGCTGCTCACGCCGGACGCGCATGATTTTACGCCGGAATACAATGCCTGGCTGGAAACCATCCCGCAGTACCTTAAAGAAGTGGTGTTCGTGGTTAAGCGGTTTTACAAACCCGAATGGGGTGACCAGTGGCGCCAACACTTCAGCGTCGATGTGATCAACGGCACGCCGGGCAACGAGTTGAAATTCGATAATCGCAAACTCGTCACCACCTTCCTGCGGGTCGGCTACGACGCGGATGGAGCCTGGCGGACCTTTGGCTTGCGCAAGGATTTTCAACCCGCACTCAAACTGCAGCAGGAAGATGACATCAGCGCTTCAGTCACCGTGCCTGCCACCGCTTTGCCTTTGCCTCCACCCCAAAATGGCGCGGTGGCTCTCAAATTCGTCCAGAACTGCGAATCCCGCCTTTTTCAAAGACCCGATGACGCCATCCACCCCGGCTATGACCGGCAGACCGAATCGGACTTTGTGCAACCGGGCAATTTCTTTTCCAACTACGAACCGCTGAACACCCGCGACGCTCGTGAATTGTGCGAGGACTCGATTCGGTTTGCGCTCTTCACCAAGCCCGTTCAGAACCTGATCAGGAATGTCGCGGACGAAAATGCTCCCTGTTTTTTTGTCTGCTCGGCCAATCCACGTCTAGTCGACGGGGTGCCCAGCAAGAATCCGCGCTACCTTCAGATCCGGCCTGATTTGAAAAATCCGCGGTCGGTTCACCTGGCGCAGATGGCGATGCGGTTGCGGCGGCGGTTGCGGCCCGATCAACCGGTATACACACCAGTGCAGGCTGTGTTGCCCGGGCGGCGCAATAACCCGCCGGAAGCGCAAATTCGCTCGCTCGCAGTCTTCAACCCGATTCACTACCTCGAATTGCCGGAATTGTTCATGGAGTTTATTTGCAGCATGACCGGCAAGTCGCCGTCGACCACGGGAGCGGGATCCGAGGGCGCGCTGACCAAGGGACCCTTTAATGCCTTGCCTCCCATTATTGATCTGAACAATGCCTTGGTGGCCTGGCTGCTGGCCGGGCATAACGGGTTCGTCACGGCCGCGGGTTACGTGGGGCCCCATTTCCGGGTCGACCATGATATCAGCTTGCTCGTACCAGAGGTGTGGTGCCGGATGTCACTCGAAGAGCGCAACCCCCATTTCCTCATTCAAAATGGTTATCTCGAAAAATGTCAGGATTTTGTCCATGCCGGCCGCCCGGTTCTCGCGCACCGGCTGGGTTACCGGATCAATGCCCGGTTCGTGGCGGCCTTCTTCGGGCGTGTGTTCAATCACCCTCATTCTGTCTTCACTGATGAGATGCTGCGGCCGGAGCGACAGGATCTGGAAGTTTTTGTGGACGGCATGGACAACATCGTCACCACCCAGCAGCGCGTGGCCAGGATGTACTTCGAGGACGGCAGCGTCGCCCAAGCCTGTCCGCCGATCAAAGCCCTGCTCCACATTATGGCTGAGGAACAATACGAAGGCCAAGGCCTCGACTCGCCGCAGATTCGGGCCCTTTTCCAGCGCGACTCGCTTTTGAATAGTGATTGGTATCGCGCGCGCATTAAAGAGCGGCAGACTGTCGAACGCAACCTGTGGACCCGGCATGTCCGGTATTTGGAGAAGTTCCTCAAGCGCAAAACTCACGAAGACGAAGCCCAAAGGCTTGGCATCGGTGGGCGCCTGAAAAGGGCAGTCCAGAGTTTGCAGGAAATAGAGTCCGAAGGTTACGTCGAAAAACTCCGTGGCAGCATCGGCACTCAGCCGATCAGCCCGTTCCTCTCTTCCTCCGCTGCCTGAAGTATGGCTATTCACGTCGCGCTCAATCATCGGACACAATACCGATACGACCGGTTGGTCGCCCTCGGGCCACAAGTTGTGCGCCTGCGGCCGGCGCCTCATTGCCGCACGCGGGTCCTCAGCTATTCGCTGCGAGTAACGCCGGAAAAACACTTTTTAAATTGGCAACAGGATCCTCAATCCAATTTCCTGGCCCGGGTAGTCTTTTCCGAACCTACCCGGGAGTTGCTCATCGAGGTTGACCTGGTCGCCGAGATGGCGGTTTACAATCCGTTCGATTTCTTTCTTGAACCTGCGGCGGAGAAGTTTCCCTTTGAATACGACCCTGATCTGGATCACGAATTGGAGCCCTTCCGACGCCAAATTAAACCCACTCCCCGCTTCGAGCAGTACCTCAGGGCCACCCGTGCCGAACTGCTGAAGTCCGTTCCAGCCGTCACGGCCGCCAAAGGGGAGGGCATCCGAACCATGGATTTTTTGGTCGAGGTAAACCGGAAAATCTGGCGCGATGTTCGCTACATTATCCGCCTGGAACCCGGGGTGCAGCCGCCGGAGGAAACTCTTGAAAGCGGCCAAGGTTCGTGCCGCGATTCGGCCTGGCTGCTGTGTCAGACCCTTCGGCGGTTGGGGTTATCGGCCCGATTCGTCAGCGGGTATCTCATTCAGTTAAGGCCCGACGTCAAAGCGCTCGACGGGCCGAGTGGCACGGAAACCGACTTCACGGATTTGCACGCCTGGTGCGAGGTTTATCTGCCGGGGGCCGGCTGGGTTGGGTTGGATCCCACGAGTGGCTTGCTGGCGGGAGAAGGACACATCCCTTTAGCCGCCACACCTGATCCGCAAAGCGCCGCGCCGGTGACGGGCCTGGTGGGGGAATGCGAATCGGAGTTCAGCTTTGCCATGAACGTGACGCGCATTCATGAGTCACCACGTGTGACGAAACCCTATACGGAAGAGCAGTGGCAGGAAATCGAAACGCTCGGCCAGCAGATTGACGAACAGCTCGAACGTCAGGATTGCCGGCTCACCATGGGTGGCGAGCCGACTTTCGTCAGCATTGATGACATGGAAGGCGCCGAGTGGAACACCATTGCTCTCGGTCCGACCAAGAGAAAAGTGGCCGACGATTTGATCAAGCGTCTCAAGCGGCGATTCACCAGCGGAGCCCTCCTGCATTATGGCCAGGGGAAATGGTATCCAGGAGAGTCGCTCCCGCGCTGGGCCTTCGGCTGTTACTGGCGCAAAGACGGCGAACCGATTTGGCTCAACGAAGAATTGTTCGCCGACGAATCAAAGACTTACGGTTTTGACGAAAAACGCGCGGAAGAGTTCATTTATGCGCTGGCCACGCGGCTGGGTTGCGGCGGGAAATGGATCATGCCGGCTTTCGAAGATAGTTGGTACTATCTCTGGCGCGAAAGGCGATTGCCCACCAACGTTGATCCGTTCAAGTCCAACCTGAAGAACGAGGAAGAGCGCGCCAGGCTGGCCAAGGTTTTTGAGCAAGGCCTGGATAAAATAATCGGGTACGCACTGCCTCTGCAACGGGGCGACCCGGCGGGACCGGAAGCCACTGCCTGGAGCAGCGGCCCCTGGTTTTTCCGCCCGGAACGCTGTTACCTTATTCCGGGAGATTCACCCATTGGCTTCCGGCTCCCGTTGGATTCTCTGCCGTATATCAAAGAGAGCGAGTATCCTTATTTGACCGAACAGGATCCCTTAGAAGAGCGGAGCCCGTTGCGGTCCAGGCGGCAACAGGATTTGCAGAAATACTTTCCCAAGGAACGGTTTGCTGATTTTCGTTCCGGCCGCGCGGTGGTTCAGCGGCCGGAACTCCGCCAGCAAGCCCCGCTCCGGGAATTAGTTCGAGAGGCGCCGCGGGTGCCGGAACGGGGCGAATCGGCTGCCTGGATTGCGCGCACCGCCTTGTGCGTCGAACCGAGGCAAGGCCGTTTGTACGTGTTCATGCCGCCGGCCCGCACGCTGGAAGATTATCTCAGCATAACTGAGGCAATCGAAGACACAGCCAAGTTGTTGGATTTGCCGGTGGTCCTCGAGGGGTACACGCCTCCGTACGATCCGCGTCTGAACGTCATCAAGGTCACGCCCGATCCCGGCGTGATCGAGGTCAATATCCATCCGGCGCAGAATTGGACTGAAATGGTCAATCAGACCGAAAGTCTGTATGAGGAAGCGCGGCAGTCCAGGCTCGGCACCGAGAAGTTCATGGTGGATGGCAGGCACACCGGTACCGGGGGCGGCAACCACATTGTCATCGGCGGTTCGACTCCGGCGGATAGCCCGCTGCTGCGGCGTCCAGATTTGCTGCGCAGCCTGTTGACTTACTGGCAAAATCATCCCTCCTTGTCGTTCCTCTTCAGTGGCCTGTTCATCGGGCCAACCAGCCAAAGTCCACGCGTAGATGAAGCGCGCAACGATTCGCTTTATGAATTGGACCTCGCGTTCCGTCAGCTTCCGGCACAGGCTAATGGGAGGCCCTGGTTGGTGGATCGGCTTTTCCGCAACCTGTTGATCGATGCGACGGGGAACACCCATCGGGCCGAGTTCTGCATCGATAAGCTTTACTCGCCCGAGAGCAGCAGCGGCCGGCTGGGCCTGCTGGAGATGCGCGCGTTCGAAATGCCCCCGCACGCGCGGATGAGTCTGGCTCAGCAGTTGCTTCTGCGGACATTGATAGCCCGATTTTGGAAGGAGCCCTACACCCAGGAGTTAGTCCCCTGGGGAACCGAGATTCACGATCGCTGGATGCTGCCGCACTTTATCTGGAGCGACTTCACCGACGTAATTGATGACTTGCAACATCGTCAATACGCGATGAAACCCGAATGGTTCGCGCCGCATTTTGAGTTTCGTTTTCCCCAGGTCGGCGAACTCGACTCGCGCAACATTCACCTGGAATTGCGCCAGGCCCTCGAGCCGTGGCATGTATTGGGCGAAGAGTCTGGACCCGGCGGTACCGTGCGCTATGTGGATTCTTCCCTCGAGCGGATGCAAATCAAAGTGCGAGGAATGGTCGATACGCGTCACGTCGTGACAGTGGGCGGAATTAAACTGCCGCTGCATCCGACCGGGACAAATGGCGAATACGTGGCTGCTGTCCGCTACCGTGCCTGGCAGCCTTCCAATTGTCTGCATCCTACTATCGGAGTTCACACTCCTTTGGTCTTCGACATCGTTGATACCTGGAACAACCATAGCATCGGCGGCTGCACCTATCATGCGGTTCATCCCGGTGGCCGCAATTACAGCACCTTCCCGGTCAATGCCTACGAAGCCGAGAGCCGCCGATTGTCCCGATTCTTCCGCGATGGCCATACCCCTGGCAAACTGAAGGCCCAGTCAGCCGACCCGAACCCGGCATTTCCATTTACTTTGGATTTAAGGAGAATGTAGCTGGTTCGTACTGAAGTCCGCCCCCCATCCTTGAAAACCTGGTGGCATTGGACAGAAATTCGGCGCTACGAGGCACAGTCGCTAAGATTGCTTGATTACCCGAGCTGTGCCAAAGTTTCGCGAAACTGATGACGAACCGCCGCACTGAGTGCAGCCGGGCGACCCGATGAATCCTTCGGAGCCGTCGTCATTGCCGCCGCCGCCACCGGCCGGCGTTTACAATGAATTGACGGACGGCGACGACCAGATCCGGCCGCACTGGAAGCCGCTGCTTGAGTCTTTGCAGCGGCTCGGTTCTGAAGAATTGAACGCCCGGCAGGAGCAGTGCCAACGCGTCATCCGGGAGCATGGCGCCACCTACAATGTCTACGCTGACCGGGACCGGTTGGGTCGTCCCTGGTCCCTCGACTTGCTGCCGTTGGTGATTTCCTCGACGGAGTGGAGGCAGATTGAAGCCGGGCTGATCCAGAGGTCGCACCTGTTGGATTCAATCCTGGGAGACATTTATGGTCCGCAACAATTGCTCAGGCACGGAGTGTTGCCGCCCGCCTTGTTGTTCGCCAATCCGGGTTTTCTGCGGCCGTGCCATGGTATTCGGCCCGTAAGCGGGCGATTCCTCTTCCTGCACGCCGTGGATCTTGCGCGCGGAGCAAACGGCTCGTGGTGGGTGCTGGCGGATCGCACCCAGGCTCCTTCCGGCGCGGGTTACACCTTGGAAAATCGGCTGGTGCTGTCCCGGGTTTTCCCGGACGAATTCCGCGAGAGCCGGGTGCAGCGGTTGGCGGCTTTTTTCCAAACCGCTCGAGATACCTTGCGCGCCTTGGCTCCGACCGGCAGCGATAATCCCAATGTAGTTTTGCTCACTCCCGGTCCGTACAACGAAACCTATTCGGAACAGGTATTTTTGGCGCGGTATCTGGGGTTTTCTCTGGTCGAGGGTGGCGATCTGACAGTGCGGGACCGGCGGGTCTGGCTCAAAACCCTCGGCGGTTTGCGGCGGGTGGACGTCATCCTGAGGCGAGTAGATGATACCTTTTGCGACCCGCTCGAATTGCGTGGCGATTCGTCTCTGGGGGTGGCGGGCCTGCTGGAGGCAGCGCGAGCCGGCAATGTCACCGTGGCCAATGCCTTCGGCAGCCAGGCTGTGGAAATACCCGCGTTAATGGCTTTTCTTCCCGGGCTGTGCCGTCATCTATTGCATGAGGAACTGAAGCTGCCCAGCGTAGCGACCTGGTGGTGCGGACAGCGTTCAGCTCTCGAATATACACGTGAGCATCTGGAGCATCTGGTAATCCGCCGCGCCTTTGCACCCTTGCGCCAGGAATCGGTCGAACCCGCAGCCCTGGATGAACCGGCGCGCAAACTGTTGAGGGATAAAATCGACACCTCCCCGTTCGAGTATATCGCCCAGGAGCGAGTCCGGTTGAGCACTGCCCCGGTCTGGCTGGACGGAAAATTCGAGACTCGCCCGATCGTGCTGCGCGCTTTTGTTTGCGCTACCCCGACCGGCTACGCCGTAATGCCTGGCGGATTAACCCGCTTCTCCACCGCGGGGGACGAGACGATGGTTTCCATGCAACGCGGCGGCGCCAGCAAAGATACCTGGGTGCTCTCGGACGGCCCCGTGAGCCAACTGACGCTGCTGCAACCGGCGCCACACGTGGTCCGCGTCGAACGTTCTGCCATCGAGGTCACCAGCCGTGTGGGAGACAACCTGTTCTGGTTGGGACGCTATACCGAGCGCCTGGAAGACCTGGTCCGGGTGCTGCGCTGTTTGCTGTTACGGTTGACCGGCGAAGCAGGAGCCGAAGAGACTCCAGAAATAAGTGCGCTCGTAAGATTACTGGTGGGCCTGGATTTATTTCCACAACGATTCCGTAACAGCTATCGGCTGGCGGGCGTCGAACGGGAAGTTTACCAGCTCATCTACCAGACCCATCGGCTGGGTACCGTGCGTGAAGTCGCCGGTAGGCTGCGCAATCTCGCGTTCGTGCTGCGAGACCGCTTCTCAGCCGACACGTGGAGCATTCTCGGCCGAATCCAGGTAATTGCTCGCACCCAAAGTTCACGGACGCAGGCAGGCGAAGCGCTGGCGATGCTCAACGCGCTCGTGGCCGACCTGGCCGCTTTTAGCGGGATGGAGATGGAAAACATGACGCGCGGGCAGGGCTGGCGCCTGCTCGACCTCGGCCGCCGGCTCGAACGCGGCATCAACGTGGTGACCCTCCTTCAGGCGGTCTTGAGTCTGAAAGACCAGGCCCTCGCTGCCCTCGAATCGGTCCTGGAGATCACCGACAGTGTTATGACTTACCGGCGCAGGTACTTTGCCGAGCCGCAATGGCTGGGCGTCCTGGACCTGTTATTGATGGATGATTCCAATCCGCGTTCGCTCGCTTTCCAGGCGGCAGCCATGGCAGAGCATGTTTCACATCTGCCGAAGGACGCCGCCCCGCTCGGACTGGACCTGCCCGGCAACCAGATTGCCGCCTTGCGAGACCTCTTGCGCAAAACGGATTGGCAGGTTCTGGCCGAGAGTTTGCCGCAACTGGCCGAAGAGCGGGCCGCCGCGCTGCTCCAACAAAGCGGCCTCTCCTTGCGGGCAATTTCCGACAGCATCACGCACCTTTACTTTAGCCACGCTGAAACCCGCGTCAGTTGACCTGTGCGCTACTCGATTATCCATCAAACGACTTACGAATATCACAACGCCGTCTCGGTGTCCCACCACCTGCTCCGTCTCAAACCGCGCGAGCGTCCGCACCAGCGTATCCTGGAGTACCACTTGCAGAGCGAACCGGCCGCGGCCGTAATGGATTCTCACGCTGACTACTTCGGCAATCAGGTCAGTTTCCTCACCATCGAAGGGCCACACCGGCAGTTGACTGTCACCTCTCGTTGCCAAGTCGAGGTCCTGATCCCGCCCCAGATCGAGCCAGCCGTCACCCCAGCTTGGGAAACCGTTTACGCTCAATGCCGCGGCGACGCGTGCAACACCTGCGCGGAAGCGTGCGAATTCAATTTCTCCTCGCCGCTCGTGCCAGTGCGGTCTGAAATCAAGCAATATGCGGCCCCGGCGTTCTCCTCAAACCGTCCCATACTTGAGGCCGCCGTCGAACTGATGGCCAGAATCCACCAGGATTTCAAATTCGACACCCAAGCCACCACGGTGGCAACTCCGGTCGAGCAAGTCTTTCGGCAACGCAGGGGCGTTTGCCAGGACTTCGCTCATCTGCAAATCGCTTGCTTGCGGGCCGTGGGTCTGCCCGCGCGTTACGTCAGTGGCTATCTCGAAACGGTTCCGCCTCCTGGTCAACCTAAGCTCATTGGCGCTGACGCTTCGCACGCCTGGGTGCAACTCTGGTGCGGCGAAATTGGTTGGCTCGATTTGGATCCCACGAACAATCTCTTGCCCGCTGAACACCACATCACCCTGGGCTGGGGCAGAGATTTCGCCGATGTCAGCCCCCTGCGCGGTGTTCTGGTCGGTTCCGGTAATCACGAGCTCAAAGTTGCCGTGGATGTTAATCAGGTCCCGGCGGGCTAACGGTGTGGAGGGTTGCTATCGGCTCGCGTTTCATAGCAATGACACACACAAGCCCCAACCTGATAGATAACAAAATGTTTCTGAACGCTCTTATCCGGATTTGACCCGCAGCTTTCCCGCTGCGATTTTAGAGGAGCTTGGCGCGTCAGTCTGAACTCCTCGCGACAAGCAATTTGTTCGCGAAGGCACTGCAAACTCCCGCTGCCAACCTGATGGTTTCTGGCGTGGAGAAGGGTGGCTTGTTGTCCTGTGCCGGCGTCAGTGCTGCCGCTCAACCTTTCCTGGCGGCCCTGTTGCGTGCTCGTTTCCCTGAAAGAACAATCATGGTCGTCACGGATCAGCTCAAAACGCAGGAGAGTTTCCATCAGGACTTGACCACTTGGACACAGGTAGTCATAGAGAGCAGCCAGCGCGATCAGGGCGGGCGCAACCAAGTTGATGGCGCTCCGGCGGGCGAAGTCTCTCCGGCTGAAGCCGGGGCTCCAAGCCAAAGGGCCTGTTTTTTTCCGTCCTGGGAAATGTTGCCGCACGAAGGGCGGTTGCCCCACGTGGATGTGATAGGGGATCGCCTGGAGACCTTGATCGCTCTGACGTCACCCGCCAACTCGGCGGCGGCGGCGTTAGTCGTCACTAGCGTTACGGCGTTGCTGCAACGGACCTTCCCCCGCGCTTCCTTCGCCTCACAACTGCGTGTTTTGAGGCGGGGTGCCATCATCGAGCCGCTGGATCTGATTGAGTGGCTTGAAGAACAGGGCTACGAGCCGGAAGCACAAGTAACCCAAAAGGGCGAGATCGCTTTGCGGGGTGGCATTCTGGACCTGTTTCCGCTGACTAGTCCATGGCCAGTGCGCCTCGAGTTCTTTGGTGACGAACTGGAATCGTTGCGCTTCTTCGATCCCATTACGCAGATTTCGCGCGAAGAGATCTCGTCCGTGACAATTCCGCCGGCCGGGGAGTTAGGCCTGATAAAACGCTTTCTGCCGCCTGAGCCCGGCGGCACCGGCGCGAAGACGTCGCCGCAACAACCCGGCACCCTGCTGGACTATTTGAGGCCTGGCACCATCCTTGTTTGCTGCGAGCCGGAGTTACTTGAAGGGCAAGCGGCTGAATATGAGCGGCAGGTTCCGTCAAATGATCCCCTCTTTATCAGTTGGGAGGCTCTGAAACAAAAGGCTGTGGCAGAAGGAATGACGCTCCTGAGTTTGAGCGAAGCCGAATCTGTGCCCGGCCCGCCTGCTTTGGAAATGCACGGCGCGGATTTCCAGAGCCTGGAAGCCTTTCGGCCTCTGGCCGAGCGGGCGCCCGACGCGCAAGTCGCCCTGGAGCAGCGACGGGAGTTCTTCGCGCAGATTCATCGGTGGCTGCGTCAGGATTATGCGGTTCATTTGTTTTGCAATAACGACGGCGAACGCCAGCGCTTCCTTGAGATTTGGCAGGAATACGGATTCGAAAGCCCAGAGCCACTGGGAACCAGCCTCGAGGCCAACCGACCTACCGCTTTGACCGTGCACCTGGGCAGTCTGGCCCGAGGCTTCATGAGCGAACAAGCCCGGCTCGTGGTGGTGACCGACGCGGAAATCTTCGGCCGTTATAAGATCCAGCGGCCCCGCCGCCTGAAATCGCCGCACGCCCAAGCCACCCGGTCCGCGCTGGACATCGACTTTACCGACCTGGAAGAAGGCGATTACGTGGTTCACCTGCAACACGGAATTGGGCGGTACCAGGGGCTGACGGTCCTGCCAGTCGGGGCCGGGCGAAAAATTTCCACTGACCAGGTTGTGGGCCAATCCGCGGAGTCCGTCCAAACCGCAGCACAGGAATGCCTGGTTATTGAATATGCTCCAAACGATCCCCATCAGCCGCCCCCGAAACTGTACGTGCCAATCACCGAAGCGCACCTGGTCAGCAAGTACGTCGGCACGGGCAAGGCCCGTCCGCCGTTGAATACGCTCGGAGGCGTCAGGTGGGCCAAGGCGAAAGCGCACGCGGAAAACGCCGTACGCGACGTCGCCGGCGAGTTGTTGTCGATCCAGGCGGCGCGGGAATCGCAGGCCGGGTTTGCCTTCAATCCCGATACCGCCTGGCAGCGGGAGTTCGAGGGCGCGTTTCTTTTTGAAGAAACGCCTGACCAGATGCGGGCCATCGTCGAAACCAAGCAGGACATGGAGCGGCCCAAACCGATGGACCGGCTCATCTGCGGGGACGTTGGTTTTGGCAAAACCGAAGTGGGCATTCGCGCCGCGTTCAAGGCTGTGATGAACGGCAAACAAGTGGCCGTGCTGGTTCCGACCACGGTTTTGGCACAGCAACACTACAACACATTTCGTGAGCGGATGGCCGATTATCCGGTCCGCATTGAACTGCTCTCGCGGTTCCGGACTCGCGGCGCCCAGCAACGTGTCGTGCGGGATTTGGCCGCCGGCGCGGTGGACATCGTGATCGGCACCCATCGGCTGATCCAGGGTGATATCGGGTTCAAAGATCTTGGGTTGGTGGTCATCGACGAGGAGCAGCGCTTTGGGGTGTTACACAAGGAAAAGTTTAAAATGCTGCGCCAACTGGTGGATGTGCTCACGCTGAGCGCGACGCCTATCCCGCGAACTCTGTATCTCGCACTGACCGGCGCGCGAGACATGAGCACGATCCAAACGCCGCCGCACGACCGGCTGCCGGTAGAAACAATCGTGACGCAGTATGACGAACGGGCGATTCGCGACGCGATTCAGCGCGAACTCAACCGCGGCGGCCAAGTCTTCTTTTTGCACAATCGAGTGATGACCATCGGGAGCATGGCCCAGAGATTGGCCGCGCTCGTGCCCAACGCCCGGATCGTCGTCGGTCACGGCCAGATGCATAGCGACGAACTCGAGGAGGTCATGACCAGGTTCGTTAATGGCGAGGCCGACGTATTGCTCTCGACCACCATCATCGAGAGCGGCTTGGATATTCCGAACGCAAACACGATCATTATCGACCGGGCCGATCGTTTCGGCTTGAGCGATCTTTACCAGTTGCGCGGCCGGGTCGGCCGTTACAAACACCAGGCTTACGCCTATCTGTTGCTGCCACGCCATGCCGGCTTGTTGGCCGACGTCCGCAAACGTCTCAGCGCGATCAAGCAATACTCCACCCTGGGCAGCGGATTCAAGATCGCCATGCGCGACCTCGAGATTCGCGGCGCCGGGAACCTGCTCGGCGCGGAGCAAAGCGGGCATATCACCGCCGTTGGATTCGATCTCTACTGCCAGTTGCTTAAGCAGAGCGTCGCGTCGTTAAAAGGCGAGAAGGTCAAACCGCGCATCGCGGTCCAGGTGCGCCTGGATTTCCTGGCGCTCAGTCCCACCGAAGACAGGCAAGAGACCGGGAGCTCAAAAAAGGAACCGCCCACCGTGTCTGGGCCAGAAAGTGACCGGGTCGGAACCAACGGCGAATCAGCGACGCTACAGCCAGTCTCCCAAAGGAAAGGCAAAGCCCCCGCCGGCTCACTTCGGGCCAGTGCGTATATCCCCTTCCACTACATAGCTGATTCCCGGCAGCGGATTGAGATTTATCGCAAAATCGCGCAAGCCAATGACAAGGCTTCGTTGGGCGCTCTGGAGAAGGAAATGCGGGACCGCTTCGGGCCGGTCCCACCCCCGGTGGGACTTTTGCTGCTGGTAACCGAACTGAAGATCATGGCCGCTGAACGCAGCATCACGAGCATTGAGGTTAAGGAGGACAAACTGATGCTCCTGCGCAACAATGACTATGTCATGGCCGGCACCAAGTTCCCGCGCCTGACAAAGAAGGAGGCGGGCGCGCGACTGAAGGAAATAAAGAAGCTGCTGGCGGTGCTCTGAGGGCGCACCGTGAACGACAAACACTGCTCTTAGAATTATTCCAAATATTGACAGCCGCCACGGATGGGGTATGGTGGCCGAGGCAGGCATGCACACAGCGGAACAATACGGACGCAACGAGCGGCTTAACGAACGTCTGACGACAGGCGGTTTTCGTTTTACGCCGCAGCGTGAGCATGTCTATACGATATTGTTGCGAAAACGTGATCACCCCACCGCCGAGGAAGTATTCATCCGCGCCAAGCGGGAAATGCCGGATATTTCGATGGCGACCGTTTATAATTGCCTGGACGCACTGGTCAAATGCGGCTTGGCACGACAGGTGACCCTGGAACGGGGGGCGGCACGATTTTGTCCGAACATGCAGGAGCATTGTCATTTTTATTGCGACCGCTGCGAGGGTGTGTTTGATATTAACCTGCCGTCGGGAGCCGGGGTACCGCTGCCGCGCGGGTTCCGGGCGGAACGCTTTGACGTGACGATTCACGGCCATTGCCCGGCCTGTTCGATCGCCAAAAAATAATCCTCGGGATGTTAGGGAATTTGGCCGCCGCCCAATTTTCATTTTTTTAACCATTAGCCGACCCAAAGAATGAGCACAGCGACCGAGACAATCGAAGGCTTAGTCAAAAGGGAATACAAGTATGGATTTGTGACCGACGTGGAGGTGGACAGCGCTCCACCTGGCCTGAACGAGGATATCGTGCGCCTGATTTCCGCCAAGAAGAACGAACCGGCGTTTCTGCTGGAATGGCGACTGAAGGCTTTCCGCCACTGGCAAACGATGAAGGAGCCTGCCTGGCCGCACGTCCATTACCCGCCCATCGAGTACCAGAAATCAGTTTATTATTCCGCACCGAAAAGGAAAGGCGAAGGACCTAAAAGCCTGGACGAGGTTGATCCGAAGCTGCTCGAGACGTACGAGAAGCTAGGCATCCCATTGAAGGAACGCGAACGGCTGGCGGGTGTGGCGGTCGACGCCGTGTTTGATAGCGTATCGGTCGGCACTACCTTTAAGGAAAAACTGGCCGAAAAAGGCATCATCTTCTGCTCCTTTGCCGAAGCGGTGCACAACCATCCGGAGCTGGTGAAGAAGTACCTGGGCATGGTCGTGCCCTACACCGACAATTTTTTTGCGGCTCTCAATTCGGCCGTGTTTAGTGACGGTTCTTTTTGTTTTATTCCGGCGGGAGTGAAGTGCCCGATGGAACTCTCGACCTACTTTCGGATTAACGCGGCCAATACGGGACAGTTCGAGCGCACGTTAATTATTGCCGAGGAAGGCGCTTCGGTCAGCTATTTGGAAGGCTGCACCGCTCCGATGCGCGACGAACACCAGCTCCATGCGGCGGTGGTCGAGTTAATCGCGCTGGACAACGCCCAGATCAAATACTCCACGGTTCAAAACTGGTATCCGGGCGACGAACAAGGACGCGGGGGAATTTACAATTTCGTAACCAAGCGCGGTCTGTGCAAAGGCAAGAATTCGAAAATCTCCTGGACCCAGGTCGAGACCGGCTCGGCGATTACCTGGAAATACCCCAGCTGCGTGCTGCTCGGCGATAACTCGGTCGGCGAATTCTATTCGGTTGCGGTCACAAATAATTACCAGCAAGCCGATACTGGCACGAAGATGATTCACGTGGGAAAGAACACCCGCAGCACCATCGTATCGAAGGGTATCTCCGCGGGCCACGGCCAGAACAGTTATCGTGGGCTGGTGAAGATCCAGAAGAGTGCAACCAACGCGCGCAACTTCTCACAATGCGATTCCCTATTGCTGGGCAACAACTGCGGCGCGCACACGTTTCCTTATATCGAGACCAAGAACACTTCCTCCCGGGTCGAGCATGAGGCCTCGACTTCAAAGATCGGGGAAGACCAAATCTTCTATTGCAACCAGCGCGGCCTTTCCACGCAGGACGCCGTGAACATGATCGTAAACGGATTCTGCAAAGAAGTCTTTCGCGAGTTACCGATGGAGTTTGCGGTCGAAGCGCAGAAGCTCCTGGGAGTCAGCCTGGAGGGCAGCGTTGGCTAAAAAAGCCAGGCAACCGCGAAGGGTGGCCGACGATAACGCTTCGCCCCCAGCCGCGGAGAGTCTCAATTTCAAAAGGGTAATCAGAACACGATGAAGCAAACCATATTGGAAATCAAAGACCTGAACGCCGGGATTGAAAGCAAACAGATTCTCAAGGGCATCAACCTGCGCATTAATGAAGGCGAGGTCCATGCCATCATGGGCCCAAATGGCAGCGGCAAAAGCACGCTGGCCGCCATCCTCGCGGGCCGGGAGGGCTACGATATTACCGGCGGCCAGGTGACGTATAACGGAAAAGATTTGCTGGACCTGGATCCGGAGGAGCGCGCGCGCGAAGGACTTTTTCTTGCCTTCCAATATCCAGTCGAGATTCCGGGAGTCAACAGCACTTATTTCCTCAAATCGGCGCTGAACGAAATCCGGAAGCATAACGGCCAGCCGGAGCTTGACGCGATGGAGTTCCTGACCCTGGTTCGAGAAAAGATGAAAGTTCTGGACCTGAACGAAGACTTGCTGCGGCGCTCGGTTAACGAAGGGTTTTCAGGAGGCGAAAAAAAGCGCAACGAGATTTTCCAGATGGCAGTACTCGAGCCGCGGCTGGCGGTACTCGACGAAACCGATTCGGGTTTGGACATCGACGCCCTCAAGGTCGTGTCTAACGGAGTCAACAAGTTGCGGCGGCCTGACAATGCCCAATTGGTAATCACCCACTATCAACGGTTGCTCAACTACATCGTGCCGGACTTCGTTCACGTGCTGGTCGATGGCCGAATCGTGCGAACGGGGGACAAACAACTGGCCCTGGAACTCGAAGAGAAGGGCTATGATTGGATCAGCGGTAAAGAGGTGGTTGCGGTCTGACCGGCGGGCGGCCTGCGTAATTCGAGTCCTCCTTTCCTCGATCGAAGCAACCCAGTCACAGTTTTTCCCAGCCTCGACATTTCAAATGCCGGGCGGTACTCTCTTTGACGCCCATGAGACGAGAGCCTGGCGGTGGTCGAGTGCATGCCTTTCGGCAAAGACCGAGAACAATCACAGGAGCGGCGTTCACTTTGATCGAGCTGTTGGTGGTTATCGCCATCATCGCGATCCTGGCCGCCATGCTCCTTCCGGCATTATCCAGAGCCAAGGCGCAGGGCCAGTCGGCATCCTGTAAAAATCACTTGCGGCAAATATCCTTGGCGCTGCAAATGTACGTTGCCGATTTTAGGAGCTATCCCTATTACGCTACCAACCCGGTTGGAGTCGGAGGCGTGATTGGCTTTTACTGGCATGAAGAAATCGAGCCCTATTGCCCGCTGCGCTGGACCAACGCTTCCTATCACTGTCCAGGGTACAAAGGCGCGGTTTCGCTCCAGGACGCCGGCGGCCCTTTCGGGAGCTACGCCTACAATGAAGTCGGGACCTCCAAAGACAATAATTCCACGCTGGGATTGGGAACCAGGAGCTACTCCCCCGGTCTTTTTTCCCTGCGTGAATCTGCCGCGGCCGTCCCGAGCGACCTGTTAAGCGTTGCCGACTGCCAACCCTTGCCCTACCACGTTTACCAGGGCCGCACAGAGTATCCGGTTGGAGCCTCAGGTCTCGATACACTGCGCTGTGTTTATACGCCGAGTCCCGGCCTCTATCTGAGCCGGCATGGCAAAAACTATAACGCGGCGTTTTGTGACGCCCATGTGGAATCCATTTTACCGGCGGCACTCTTCAACCCGACCAACTCTGCCGTAAGAGCGTGTCTGAAAAAGCATGGAGCGAGCGAAATCACGCGAGGCGACGGAGTTGAATGCGAATCATCACCAGGTGGATCCAGGATTCGGCACTGGCTTCGGTACGCTCGTAGTCCCG
>Ga0070741_10001259_pt1 | contig 79390 bp, 64 predicted proteins | sample Coa_R1_4_FD_66440 | JGI IMG/M metagenome (GOLD analysis project Ga0070741, IMG submission 66440) | Surface soil microbial communities from Centralia Pennsylvania, which are recovering from an underground coalmine fire - Coalmine... | ecosystem: Environmental > Terrestrial > Soil > Unclassified ...
TGCCGCCGTCCATTGCTGCCTGGCGGAGTACCGCAAAATCGACAGCGTTGTTTTGAATAAGAGCCGCCATATCCGCCATATCGCAAAGGCGGAAGTAAAAGTGACGATACATTCTCTGTAGAGTCGAGATAATGATTTGCTCTTCAGGCGCGGCGACGCGAAACATTTGGCTATTAATAGTTTTCGTAATACTGCGATCGATTACACGGTGAGCCAGCGCCTTGTGTTCACCGGTTTGACCCAAATAGCGGACATGGATCTCGATCAGCTCCGGCAATCCAGGCACTTTAAAATTCCATTTATTAGCGAGGCGATCGCCCCAACTGCGGGCCTCTTGTTCAGCCTGAAAATTTTCCGCCATCACTCGCACCACGGTGTCTGGATCGCCTGTGGTGAAGAGATCTAAATCGGAGCCAAGATCCGGCCAATGGTCAAGAGACTTGATGACGCAAGTGCGCGAACCGGCGTCTTCCAGCGCGCGGCAGACGGGAGCAAGAAATTCAACTGCATGCGCAATGCGAGTGCGTTCGGCAGCCAAAACGGTTTCGCAGCGATTCACCATTCCATTGTTGCCGTGTGTGATCGCAGCGTTTTGTAGAACCTGTAGCGCGCGAATTGTTACGTGATGGATATCGGCGAGATGGAGAAAATCAGCAAACCCTTGCTCGTTCAATTGAGAGACATAGCTCAGGTCCGGATAAATATCTTCGAGATTCGCTGAGGGTGTTGCGAAGCCGCCGGCATAGCCCCGAATCATAAGGCGCGAGAGAGTCGCCATATTCTGACTGGCGCGTTGAGTTTCAGCGGTCATGTGCGGGGATTCCTCCAATTCGAACTTTGTATCTTTGTTAAGACTAAGGAGATGAGGCATTGGCCTGAGTTTGTTGGCGAGCATTGCAATTGGCCACGCCGTTCTCTACGGTCGTACCTTCCTCGTAATCATTCCACGTAGCTAACATCAAAAAAGGCATCGAGTTTGGACCACCTTGATACTGCTTAGCCAGTGCGAGGGTATCTTCCAAAGTCTTGCCGCACCTGCGGTCCATGTGCCGGTTCAAGCCCCACGAGGCTTTGCTGTCATCGAAGCCGGGCCAAATTCCCCCGACTACGATCTTGTCGGGGTGCTTGGTTCGCATCTTTTCATAGAAAGCCTGGAGATATTCCTTGCCCCAGTCGCTTCCATCGGCGGTCCACCCCTTTTTGCCGGGATGAACCCAGGCATATAGTCCATCAAAATCGTTTAAATACTGCTCAGGGGGATTGTCTTTGTAAATCAATATTGGAGGACTTTCCCAGTTGTTTACCGCTTGGCGAACGCGGCTCCAATCGGTATGCCCGCGCTTGGGGAAAATGAAAATAACTGGCCTTCCGTTGTACTGCACATAAGCCTCACGTGCCGGAGCGCTTGGACCGATGTACATCTTGTAGGCTTTTTCGAATGCTTCTAAAGCATCGTCCGTCGCCTGACCGTTGTCTTCCTGTGTTTCGTCATACATCAAGCAGACATGAAAATTATTTTCGCCGGCGATTTGTTGCAGCAGCGCATAACTGCGATCTTCAAACGGGCGTCGATCTCCATACCAATCGACTCCGAAAGCGTAGATGCCAATGTCTTTGGCTTTTTGTATTTGCTTTTTCAAAACCGCAGGATCTTGCGTGGAATAGCCGACATTAATGTGATCGTGAGTTCCAAACCAGGGCTGGTAGTCAGCAATGATCCTGGGAGAGCTGTTTATCATTCCATTGCGAACGGTTTGATTTACAGATGTTTGTACATTGCTGCGATAGCATCCACTAAATTGTGGGATTACCACCATAATCGCGAGCAAGAGAATAATCGTTGATGTAGACGTTCGTTTCATCCTTACCATTCCTGAGACGAGTTCCTTAACCCTGGATACCTTTGGAAATTGTCTAGGGCTTCTTGCCCTCCGGAATGGTTTCGAGATCACGCACGAGCCAGCGATCGGCGCCCGGCGTCATGAGAACGATATAGTGCAGAGTGACGTCTTCGGTCTCTATAACTTTATCGCCATCGAAGACCTGGATTTGCAGTGCCGCTTCATCGCGCAGTTGCATAGCGTCGCCAGCAGGTGAATAAAATAACCCCTGCAACTTGTGGCCGTGATCCTCGTATTTGAGGTGAATTCCCGTTTTCTGCTGATCGGTGATTTTTTGTCCGAGGTTATCCTTGGCCAGGCCGGTAAAGTAGCCGTTTAACAAGTCTTTGCGATTAGTTTCAAGTGCCTGAGCCATGGTTTGCCACGCGAAAGCATAATCACGCGGAATAGACTTAGTAGTCAGATCCTCAATTTGGCGCGGACCCATGTCGTCGGCGCTCAATTCCACTTTCGGTAGAGTGGTATCGGCTGAGACATTGGCCTGAAAATGGGGCAGGGAAGCGAGGCAGAACGCAACAAGTATTGCTGCTGCGATCCAGCCGAACCGTCGAACCGGATTATGGATAACATCGGTCATATTTACCGTTCGCACTTATTGTCCGCCCGAAACATTCAATTCATTTCCCGTGACTACGCCCGAAGCGACAGTAATATGAGCGTGGCCAGTGACGGGCATCTCTATCTTTGCTATACCTTTTTTAATGGGGACATCGACAGTTGTCTTTCCAGCGTCATCCGTTTTCGTGAAGCTCACAACTGTGCCATCCGGAACAAAATTTCCCGTACAGTCTCGTATCGGATTTGTTTCGATGACTAGTTTGCCCGACGTCCATGAGCTTTTCATTTGAAGGTTGCAGGCGTCAGAAGCGACCTGTTGCACAACGCGAATTTCAGAAGCTTTTCCGATGGCGGCTTCGATTTTTGCAGGGCCGCCCTTGGGGGCAGAGTTGAGGCGAACCCATGCGACGCCATTTTGGGTATTGCGAGATGCAGAAATGGATGAGCCCGCCGTGGGAGTGACAGTAAGTTTCACGGATTGCGGCGATAGAACCAAATTGTGGAAATCGTCAAACACGAAAACTACTGCGCTAATCGCATTGGGATTTGAAACTGGCACGCGAGACGGGTGAACGATGAGGCCCAAGCGGTCCGGCGCGGCTGCGTGAACATAGAAATGCGCACTGGAACATTGATCGCCGTTACAAACCAAGGCAGTGTAGCGCCCCACACGCTCGACTTCTTCGCTCTGTATCTGAATGTCGCTTCCGAGATCAACTTGCCGTTTGACCGCCTCTGCCGGTCCGATTAAATAAAATGTGCCTTGACCTGACCTGCTGGCCGAAATAGAAAAGCCGGTTCCCGCTGTAACTTGCGCCGGCACTTTCAATTCCGCCGACCAAGCTCCGGTCGTAAGCACAAATGCGAATAACAAGTTGCCTGTGATCAGAGCGCGCATAATTAGGAGTTGTTGTTCTCGTAATAGTTCACGACAACGTGGTAATTCTGCACGTTCTTGGCTACGTCGTCTGGAACATCCAATCCAAAAGAGACGGGAATTTGCGGCAGAAGCTCTTGATCGACGTATCCGTCGGATACCCAAATTACTTTGCCGTTTCCGTCATAGTAGGAGGCAATGACGTGCGGAATATTCACGGTTTGCCCGCTCTGGTTGACTAGCTGCCCACGTAAAACTTTCTTATTGAGAGCGTCGGTTTCTATGTGTTGCTGGCTGACTTCGATGACCGGGTCGGCACTGGCGGCTACCAGCATGGCTTTTGCGTCCATGCGCACGCTCTTGATTTTGTCCATTCGCATGCCGGGGAAGTCGATGCGGTAGGGTGAAACTTGCTTGGGCAACAGGGTGTGAGAAATTTTGTCGAAACTGCCTTCTTGCGCAACTTCATTTCCATCTGGTCCGAGGAGAGTAGCGGAAACATTCACATAAGCAGGAATGGTATCTTCGTTCACGATTTCGCCAACCAGCACGACGCTATCGGGACGCTGCAAAGCATTCATGGAAATGATGCGGACTTGCGGGTTGTCGACATTTTGAACGCCCCAGTCGTCCTGCGTTCCACGATTGATAATGTCCCACCGCAAATAATTGACCGGGATTACCTGGGGCGCGAGCTTCGGCAAACGCGCTGTAGGCCAAAACACCTTCCAGGTATTGCCATCATGCTCCACCTTCAAATCGCGGAAGGTTTCCAGCGGGCCAACGGCGGTTGAGTAATGCAGCTTGGCACGGAAAGTGGCGTCTTGATTCGTTTGATGCAAGCCCCACACGTCAAAACTTTCGAGATTAGCGTAAGTGAGTAGACTTCCATTACTGCCCGCCAAGTCACGAACAAAGGCTGCTTTATCGACCTCACTTCGATTTGCAAGGCGTGAGTAAGCAGCGTCCCAATTATGAGCTTGCACCTGGCTGAACATTAGGCGTACAGCTTCCTCGGGAGTTTGGGCGGAATACATCCGCTGGCGAGCGAGACCCCCAGAGGTGAACCATGAAATTGCCACCAGCACGCCAGTGACTATAAAAATTCCAATCGCAAGAAGTCTTTTCATTAATGTGCCCCCCGTACGAGTTCGCGATCATCGATGGGAGCGGGATAAGACTCCGCCTCTTCGCTGACGCGCGCGATTCGACGGTCAGGAAGGAAGAGAAGGAACAAAACCGCCAAAATGCTGCTGCCGATGGGCAGAGTTCCCCACATTAACCCCTCAAAAGCAGTCGGGATTGCGTCAGAAGGAATTGGCCTAGCGGGAGGCACGTCGTCTTTTGACCAAACAGTGATTTCACCCTGGTCATATGTTTCGATACGCCGCCAGCCGGCAAATGCTACCAGCGGTTCGTAATAGGGATCGTGAATGAATATAAATTTCAAACCGTAATGACTGGCGTGTTCGAGCATGGCCCGCAGAGATTCCATTCCCTGGGTGCCAAAATATTTTGCGCTGGTCAGCTGCGCAGTGCCGTAATGCGTGAATTCAGGAAGCAATCGAGCGGAGTTGTATTCTCCATCGACACTGTTTGCGATGGCATAAGTCGAAATACGGGGCAAGGAATTTCCAAAGCCTAACGTCAGGTAACGGTATTGATCGTGTCCATCACGGTTCAAAAAGTTGATTACGGCATCGACGTTTAAATCGCTGTTGGCTTTAAAAGGACTCAATGTCAGCCATGCCATCGGCATACACAGGGTGAGAGCTGCGGCAAGGGACAAACCGACAGCTGCTTTAACGCGATAACGATCAAGCAGCCTTTCTGCGATCAGACCCACAATAGGGAGCGACATGAAAGACGCCCACAGCGTGAATCGCTCGAATGTCAGAATTTCAAATGCTCTTCCAAAAACCAGTTTTGGAAGTGGAGTAGTTCCACCCAAGGCCAAAATGAAGGTTACCCAGAATCCAAAAAGTAATGGCCATAAGCGACGGTTTGCAGCGCCGATCCAAACGACGAATGGGAAAGCCAACAACAACGCTCCGTAAGGCATAAGGAAGTAGTTGTTGAGGTATAAAATGTTCATCAGCAGGTTTGAGCGGCTGGCGTGCGGAATAGGAATCTGCTCAATCGGATGCTGGATGATTGATATCCAGTAGGGCATCAGGACAATACCAATTCCAATTCCCGCCAGTACAGCAAAGATTACCGCTCGCGATAAAACTGCAATGCCAGAAGAATTTTCTTTCCGGTCGATCCACGCCAGCCAAAGCACAGGTATCGCGAAGGGAACTGCGCCGAAGATCAACGTGACATGGTGCACGGAACCGGCGGCAAGGATCAGAAATACTCCTTTAATCAGAGACCGGAAATCCGCTGACCTTGACCAGTCGTAAAAATACGGCAGCGCAAGCAAATAAATAGGGAATGAGAGAGTAGTCGGCAATTGTCCAGCGGAATAAACCAGGAAAGCTACGGCACCGACGAATACGCTAAATAAAGCGGCATAACTGCTGGCCCGCTCGTTAACCCAAAGCCGCGAGAAACGATACACTCCAACAGGCATGAGCAACACGGCGATGAGTTGCACCAGCATGAACGCCATATTTAAACCGATCAAATGAGAAAATATGGCGATCCATTGATGGACGAGTGGCGGATAGGTAGTCTGTGAAAATCCGGCAAACCATTTTAGATTCCACGGATTGAACCAGTGCTGAGCGTAGTGGGATGCGAAAAAAACGTGAAAATTGGCGTCGTAGGAGGTGGTAATTGGCAGTTGCATGGCGAGTAGCGGCCCATGGATTGCCAATGCCAACAGCACGATCATCCGCAAGGGTATCGGCCGTTTTAAATAGCTTATTTCCACTTGAACGGTATTCCTCTCAACATTTTGTGAGCAGCAGGTTGGATTCCACATCTTGGTGGAAGGTTTTCTAGTATTCAGAGTACATTTTCACGACAATATCGTTCCAAGTTGATGGCGTTAAAGGCCAAGCCAGCAGCTCTGCAACCAACCAGAGCGGGGCGAAGGGCATCAGATTGGTGGCAGCACATCAAGTCTAGTATAAGTTAAGAATTTAATCCTTTGCGTTGAGATAATTCGATCTTTGCGTTGCTAATCGCACATGTCCTTAAGAGCGCCTTATATCTTGATTTGGATTCTTCTCGTTCTAGGCGCTAGCGCCTCGCTGCCGGGGCAGACGTTCGAGATAAATAATAATCAGAACTCTAATTCTAATAATCCGCCGAAAAAGGGGAAAAAATCTAAATCGTCTTCCGCGGATCAAGGTCAGAACGCTTCGCCTTCAAGTCAACAAGGGCAAGCACCGTCAAATGGCATCGGATGGGGATCAGGGATTGAAGTTGCGCGAGAAGCGCGTACCGCTCAACAAGCTTTAAACAAAGGCGATTATAAATCTGCTGCAACATCCGCTCTGCGGGCTGCTCGATCCGCTCCTAAGGATGCGTATCTCTGGTTTCTGTACGGCTACTCCTCACGATTAGCGGGGAACTATAACGACTCGGTCGATGGATACAAGAGAGGTTTGGCATTACAACCTTCGTCGATTCAGGGGCTCTCCGGGCTTGCCCAGACTTACGCGAAAATGGGGCGGGGAAGCGAAGCGCAGGATTTGCTTAAGCAAGTGCTCGCTGCAAATCCGCGAAGTGTTACCGATCTTCAATTAGCTGGGGAACTGGCTTTAACTTCCGATCCGACTGCCGCGCTTGAGTTGCTGAAGAAGGCGGAGGCGCTTCAATCTTCCGCGCGCAATGACCTTCTGATTGCCAGAGCCTATCAACGATTAAATCAACCGGAACAGTCGAGACAATATCTGGAGCGCGCTCAACGCCGCGCACCCGATGAACCTGATGTTCTGCGAGCGGTCGCCGCCTTCTATCGAGACACGGGTAAATACGACGCCGCCATCTCGAATTTGCAGAGGGTGGTGGCGAAAGCTCCGGAAGCTTTGGGAGAACTGGCATACACTTATCAGCTCGCTGGAAAGAAAAAGGAGGCTGCGGAAACTTATTCCAAGGCTGCCAGCCGGTCTCCCCGCGATGCTGGACTCCAATTAAGTGCTGCACAAGCTGCGGTGAACATTGGTGAATTTGATCCCGCGGCAAACTTTCTGAAGCGAGCGGAAGCAGTAGATCCGAATTCATATCGCTTGCACGCCATTCGCGGCCAGATTGCCAGCCTGGAGGATCGCAATGATGAAGCGGTGCGGGAATATCAGTTTGCGTTAAGCCATCTTCCGGAAGTTGCTCCCGAAGGACCGCTTTATCCGGTTTCGCTCCACCTGAGTCTTTACGAACTTTATCAAAGGACAGAGCAGCCTGATGCGGCGCAAGCGCAATTGAATGCCGCGAAGGCCGCGCTGGCGAAAATCTCCGGAGTTGAGGAAGCCAGCAAAACAGAATTCCTAAGATTGCGGGCATTGATCGAGGCGGATTCAGGCGATACCGTCTCGGCTGAAAAAGATCTCAAAGCAGCGTTGGCGCTTGATCCGAACAACGTCAACATCATATTGAATTATGCAAACCTGCTGTGGAGAACCGACCGCAAACAGGATGCGTACCAGATGTACACCAAGGCTCTCAACCTCGATCCAAATGGACATTCTGCTCTGACCGCACTCGGTTATCTATCACGCGAAATTGCGGACGCAGCCACGGCTGAGAAATACTTCCTCAAGCTGGAAACGCTTTATCCAAAAGACTACGTTCCTTATCTTGCGCTTGGCGATTTGTACACATCACAGAGGGAATTCGACAAAGCTCAGAACAGCTACGAGAAAGCACATGAACTCGCGCCCAACAATCCGCTAGTTGTAGCAGGCGCTATTAATTCCTCGCTTGAGGGTCATCGCCTTCCCGTTGCGCAACAGTGGATTGATCGCGCAGCCGCGAACCAGGCAATAAATCAGAATCCGCAGGTCATGCGCGAGCATGAGCGCTATCTCACAATGACCGGCAAGTACGAAGAATCGGCGCAACTCGGATACAAGGTTCTAGAGAAGCTGCCGCACGATCCGGAAGCCCCGGTTTATCTCGCTTATGACCTGCTTTATCTAAATAGGTTCGATGAAGCTTTTGCCATGGCGCAAAAATACGAACCGGTTTTGCCGAAAGATAAAGACCTGCCGATGATTGCCGGCTATGTTGAAGCCCATAGAGGAAATAAGCGGGAGGCTGAGGCGGACTTTACACGCTCTCTGGCGTTGAACGAAAACGCAACCGTCTACATGAATCGCGGCTATGTTCGTAATGATTTGCGTGAAGCTTCCAAAGGCGCCGAAGATTTTGAAGCTGCCATCAAATTGCGCCCTGACTACGGCGAAGCTCACCTCGGGCTGGCATTCGCTGACCTGCAATTACATCGCGCGAAGCCAGCATTGAAAGAAGCAGATATTGCGATGAAGTTGATGGGCGAGTCCGGAATCAATCATCTGGCCAAGGCGGAGGCTTATCGGCAGCAGATTATGTTCCGGCAAGCAGAGGAAGAGTATCGTGCCGCGCTTAAATTTTCTCCGAATGACATCGTTATTCGTCTTGCTCTCGCCGAGGCGCTCTATCGCCTGCGCCGCTATAACGACGCGATAGAGGCACTAAAAGCCGGCATCGGACTTACTCCGGACGATTCGCTCCTTTATGCCGAGATGTCCCGGAACTACGCTCAATTGCGGGATCGCCAGGATACTTTCACAGCAGTCACAAAGGCAGAGCAACATGGCGACGACAGCAAGATTCTCATGGCCACCGGCGAAGCCATGCTCGTTCTTGGGGAGCACAAAGCTGCCATGGACCGTTACGCGCGCGCGCTGAATGCGCCGAACTCAGATCGGGTGGAAGTGCGTCTGGCGCTGGCACGTCTTTTTGTAGACTCGGGGCGTCAGAGCGAGGCTCAGGATCAGGTGAGCTTTGCTCTCGCAGAAGCACGCGTTTCAGAATCAGGGGCGGTTACTCCTGAAAACTTAATCGAAGCCGGGGATGTGCTTAGGTCCATCCAACAATTCGAATTGGCCAAGAAATATTACGAACGCGCACAGAGCGAGGGGGCTGATGAGGAAGCGGTCGCCTTTGGCTTGGCCAATGCCTATCTTGGAATGGGACAAACGCAAAGTGCGGCGCAGATCTTAAAAAGCATGAACAAGAATGGCGAGAACGATCAGAACTATGATTACCTTCTCGCCATGGGCAACGTCTATCGGCAAGAGCAAAAGACAGATGAAGCATTGACCATGTTTGCTCGTGCCACTCAGGCATCAGATGGAAATGATTACTTGCAGCAAATGGAGTTGGATTTGGCCGGCGATGAGGGCCGTCAACTAACACCTAATGTCAATGTGCGGCCTGATTTCCTGATACATGCAGTTTTCGAAGACATAAACATTTATCAGCTCGATGCCAGGATTAAAGGCTTGCAGAATCTGCCTGCATTGTTGCCTCCGCCACGTTCGTCTGTAGAAACCATTGGAGGAGCGCGCTACAAGCTTCACTTCAAGTCCTGGCCTGTGATCAGCGGGGTAGTCGAGGAGAGAAATGCCCGCGGAACTTTTTTGTTTCCCAGCGAATTATTGATTCAGAATCGTAATACCTATGACACTATTTTCAATGGAGGAGTGAACCCTGTCCTGCATTTTGGAAACAATACGATTACCTTTAACCCCGGTCTGCAGTTCACCATTCGCCGAGACACTGATGCACCTGTGGATTTGAACCAGAACCTTTTCCGGCAGTATGTCTATATCTACACAAGTCCTTTCTTCAACTGGATTACAGTTTCGGCCAGTGGAATTCGCGAGGCCGGCCCTTTCACCGAACAAAATCTGCATTCACGAGATGCAGCCGGCACTATTGACTTTATAGTTGGGCGTCCCTGGTCCAGAACGTCTCTGCTCACCGGCTATTCTGTGCGAGATTTGCTATATCGTCCGCTCATTCGCGAGTACTACACGACCAGCACATATGTAGGTGTGCAGCATAGGTTCGGTAATAGTTGGAAGGCCGCAGTCTTTGCCGAATATATGCGTTCCTGGCGAGTTCAGGATTCACTCTATGCAATCGCGCAAGCCATGCGGCCAGCATTTCAGCTGGATTACCAACCTCTCGCATCGCATTGGGCGGTGCATGCTGCTGGCGTATGGTCTCGCGGTGAAGGCTTCCATGCTTACGATAATATTAGTAATGAAGTTACGGTTTCTTATATGAGATCCACGCAGCACGCCGTGACCGATGGATTGGGCACGGTTCCGGTCACCTATCCCATGCGGTTCTCCTTCGGAATTCAGCAACAAAGCTTCTATGACTTTCAAGGTAATAATCGCAACACAGTTCTGCCGGTTATACATCTAAACTTCTTTTAGTCCCATGCCAAGTGAGTCTCCCATGAGTGTGGTTGCGGAAGGGATTCAAGAGAATTCCGTGGATCCGCTTCCTTCTACTGATGTTTCTGGATCGACTCGCAGTCTGAGAGCGCGAGTCCTAAGCGGCAGCATGATCATGCTGGTTAGCTCGGGATTCGTAGGTGCGGCCAACCTCGTCTACAATCTGGCGATTGCTCATAGCCTTGGCGCCGATAATTTTGGGCAGGCCAGCGCTGTGTACACCGTCTTGATGTTGCTGTCGGCGGTTACCCTTTCTTTTCAATTACTGTGCTCCAAATTTGTCGCGAAAAACGACTCGCTTGCGGAAAAGGTAGGAATATATCGCTATTTCCATCGCCGTTCATGGATATTCGGGGTTGGAATCAGCCTGCTTTTGGTTTATAGCAGTCCGCTGGTTACGCGATATCTGAATTTATCCACCCAAAGCTACATTATTTTGTTGGCGGCGGCCGTGGGCTTTTACATACCGCTCGGGGTTCGGCGCGGGCTAATGCAGGGCATGTATGAGTTCCACCGATTAGCGCTTAATTTTGTACTCGAAGTTGTGGTCAAGTTGGGCGGAGCCCTGATTTTGATAGCGGCAGGACTTGGGGTCAAAGGCGTAATTATTGCCGTTGTGGTTTCTATTGTCGTTGCATATTTTTTTGCTCAACCTCCGCGTGCACTTACCACCGGAGCGAAAACAGTACTGCCGACGGCGCTTGATGAAGGAGTTCAAGCGTTAGTTTTCTTTGTTGGACAAGTCATTATCAACAACTTGGATATTGTATTGGTGAAGCATTTCTTCGCCGCCACCGAAGCAGGTGTCTACGCGGCAATAGCGTTAGTTGGCCGCGTTGTTTATATGTCTTCGTGGGCTGTGGTCAGTGGAATGTTTCCGTTTTCCGCACGAGTTCGGTCGGAAGAACACGATAGTCGTGCTGTTCTGGGAACGGCCATGCTACTGGTGATAATGATTTCATCCATCTTCACCTTTGCAGTCTGGTTAGCTCCACAAAGCTTGTGGCACATTTTGTTGGGTTCAGGGTTCCCGCTTGGGGGACACAGTTCGTATTCATCCCTTCTCGTTCTCTATGCGGCGACCACGGGAATTTATTCTTTGAGTGTAGTTTTAATGAGTTACGAAATCTCAAGAAAGATTGGCAATGTAAGTTGGCTCCAGCTCGGCTTTAGCGGCGCAATTGTAGTCGGGATTTATATCTGGCACGGGACTCTTCATCAAGTCGTAGCTGTACAAACCGCTCTCATGTTAGTCCTGCTTCTAGTCGTATCCTTGCCTTTTTTACGAGCCCAATCTGCAAGTCTGTCTACAGTAAACAAATTTTCAGGCAGTTCTATAACGAAGATTCGGAGAGCAACAGAAGACGAAGTCATCTCCGAATTTTTGAAGAGTGAGTTTTACCAGCACGAATTCAACGAGGTCCGCGAGGCGTTCCAGGACATCGTGACAAATCCAGATCTTAGCAATGAGCAAGATAATGTTTTGCGCAAGGCTTTGTTATACAGACGCCGGGGCAGAATGTGGCGTGAACTGCCACCCGATACAGAATGGTGGGACGTTACTATTACCGGTAGCGATTTGCAAAGAATTCGAGTTTTCCCGCGCGACCAGTGGCGCAAGCATGCAAATCACAGTTATTACCTCTTGGATACAGCAGAGCGTATACGAACTCGGATACTAGCGCATTCTACTGATAGCTTTATTGCCAAACTGCGCTCTCTTAGTATTGAACTTGCCAGTGCTGAAGGACATAGTGCGGTCCTGTTGATAGGAATTGATGAGAAGAGCCCTCTGACTATTATTGAGGGGAATCACCGGATGACGGCGGCGACTCTGGTTTCTCCTGAACAGGTTCCAGTACGATTTCGTTTCCTATGTGGGTTTTCGCCTCGCATGATGGAGTGCTGCTGGTACCAAACCGATTTATCAACTTTGTGGCACTACGCGAAGAACTCGGTCATGTATCTTTTTCTGGATAGGCACGGGGTGATTAACGAAGCATTGCAAAGACGATTGAATGGTCAATCAACCGGAAATTCCGAAGCAAAGACTGCGTAACAGAAGCTTGCGGACAAATTGCCATCGTTTGCCAGAGTAGTGCTTGATCTTCTGGTGATTTTCTAGTCATTCCTGATTTGCCACTCCTCCAGTTTGAATCAAATCAATCTTTTGGGCAACGTAATGACTTCCATCGAAAACTGCTGAGACGCTTGCGGTTCCTCCCTCTCGCAAATTGCGCAAGGCGCCTGGAGGAATAGATTCGAGAGATAAGTCATAATTTTTATCGTCGCTTTGATTGGAAATTACGACGAGCCTCTTGGAAAGATCAAGAAAGGCCACTTTCCCGAAGAAGGTAAATACTGTTCCCGGTTGTGCGAGCAAGGTAATCTCGCGTACTACTCCAGCACGGTCTTGCTGCGGCCCAAAGCTAAGTGAAACCAAAGATCCAGATGTTAAGTCTGTCAGCGAGCCAGTGGCGCTGCCCCGGTGAATTACGGCGTCTGGGGCAATGCGGAAATCGATGGGCTGTGACGAGACTTCGTCTCGCACACTGAGAATCTTCCGGTCCCTGTCATAGCCGAGGACTTGTCCACGAGCATTCCCTGTGCCGGCTACGCTCTGAATCCAAATGCTTTTAGCGAAGATTTTGCTGTTATTCAGCATCGTATCTATGTAGACACGTTGTCCCGATTTAAGATCGCGTTCGACGACTGCTTTACCATCGTTGTAAATGTGCGTCCGCATATCCAAATTCAACCGGAGTTTCTGTTTAGTGCCGAAGGGTTGGATAAGTAAGTGGTTCTGTACTTCATCTAAAGCCACGATCGTGCCGCCCATTAATGAGACTTTATTGTGGGGAAGCGGCGGGAGGTCAAGAAGAGGATCGTAGGGCTGAGATGTGGTCACTTTAACCGGCGCTTCGTTCGCGGATTGGACGGGTTTTGCGGATGTCAGATCAGAAGCAGCTTGTGCATTTACCCTGGCAGTGGACAACATTCCGGTTATAAGCAGTGCAATAGTAATTTGTAATCTATGGGCCATAGATCTGCGATCCTCGCAACTCTTTCTGGGCGCTCTGTTGGATGCTGAAGATCTCTAAAAAGTAGCCAGAGATCCTGAAACGTCCACAGAAACAAAGGGTTTAAGAAGCAACGCGAGCAGCTCAAGCGCATCCAAATACTCGCACCTATAGATCCTTTTATCAGGAATTCTACATACTTATGAACTTCCGGCTGTACGGCTTGCGAATTGGAATTCTCATCTTATCGGGCAGCTTTGCCATGACTGCTGCTGCCCATGATTTCAGGGTTAACATCCCAAAACGCACTGAAGCAACGCCAGTGCAGAAACTGAATCGTGATGGCGTGAAAGCCGTGAAGAAACACGATCTGCGAAAAGCTGAGAAGCTATTTTATAAAGCGTATCTGATCGATCCGGACGATCCTTTTACATTAAACAACCTCGGATATATCTCCGAATTACAGGGAAAAGTCGAACGAGCGCAAAAATACTATCAATTGGCCTCCCGTGAAAATTCAGAGACTGTAATTGCTGAGTCAAGTGTTCCTCAGCTGGAAGGGCATCCACTTACTGGGGTTACGAGTGCGTACGGAAGCAGGGAACTGCAAGTCAACCGCGGAAATGTCGAAGCAATGAGCCTGCTTCAGCAAGGACGATCAGAAGAGGCCGAAAAAGTTTTGCAGCGCACGTTAACACTTGATCCGCAGAATCCATTTACGCTTAATAATCTTGGCTTAACTATGGAAGCCGAAGGGAATTTGGATGAAGCGGTTCGTTACTATACGCACGCCGCCAGCCTTCATTCAAATCAATCCGTTGTCGTCGCTCTCGATCCTCATGTGCGCGGCAAAGGCGTCAGCGAAGTAGCAGAAAATAATGCGATCGCACTGCACAATCGGATGAGTGTTGAAAGGACTGTCGATGCCAGGGTGGCACGGCTTAACGTGCAAGGCGTGACTGCACTCAACCACAATGATTCGGCAAAAGCCCGCAATTATTTTTTGCAGGCTTATGATTTGGATTCTAAAAATGCATTTGCACTGAATAATATGGGGTATGTCTCGGAGATGAACGGAGATCAAGAAACGGCAAACGATTTTTATGCAGCCGCCGCACAAGCGCCGGACTCAGGAGGTAAAGTTTCAGTTGCTTCCCACCAGGATGCTGAAGGTATGCGGCTCGGAGAAGTTGCCAATAGCAACGATGAACTTACACAGCGAAATCTCGTAGCCATACAGGAAGCGCGTAGACGCGAAACCGGACCTATTCAATTGAGACGTCGCGACAATTCGGTTGTAACACAGCCGCAAGAAACCTCGCCTGAACCAAATACAGCCCAGCCTCGACAACGCTTGCCCGTCGATAATGCACCCGTCGACACCGCGCCTGTACCACAGCCTCCACAGCGCTGAATTCATAACTTTAGAAGCATTTCTGCGGTTTAATCGCCATCCTGCAAAAGTCTACGTAAGTACACTGCCCTTTCGTGCGTGAGTTAAGGCATTCAACCTATTGAACCTACATACCTTTCCCGGTACTCTCCTTTTACATTTTCACAAAAACACCCAGGGCTTGGTAGCGGATCTGTCTTCCCACGGATTCGAAAGTTGTCTACGGGTAGCTGTCTGCTGTTTAGCCGACTATGGGATCTCATAGGAGGCTGGTTTGAAGTTTACCTCGTTGCTTGTAGCAGGATTTATAGGATTGTGTCTCGCCTTTGTGCCTGGCATAAACCTGGCGCACGCGGAATCAACCATGAATTGTCCAGCGGGTACTTACGACATGTTGGATTGGATGACCCTCGACTCTGATCTTCGGGTTAACGAACACCTCGTGGGAAGTGCGAATCCACTGTACAGCAGTATCGAATCCGGTAAGTTCTATTGGACTAAGGGAGGCAATGGCTTTCCCTGGGACATTCAACTCTACGATAACGACAACATATATCTATGGATCACCGAGTACGCATGGACTAACCCTCATACTTTTAAAAAGTTCTCGGGAACTAACATGCCCCTCACCAAGCGTTGCGCGCAGGGAGGATTTCCGGGGTCGACAATCACAGCTTCCAATACGACCTATCAGGCGTATACCAGCTGCAATCATTATTCGACTCACAATTTGAAGAATTCGGTGAACCAGGTTTGGGGCCCGTACAAACTTTCGTTTGGGGGAAGCTTGCCCAACAATTTGCCGACATTGGTCGTTAGTTATCGTTACAACTGTGACGGTGCGTTTAACAATTGCGGAGATAAAGAAGAATATTATTTGACGCAACGTTATGGGATGGTGCAATGGATCCATTACTCGCTTATCAAAGGAAAGTACGAACAAGAACAAAAGAGCGTTTTTAACTGGTTAAAGGGAGGAATAGCAACACCCGACTTCCCTTGTTTTTAGGAAGCTTTTACCAAAATATTAAAGACTAAGAGACAGTAAAGAAGTGCCGCACGCAGAACTGAAATGAAAGCGTGCATCTCCCCAGATAAATAGGTAGGCCCGATCTTCTGCACTAGATCGGGCTGAAACCTTCTGTGCGTAGTCATCGCTTTGCGATGGGCTTAGAGCCGGAGCAAGTACCGGATCGAGCCATATAGCTACTGCTCAGGAGGCGAAGATGCGGAAGGACCTACTTGCAATCAGCTTAATAGTAGGGTCGTTGCTGACCTCAGCTTTTGTCACGGCACAGACTCTCGAAATCACCCCCACCACTACCCTTCAGGCAGAGACTGCGAATAATACAAGCACCGCTTCAGCCTTTAAAGCTCAAAGCAATGGCAATGCTGGAGCAGGGAATGTCAGTAAAATAGATATTCATACTCTTCTCTATACCGGCACGGCAACCCAGATCTTTGCGGAACTGCAGCCGTGGTTTGGCGACAAACGCCATATGCAGGTTGGGTATATCTCATGGAATCCCGCCCAGGTGGAAAAACAGCTCGAGGATATGGAAAGCCGCGGAGTGACAGGAGTTGTAATTGACTGGTACGGCCCGGCCGACGATACGGAAGCCACCACATTAGCTTGGTTCGCCGCGGCTGCCAATCATCCGGAATTCAAGATCATCATCATGATCGACAAGGGCGCCGTTACGCTTAGCCCATGCAATGGATGCAGCCCACAGCAGACAATGATTTATCTCACGAATTATGTTCTCACGCATTATGCGACTTCATCTTCTTACGCAACGTACGATGGAAAACCGATCATTACGCAGTTCGATCTCGACTTGCATTTCACACTTGATTGGCCAGCGATCGAAGCTGCCACCTCATCGAATGTGGCATGGATCTTTGAGAACTCCGGAGGATTCACTCATCCTGTTTCAGGCGGCAGTTGGTCGTGGATGAATGCAACGTCGAAGCAGTACGGCATGGATTATCTTACAAATTTCTATAATGCTGCCATGGGTGCGCCCAAGCTTCAAGCCTGGGGCGCTGGCTACAAAGGTTTCAATGACACTCTGGCATCCTGGAGTCTGAACCGGATTGTTGGACAGCAGTGCGGACAAACCTGGCTCGAAACTTTCAACAAAATTAACAGCTACTACGATTCCGGCAAGCAGCTTCCTATCCTACAGCTTGTAACTTGGAACGATTATGAGGAAGGAACGGAGATAGAGACGGGCATTGATAACTGTGTTTCAGTTTCGGCTCGTGCATCGCACAATACATTAACTTGGCAAATACAAGGTAATCAAAACACAATCGATCACTACCAGGTGTTCATTAGCACGGATGGCGTGAATCTGATGCCACTGAACACCATGGATGTAGGTTCTCAGTCTCTCGACTTGTGCAGCTACTCGCCAGCAAATGGAAAATATGTCGCTTATATCGAAGCCGTAGGCAAACCTGTTTTAAAAAATCAAATGTCTAATGCAGTGAATTTGTCGACGACCTGCGTAGTATCCACGCCACCACCACCGCCACCACCTACATTGAATCTTGGTGCTGCGCCTACCGCAATTGAAATTGCATCGGGTCACACCGGCAGCGCAAATATCTCCATTATTCCAGTTGGAGGAGCGATTAATTCGGCCGTGGCTCTTTCATGCTCGAATCTGCCCCTTGAATTGCAATGTGCGTTCTCGCCGGATTCCGTGACGCCGGGAGTACAGACTGTGAATTCCAAATTATCGATCTCCCACAGCCAGTTTGCAGGAGTTCCCAACCTTCCGACTCGCAGGAAGCCCTTTCCTGGAGGATTGTTGCTTTCGAATTTAGGAGTAGCCGGATTAGCGGTTGTTGGCGGAGCTTATTCCAGAAAACGAGTACGCCAGGCCCTGCTAATAGGCACGTTAACTGTTTTGGCTGGTATGCTGGGTGGTTGCAGCATCGGGAACAGCGCTGGTTTCCAAAATCCCCCGGCTGCTCCTGCTGCTAAGACCTATACCATCACCCTCAATGGAGACGCCGGAAGCCAGCATACTACCGCTCAGCTGATTGTCACTGTGAAGTGAGGTTATTGCATCTTCACTGTTGGCGAGGCCTGGTCCGAACGAAGGACGCTTTACGGATTGATCGAAAATCTTTTTTCCAGCCATTCGGACCAGAGTGTGCCGCAGCGGAAGCCAGCGGGGGATTCTGCGCAATCGCGAGACAGCACCCAACTGTCCAATGTGCTTCCGCAAAACAAAAGTACGAAGATATTGGCGCATGATTTCCGGCATACTCATTCGAAGCGCGGCTGAAACGTTTTGCAAAGCCATTTCCATCTGCCGCTCAGGATTTTTCAATAAGGCTAATAATCTATTAGCTAGTGCCGGAATGTCCCCCGGTGCGAAGTATTCGATAGCCAATCCTTCTTCGTCAGCCAGCTGCCGAAAATCCGGAATATCGCTTGCAATAATGGGCACACCATAAGCACAGGCTAAATGCGCAATGCCGCTCGATCCCGCAGAAGAGGAATAAGGCATGGCCGTCACGGTGGCACTCTGAAAGAGGGCCGGAACATCTTCTTCGGCCACATAACCCATAAACTTAATTCTTGGTTGGCGCCCACATTGCTCCGCTACAGATTTTAGATAGCCGGGAGTTTTGGGATGATCGGTACCAGCAATGACCAACTCAGCATTCGGAAATTGATGTACCACAATATGAAAAGCCTCAATGATGGGCTCTAATCGTTTATAAGTGCCCCATTTTCCAAACGCCAGAATGCGGTGCTGAGGATTGCCGCGACGGGAAAAATCTGGATATTCAGGGCGCGCTCCAAAAATTCCATGTCTTCGGACATAAACAGAGCCCCGCCGATATTTGCGGCGCAAAATCTCGCGATATGCAGGGAGCATGACTGAAACGGAATTCGCTAATAGAAGAACTTGTGTCGCAACAAAACCTCCAGCTTTATACATCCATGCAAAGCGGACACCCGCGTCATTTAAATCCACTGTCTCCATCAACTGGTGCAATGTTACGTGGGTATAAAACCCAGCCAAACGCGTTATTGCCGGGATCGCGATTCCAGCAAAAGCGGGTAGCGGCTTTCCTCCAAAACTGGCAAACCCTAGATTGAACCAAACCAGATCAGGTTTTATTTGGCGAATAGTACGAAGGAGGCGTATGGGATTATTCAACTGGTTGAAGGCCCAGCAGCGCACAACATTAAAACCTTCAAGCTCGGCTTCTCCCAGCGGAAAGTCATCATCGGCTAGAATGGTCAACGAAACTCCGGGCGTACTCCGAAGTTCATTCGCGACATGGAACCCGTATTCATTAAGAGCTTCACGGCTGGGTGGAAAAGCCGTGACTAGACATATCTTCATTGCTGGCCAGAACCAAATAGCGCATAACGCGATAATTTCCCTAGCAGCGAAAAATAATGAAGGGCAACTTTCACATCCGCCTTGCTCTTTCCGGAGTGGCGTGTCGCAAAGAGGAAGGGTACTTCAACGGCGCTCTTGATATGTCCCTTCACCAATATCTCTAAAAGGATTTTGAAGCCCTGAGGATGGAGTTCAATACCTTCAATACATTCGCGTCGCACCACGAAAAACCCAGACATTGGATCCTTAATGCGGACATCCTTTCTCTGCAAAGGTGCTGTTATCCAGGTGCTGGCACGAGAAATTAAAAGCCTAACCTTACTCCACTCGCTCACGCTCTCACGGCTGTTTGTCGCATATCGGCTAGCAATGGCGATGTCTTTGCCTTCCAGCACTGCGGTTAATAATTTTGGTAAGATCTCAGGAGGATGTTGCAGGTCGGCATCGATAACACCCAACAGGGTAGCGTCAGTGTGAGCCCACCCGTGAATGACGGCCCCTGCAAGCCCGCGCTGGCCGTGGCGCACAAAAAGGCGAATTCGCGAATCCCGCTCCGCGTAATTCTGAACAATATCCGCAGTTCCGTCCGTGCTATCGTCGTCTACAATTAGCAATTCATAGTCCACGTCTATGGTTTGCAGGGCAATTTGCAGACGACTGAGTAGAGTTTGAACGTTTCCGGCTTCGTTCAGAGTGGGTATAACCAGACCAAGCTTTTGGCGCGTCACAATCGTTTCCCCTTCACAGTCCAAATACTCCCAATGCGGGTACTTGGATGTATAACAAGCTAAAGGTGTTGGATGAAATTAGAAATCGTAAAAGCAGAGTAGATCGAATGGGATCAATATGCATGAGAGATGCTGAAAGGCTGTAGGTTACTTATATCGAGTACATAAAAGCATGTAGATCGTAAAAGGTTAAGCAGAGTTCATGGTTTCGCACCTTGGAACGAAATCGCCCGCATGAAGTGATTTCAAGCGAAGCTTACTAATAATGGCCGCATGAACATCCTCTGCCGACATAGGGTCGATTAATGTAAGCCCAGCGATTTTGCCGAGCACAAGATAGGTATTGCGATACTTGTGCAGAAAATCCAAAGGGTATTCCGGCTTTCGCGCCAATGCTTCTTCCGGTATGGCATCGAGAAGATAAGCTACATCGGGCTTCGGAGCTATTTTCAAGAGAAGAGTTGCGTAAGCACGTGCCCAGGAGCGATGGAGCGGCAGAGTTGCTAGTTGATCATAAATAAACCTGTCAAACACAATGACATCGACGCGTTGTTTACGGACCTTTCGAAATACGCGCCTTAAATTGATGGCGTCAGTAAGGAAGAGAGCGGACCGGGCAATGGTTAGATACCATTTTTGGGTATTTTTATCATTGCGGTGAGCCGGTTTTTCCGGTGTGCCAATGGCTCCATCGCTGTGCAAAAATTTATGACTGAATCCCGCACGTAGAGCTGGGAAAGCTACGACGTTGTCCCAAAAAGCCAATTGCTTTACAGAGAAACCACCATCCGATAGAAAAGTCAAAAGCTTTGCTATTTGAGTGCTCTTGCCAGCTCCATCAATACCGGAAAAACTAATTAATAATGGTTCGGAGCTACTCGCTTGACGCGCTTCAGTATTCATCGATTTTAATGATCAGCTACTTCGAAAATAAAACCTAAATTTAATGGCTACCAGGCACTCTTGAAGGACTAGCCATGGATAATGCAGCTACAGTTCCAAGAGCCGCACCCGCTCCGGCGATGAATCCGAACTTGATCAAAAAAGAACGAACCTGCCGTTGTTTTGGCGGGGCAATCGCCGCACCAGCAGGTCGAGATGCCGCATTACCTGTTGTAGTTATTGCTGGCGCTGCCGCTGTCCCTGTAGGCTGAGTTGGTGTCCCGGTCTGCGCTGAATTATTTTGCGCTGAAGAAGCAGGGGAAGATGGTAGCGTTTGGGTGGTTGAGGCATTTTGGGCCTGGCTCGTGCTTGGGCTATCTGGCAATTCAGCGATCAATTGCAATTTACTGCCATTGCTAATCTGTTGAGCTGCCATGAATGCCGGGTCCATGAAAAAGCAAATAGCTAGCCCACAACTCACTAAACGTCCCGCCATTTGATTCACCTACCCACCTCGCACATTGAAAAGGTTAAGCCACCAAGGCTTGCGTACCGATAGCACTCTGTACCCCGGCGATCTCTTCTTCGACCGCCTCGCGGGAACTGCCAGCTTCGTACGTCGTTGTGTCGTCAGAGAAGCGTGGGAACATATTGAAGATGCGATCCATGCGTGTTAGTTCTAATATAGTTTGAGCTTCGGGCGATATTTTTCCCAGCTGAATCGATCCATCTTGTCGTGCGACCTGTGCCATGCATTTCCGTATAGCTTCAATCCCAGCGATATCCAATTGCTGAACCTGTGACAAATCGAATACTACAGACGCTCCATCTGAGAGCTGCTGTTTAAGCTCTTGGCGAAGAGTGTTGGCCTCTTTCGCTCCAAAACGAAGCGGCAACTTAATAATGAGTGTTGACGGACTTTGCATGTCACCTTTCTCAATCGTATTCACAAATACTGATTTAAATCTAATTATTGTTTTAACATGTCATTAACAATGTATGGATGCTGAAACGTGAGCTGTTGGTTGACTATTTTTCTTCCTCCAAAGCCATCTTCCTGGCAAAATCGTTTTTCTTTTATTAGTTAGGGCATTGAATCTATTAGTTAGGGCATTGAATCGGAAAGTTCTACCGATAAGCGCACGGTCCTTAATGTCAATTTCAATATTTCTGTCAATGCGGAAAAGTTTGCCTGGCAAAACAATCGAGTTAGTAATCTGAAGACCCATTCCCAAAGAAGTTTCTGCAAGAATGGAAGAATTCTCCACGTATGTTCCGCAGTCCACCTCGCAATCTCGTTCGATTGCGGTTGCGTTGTTTATTTTGCAAAAAGCTCCGATGCGGCTTCTGGCGCCAATGTAAAGAGGGCCTACAACATTCACGGACGAATCCACGCGACAATCCGGCGCTACCCATATGCCGGGGCTTACTTGCCGGCCAAAAGGCTTAATGCCGTTACGGCCTAAAAGAGCGTCTTGGGTCAAACGGCGAAAATCGCCCAGTTGTTTCAATCGGCTAGCGTAACCGCTGAACATATACCGGCGGTGTTTGGGAACGGCTGCGCTAAGCCGGTTGCGAAAAGTTCCCGTCCCGTTGCGCAGTGCAGTAGCACTCACAAGAGCAATGTCTAAAGCGCCACTTTGGTCATAAACCTGAGTGAGAGTGCCAGCAGTTTCGCGATGGAAAAGTAAGAGATTTTCAAAATCCAGTTCAACGTACGGACCTATGCGGATAAGAAGGAGGAATTCCGCGCCCTCGTTTAAGTGTTTCGAAATCGTATGTTCCCACGTAGAAACAAAATTACTGGTAGACGCAGCGCGTGATGGAAAAAGATATGAATGTGAGCCATTTTCGGAAATAGTAGAAGAATTCGAAATGCCAGCCAACTTTAAGTGCTCCAGCGTACGCTCCACCAAACTTTTGCCCAAGATCTCCCAAGTACCATATGGATGATCTGGATGATCAGAAGCAGGAAGAGCATCCTCAGGTTGACTACTTCCGGTTAGCGTCAGAATGGCGTGAATTTTCACTACCCAAAGCCCCTCACTACCTAAATTTACGAAGCGATATCAGCGCCAACCCCAGGGTTTAACCCCGAGGTCAGGCGTTTGTTGCGAGAAATTGCGAAGAGACCGAGGAAACCATGGCGGAATTGTGCGCCATATCTTCCATTAAACTTGCCGTCCATTCATCCGAGGGGGATCCGGATAGAGGAACAGAGCGTGTTCGGGAGGAAGGCTTACTTTGGGGAGCACCCATAGATGCTTCCACCTTGGGGTGCCCCAGTAATTCTCGTATGCGCAACTTTGCTTTATGAAGTTGCGATTTGGAATTACCTACTGAACAATCGAGCAGTTCGGCAATTTCCTGATGTTCGTATCCCTCAACTTCGTGCAGTAAAAAAATCGTTCTGTAACCATCGGGAAGCTCTTTAATTGCACGGCTGAGCGCAATCCGATCCACTGAACCGACCAGCCGGCCATCCTTGCTTCCGTACTCGCGCTTTACCAATTTCGCATCCTGATTGTATGGTTCATCGAGCGAAACTTGTTTGAGGGCCTTTTTTCGGAAGTGCATCAGAACGGTATTCACGGCAATCCGATAAAGCCATGTCGATAGCGCTGAATCTCCGCGAAATGTGGCTAGCTTACGGAATACTTGGAGAAACGCATCTTGCGTGAGATCTTCCGCTTCTGCGGTATTGTTGGTCATACGCAAACAGACGGAGTATATGCGGGCTTTATGGGCGTGAAATAACGAGGCAAACGCGTCGCAGTCCCCCGTTTGGGCGCGTTTAATTAAGTCCAGGTCTGACTCCGAACGGGTAGTGTTTAGATCGCAGCTCACTTGCATCTCCTTTTGGATCTGTCGTTCACGGGATGGATTGTCATCCACAATGAGGAGAGTAGAGTGATAGTTGAAAAATGGGTATCCCGTCCAGCCTGTATGCCCCTCAATTTGTTGCTGTACCGGGTTGCCTATCTAAAATATTTTCGCAAAAACATTGAAATCAGCGTAATACGCTTGAAATTTCAAGTTCTACACCTCCGTATTTTTGAGTGAGAATGTCTTTCGGCTGGAAAATGTACTGCTGAGATACCGTAATCACTGCATTGATTTTGCAGCGTTACTTATCAATGAGTTCGGGTTTGAGGTGCAAGTTATCCGCATTTCCCGAAACTCTAGAATGGCCTAAGTATGTTTTACAGACCCCTTCAAGAGAAACTACAGACTCGTTGGAATTGTTTCCTAATGATGTAGAACCTATGCTTCAAGCGAATTGATTCGATCGACAATTTCGAGGCAATGAGGGAGATACACATGAAGGAAAATGAACTGCGCGAGCTGTATGTAAAAGAATTGCGGGATCTTTATTCTGCTGAAAATCAATTGGTCAAAGCACTGCCGAAGATGGCCAAGGCTGCCACTTCTGATGAACTTAAGAGCGCCTTTGAAGAACATCTACAGCAAACCCAAGGGCACGTTCAACGCTTAGAAACCATCTTTGAAAATCTAGGTGAAAAGCCTTCAGGAGAAAAGTGTATGGGTATGGAAGGCCTGGTGAAAGAGGGCAGCGAAGTAATTGAAGATGATGATTTCGAAGGAGAATTAAAAGATGCCGCACTCATTGGTGCGGCCCAGCGCGTGGAACACTATGAAATCTCGGGCTACGGGACAGTGCGCACCTTTGCCACTCTACTTGAAGACGACGAAGCTATTGAACTTCTCGAGCAGACTCTAGAAGAAGAAAAAGAGACCGATCAAAAGCTGACCGAAATCGCTGAGAGTGTGAACCTGGAAGCGCAAGGGGAAGAAGGCGAGAACGAAGCTGAAGCTGAGAGTGAAGAAGCCGACACGCAGGAGAAAGCAAAACCCCGGCGCACCAAAGCTACAACTCGTAAAAGATCAGCAGCTTAACTCAGATTTTATATTAAACGGCCAGTAGGAGTAAGCGCTCCTACTGGCTTATTGTTGATACAGGGTACTTGCTGACTCCTTACAGTGGCAACTGTATGGACCTGTTTTACTCATCTTCATAGGCTTCTTTCCGGAGCTAACAACGTGAAGACTTGCTTTGAAAAGCTGTGCGTTATCACCTTGGTCCTAATGATTATGGGCGCATCCTGTGTTGCATATGGAGATTCTTTGCAACTGCATGATGGAAGGCACTTCGAAGGGCATTACACCGGGGGCACCGAAAGCGTGGTCGGATTTTTAACCGAAGGATCGGTTCAATACTTTCCCACCGGTGACGTGTTGCTGCTAGTTTTTGGCGAAAGTAATAACACCCAAATCATTAATCCGTTGAGCCAGAGTGGGCAGCCTTTGTCGCCCATGTCAAAGAAAGTGGACGGACATTCCACGTCGAAGGCGCGAAATAAAAATGCAAATTCTACGGCACAGCATGGCGTAGAAAGCTCGCCGAAAAAAATCTAAACCGCTGAACTAAACGTCTGAATTATTGTTCAAGTCCAGCTTGTACTACGTGGACAATATTGTTGCGAACGGCATAAAGCACCAAGTCACTCACTGAATGAAGCTGCAGTTTCCGCATGATGTTGGAACGATGCGTTTCCGCAGTTTTTACGCTTAGTCCCAGCGCAACCGCCACTTCTTTGGTGCTCTTTCCCTCTGCCAACAACTGGACAATCTCTCTCTCCCTGGGTGTTAACCGGTTTCGACCTGGAGTGGGCGGGGCGGCTGCCGTACCACCTTTCAAATAGCCCTCTAAAACCATAGCGGCCACTTTCGATGTAAAGTACGTCTTATCGCGGCGCAACGCCTCGACCGCTGCGACGAGATCACGCGCAGCATCCGATTTGAGTAAAAAACCGCGGGCACCAGCGTTGAGAACGTCTCGTACAACCTGATCAGAATCGTGCAATGTCAAAATTAATATACGAGCATGTGGATTGGTTTTTAAAATTTGCCTCGTCGCCTCGAGACCATTGAGGCTAGGCATGCCGATATCGAGGATAACCACATCCGGCTTCAACTGTTGAGCTTTATCAACGGCATCTCGGCCATCGCCAGCTTCTCCACAAACCTGCCAATCCGGTTGGGCTTGGAGAAGCGCAACAAGACCCTTCCGCACGACTTCATGATCGTCCGCTACTAATATTCTGAACGTCGCCAAGACCCACCTCCGGGAGAGACTCCCACTTAATGTTTTTTTGATCAACACTAGAAACCGCAGCCCTGTAAATCGAGTTTACGCGCTGTTCTCAGGGCCCAGCAAGCCGCACCTTTTTACGAAGTTCATCATTTATTTTGGAAACATCTGTAATCGGACCCTGACCTTACAGGAAACACCTTAGGCAGTTCAATACAGTATGGCCTGTATTTTGCGTAGTGTTTATACGTGTTTTACGTTCGCGAACGGAATAAGAGGTACATTCCTGGCGAGAGCGCGAGACAAACCTCTTGGCTGTCGGAGTTAGTTTAAAGAAGAGTTTTTAATACAGTATTTCCGGAAACCCAGTACACGTTGTAAGGGATACAGCGAGCATTCTTATACAGCTAGGGTGACTGCATCGAACAGAGAGACCATTTTGGATTAAGAGGAGGATTTGTGATTTTACGCCAGCCTAAAGATGGTGGTCATGATCCAGAAACCGATATTCCATCGAGACATCAAGAACCAGAACCGGATATTCCTGAACCAGACGACGAAACGCAGGATTTAGTGAGACCGATTAAAACAGCAAAACCAAATTAGATTGGAAATTGTGCGTATTGGCTTGCATTGATTGCTGGCCATCCCGCGGAAGGCCAGCAAACCTTTTTAGAAATAAAACTTCAACGCAAACTGAATGTTACGAGGCTCGCGGGCGCCAGCCGCATATCCAAATTGCGATGTCCCGAATTCGAGCGCAGTTGGCTCTTGGCTTATTCCTCCCAGGGATGCAAACAAGGGATTGACATGGTTGAAGGCATTGAAGAATTCGGCACGGAACTCAAAGCGCATTTCCTCGCGAATGGGAAAGGTCTTGAAAATTGAGATATCCCACTCTTGCAGGCCGGGTCCGTTAACAATATTTCTTCCCGCCGTTCCAAATGTCCCTTGAATTGTGTTTTGAGCGAAAGCGCAGGTATTAAACAGCGTGCCGGCAATGCAGGGATGAGCGTTGGGATTGCCTATGACATTGGGCCGCGAACAATAATATCCAACGGTGCCGCCGCAATCTGAATTGAATACGCTGGTTATGTCGCTAATTGTGTAGTGGTTTCCAGTGGAGGCGCTGGTGATTCCCGCGACTTCCCAATTCCCGGCGATTTGGTTTGCAACCCCCGAAAGATTTCCGCCGAACATCTTGCCATGCCCGAAGGGAAGTTGATAGGCATAGCTGAGTACAAAGCGGTGTCGCACGTCGAAATCGGCGTTTCCGTATTCCTGTAGCGGAAAACGCTGGTCTTGAAAGTCACCATTATTAACCGATCCCAGGCTGGCGCTGGATGCGTCATCAAGGGCATGACTATAAGTATAGGAAGCTTCGAATTGGAGATCGCGTGTTGGCCGTTTCTGTAATCGGACTTGCAAAGAGTTGTAATTGGAGATGGCATTGGAACGGAGCGTTGCAATGCTGGCATCGATAGACGGAACCGGACGCCGTGGCGCAGTCGGTATAGTGGCATCGGCTGTGGGAACTGCCTGGTTCCCGTTGTAAAAGCCGTACAAATCCTGTCCGCGCGAAGCCGCGTAAGAAAGTTCGAGAACGGTTGCCGATGGCAATTGATATTCAAATCCGAAATGCCACTGTTGCGTATACGGCGTGCGGAGATGAGGATCCTGGGAATAGAGAAGTGGCGTGTTAGGGTCGGTCAGCGAATTTGCTGGGAATCCCTGCGACAACACATTCAACCCAGGAATGGAACAATCGGACGTGGGTTGATTCGGATTTGCCGTGGGAGACGTGCACGACGTATTGAACGATTGCGTGACGAAAAACGGCGGATTGAATCCTGGGCTGGGATTCGAGTAAGGACCATTCTCTTGTCCACCGTAGAAGATTCCGAAGCCAGCACGCATTACGAGCTTGGGATCTATTTGGTAAGCCATTCCGATACGCGGCGCAAAATTATTAAGGTCGGGAGAAATCAATCCCGGAGTGCCGTTTCGAAGTATTGGAATTTGGCCCGCTAGAGTCGGCGTGAGCTGGGCATTTTGACCAGCAGGCACGATCAGTGATTGAGTTGCAAAATCAAAATTCGCCTGCTCGTTGTGCGCCTCTTTGATCGTAGTGAAAAGCTCATATCGAAGTCCAAGATTTAACGTGAGCCGTTGACTGATCTTAAAGTCGTCCTGGGCAAAAAACGCATAAATCTGCCGACGGTAATCCACATTATGAAGGCTGGTGATGGAGCCGCCGTCAGGAATTCCCAATAAGAAAGTCGCGACGGATTCTCCGCCTGTGCCCGGAGCTTCAGGATTATCAGTAAAGTCGTTACCGAAACTCATACTGCCGCGAGGCGAGGCTGGTTGAAAAATGGTGAACTGTTCGTGGCGGATCTCTGTGCCAAACTTCACAGCGTGGCGGCCACGTGTCCAGCTTAAGTTTTCATTAAAGACAAAACTGTTTTGCTTTTCAACGGAAGGCAAGTATCCAGAACTCCCAATTCCTACCGTTCCGTCGCTAAAACTTAGAGAGGGTAGTCCGCCAATTTGCGAGTTAAAAGGAACTCCAGGAAATCCAAGCTGAGAGGAAACGTCCTGGTTGTAATTCAGATTGAGCCGATGCGAATTGATGCGGTTATACCCTAGCCGTAACTCGTTAATAAGAGAAGGCCGGAAGCTGTGGACTTCACTGATAGCCACGCTACGATAGGAATCGTCCTGGTATCCATCGGCAAAGTTACCGCCGTCGAGGGCATTGTTGAACGGCGAGGGAATAAAGCTAGGCTGATCCTCGTAACTGAATCGAGTAAAGAAATTATCTTTATCAGAAAAAGTATGGTCAACGCGTATGTCGAAATTGTTCTGACTCTCGCTCTTCTTTGGGTCGGATAGATAGTTGTTGCCCGAAAGACTGGTATTCGGAGCCGGAAACAATGCGGCCAGGCGGGCGGCCAATGGATCGATCAAATTTTTCGGAATGATATTTGTGGGAGCGCCAGAACCATTGATAGGCACGCCGCAATTTCCATTCGGATATTGGGCAGTATTTAAACCTGATTGAGCGAGACGCGAATTAAACAGCTCGCCTTGGTAAGTGGGATTGCCATTGCAATCAAGCGCCACTTGATTACTGGGCAGCCCGGTATTCGGATTAGTCGCCATGACAGGTATATTGGTCAGGAACGATGAGAAGTCTCCGCTAATTTCGGCTGGAGTCGGGATGTTTACAAGCTGGGGCAGAGCCTGACGAACGCGTAAGCCCTCAAAGTCTCCAAAAAAGAATGTGCGATTTTTGATAATGGGCCCGCCGAAAGTGAACCCAAATTGATTCTGCTTGTAGGGTTGCCGTCCGAATTGATCGAAAGCATTCCGGCCATCAAGCGCTTCATTTCGGAGGAATTCGTAAACGTCTCCATGGAATCTGTTCGTTCCGGATTTGATCACGGCGTTAAGGATGGCTCCATTGCCTCGACCAAACTCTGCGCTGTACGCATTCGTTTGAACTTTGAATTCTCCCAGCGCGTCGACTGAAGGCTGGATCACATAGGCACTGCCATTTAGCACATCTCCCAGATTCGAATTGTTATCGACGCCGTCGAGCAGGTAATTATTTTGTAGTGATCTTGCGCCATTCGAACTGAATCCAAATGTCCCTTCCGTTCGCGAACCGGGCTCGGCAGGCGCTATCCCCGCACCCAGCAAAGCGAGTTGCGCATAATTCCTGCCATTTAAGGGAAGCGTACTAATGGTGCGGCTGTTGACCACTTGCCCCAGCTCGGAATTCTCGGTCTCCAGTTGTGAACCCTCGGACGTGACGGTGACCGTTTCTGCAATGCTGCCGACTTGAAGAATGACTTCGACTGCCGGCCGTTCCTGAACGTCAACGGTTATGGGTCCGACGGCGCTTTTCTTGAATCCTTCCTTCTCCACGGAAACGTTGTAGCGCCCAATCTTCAATGGACTAGCCACAAACTCGCCTTGAGCATTCGAAGTCGTACTAAACGTGGTTCCGCGATCAACATCAGTGATTGTGACCTTGGCGGTTGAGATTAGCGCTCCACTCCCGTCCTTTACGACTCCGGCAATTCCGCCAGAATCCTTCTGGGCGTTGAGGGAAGAGATCAGCAGCAGAACCAGAGCTGGTAGTGCCGCAATAAATCGGAACGTCCGCAGAAACGACGACAAAGATGAAGAAGTCATAGGCTTTTTAACTGATCGTGGATTTGGAAACCAAACTTTTAGGTTTCGTATACTTTCGATTTGATACTATTAGTTACGAAGGCAACAGAAGTCAAGTGAAAATTATTGCCAATAAAGAATGGACAAACGAAATAAAACGCTATAAAAGGAAATAGCAAACACAAGCTAACGGTTGGCATGCCAGCTATCCCATCGAATTCAGGATCATAACATTGCTTAACGAAGAAAGTAGGCGTGCCATTCTCGAATCGTTGAACTGTGAGGGCAGAGTTCTTGTCACTGAGCTGGCAAACCGGTTTGAGACGTCACAAGTCACCATTCGTAAAGATTTAGAAGTATTGCATGAGCAAAGACAGGTTCACCGCACCTATGGGGGTGCTCTGCCAGCACGTGAAGGCGCACTCGTGCATTACGGGTTGCGCGCGCCAAACCTGTTTGAGTCGAAGGTAAACCGGGTGATGGTGGAAGTGGCAAAGCGAACCGTAGCCGTCGCTAAATCTGATCTGAAAATCTAAAAAAACGGGTATCGAGGTTACTCTTGTCTAATCAGTCTAGTTCTCATTCCTCTTCTGTCATTGCAAACGATGGCAACAATCCCACAACGACTAAAGCGGGAGCTCACAGTCTCGCTGAAATTCTCTCGCAACCCGAGTGTTGGCAGGCTTGCATCGATGATCTTCGAGCAAGTAAAAAATTAGAACAGGTAAATCAGCAGTTCGCTGGAGCAACGGAGTGGTTGTTCATTGGCTGCGGATCGAGTTACTACGTGGCGCTGTCCGCAGCAGCGACCATGAGCGCGTTGACCGGACTTCGCGCCCGCGCCATTCCTGCTTCTGAAATACTCCTTTATCCGGACCAAGTGCTTTCGTCCGCAATAAATTGCGTACCAGTGCTGATCTCGCGATCAGGGCGAACTTCCGAAGTGCTCAATGCTGCGGAGCTGCTGAAGTCACGAGGTGTTCCAACGTTAGCTATAAGCTGTGCGCCTGGTCAGCCATTGGAAGAGTTAGCCACTAACACTATTCTTCTTCCGTCTGCCGACGAGCAGAGCACAGTAATGACCCGCTCATTCAGTTCAATGCTACTCACATTGCAATCTCTAGCCGCGACCATAGCGGGAGATTCCGATTTCCTTAATTCTGTTTCTAAACTGCCAACTGCTGCCGCGCCAAACATGAAGCAATTGCCCGGAATCATTCACGATTTCGTTGCAGCGCAGGAATTTGCAGACTACGTTTATTTAGGACAAGGGCCCTTTTACGGGCTCACGTGCGAAGGTGCCCTCAAAGTTACCGAGATGTCTGTTTCTTACGCGCAGGCTTTTCACACCCTCGAGTTCCGTCATGGCCCGAAATCCATCGTAGGGCCTGAAACCTTGCTGGTATTTATGCTTTCAGAAGCCGGCTATCAAGCCGAATGTGAAGTGCTGGAAGAAATGAAATCGCTGGGCGGTACAACGGTCGCGATCGTAAATAAATCAGACAAGAGGATACGCGCAGCTTCCGACCTCGTTGTGGAGCTTAATCTGGATGTTCCCGAGCTTGCCCGCCTGGCAGTTTACCTATCCACAGGACAACTCATTGGGCTCTATTCTGGATTGAAAAAAGGTTTAGATCCGGACTCGCCTCGTAATTTGACCCGAGCTGTAGTTCTGAAAGGATAGGTATTGATCGAAAACCGTCTGCTTCTAACTGCAATGTAATAACGAGGTGATCCAGCTAAGTCATACTGCAGTTGACCTCAACTGCAGTATGGCAAGCGAGTTTGAGTTCCCCGCAGGCGCTCGATTCGTTACAATAGGCAGCGCTCGAATATCGTAAAAAATCCAAGCTTATGGGATCTGGTTATTCAGGAACTCCAGTCACCGCTGGCCTTCATCGGTGTGCCGGACCGAACTGCGGCACACTAAAGCGGTCTACCGACCGTTGGTGGCTGATGTGGACTTCGTTCGGCGAGTTTGATTGCCCCGTGCTCTACCTGTGCCCGTGGAACGAAGAAATTGCCGCCAAAGAAGGCACTCTGCACGTATGTGGTGAACTGTGTGCCCAAAAACTGCAATCGCAGTTCATGGGGAATGTGCGGGAAAGCCAGCTGAAGCGAAGCATTTAGAAGGATTGTCAACAAGGTTATTTTTCCAGAGCTTTTTGCGCTCTGCTTGCATCCTACAACTTGCGGTTAGGTTTGAATGGGCTCGCGGTCATACTGCTTCGCTTGGAGCTTCGATGCGCTCTTTAGAGATTTCAATTTTACTTTTCACAATTACCTTGAGTTTGACGGCCTCCGCTTTTGCTCAAGATTCTAAGCAGGTCAACGCTCCGGTTCCCGCAATAACAGCCAGCGCCACAGCGCCAGCTAATCAGGTACTCATTCCAGCAGGCACTCGAGTTCCACTTGCTCTGAAATACGCTATTTCTACGAAGGGCACGCGCGAAGGTGACTCGGTGTACGCTGAGACGACATTCCCAATAGCGATTAACGGCCGGATTTTGGTTCCAGCCGGGACTTATGTGCAGGGAAGAATTAGCCACATTCAGCGTGGGGGACATATAAAAGGACGAGCCGAAGTCCTCATGCACTTTACTTCTCTGATTTATCCCAGTGGTTACACCGTAATGCTGCCAGGTTCGATTGAAAACTCGGCTGGCGTCGAACGCACCTCTGTGAAGGACAAAGAGGGCACAATTCAAGAGGACAGTGATACCGGACAAAAAGCAGGAACCGTTGCCAGCACGGCTGGGACCGGAGCGCTTATTGGCGGCCTCAGCCACGGAGTTAAAGGAGGATTGATCGGTGCCGGGGCAGGCGGCGCTGTAGGTATGGCTATTGCTTCGTTGTCGCGAGGCAAAGACATCACAATGATGGCTGGAACGACATTTGAGATGGTGATTCAAAGAGAAGTTGCGTTAGATGGAAGCCGTATTCGACAGTAACTAAATTGAGCATCAGCATCGCTACAAACTCCATCTTTTCGGCGCCACTCGGTTCAATTTCACTCAATTCATTTTCACTTCAATTCAAATACGGCGTTCACATGAGCGGTTACTGTTGAATTTTGCGGACTAAATTCTTCCGTTGGCGCTGTCTGTTGAGCGCTCATATTCATTGCCATCGTACGGGCTCTCATCGGTACAGGGCGGACGTTTTCAAAAGTATCAACGGAAGCGTAAGAAAGCGCTCCTATGGTTCGGCTACCAGCTTGGGCAAGCGCGGAGGCCAATTCTCGCGCTCTGCGGTAAGCATCTTCCACCGCCTTTGTTTTTGCGCTGTCGATATTTTCCAGAGTGTAAATTACGCTTTGGTTAGTGACATCAGTATCGGCGAGTTGCTGCACAATGGGGGCAACCTTTGAAAAGTCTTTCAGCTTCAAGGAGACATTTGCATTCACCCGATACCCGATCGCTTTCTGTTTCGGGTTTTTGTAGTCATAAACCGGTTGGACGGCATAGTATCCGATCTCCGCGCTTCTTGGTTCGATTCCGTTAGCACGCAGGATTTGACGAATCTGTTCGGCTGCTTTCGACGCGCGGTCGTAGGCGGATTTGGAGTTGTCTTCCTGCACCGAAATGTCAAATTGAATAAGTGCAGTGTCCGGACTGGTTTCAAATTTTCCGTCAGCCCCCACAAAGATGCTGTTGGGCTGAGCGGTCACGGAAGGGTGTTCCTGTGCCATGGAGAGGCAGCTGGTCAAGAGCAAAATAGCAAAGCAAAGTGCCGCGAGAATTTTCATCATGGTCTCCAGTCAAATAAGTTTACTCTTGTGAAGTTGTTGCGGAGGAAGCTCGACCTTTCGGATGAAATCACGACTGGTTCGCCCAAAGCCGAAACTTTGTTCGATAAATACCGAGTGCTTACACGTTACTGTTTTAAGAGGATGCTTTCGCCGGAGTTGAGTAGGCAAAACGGTAATTCTGGGCATCAATTTCCTTGCGTAAATCGGCCCAAATATTTTCCGGCATGGAAAGAAACATTTTTACTACTTCGGGGTCAAACTGGCGGCCAGACCACTTTTCTATTTCGATCCGGGCAGCAGCCAGGGTTTGGGCGGGGCGGTAAGGACGATTTGAGGTTATCGCGTCGAGCGTGTCTGCGACCGAAAAAAGGCGGGCTCCCAGCGGAATGTCTTCCCCCTTTAAGCCGCGCGGATAACCGCTTCCGTCGAATTTTTCTTGATGCGAATAGACAATTTCGGCCGCTTCGGTTAAGAACGGAATTTTTGCCAGCATCTTATATCCGCGGTAGCAATGCTCACGCATGATCTCGGCTTCTTCCGGCGTCAAGGCTCCAGGTTTACGCAAGATGGCATCTGGTATAGCCATTTTGCCAATGTCGTGCAGAAACGCACCGCGGGCGATTACCGCAATCTGATCCTTGGGCAATCCCATAGCCCGTGCAATTGCGATCGTAAACGCTGTGACGCGCTTGGAGTGACCTTCCGTTTCAGCATCCTTGAGATCAAGGGCATCGCCCAGGGCTTCCAGCGTAATGTCATAAGAGCGTTCCAAGTTTCCTATGGTCTGCCGCAGTTGCTGAGTCTTTGCCGTGACCAGTGCTTCCAGATTGGTTTGGTAGGCACGGTTTTCCAATTTAAGCCGCCGGTTCTCCAGTGCCCGGCGCACAGTTGCCAGCAACTGCTCACGTTCGAAGGGTTTCAGCAGATAATCGTAAGCTCCATTGCGAATGGCGGCCAACGCCACAGAAATATCGTGGACAGCGGTGACCATGACGACCGGAATATCGGGAAACCGTTCCTTCGCGCGTTCCAGCAAACCGATTCCATCGAGCTCCGCCATCATAAGGTCAGAGAGCATCAGCTCGAATTCTTCTCCGGAATCAAGTATGGCCAGCGCTTCCAATCCTGACGATGCTTGGCGGCACTTATAATTGGCCGCGTTCAACATGGAAGTAACAATTTCGCGGATTGGCTCTTCGTCGTCTACTACCAGAATTCGGTCGGAAGGCATTGTAATGATTCAGTGTACGCCTCATTTTAACGTACTTCCGATGTGCCGAAAGTAACCATTAGGTATCGGAAAGCCCATTGGTAACTTCCCCAAACGTGCTATCAAAAGTCTAGCGGTTATTAAATTCATCGCAATGAATCTCTCCGCCTTGTGCAATTTTTTCGGTGCTGGATACCTATTTGCCCCTAAGTTGGTGGCTGAGGAATCCGCTGTGCTCGTCATTCTCGCGGCGAGTCTTCTGGTTTTTCGCACTTTTCGCGAGCGTTACCTGCTTTTATGGATAGTTGGATGGCTGGCATATTTTGTTTCACGGGTAACCCTGCACAGCATCGATTCGATGGCGTCGTACTTAATAGCAATTTCTCAAGCAGAGTTCATGCTCGCCGTTTGCTTGTTTGCTGCGGCAGTACTTGTCTATACCCAGGCTCGTCAAATGCTGCTGCCGCTATTGGCAATTGCTACTGGGGTTGTGACGTTCGCGGCGCTTCGGGCAATTTGGTGGCCCCATTCTGCTGTTCTGTTGATAGTTCTGGAAGTTTCTTACCGATTTATTGCGATCGCTGCCGCCTTTCAAGTTATTAGGTTCCGTTGGGCCCGGTGGGAGATTGGACCCTGGGTTTTAGGCGCCAGCTTATTATTTCTCCATCTTGATGCCGGGCCTTTCAAATTACGTTGGGTTCCGCTGAACTTCAGCTTTCCTCCCGATTCTGATTTGGTCTTGGACGTAATATTTGGACTCAGCCTGCTTCTGGTGGTGTTCGACGATTCCAGGATGCGTACGCGTCGGCTGGGGGTTTTAAATTCCCTTACCACAACCATTGCGCGCGCGCAGCATCATGGCCCCATGATGGCAACTGCGCTCGAAGAATTGAAATCGTTGATGGGAGCCCATGCTGCCTGGTTTCGGTTGCTCGAAGGAGACAAACTCGTCCTAGCACAGCAGATTGGGCTTACGGCGGACTTCGTGCGCGAACGCAATAGTGTGACCCTCGATGAAAAATTCCGAGCCCAGCTTGAGGAAACTGAACCGGTCGTCATCAAGACATCTGCAGCCGACCCTTCGTTGCGCGTTTACTTAAAACGACAGCGTTTTCACCATATGATTACTGTTCCCGTTATCGGGAAGAAGTCAATCATTGGCACACTGAGTCTGGGTAGCCGCCATCGTCTTTCCTATACGCCGGATGACATGGCATTTTTGACTACCAGCGCACACCAATTGGGCCTTGCCGTGGAAAACCTGCGGCTGGTTGAAGAGATACTTCGTTCCCATCGGCAGTGGACGAACACTTTCGATTCCATCCACGATCTCGTGTTGTTACACGATTCTGATTTTGTTGTTATGAAAGCGAACAATGCCCTGCTGCGCAGATTGGGGAAAGCGCCTGCCGACGTCACAGGGAAGCTGTGCGAGGATGTACTCCCGAGAATAGAGGGCGGGTGGGATAAGTGCCCATATTGCCGCGGAACGGAAGAAGGCTTTCACGAAGGGTCAGATCCTTGCTTCGGCGGCTATTCGATGATTTCGACTTCCTCGTATGTCGAACAGGGAAGTAAACAAAATGGCACAATCCATGTGGTGCATGACACTTCGGACCGGCGGCAAGCCGAAGAAAAATATCGACTGTTATTCGAGCAGGTGCAAGAGGGTGTTTTCGTAGCTACTCCTGATGGAGTGCTGCTTGATTGTAATGACGCTTTCGTAAGAATGCTGGGGCACAATTCCCGTGAAGAAGTGCTTGCACTCAATTTAGACCAGGAGCTGTATGCTTTGCGGGAACAGCGCGAAATTTTCCGCCGCGAAGTTGAACAGCATAATTACGTACGGAACTTTGAAGTCACGTTACGCCGCAAAGATGGCACCTTAATGACCGCGGTCGAGAGTAGTTTTGCAACTCGCGATTCGTCCGGAAAGATTGAGCGTTACCAGGGCTTTTTGCTCGACATAACGGAAAAGAAACGTGCAGAAGATGAAATCCGGCGGCGCAATCGAGAACTGAATGCGCTCAATGCCATGGCTGTGATCGCAACCCAGTCTTTCGATTTAGATGAAATATTGAACCTGACATTGCGACAGGTCATTTCACTACTCGGCACTGAAAGCGGCTCGATCTATCTTTCTGACGCGGATGAAACAACCTACAGAAGGCGCGCGAGTTGGGGACAGACAGTTTCCGAGCGAGCTCGTTTTTCGGAGATGAACTTTCCTGGCGGTTTCGGAGACTTAGTGACTCGTTCCCGTACAGAAGTACTGAGTGCAGAATATTTACCCCATCTTGCTCCCGCCGTAGCGGAGTTTGTTCGTGGAGAAGCGGGGAATTCTTGTATCTGGGTAGTTCTTTGGGGAAAAGATAGCCCACTCGGGCTGATGGGCATCAATAGCCGCGAAGCGCGCGAATACACCAGCAACGATGAGAACCTTCTTGTAGCGATAAGTCGTCAACTGGCGACCACAATAGAGAAGGTGCGGCTCTACGAAGAAACTTGTAGGGCCTACGAAGATCTGCGGCATACCCAGGAACAATTGCTGCAGAGTGAAAAGATGTCGGCTGTAGGACAATTAATTGCCGGAGTTGCGCATGAGCTTAACAATCCGCTCACTGCAATTCTGGGCTATGCTCAGCTGCTCGAAACCGAAGGCCTGAATGATCGCGCTACCGATTTTGTTGCCAAGCTATTTAAGCAGGCACAGCGCACGCATCGGGTTGTGCAGAATCTCCTGTCTTTTGCTCGACAGAGGAAACCGCACAAACAGGAAGTAGATCTTCGTACAGTGCTCGATGAAACATTGGCTCTGCGTGATTACGATATTAAAGTCAACAACATTAAGATCGAACGCGATATTGAGACCGTCATTCCTGCCGTAACCGGCGATGCACACCAGTTAGAACAAGTATTTCTAAATATCATCAACAATGCAGTAGATGCCATACTCGAAGTAGGACGTGGTGGCACGCTAAAGATGCGTGTCCATTCGCGGGATGGATTTGTGGTGGCAGAGTTTCAGGATTCCGGTACAGGCATTAAAGAGCCCAACCGCATTTTCGAACCGTTCTATACCACTAAGAGTGTGGGTAAGGGAACTGGCCTTGGCCTTAGCATCTGCTATGGAATCGTGAAGGAACATGGCGGAGATATTTCCGCTCGCAATACACCAGAAGGAAGTGGTGCAATCATCGAGGTACGTCTTCCGTCTGCGGTGCAAATTACGTCTGCAACTCCTGTTGCTTTGCCGCAGCGGCGCGAGTCTGCGCTCGCAGGACGGATACTGTTGATCGAAGATGAGGAAGCTGTTCTTGAGTTTGAACGCGATGTTTTGAGCGGGGCTGGTGCTGAGGTAAAAACCCGCATGAATGCGGAGGAAGCCAAGATGCTCCTTTTAGCCGAGTCCTTTGACGCAATTATTATAAACGGGAAAATGCCCGGAAATTGGAACGCTCCCGATGCGTATCAGTGGATCGCGCAAAATTGTGCTGGTTTACAAAAACATCTTCTGTTTACGTTTTCCAGCCTTACCGAGCCTGAGGTTCGAAGCTTTCTGCAGGAGAACTCACTTCCACATTTAGTGAAACCCTTTGAAGTTAGTGAACTAATTGCGCATGCCAGAACTCTTCTTGTAAAGACTCACGCTGCTGCTGCTGGTTAGATTTGTTGCTGGCTCCGCTCGCCAAACGAATCTCGTTATTACAAACTTTTCCGCAACATGTAGGTGCATTCCTTGAGAGCTGCTTCATTTCTTCTGTACCATTTCCATTGACCAAGCTTTTCGGCTTCCACTAACCCGGCTTTTCTTAAAATCGACATATGATGCGAGATCGTCGGCTGCGAGAGATGAAGGCGCATTTCAATGTCAGAAGCGCAGAGCCCAGTCGACTTGTCAATGGAGCAAGCTCCCTTTTCTTTGAGCGCTGTTAAGATTTTTCGTCGTGCAGGATCAGCTATTGCCTGCAGCACGAGAGTCAGTTTGTGATCCGAAGAATTCTTTTGTTCGGAATTAATCTTTTCTGGAGAAGCTTTTGTTGCGATTCGACCCATACGTGGAGTTTCCGTAGGCTTCCATCTCAGCATCGGTGTTGAACAAGGCGATTGTCAGGAGTTCTTCTTGCCCGGCTTAGGCTTCAATCCTTTGACATACTCATAGCTTGATTCAAGATGCTTCTGCAATTCCTTCTTGTTCTTCAACAGAGAATCAGGAACCGTTACATATTCTTTCATGACAGTCCCGTGCGCCTCGAATAGCGTAGTCTTATACTTCTTCAGGAAATCTTCTCGTTTCTCTTCGGGCAGTCTGAGCGCCATTAAGCCAGACTGATTCAGAAACGTATACATGTGACCATTCAGCGAAGTGTAAGGATTGGTAGCGCCCTTCCGTTCAATCTTCGGGTTGGTGGCAATAAGCTTGGCATACAGATCTAATTTGGCGGCAGGGATCGTGCTCTTTTTCGGTGTGCTCATGGTCTTCTCCACACGAGTAAAACGATACCGTAGAATGCGAGAGTATTGGGATCAAGATTAAATTCACATCTCATTTTTTTACAATGGGATTGTAGCCATCACTTACCAGCTTGGCCCGGAGGCTTTCAGCTTCTTTTATATCTGCGAAAGGTCCCACTTGTACGTGGAAGAGTTTATCCCCGGCAATGCTGGCGCTAAAGGCTGGGTATTGCTTTCCCTTTAAGGCACTGACTAGTGCTTCCGCATCATCCTGCTTGCTTACCGCAGCGACCTGAACGTAGTAGCCATTAATCGCCGGAGGAACCATTGGGTCGGAAGCATTGGATTTGTCTTCGGTCGGGGGCGCCTGTTCGCTTGCCTCATTGCCTTTGCTCACGCTTGTACTCGCAGCAAGCTGAGTGTCCGCATCTTTCTGTCCTACCGCTTTATAAAACGTCATGTCGGGAGAAGTATTGGCTGGTGTGGTTTTCGCGGCTTGAGGGCGAATGGCATTGGTGCTGGATGTAATTACTGAGGCCTCGCCTGCGGTGGATTTAAAGGAATTCTTCCCCATCGAAAAACCCATTCCAAAAAACACTGCGCATAGAGCCACCAGTCCAAAGAAAAGGGCGAGCATCTTACCTGTGCCAAGAGTTATTTCAGTGTCTTCGGATGATTTAGACATTTCATTCTCATCTCCCCAAACCGAATTTAATCTTTCTTAGCTGCTGACCACAGGTTTCGCCGTGCCATCGTCAGCTTTCCCCAATAACTTTTGCAGTCCTGAAAAGAAATCTACTGGGACAGGGAAGATTACAGTCGTGTTTTTTTCCACTCCAATTTCCGTCAGGGTTTGCAGATAACGAAGCTGCACACTGACGGGTTCTGTGGCGAGCAAATGAGCGGCATCCACTAAGCGCTGGGCCGCTGAAAATTCACCCTCTGCATGAATAATTTTGGAGCGCTTCTCGCGTTCCGCTTCCGCCTGTTTCGCCATGGCCCGCAACATGGATTCCGGCATATCGACCTGCTTTACTTCCACATTAGTAACTTTCACGCCCCAAGGAGAAGTGTGTGTATCGAGAATACTTTGCAATCGCAGATTGATCTTCTCCCGGTGGGAAAGTAGTTCATCGAGTTCCTGCTCGCCCAGCACCGAACGAAGAGTTGTCTGCGCGAACTGCGAAGTCTGGTAAACGTAGTTGGAGACTTCAACTACCGCTTTCCTCGGGTCAATGACGCGCAGAAAAATGACGGCGTTCACTTTAAGCGTCACGTTGTCGCGAGTGATGATATCTTGCGGCGGCACTTCCAACGCTTCCTGTCGCAACGAAACTCGTACCATTCGGTCGATGGGGGCAAATACAAGAATCACCCCCGGCCCCTTTGCCTCAGGCAGCAAACGCCCCAACCGGAAGATCACACCGCGCTCGTATTCGGCGAGAATTTTTATCGAGCTGAAAAGATAAAGCGCGACGATAATGATGACGATGGTAGTAAATCCGAACCCGATGTCGAGCACCTGGGCCTCCCGCACTTAATTTTTAAGGATTGCTTCTTTCGCGGATTGTATCGCACTTGGGCATCCAGGTGTTCTTCTCCGCCACTACAAGGGTTATCGGGCAAGATACGCGCTATTCGCCTCGAACTTCGCTAAGTCCTAAGCCGGCAAAGCAGGATCGACTTGCAGTTGCAGGCCTTCCACTCGTCGCACGATTACCGATTGTCCCGCAGACACAGTGGTGGATGAAACTGCATCCCATATTTCCCCACGCACGAATACTTTTCCTCGGGGAGAGAGCATAGTCTCTGCAATACCAGTTTCTCCGATCAAACCTTCTGGCCCAGTCACCACTTTGTTCGCCCGAGCTTTGAGAGCGATGTTCATCAAAAAGACGGTAATGATTCCAAGCGGAACGCTTACTGCGAGTGCCGTTACCAAATGCACACGCATTTCCGGAATAGGGGAATCAACCAGCAACAATCCGCCTAATGTCAGTGTGGCTATGCCGCCAATACCCAGCACTCCATGTGTGGCAAATTTTGCTTCTAGTGCGAATAGAGCGAACGATGCCAGGATTAAGACCACGGCGGCAAAGCGGGTCGGGAGTAAATTCAGTGCGAAGACTGCAAGCAAAATAAAGATCACGCCTACGGTTCCAGGAACAACCGCTCCGGGATGATTGAACTCGGCATAGAGAGCGAGCGCACCTACCGCCAGCAAAATGAACGCAATGTTCGGATTCATGATGTAAGCAAGGATGTGTTGCTTCAGCGTCATGTCGAACACACGCACAGGCTGATTCACGAGATCAAGCGTAACCGGCTGGCCGTCGAAACGTTTTATGGTTTTTCCTTGTAACTGCTTGAATAAATCTTGTTCACTGGAAGCGTCATAATCGATCAAATGTTCAGAAAGCGCTTCCTGATCGGTAAATGATTTGGACTGGCGTACCGCGCTCTCGGCGATTTCAACATTGCGTCCGCGTTTGGAAACGAATGATCGCATGAAGGCCGCAGAGTCATTCTCTATTTTTTCCTTCATTACATCATCCATTTTGCCGCCGCCCAGATTTACTGGATGAGCCGCGCCAGTGTTGGTTCCAGGAGACATGGCGGCCACGTCCGCACTTTCAAGAATAAAAAAGCCAGCCGAAGCCGCCCGCCGGCCGCTAGGCGCGACATAGACGATGACCGGTACCGGTGAAGCTAGAATTTTGTTGATAATGTCGTGAGTCGAGTCGAGAAGGCCGCCGGGAGTATTTAATTCGATCAGTAAAGCTTGATCTTTGTTGCGTGCAGCTTCGTCCACCGCCCGCCCTATATATTCTGCGGTGATTGGCTGAATCGTGTCATCCACTACGATTTTGAGAACTTCAGCAGAACAGCGTAGAACCACGGCAAAGGAAAATGAAAAGAATAACAGTGCCGAGCCGAGGATATTGAGCACTCGCCCAGCTTTCGACAAAGTAAAAAGTGGTTTCATGGTTTTGGCAGTGGCTGCGCTTTCTGCGCAAGCTTGGCTGCGAGGGTGCGCTTCAATGCTAAGGCCGTGCCATTGGATGGTTCCAGCCGTAGAGCCTGATCCACATCTTCGGTGGCAGATTCGTCTTTATTTTCGCTCGAATCAAGTCTTGCCAGTACCAGAAGGGGATCGGCAAATTGCCGTTGTCGCAAAGCTTCTTGCGCTTCTACTCGGGCTCCAGCCGAATCATTATTGGCCTCGAGTACTCGGGCGAGTCCTGAGTGGGCGAATGCGTTCGTTGGATCAAGCATGATGGACTCGCGGAATTCTTTTTCGGCTTCGGTCACAAAACCTTGGCTCAGTAATTCGCGTCCACGGTCGACATGATAGCGAGCGTGGGTACGCGGATCTGTTTTGCTTAGCCGCTGTTCGGCGATGGCATCAATTTCCATAGCAAGTTCGCGGAACGAGCTTTCGCTGTAATTGGTACGGATTCGTTCCAGAGGTGCCTTGGAGCCTGGTTTAAATCCGGACGCAGTCATCTCCAACAAAGAACTCGCCTCGCCATCTGTAGGATGTTCGGCTAGAGTCTGATGAATTTGACGGGACGATCCTGCGAGATCTCCGCCACGGTAAAAAGCGACTGCAAGATTGAAATGATAGTCTGCGTCGTTTGGATCCGCATTCACGGCTTTTTGAAAATATTCCACCGCGATTTTTTGATCACGACGCGAGGCAACAACTCCCAGGTTGTTGTAAATCTCTGCGAGAGGCAGCTTGCCAGCTACGAAATTAAAGGCCGACTCCGCCCGGCTATAGTCACTTTTAAAGTATGCTGCCAGCCCTAAATAAAAATTCGCTTCTTGTGCATGTGATTCATTCAGCGGAATGCGTCCAAGCCACGAAATGGCCTGATCGTATTGCCGGTCACGATAATAAGCTTGTCCCAATCGCAAAACCGCTTCCCAATACGTCGGATTAAGCCGTGCCGCCTCCCTGAAATGACGAATTTGGTCCTCGGGAGTCGAAGCGGTTACGCCTCGCACCAGATTCTCGAAAGCGTCAAGGCGGATCGGCGAAGCCGCCGAAAGATAAGCCAGCTTGCCGGTCGAAAACTCCGGACGGAGAGCATGCAAGATGTCCCATGCAAGAGAAGTCTGCACTGTGATCAAGTCGATCAGCGTGCCCGACTCTGTTATCTCCGGAAGAAGCCGGGGATGATGCATGTCCAGCAACTGCGATGACGCGCTGAAAATCCGGCCGTCAAAGCTGTAGCGGCCGAATACCACATAGTCCACTCCCATGTCTTCCGCAATGCGGTAGATGGTCGCGCGAGACGGGTGCAACTCTACAGGAATTCCAACATGATCATAGGCATGAAGCCGGTCCGCGCGTGGTAGGACGAACATTGTAGGCGAATTGAGACGTTCTTGTAGCAACTCGGGGAAAGATTCTCCGATCCACTCAATGCCCGGCGCCTTTGATTGATTTTCAAATGGAACCACCAGAATTGTCTTTCCGGTGGAAATTGCTGTCTGTGCAGGCGCAATAGCGGAAATAACTGCCACCAATACGAAAATGGTAAATAGGCGAAGCGGTTTCAAGACAAAACGATTATAGCGGCTCCGGAGTCGTGATCTTCAATCTGCATCAGATCTTTAGGCTCGACATTCCCCTATCGGTTCGACAGCATCTCTTCCGGTGTTCGCTCTGGTTGATTCGAAGACGATACGCCTGAGGTTTTCACCGATGCGTTTTGCGCCTGGAGTTCTGCCCATCCTGGCAGGGTTGTGTCCCCCGTGATCAGGCGAGCTCCCCTATCGTAAGTGAAATAGGACCATGCCCACTGAAAAAGGACAATTAAGCGGTTCCTAAAACCGATCAAGAACATAATGTGAATGAAGAGCCATGCCAGCCATGCCGGATAACCGGATATGTGGATTTTCCCGAATTGCGCAATGGCGGCGTTACGCCCGATAGTCGCCAGACTTCCTTTATCGATATAATGAAAATCTTTTCTTGGCTCGTTCTTTAAATCGCGGCCAATGTTACGAGCGGTTGCTGTTCCTTCCTGCATCGCTGTGGGCGCAACTCCCGGCAGAAGATTGCCATTCTTATCCTTCAAAGAAGCTAGATCGCCAATGACAAAAACCTCGGGATGTCCAGGAATGCTCAAGTCCGGATTTACCAGCACTCGTCCCACGCGGTCAGTGGATGCGCCTAGTTTCTTACCCAATGGCGATGCGGCCACACCTGCAGCCCAGAGGATCACTGCGGCTTCGAGGCGCTCTTTACCGGCCTGAACGGCGCCTGGCTCGACGGCAGTCACCATCGTGGATGTCTGTACTTCGACCCCTAAACGGCGTAGTTGCTTTTCCGCGCTTCGCGAGAGATCTTCCGCATAAGTGGGAAGAATACGCGGCCCTCCCTCCAGCAGCACAATTCGAGTGTGTTTCGGATCGATAGAGAGAAATTCATCTTTCAAAACACGATTGGCGATTTCAGCCAATGTGCCTGCTAACTCAACTCCCGTTGGGCCACCACCAACGACTACGAAATTGAGCGGAACATGTCCTTCGCCGCTGGCAGCTTGACGCTCTGCCAATTCAAAAGCCAGCAGCATGCGCCGCCGGATTTCCAGGGCGTCTTCGATTGTCTTAAGGCCGGGAGCCCAAGGCTCCCACTCTTCATGCCCGAAGTAAGACTCCCGTGCCCCAGCGGCTACGATCAGGTAGTCATACGGAACCTCAATTTCTTTGAGCTTCACCACGCGTCGCAAAAGATCGAAATCCTCCACTTCGCCCAGCAGCACTTCTATATTGCGGTCACCGCGAACAATCCAGCGGATGGGAGCCGCAATTTCTGCTGGAGAAATGCCTGCTGTCGCTACCTGATAGAGCAAAGGCTGAAAAGTGTGGTGATTTTTACGATCCATTAAGGTCACTTGTACTGGATATTTGGCAAGCTCGCGGGCAGCATTAAGGCCAGCGAATCCTGCACCGATAATGACTACACGGGGCTTTTTAGTATTGGGCATGATGGTCTCGCTACTTACATGTAGAGCTCAAGCTTATTGAGCCTTTTCACATAAGCCGCATCCTAACGTTCTTTAGATTCGCAATATGGCGATTAAGTCGGAAAGTTTTATTTACGCAGGATTGTCGCTGCCCGGTCTGAGCTCCAACGCGTTTGAAGCTGAAGCCTCGCGAAGCTATGTTGCCGGAGCACCGCGCGCTACATTGATTTCCGCTTTGCTTTTCGCCGCAGTACACGTACCCAGCCCATCCGTGAATTGCATTGGTCCGTCTCACCTGAGCTGCCCCCGCCACACCATGTAAGTAACTCGCTGTGAAGCGCAGCATCGGTTAACATTGCCCAGTAATTGTGGGCAACATCTTGCAATCGCAATCAACTTCATCACAAATAAAGGCAGCAACGCGTAAGCCTGTTCGCCGCTGGCTCAGCTTCTTCGCTCCTTCGGTTGCCGATATCTTGTTTGTCACGCTCCTGCTCGCTTTATCCTGCGGTGCTCTGGGTAGGCTGTTGCTCCGCGACGCGGATACTGGATGGCATATCCGCAATGGTCAATTGATATTACAGACGCATACCATCACTCGCACCGATCCTTTTTCATCGACCATGAGTGGGCAACTCTGGTATGCGTGGGAGTGGTTGTATGACGTGTTCATTGCCATAATTCATCGCGCGCTGGGACTGAATGGAGTCGTATTTTTCACAGCTGCCTTGATTGCATCTGTTTTTGTGTTGGTGCTGCATTTGGCAATGCGCCGCGGAGGAACGCTGTTTGTTTCCATAGCATTCGTGCTGTTGGCGCTTGTCGCTTCTACGATCCACTTTCTAGCGCGTCCCCACATCCTGAGTTGGCTTTTTGCCGTGATCTGGTTTGATTTGCTCGACTCTGCCAGTACTGGCAAAGATGATCGACGCATATTCTGGCTGCCAGCTTTAATGGTTCTTTGGGTCAACCTGCATGGCGGGTTTCTGCTGGGTTTTGTGTTGCTCGGAATCTATCTCGCAGGAGGGGCAATCGAATATTCAGCCTTTACCGAGGATCGGGAGGCCACTTTAAAGTGGCTGCGGCGAGTAGGACTAATTACTGCGCTTTCCTTTGCGGCCAGCTTACTGAATCCCTTTGATTACCGGCTTTATATACATGTCTATCAATATTTATCGAATTCCTTCTTGATGAACCACATTGCGGAGTTCCTCTCTGCAAACTTTCACAGCGGAGCAGCTTTGGGATTCGTAATGCTTTTACTGATTTCAATCCTTGTGTTGACACGCACTCGTCAATCCATCAGAGTCCCGCAATTCCTGGTGATCTTATTTGCAATTTTCAGTGGTCTTTACGCGGCGCGCAATCTTCCAATTTCTGCGATTCTCGCCGCGCTCATTATGGCGCCCATTGCATCGCAAACCATCATCGAGGCTGGCAGTGATCCAAAGCTTATGCCTTGGACGCAAAACCTGTTCTCTCGCGTGCACGCATTTGGCGAGCGCATGGCCAACCTGGAATTACATTTCCGCTCTCACCTTTGGCTTATATTGGCGTTCGCTTTGGGATTAGGAATATGTGCAAATGGAGGCAGGCTGGGCACGCAACAGTTTATTCGTGCTTACTTCGATGCAAAGGTCTTTCCGGTTGAGGCGGTAGATGTAATTGCCCAGCGTAAAATTTGGGAACCGATATTCTGTCCCGACTCATGGGGCGGATATTTAATTTACAAGCTTTATCCACAAACCAAAGTAGTTGTCGATGACCGGCATGACCTCTATGGCGACGCGTTTCTAAAAGATTACATAAAGGTTATCCAAGTCGAACCCGAGTGGAGAACCGTGCTGGATACAAAGCACGTGAATTGGGTCCTTATGCCCGCAAATTCCGCTCTCGCAACTGTAATGAGAATTACGCCCCAGTGGGCCGTGGCTCATGAAGATAAGACGGCTATTTTGTTTCAAAGGTCAGAGCGCCAATAAACACGTTATCGGGTGTCAATATCGAAACCGAGAATGGCATCGACTTCAACCGGCTGCTTACCTCGCATTGCCGGGCGAAACTTCCAACTCGGCAGCGCGGCCATAACTTTGCTGGTGGTTTCTGCACTGCTCGGCTCCAGAACTCGAACATTTTTCAGCGTTCCAGCACGATCGAGGACACAGGCGAATACGAGGCGGGAACGATGCAAATTTGTTGGAATATCGGAGCGTATTGCCTGTGGGGAAACGAGTTCTCCGGCATAGGCGTGGGCAGCGGAATTCGGGTCGGCAAACTGCATCACGGCCGTGCCCAGCGCGGTTTCGATGTAAATCGTATAGTTGTCGCCTTTCAACGTACCGTACATATTGAAAGCGCCACCCGAGCGAGAAGTGGCAACTATCGTAATTCCTGGGCCCTCTTCTGTTTTATTTGTATTTGATCGCCCGGGAGCACTTGGCTGACTAGGGTCAGCTCCGAAGCTGGGCAGCGTGACGCTCTTGGTGCCCCCACTTACCGATACACCGGGCATCGCTGGTTTTCCGGCTACTCCGGTTCCCGCACCACCGGTCCCCGAATACGGCGTTATTCCGTTACGCGCGATTGTGTCTGACCCACGCCCATCACTCGCTTTTCCTGCGCCGTGATCTTGACCCGTCAAGCCGCTACCAGCTGCATTGCCTCGATTAATACCTGTTCCGTTTCCAGAGTCGCCGATGCCAGGTTTGGCGGTACCGGTCGGCGACATAGCAATGGCACCTGCTGTACTGCTGGGAACGCCTACCTTAGATCCTGGCTGATTGGAAACCACCACTCCGGTTCCGGTTTCGGTGGCATTCTTTGTACTCGCAGTACTCGCGGGTGGTCCTTTAACTTCCTGGTTGCCCAACCCTGTGGCCCGATTTCCATTTCTTGAACCGGAAAGAGAAATCGCGTTTGCAAGTGTAGGAGATGGCGCGATCACTCCCGGCACACCCAACCCGGCCATTGACTGACCTCGAATCGAGCCATCATTCATATGCACTGTAGGTGGCACAACAGCGCTGCTGCCAAGCCCAGCCATCGTGCGATATGGAGTTCCTTTTTCAACTTGTGTAGGCGGGGGAATTACTTGCTTGCTTAGCTCTGGTCCGAATCCCTGACCAGACTTCGCAATTTCACGGGAGAGCTGCGGCGCAGGTGCAACGACAGACGGAGCGGGAAGCGTCAATTTCGGAGACAAACTGGTAACTCGTTCTGGTGCCGAAACCGGAGGCGCGATGACCTGCACTGAGGTATTACCCGGCAAATGCAGCAATGCCATCTCACGCTGCAAGCTGGGAGAAGGAGCGACGACCGCAGAATTTAGTGTTTGGCGGACTGCAATGTCATCACGGCGAACCTCGGGTGAGGGAGCGACTGGGCTGATGAGCATATCCGAGCGTCGTCCCGAAGATTGCAGTCCTTTGGTAGGAGCCGGTCCGGGAATCGCTTTGTAGGCCAGCAAATTAGCCACCGCTGAATCAGCACGAGGGAGATTGAGTTTGGGCGCATCTACAACTTTCTCCTGCGCCGTCTCGCCTCGAACCACACGAATTACCTGGGTTTCGTGATGCGTCCGCTGCCCTCCTGAAACCCCCGCGTGTCCAGCCCGACTTCCTCCCGCATCTTCGGTTTGTGGCAATTCGTCTCCCGAATAGTAGATGATGTCGTACTTTGGTCGCGGAGGCGGTTCGTACGGGCGAACGCTGGATAACTTCGCGGGTAAGATGATGGCCGCAACTAGCAGTGAACCTTCGATCAACCATGCGAACAAGAGCCCGCGATAAGGAAAAAGTCCCACTGGAGCTTCGGCCAAAAGTCGTTCGGGAGAACGACGCAGGGCTGGCCCGATCGCAGTTTTGAACTCGCTCCACGGAGAAGACCACTCCACCAAGAGTTTCGGCCCGTCCTCAAACACGGCTGGCTCGTCGAGCATGGACAAATTGTTCACGCCGGGTCCGCCTCATCACGGGTTTCGTCTTTACGCGTGATTCTGATCTCATCGCCTATCGATGTTGCGGTTGCAATCAGCGTATTTTCCGGGAGTTCCAGAATGGATTTCGCATTGAGCCGCACGGCTGCCACACGCCAGGGTTTTAACCCATGTTCTAAGTGAACCACAAACTTCCGATCATCGAGGTAAGCCACATCGATGGGGAAGCGCATGCAAAAAGTATGCACTCCATGTGAGGGGATAATCCACAAGCCTTGTCCTGCTGGAAATTCATCAACATCTCTGCCCATGAGACCTCGAAATCGAGACCAGTGGGTTCCAGCAACCACGAGATGAGTAGCCAGATAAGCATCGCGAGTCAGGTTAAAGGCAGATGCGGACGACCGCTGGGGAGACATCACAACTCCGAAATCGTGAACTTCCCAGCCACGCCAAGTTGACACTCTAATTTTCGCGTTAAGCTGTTCTTCATCGCCCGATCTCCGGCGCAAAAGTTCGAATGAGTTGAATAATAGCGGGCCCCAAGCTCACGAGAATAATAGACGGCAAGACAAAAACAACCAGAGGAATCACCATTTTAATAGTAGTTTTAGCAGCTTGTTCTTCAGCTCTTTGTCGGCGCTCAGTGCGCAGGGAATCCGAGTGCACGCGTAAGGCTTGCGCAACACTGGTGCCGAAACGATCGGTTTGCACCAAGGTGGCAACCAATGCGCGGACATCGTTGACTCCGGTTCGAGCCGCAAGGTTCCGCAATGCTTCAGCACGCGGCTTCCCGGCGCGCATTTCCAAATTTACCAAATGGAATTCGTCACTCAGTTCAGGATGCGCATGATGCAAGTCTTCACCGACCCTCATCATGGCTTGGTCCAAAGCAAGACCTGCTTCTACGCATATGACCGTAAGGTCCAGCGCATCTGGTAATGCCAAAGTAATACGGCGTTGCCGGTTTGCAATCATTCTTTTTAAAATGATTCGCGGCAGAAAAAAGCCTAACGCGGGAATTCCCACCAGTAGCATGGGAGTACTCGCCCCCACCCCCAGCACCACCACCAATGCTATGAAAGCAAGTAAGACTCGGCTTCCCACATATATGCTTAAATGGCGGCTGTCGCGAAGCCCTGCTTGAATTAACCAGGCACGTGTTCGTGATACCTCACTGGGGGAAAGGGGGAGCGCTTTACTTAGAGGATCAAGAGCCTGTTCGACGCGATCACGGAAAGCGGGTTTTTGCTTCGGTGCCGCCTTTTGCCAGCTCAAGGAGCGCAACCGCGTGCCCAGCACCGACGAAGGAGCATATGCCGCCGCGCCAAAGGAAAACAGTACCGAGGCGATTGTCAGGAACAGAATAATTGCTAGTGCCAGTGCCATGATTTCCTGACTCTCGTTATACCTGAATCTGAATAATCTTTCGTATCACAAAATAGCCTATAGTTTGCAGCGTAATTCCGACTACTAAGAATGTGTGTCCTAAAGGATCGGAAAACAACGGAGTGATAAACGATGGATTCATCACCAGCATAATAACCACGATGATGGGAGGAAGCGCCATCAGCAATAGCATCGTCAGACGCCCTTGCGCCGTATAGACTCGCACCTGACGCAGAATTTTGAAACGTTCTCGAATCACGTAGGAAAGGTTATCGAGAATCTCCGCCAGATTTCCACCCGTTTCGCGCTGCAACATAACCGCAGTCACGAAAAATTTCACATCTACCAGAGGCATGCGCTCAGTCAAATTGAGCAAAGCATCGCGCACTGGTAAGCCGAATTTCTGCTCCTCAAATAATTTTCTAAATTCTGTAGCTACAGGTTCAGAAATCTCATTGGCAATCAGCTCCAGTGCGGTCGTAAAAGCATGGCCAGCGCGAACCGCGCGTGCAAGTGTGTCGATTGCCTCAGGGAATAATTCTTCAAACTTCTGAAAGCGTTTATTGCGTCGATAGGAGGCATACCAGTAGGGAAGCATGGTACCTACCAGCGGACCAACTACCCGGATAAAGTTTGCGATGCGTCCTGGCATCGAAGCCGTTACCATGAACACGAAGACGCTGAACACTAGTCCGCTGACAACGCACAACATCAGAATGTTACCGGCTCGAATGCCAAGATCCGCCTGTGCTAGTAACGCCTGTAAACTGGAAACCTGAGCTGACCGGCGCAGAAGACTATCAAGCGCCGGAATCTTGCTCAACATTTCATCGCGCAGTAGGGCGAGCTCTTCACTCGGTGCGCGTTCTGCCGCTTTCTCCACTACAGCAAGACGTTCACGAATCAAACGGGCTTGAGCGCTGCGTTGGTCCAATAAGGAACCAACCGCGAAGGCGATCAGAGCCACGACAATGAACACCACGATAGCGATCAATGCAGACATAGGCGGTGAAAACCTGACGGTTTCTCAAACCTCCATTCTGGAATCGAACAATGCGGGACGTAGGCGGAAGCCGCCAGTGGCTAATCGAGTGGCAAAGTTCGGTCTGATACCGGTGGCGCGAAATGTGCCTCTCACCTTCCCACTTTCGTCGATTCCTTCGCGTTCGAATAGAAAAATCTCTTGCATGGCAATGACGTCCCCTTCCATGCCGGTTACTTCAGAGACGCCGATCACCTTGCGGGTTCCGTCAGCCATGCGCGCGATTTGTACCACGCCATGAATAGCAGACGCGATCTGCATTCGCATGGCACGTTCAGGAATATTAAGGCTCGCCATTGAAAACATATTTTCCAAGCGGGCTAATGCATCGCGTTGAGAATTCGCATGTACGGTGGTAAGCGAGCCTTCATGACCGGTATTCATGGCCTGCAGCATGTCGAAGGCTTCTTCTCCGCGGACCTCGCCGACCACAATGCGATCAGGCCGCATACGCAAACTGTTAATAACCAGCTGACGCTGCCGGATAGCGCCTTTTCCTTCGATGTTGGGCGGCCGTGTTTCCAGCCGCACTACATGCTCTTGTTTCATTTGCAGTTCGGCGGCATCTTCAATTGTCACCACCCGCTCATTGTTGGGAATGAACCCCGACAAGACATTCAGTAAAGTCGTCTTACCGGCACCGGTTCCACCTGAAATTAAAATGTTCAGCCGCCCTTTCACCATGGCCGAGAGAAGTTCGAGCATAGGCTCAGTGAGTGATTTATTCTCGATCATGTTACGGGCCGTAACAGGGTCACGGCCAAAACGTCGAATAGAAAGACAAGGCCCATCAATCGCAAGCGGAGGGATAATGGCATTCACACGGGAGCCATCTGGCAAACGCGCGTCAACCATGGGAGAAGATTCGTCTACACGCCGGCCCACTCGCGATACGATACGATCAATAATCTGCATTAAGTGCGCGTCATCTTTGAAACTCAGTCCCGTGGGCTCTAGCTTGCCCGCGCGTTCCACATAGACCCGATCGAACCGGTTCACCAGAATATCGGATACAGTCGGATCCTTGAGCAGCGGTTCCAATGGACCCAATCCGAAAATCTCATCCAGTATTTCCCGTGCAAGCCGTTCGCGTTCCGCGAAGCTAAGAGGCACAGCCTCGCTATTGACGGTATTTCGTATGAGCAGAAGCACTTCATCGCGCGCAGCCTGACCGGGAGTTCGGCCAAGCTTCTCGAGATCCAGCCGGTCAAGGATCTTGCGATGAAGATCCGCTTTTACCTGCTGGTATTCGGTTCGCTCGAATGTCTGTGCGTTTGCCATATCTTGCCTTTTGTACACCTAAGGCAATTTCCAATCTCTTCTTTGGTTTAACTAATTTTGAACAGCGACCAAGCTGCTCGTTTCACGGTAGCATCATTTTCGGTTAGCCGAGAGGCCAAACCGGTGAAAGAGCGGGCAATTTCAGAGTGGGCTTGCTGCATTAACGGGACACCCCGGTCAATCGCGGCTGAAGCCGCAAAGTACTGATTCGGAATCTTCCAGAGCAACTTGAGACCCGCGGCGGCTTCTGCATCTGCCTCGGTGAAGCCAGGTATCTTTCGGAAACGGTTCAGAACCAGTTGCAATCGCTCAGTCCCCGCCGTTTGGCTCAAATATTGTCGAATTTGATTAGCGCTCCACAATGAAGCTACATCGGCATGCGAGATCAGCAGTATGGCCTGCGACAAATTACCGACCAAACGCGTGGAGGCATCGCTGCGAGATGAGACGTCCACTACGACATAGCGGAAGTGAGCCACAAGCATGTCAAACAATCGGGCAAACTCGGCTGTCGATGGTTCAATCGCAACCGGTGTATTCGAGCCCGCCAGTAAATGAAGGCCACTGTTGTGCAGTGTAGTGAAACTTTCAAGCAGGGAACTGTCGAGGCGGTGCAAATTACGGATAGCGTCCGCCGTCGTGAACAGTGGTTTTAGGTTTAAATGCAACGCAGCATGCCCCAAAGGAGCCATGTCTACAAGGGCCACGTTTCCGTGTGCCGACTGCAAAGCAAGAGCAAGATTAACTGCAATGGAAGTTGCTCCGCTTCCTCCCTTTGCATTCAATATAGTAAATATTTTGCCGCGAACGCCTTCTTTCTGAATTTTCCGCTGCGCAGCGCTAAGCCTGACAAATGCCTCTAAAAGGTCGGTAGGCGTGGGTGGCTGCTCAATGAATTCACGGGCGCCGGAGCGCATGGCATTTACGATGACTTGTGGCTGGGACATCGTACCAACGGCGAAAATAGCCGCTCCAGTTATTTCTTGATGCAGCAACTCGATAGCGCGAAGCGCGTGTGCCGAGTCCTTGGGAATATCCACCAGGATCACGTCTGGCTTGATGGATTGAATCCTGCGGATAACAGGGTCCGTCGCAGCCACGGGCAAATTTACCGTACTATGCGCAGTCCTTGCGACACCAGTTCCATCCACCAATATTTGCAGAACCGTACGCTGTTCATTGTCCGGTGCGACGACAACTACGGAAAGCTCGGACATGGATCAATTCCCCTAATTACTGGTTCATTTTTTCTTTTCGGGCGCCTTAGCCCCATCGAATTTATTTTGATCAAGAAATGGTTGCGGATTTTTCAGATCTACAGGCGCCTGAACACTGGGCGCGATGCGGTGAACCGTACACAACACCATTAATTCCGAATTGCTCTTTTGCAAGTTCTTGCTGCGAAATAAATACCCAATGATAGGAAGATCGCCTAGTCCAGGTATTTTATTACCGATATCGGTAAGACGATTATCCATTAACCCTGCAATCACGAAGCTTTGTCCATCTCTCAGTTCGAACTCAGTATCGGCACGCCGCGTACTCAGCGCAGGAATCGTAAATCCAGAGATGGTAAGAGCATTCGCGAAATCGAGAGCGCTCACTTCCGGCTGTACCCGGAGATGAACATTCCCATTAGGCATGATTAGCGGTGTGAATTTCAGTCTAACGCCGAACTCTTTAAAAGAAATTGTGACTGCTGTAATTCCCTGGCCAGGCTGAACAATTGGAAAAGGAAACTCGCCACCGGCAAGAAAGCTCGCTTCTTTTCCGTTTACAGCAATCAAGTTTGGCTCAGCAAGAATTTGCAACAGGTTTTTGGATTGGAGCGCCTCGATGGCAGCGCCGAAGTTTATATCGCTTCGGAAGAGAAATAAGTTCAAAGCATTACTAATATTGATGGTAGGCGAGGAGGGACTGGTCGAAGTGGTGGACGAACTTCCGGTAGTGGTGGTCGAACTAGTAGTAGTAGTCAGTCCGATGCCGCCAAACTGCCCGGTGGTTAACGTTCCCGTAGTATGACCAATGCTGGGAGCAAAGAAATTGACACCCAATTGGGTGATAGCAGTGCGGTCAACTTCAGCGAACTTCACTTCCAGCAAAACCTCTTCGGCTCCGACCGGCCCAAAAGTCAATACGTTCACGACATTCTTTGAATAGGCTTCCGCTATCATCCCCGCCCGTTTGGCCACATCCTCAGTAGTTACATGGCCAGAAAGCACGATGGCAGAACGGGAGGGCGTGACTGCAATTTGTTCTTCGGGAAAAACTCGTTTTTCTTCCTCGCCTACTGCACTGACATCTACATCTACTCGTAAATCAAAGCTTCGGGAGCGCTCAAGCTCATCCCAAATGAGTAATGAAACTTCGCCCGCCGCGCGACCGTGTACCAGGATTTGAGTAGGAGTGACAACTAAAGCGTCTGCCACCCCAGGGTCCGTGACAGAAACACGTTTAAGCCGTTCAGTTGTGTTGATCAGTAGTGATTTGCCTACCATCACGCGTAAGGGGGCGGCCCCAGATGCTTCCGTCTGCGGCGTCGCTGCACCGGCGTCTGGGCCCTGTGCTCGCTGTTGATCCAATGGCGCGGTAGTTCCTGATGCAGACGGAACCGTCGTAGATTGGACTGGTAAAGGTGTGACTGGCTGGCCTGAATCTGATTGTCTTGGGCTTGAAGCAGCCCGCGCATGACCCAAAGAAAAATCAAATCCGCTAATCAGGACCACCATGACTAGCAGAGCACCTTTTGCAATTCGCTTCTCTTGTGCATCCCTCAAGGGGGAGCAAATTGACATAAGTCCCTGACCTCTTTTGTTGATTGTGAAGTCTTGCTTCGCAAATCTTCTCAGAAATTCGTCACATCTTTTTTTTCTCCGCGAATTACTTCCACGGAGTAGACGCTGGGAGCCGCTGGTGCAGAATTTATCGGGCGTCTCACCTTGGCCTGAACCTTTGGAGCGGGAGTTGGAATCCCCTTGTAGAGCGAATTGCTATTGACCGCCAAAACATTTTCTTGCTTCGTATCCAGTGGATTTCGTAGTGCTAACTGGATGTGGCCCTGAGTACTGGCAAGAGTTAATCGCTGGGCGTCATCAGGAGAAACTAGCAAGGTAATAACTGCCGCATTCTGTGGTTCTCCCCCCGAGTTGCGATCAAGCTTTTGCCCGTTGGCAATCACTGCAACATTCTCCAGCACGGTGGTGGTTTGTTGTTCGCTCGCTCCGCTGGCGTTCCCCGTCAATAAAACATCAACGCGGGTTCCTGGTAAAACGAACCCCGCAACACCAACAACATCATTCACCCGTACTGATACAGCGCGCATTCCTGTTGGTATTAATGCTGGAAGCCCAAATCCTGCGTGTTCTCCCGCTAATTTGTATGGCAGGATGAACTCTCCTTTGGCAATCGGCAGTATGGCTCCTTGACCGATAACTTTAACCTCGTCAGAAAAGTAGTGTGGTGGTAAGTCACCGGAGGGAAGACGAACCACCTTTAGGTCACTGCCTGCAATCTTTGCGCCGACTTGGATATCATTCCCGGCAACGACCACGTTTTCACCCGCTGGTGGAGCGGAAGCAGTACGTGCCAATAGGTTCTTGTAAACGAAGAAACTGACAAACGCGCCCAACATCAGGGCGACAAGGCCGATCATCAGCAATCGGTTACGATTCATTATTGCTCCTACAGAAAAGCTGGGCTATCAACGGTACTTAGCTGAATTTACCGTTCTCAGCTATTGAATTGAACTAGCCACATTCGAAAAAACACTATTAGCGTGTGATCCGATGAGAGACACTGTCCCTACCACAATTACCAGGATTACTGCTAGCATCACGGCGTATTCCGCAATATCTTGCCCTTCATCCTGTGCCCATAGGCTGTGTATATAGTTTTTCATCCTGTGATTCTCCCAGTTTGGAAATAGGTTTGCGATCCTGACACAACTTCGCTGGTCTTCCAAGCCCAAATTTTGCATTCTAATTCTATGACTTAGGCCAGACAAAGCGGCAACTTGCAAATGCTTGCTCCCATAATACCCCGACATCCTCCAAGTAGCGACATTTTGTTGCACATAGGCTAACGATAGTAATTCGAACGATTCACAATTGCAGCCTCAGGATCCCGACTAATAAGTCGGGAATGCAGCAGCCAAAGAAAGCATGCGAGATTTTCTTAAGAGCAGAAATGAACAAACAGCGAGAACTCCGAATGGAATTAAGGGGCTTGGATACAAAGGCAGCAGCCAGAACCGCAGCAGTACTTCCCGGTGGACCCAAAATCGGGAGAATATCATGCCGATACCGGCCAACCACTCCCACCCGAGCAAGGACCAAGTTGCCACCAATAAAAGGCGTCCCCTTTTATTTAACGCCCAGATGAAGCCGCTACAGCGAAGAATCCACAGGAAGGCCGGAACAAGCAACAGTTGAGCATGCGGTTCGAGAGTTGGGATCACCACCAGTGTGGCAGCAAGCGCTACATTGCTTGTAAGAACGAACCTAGGTGATCTCGCGTTGCACGAGCGTCCCTCCCAAAAACGTTGCAGCACGAGTAGGACGAGAAGTACTCCGGCAAACATGCCTAGTTTTCGCTCAAACCATACCTCAAGAAGTGAGTGACCATAGGTATATTTACGATAGGCACGAACGACTTGGACAAAATTTATCATCCAACCCGGTATAACCAGTTCAGTCGCGACAAGCATTGCAGCCATTGTTGCCGAGAAACTCCAAAACAGCCGTTGTCTTTCTCTCCAATTGCCTATAGTCCAGATAGCTAACCACGGGATGAGAAGTATTAAGAATTGCGGTTTGATCGTCGCCACAGCCAACATCATGCCCGCAAGAATCAGGCGGTCCATCATTAGCAAAATTAAAGTCCCCGAGATTAAGAAGGCAACAAGTGAACTGAGGTTTTGAAGTTTCGCCGCTTGTAGCGAGGGGAAACTACTGATTGCGAATAGGCAAATCGCTACTCGAGAGAGCAAGGGTAATTTCCATTTTAGCGCAGAGATCCAAAGTAATATGCTTGCAAATGTTAATCCGAGAGATGTTACACAGAACACTTTTTGTAAAATAGGGAATGAAAGTTTAATCGTAGGCCACATCAAGAATAGGACGTGGAGGGGGTAAGCGAATCCCCCCGCTATTCCTCCAGGATCGTCACAATTGGAAGTAAGCGGAGCTCCATAAATTGCCGTCTGAATTTGATGAGCGATCTCGGGAGTATAAGGATTTCGACCATGCAAGAACAATTCATGGGCAGCCCACCATTGTGCATAAAGATCAGAAAAACTCGACAGTTCCTTTGTGCTCCAGATGCCGAAGACATAGTATGACATTCCCACAGCGGAGAGAATAGAGAAGAGAAGCCATAAACTAGGTCGAACTTTTCGCGGAATCGTGCGTTTCATATAACGGTCCTTCCGACCGCTCCAGTCTCATAGTGTTTCTCCTAACAATCCATCTCCATACTTCGTCCATGTCTACCGCGGCGACGGCAAGGGCTGCTACCAAACCGCCGGCAATGATATCAATGACATAGTGCCATTCCAGCAATAGGATGGTTGCAACGAGCAACACGTCGTAAACTAACATTATCGTTATCATTCGTTTCCAGCGTCTCAAAAACCAAATCACAATCAAGGGTTGCGCGATGTGCATGCAAGGAAATGCGATGTAATAATCAGTGGAGATGCGTGCGAGATTTGCATGTGCCCAAAGAGCCTGCGAGTTTGCAATGGATTGCTTTTGAATCACGTAGGTTTGCAAGGCTTCCGGAACATGGGTAACACTCAAATAATAAGGACCCTGGCTTGGCCAGAAAAAGAACAATAAGAGCGCCAGATAATAAGCAGTCAGGATCGCTCCCACAAATTTAAGCCCCTCTCTTCTTCCATGGGCTAGACCGCTCAGAACCAGTGCAGCTCCTACTTGAGCAAACATTCCGAAGTAAATGAATTCAAGAAAACGGAAAAAGTAGACGGGAAATACCCTGGTAGCCCAATGAGAGAGACGAGCAACGGAGCTTCCATGCAGCAGCCATTTGTCTATCGCCCCAAATGCAGGATCGTAAGCCGCGAAAAAGCGCACTGAAAGAATGATGTCGTTATAAGCGAATACCAATAGAAAGCCGCCAAATAAATAGAGAGAGGGAATAAGAATTGCGGTTGCGCCTCTCTTACGATCTTTGGGTGCTAACCTCGTCCAGCATTCCAGTACAGCAACGGTATCCACAGTAACGATCAAAGCCTGTGGCCACGTGACCTTCCATAAAAGAGTAAGTGTAAAAATCACCAAGGCCGCAAGTCGAAGCTTTTCCCTTTGAAACTGCTGGAAAAAAGGAGCCCATATCTTAGTGGGTGGAAACTCTACAACACACAATAAGGCCGCGACAAATATCGATTGCGCAGCCATTACCAGCCAAAAAGCCGGAATAAGCCGTACCCAATCAAAGTGAGTAGGAAGGTGCAGCCTCCTAAGCAGAGGTATGAGCGCAAGGACTAGGGCAATGCTTACCCAGTAGTGGAAATGTCGGCGCACTTTGTTCTTGAAGAACGCGATTGGTCTCACTGTGAGTCGGAATGTAGAAGAAAGCGTGTATTGCGAATCAGTCTTCAATTAGAATCCGCGATTTTTTGTAAATCGTCCCCATAGTATCGTGAACATTATTGGGAAGTACATGAACACCACCATCCATCTCCCCACCTCTGTGAAGCTGTGAGGAACGTGGTACCAACGCCAGATTCCTGGTATCCAACTTAAAAAGACTGTCCATACAATTTCCCGTCGTGTCTTCGGAATCAGCCATAGGATGAATGCATCGTAAAACCATCGCTGCGGCATAATCGCCATCAGTAGCAATAACCGTGAATCGCGGTCACGATACCGAAACAATGCCAATAAGAGCAGTGGTCCAGGCAGAATAAGCAGGGGAATGAAACGGTCATAATGGTGCGTGTTAGCCAACCAGTACGTAGGCCACCGCGGCATTAAAAGTAAACTGAACAGCAAGAGCAGAGCTGTGGCTATAACTCCTCTTCGGGTCAGACTTGTCAAAGCGACAGGAACACCGAGCTGAGGTTTCGCCATAACTGCTGGCAGGAGCAAAGGGAAGAAAGAAGCTGCCATGATGAGCGGCGGCCACTGTGCCGTTAAAATCCCTGCCCAATAAGGATAGGCCAGGAAGATGAGCAAACGATGATAACCCTGTCTGGTCAGCCCGAATGCAAGTAATGCTGAGCTGATGCCATAAAAAATTCCAGCTGCAAGATCGGGTTTCGTCCAGACAAAAGGCAAACCAAAAATTGATACTGTGAGGGGATACAATTGCTGCGTATTATCGTAAGGATTTTTATGAGCGAGCAGATCGCGGGCAGCCTGTATTGCCCAACTAAAATCTGCCGCGCCTTGGTGGAAGTGGGATAGAAAAAGCCAGCAGAAACTTCCGCTTGCTAATCCAATGGTCGCAGAAACTAGGAGACGCAGTCGCAAGAGAAGCTCGCCCGATAAGTTGTAACATAGAACCGCAATTGCTCTCCGACCCCCATTGGCTAGCAAATCACGAAAAATGTTGAATGGATCTAAGTTCGGTATTCTGCTGGCCATGATAATGGCCGGATGTATGTGGTTCTATGCGCATTACATACTGGTCCCTTACCAGCGGGCCGATGCCAGTAGGCACAGTCGTCCCCGCGGCAACTTGTCGGATTTGTATCCGCGATGGCTCGGTGCACGCGAGTTGATCCTGTACCATCGCGACCCCTACAGCCAGGAAGTAACGCGCGAAATTCAGACCGGATATTATGGACGGCCTCTTAATCCCGCGCTGCCCGGAGATCCCAAAGACCAGCAGGCATTTGCTTATCCGGTATATGTTGCCTTTCTTCTTGCCCCAATCATCGACATTCCATTCTCTATCGTTCAGGAAGCTTCTCGATGGATATTGGCGGTCGTGGTTGTGTTTACTGCTTTTTTTTGGCTGCGTGCAAGCCAATGGTTTCTATCACCAGGCCTGGTCGGAATAGTTCTCATTTTAACTCTAGGAAGTTTGCCCGTCGTGCAAGGATTGAAGCTCCAGCAGTTAAGCTTGCTCGTGAGTGGGTTCATAGCAGTATCCATTGTGCTTATCAATCGAGGACGGTTGTTTGCTGCTGGCATACTGCTAGCCATAGCCACCATCAAGCCGCAACTTGTTGTACCACTACTGGGTTGGCTGCTTTTGTGGGCACTGAGTAACTGGAAAATGAGAAAAGGCTTAATTTTGGGCTTTGCCTTGGCTATATCAGTTTTGCTGATCGGTGCGCAGTGGATTTTACCCGGCTGGATCGCGGAATTTTTTGCGGCGGTTTCCGCTTACCGTCAATACACTGGCAATTCCGGATCCATTCTCACCATGTTCACGTCGCCAGTCTTGGCGGTCGCATTAACAATTTTGATCGTGCTTGGGATGACAACTATTGGTTGGCGAGTGCGAAACGAATCCGCCGACAGCCAGAATTTTGTACTTATGTGTTCGCTCGTCTTAGCCACAACCCTGGTAATCATTCCTACAACAGCGCTTTATAACCAGGTGCTTTTGTTGCCGGCCATCTTCTTGTTAGTTCGAAATCGGAATTTTTTTTTCACGGGGCATTCCGTGCTCCGCTTGACAACTGCAGTCGCAGGTCTGGCTATTCTCTGGCCTTGGCTGATCGCAATAATTCTCGCGGTTCTTTCTCTCATCCGGCCTCGAATAGATGTCCTAAACGCATGGCCAATACCGTTATGGACAACCTTTGCTATTCCCCCGCTCGTAGTCGTACTCACCACCTCGCTGCTCGTGTCTCGTCTTCCAGGCAAGACCTTGAAGCCTACTGTTTTTGAATCGAGCCGAATGAACCTTTCTTGATCGCCAAATGAGTTGCAACAAAAAGGGCGAGCATTGGGGCGGCGGCGTACGCGTACATGTGTCTACGTAGAAGTAAAACGTGAATGAACGGAAGGAAGAGACTAATTTCACAGATGATAATTACGTATCGAAGCCATTTCCGTATGCTCTCAGCAGCAAAAACAGATGTTATTAACGACATCGGAAGCAACAGAAGCGTCAAATCGTTCGGACTTATGTGATACCCAACCATTATGGCCGCGATCACCGAATTCGCAAATGCCAGTCCGAAAATTTTGTCATTAGATGCCAAAGCCTTCCACCATCCAGCAATTGCAATCCAAAGCAGCAAAATAGAGCTGACAACGGTTGCCATTCAAAGCCGCAAAAGAATGCCCGGAAAATAAAAGCGCAAACAACCCACGAAAATTAGCCATTTCTCGCGGATTCACACCTGCAAAAGGCAAGTCGTTCAACTGCAGGAGTAACCGCGGATAAGAGCTGAATCCTTCCCAACCGCAAACCATTAGAGAAACAATTGTGAGCAAAACAGCCATCAACACGAACCCTGCAAAGAACTTCGATTTTCGGATGGAACTGAAGCCGAGGATAAATACCAGCGGTAATATCAGATGAAACTTGAACAATCCGCAAGCCAGCAGACACCCTGCACTAAATTCCTTTTTTGCGCGAATCTCGACCAAGACTAACGTCAAAATAAGCAGCAGTACGAGTGAATCCTGTCCCTGCAGAAAATTTAACAATACAGGTACAAATAGAAGGAATAGTCCTGTCAACAGACGCCAATTCAAGTCCGGTAGTAGATGTCGCGAGAAGACCCTGGCTGTTATCAGCAAAACAACGCCGTTGCATAACGACAAGAAAAGAAATGCGCGCTGGAGCGATAACCCGGTCAACAACAAATAAGGCACAAGTTCAAAAGGAGCATGTAGATAGTAGCTACCCACTCGGCCAAGATAGCGTGATTGAAATTGATATTGTGTTTCGGGATCATAGAGCTGATGACTTCGCCCGTGCCGAACCATTTGCGCAGCGGCATAAATCTCTGCGAAGTCACTCCCCTTGCGCATTTCCGGCGAAGGACGAGCGATGTAAAGAATCACGGCAAGCACTGTGGCCAGCAAAATCAGGTTATTTGCCAAGTCACTTTTTGTAACAATTGAGCGCGTTGCCATTGCCAGCCTGGATGTCGAACGAGAAGAATCGCTAGAGTATATAACGCGGTGACCGGCTCTATAAGCCCGCTCTCTATAAGATCTTTTGGCCGTCGTTCGAACTAATATCTATTGATTCATCGAAAGACAAACTTTCCTGGTGATACATTATGGTTCAGTGTGAAATCGCCAACGGGCGAAAGCATGTAATCGCCGTCGCCATTTCTTCGATGAAAATAGGGGAGTTTTACTTCCGGCTATGTCTTTCCAAACTTCTATAAGCGAAAGTTCGGGCTCGGTTTCAGGAGTGTTCCCAACCCTTATCTTCGTGCAGGGAAATGACCAGCGCACAATTTCTCTGGATCACAGTCCCTTTGCCGTAGGCCGCAAAATAGATAAGGATCTCGTAATTGCCGACCCACGAGTGTCTCGCGACCATGCCTTGATTGTTTCCGAAAATGGCCAGTTCTGCGTGATTGATCAGGGGAGCAAGCACGGCACTTTCGTCAACGGTGAGAGGGTTGAGCGGAAGACCCTCGAAAGAAACGATCGCCTCGAGTTTGGCGTACGCGAAGTCACGTATGTGGTCTTCAACCCCCAGCACGCGACATCCAACACAGCCCGAGATTTTTTAAGCCAGATTTCCGGGATTCACATTTCCAATGAGTCTACAGATCTCGAGAAGCTCATACTTTTTTTGGAAGCTGCCCGCAAGCTCAATACCACCGGCGTTCTCGATGAAATCTTAGTCACGCTACTGGACGTGACCCTAAAGCTGGCTCATGCCGAGCGGGGATACGTTTTCATGAAGAATGAGGCAGGCGACCTTCGGTTAGCCGCCGGACGTAACTCCAAGGGTGAACCGCTCCTGGACGACAAAACGATTTCTCATTCGATTCTCGATGAGGCTCTCAAATCAAACTCTGAATTTGTATTAACCGATACAAGTCAGTCTCTCGATCTCGCGGGACGCCAAAGCATCGTTGCCTACGATCTGCGAACGGTGATTTGTATTCCCTTGCGCAAGCCTCAGGTTCAAGCTACTCGCATCGAATCATCCGGGCCTTCTACTTCTGCTGAAGTGATGGGAGCTTTGTATGTGGACTCGCGCTTTGCTTCCCGCGAGATTTCCAGCGTAAGCAATGACATTCTGCGAGTGATTGCGACCGAAGCTGCTTCTTTGATCGAGAACGCTCGCCTTGTTCAGGCAGAAGAAGCTTCCCGCCGCTATCAACAGGAACTCGCGATTGCGGCAGGTATCCAGCAAGGCCTCATGGCTGTGACTATTCCTGACGTTCCATTTGCGCGAGTCGGAGGCAAAAATCTTTCCTGCAAAGAAATTGGCGGCGATTTTTTTGACATCGTGAATACCGAAGACGGACTTGCGGTCGTACTTGCCGACGTGAGCGGCAAGGGGGTATCCGCGGCATTGCTGGCGTCGACGCTTCAAGGGATGATTTATTCGCAGTTGATTGCGCGCATGCCTCTCACGGAGATTGTTGCGGCAGTGAACAATTTTTTCACCCATAAACATATCGGAGAAAAATACGCGACTGTCGTTATCGCCCGAGTGCGTCGTGACGGAGAATTGGAGTATGTCAATTGCGGACACGTGCCGCCATTGCTGGTGTGCAATCACGAGGTAATCCGTCCCACGCACGGTAATCTTCCCGTAGGTCTTTTGCCCGGCGCTTCCTACGAAAGTGATCGAGCCAACTTACATCCTGGGGATCGCCTGGTTTTGGTGACCGATGGCGTCACTGAGGCCGAAAATGCAAGCGGAGATTTCTTCGACAATGACAGGCTGGAAGTAGCTGCTAAAGAAGGAAATATGGAGAGCATCTTCGCGGCCGTCGCGAAATTCTGTGGCGGCACACCGCTCAACGACGATTGCACCGTAGTCGAACTCATTTATACGGGCAGTGGTTAGGTTTCTTGGTTCTCCGCTCCGTACCAATCATCCCTGGTTAATGGCAAGCCACTCATTCCTTTATTAGATTTATTCAAAAGTGTTTGATAAAGACTCAGCCGTCCGGTCCGGAAATAGTAAGCCGATCCTGCCAGGTAAAGCCGCCAAATGCGGTATCGCGTTTCATCTACAAGCAGTCGCGCTTCGTTTGCGTGGGACTCTAGTCTACTGATCCAATGATGTAACGTAAGAGTGTAATGTTCCCGAAGATTCTCTACATCACGTATCTCAAAACCGGCATTTTCGGCTGCATTCAACGTGGTGTGAATGGGCACAAGCTCCCCATCGGGAAAAACATATACATCCGTAAAAGCGGGTTGATGTGGTGCTTCTCGAGTGCCACTTTTCCCGATCCCGTGGTTTAGAAAAACCCCTCCCGTCCGCAATAACCGGAATGCCTGACTAAAGTACTCCGGCAACTTGGATTCACCAACATGTTCAACCATTCCGACACTTACCAATTTGTCATACTCTTCAGCTCCGGTTAGCTCTCGATAGTCGAGCAGCTTGACCTCGCATTGAGAGGACAGTCCTGCATCCCGGATTCGTTGACGAGCCAGCTCAAGCTGCTGACTACTTAATGTCACCCCGGTGGCATGAACTCCATATTTTTTGGCGGCATGAATGATTAGCCCTCCCCACCCGCAACCGATGTCTAGCAGGCGTTCACCCGGTTTTAGTCTCAGCTTCCGGCAAATATAATCCAGCTTATGAATTTGCGCGGTCTCTAAATCATCCTGCGGATGCTCAAAGTATCCGCAGGAGTACACCATTTTGGGGTCGAGAAATAGTGAATAAAAATCATTCGAAACGTCGTAATGATAATGAATCGCCTGCCGGTCACGCTGTTTCGAATGCAAATTACCATTGAGCGCAGGCCTGTCTTTCACTTCATGATTGCGCGAATTGGAAGGAAGGCTGAGCAGAGCTTTGGCAAGATAAAACTTGCCTTTCAGAGTCCAATTTCTGTTCAACAGATAATCAGCTACAGGGAAAATTGCGTGGATGTCCCCCGCAAAGTCGAAGGCGCCACTAACATAACATTCTCCCAAAGTAAGTTCGCTTGGAGATGTGAGCACACTTTTCAGAGCTGAGGGATTTTTGATCTGCCAAGTGAAGCGCCGGAATTGTCTGGCTTCGGGTGGCCACCGTGTGCCGTCCCATAGTTCGACTTCGAAATCTCGTGGATGATAGCTATCGAAGACATGTTGCAGAATACTTAAAGTAGTTTGTACAGATTGATCTTTAAATCGTTGTACAAGTAATCCCATCTTGCGCCCCGCGTTCAGGCGTTCACTGCATGAACTTTATAATCCTGAGCCACTACAATATTTTGATTCATTATCGATAGATAGTGATGCAAAATCGATCTCTGGATTCAGACCAGGCAAGCCTTGGTCTGAGACAACTCTCGCGTGAGAACAGGCTTCAATCGCGGTTCTTTACAGCACAGAATTATGTTGCAATCCAGGTGTTCAGTCATTCTCGACCACCACCGAGAAGTTCGTTCCTTCCCATCGCCGATCCTCTTGCCAATAGAAGGTAAACATAATCTTTGCTCCCGGCGGCAATTTACCCGATGGCAAATCCGCTGCGAATATTCCTAATCCCGTATCGCGTGTTTGCGTGTCATGCGTGGTTTGCCAGGAATCGAAACTCCAGTGCACAACCGCCGACGACAAAAGCGCGAGCCGAAGCTGCTTACCTGCGGGAATGGTGCGGGTCTTGTTATTGAAACGCCATCCGAAGTACTGCGATTTTACTTTTTCCACCAGATAGCGTTGCACTGGCTGCTGTGGCTGATCGAAGATTTTCCCGTCGCGCAACGACCGGCGTAACTTGATGTACTCCGAATGTGCCCACACCAGCGGACACGCCGACCCAGTACCCTGTCCCAAAAACAATTCACGTTCCGGAATCGAAGCCGCATCCCATACTTGTTCCGGTATCAGTCGGCTTCCGTTCGTTGAGAGTTCCATCACTCTCAATAAATTTTCTGCTGTTTTTCGCTGTCCCGCAGCTAATTCATAGTGCGCCCGCTCGCCAGCGAGTAGCGGCCAAGGTCGTCCGACTCCCGTGCCATCGAAAGGCGAGCCGTCATCATGCTCGCCATAGCCATCGTCGTTGTACCGGTACCAGCAAGGGCCCTGCGGCAATTTCGCCTGCAAAAGTGCATCGATCACTTTCACTGTGTTAACAATTCGTGGGTCATCAGGAGCTCGCAGACCGAAGCGCACCAGCGCCAATGCATCCGGGCTAATCAAATGCGTTGCGGATTCGCAGCTTTGCCCGGGAGGACGATTCTTAATCGGCACAAATCCATCAATCGGAGATGCGGCGCCATCACCTTCCGGCGGCGCCACGCGAACATAATATCCATCCACTCTGATTTGTTTTGCCAGATCGGTATTCGTTGCATAAATCCATCGCTCGATATTGTCATTCCAATTGTCGGCAGTCTCGCGCAAGTAAGTTGCAATCTCTTTTTGATTGACTGCGTCCGCCAGGTCCGCCGCCGCTAGCAATCCCGCAATTTCCACGGCGAGAGTGAAAGGAGAGTAGCCCGCATCTTCTTCCCAGCGGTCTTGCTGTGTGACTGGACCATTACGAACAATAAATCCGGCAGCCCGCTGCACCAGATTCCACCAGCGCTCAAGATCCGGCAATGCAGCCGGAGCCTCCCTTCGTATTAAATCCACCAGCAGTAGCGGAAATGCGGCTTCATCCATCTGCACGCCGCTCCAGTACGGACGCCCGTCGAGCCACATGTTCTGCGACCAGTGACCCTCGGCCTCTTGCGTCGATTCCAGATAGTGCAGCACGCGCACGGCATCCGCCTGAGCACCCGCCGCTAAAAATCCGCACGCAGTTTCCACTAAATCACGAGGCCAGACCAGGTGATACCCGCCAAGGTCCTCGTCGCCTTTATTGAATCCCCACGGAATGGAGAGGCTGGCGATGACCCCGCCTAGAAAGTCTTTCGATTCGTGCGAACGCAACGCCGCTGCGCTCGCGCGGTAAAGATCGTGCTCACGTTGCGGTTCGTCTAATTTGAGAAGAGTGTCCTGCCAGGTTTTCCAATGTCGTACGTAATGCTTTCGGTGTTGGCCGAAATCTTCGACTAAACTTGCACGAACCTGCTGTCCGGCTTCCGCCCAGATTCCGCCGAATCCAATGGCGATCACGAACTCTCCGTTACACGCATTGAGATCAATTTCGCCGGTCAAGGCGATGTTGCCGTTTTCAGCGCGCGTGTACTCGGAAATAAGTCGATAATTTTGCGAGAGATCCTGCCAGCCATCGGAATAGCCGACAAATCCTACCGACATTTTTACCCATGGAACGGAGCAGCCGAATGCGAGAGAAGTACCATCGTGAGCCGCATAGAGCATAGGGATGCCCTTGTAGTCGCCGACCCACCCGGTATTACCCATTCCGAAATTTGCCAGGTGAGGAGAAAGCAAGCCATAAATGCGATAGTCAGAAAGTTTCCCCTGCAAAGGCACGAACCGAACTTTCTGCAGCACTACATTTCGATACGGGTCGGTTAATACTTCCTTCTCGATCCGGTAGCGTCCTTGCAGTTCAGTGTTCGTCAATTCATATGCAGGCACGCCTGCTTCAAATGGTCTATTTTCAAATTTGCAATGGCGCTTTTCTTCCGAGAAGTAACTGCGGCCATCCGTCACAATAAAGCCCATGTCTCGGGTGCAGGCTTGATCAACTCGCGGAAAATAAATTTCATTAAGAATGCCGTGACTTAATGTGAACCATACGCGGCTGTGCTGGTTCAGTGCAGTGCCTATTCCGGTTTTCGCGCTGGAAGTCCACCGCGACTCAATGCCGGGCCATCCCGGCGCAAACTTTTCTGAATCACTCAAGCTTCACCCTCTCTGTTCACATTGATGTCTAAAGTTAATTGAGACGATTCTTTGACCGCATCTTATCAGCGGCGTAGCATTTCACGAATGCCCTCTGAGGATTTTCCACCCGGTCCGCCTTCCAATGGCTGGGCCGGTAGTTACAGCGCCTACAGTCGGGATCCGCTGGCATTTCTTCCAGAAGCTGTCCGTACCTATGGTGATGTGATTGGTTTACGCTTCCTAAAGTTTCGAATCTATTTTGTAAATCATCCAGCAGTGATAGAAGACGTGCTGGTCAATCAAGCTCGTAAGTTTGGGAAAGGTCGTGTGCTGAAGGCCAACAAGCGGCTGTTCGGTCAAGGACTTCTCACCAGTGAGGGAGACTTCTGGTTACGCCAGCGGCGTCTGGCTCAGCCAGCTTTTCACCGCACGCGTATTGCTTCCTATGCAGTTGCGATGGTGGATTATGCAGCAAGACTGACCGATTCGTGGAAGGATGGTGAGCAGCGCGATATCCATGCCGAGATGATGCGCCTCACATTGCAAATCGTTGGGAAGACTCTGTTTGATGTGGAAGTGAATCAGGAAGTGCAGCAAGTAGGACATGCCCTCGAAGCCTTGATGGAGTTAAATTCGGACTTCCGCCGCTTAATGTTGGTTCCGGCATGGCTGCCCACTCCCACCAACGTCAAAGCAGAACTCGCAATCCGCCGCCTCGACAAGATTATTTATCGCATCATCGCAGAGAGACGTGCTACGGGAAGCGATAAAGGCGATTTTCTGTCGATGCTGCTGAATGCGCAGGATGATGACGGATCGCGAATGGATGATCATCAACTCCGCGACGAAGCGTTGACGCTCTTTCTTGCCGGACACGAAACAACTGCGGTCGCGCTTTCCTGGACGTGGTGGCTGCTGGCGCAACATCCAGAAGTCGAAGCCAAATTACACGATGAAATCAACTCAGTTTTGGCAGGGCGCTTGCCAACACTCGAAGATTTGCCTAGCTTGCGCTACACCGAGCGCGTGGTCACCGAATCAATGCGTCTTTATCCTCCAGCATGGGGCATGGCTCGAATGGCTCTTGAAGATACCGAAGTCGGAGGATATAGACTCCGAAAAGGTTCAGGAGTTACTGTCGCACAGTGGGTCGTGCACCGCGATCCGCGTTGGTACGATTCACCCGATGAGTTTCGTCCCGAGCGTTGGGAGGGGGATTTGGCAAAGCGCCTTCCACGATTCGCGTATTTCCCATTTGGAGGCGGACCACGTCAGTGCATAGGAAATTCATTCGCGATGATGGAGACAATATTGGTGCTGGCAACGATTGCGCAGCTCTTCCGATTCAGGATTGTTCCAGAACATCCAGTCGTGCCGATCGCATCGATCACCTTACGACCGCGCTATGGAATCAAAGTCCTGCTTCAGAAACGCTAAAACAACGGCAGCATATGAGGTGGCTTGTCACAATAATTTGCGTCTCATTCTGAATCAACCTGCGGTTTGTCATTCTGAACCCACTTTAGCTGTCGACCTTCGGTCGTTGATGGTGATGAGCGCGTCTTTGGGGAACTTTTCTTGAGTACCTTTAGTTTCGTGGTACTTTTGCCCCCTCTAGGTATTTCGGGGTAGCTTAATGCCTTCCCGCTCTGCTAAAAAAGCAGAATGCGAACTACCCTGTATTGCCTGTTCCTGCTTCTATTCTGCAGCCCTCAAAATATCCTTGCTGCGATAAAACCCTCCGAGACTACTCCGATTGCTCCGTTCCGAATTACTGACAATCTGTACTACGTGGGAAGCGAGGATCTTGCCAGCTACCTCGTGGTCACGCCAAAAGGAAATATCCTGATCAATGCGAATCTCGCCAGCTCACCGCCGCAAATCCGGGCGAGTGTCGAGAAGCTGGGCTTTTACTGGCGTGACACGAAAATTCTTCTCAACAGCCAAGCGCACTCCGACCATGTGGGGGGAGCCGCGGAGGTGGTTCGCGAGACCCATGCAAAGAACATGGTGATGGACGGCGATGTGAGTGTAGTAGAAACCGGCGCGCGCACCGACTTCTTATCGCCTTCAGCGAACATCCTCACATACGCTCCTGTACACGTTGATCGCGTTCTCCATGACGGGGACAAGGTAACCCTGGGGGATGTCACTCTGACAGCTCACAAAACCGCTGGCCATACGCGCGGATGTACCACATGGACCATGCGCTCTCATGTTCCAGGGGAGCAAGCGGAAACGGCGCGGAACGTCGTCATCGTCGGAGGTGTGGGTTTTTGGTCGGAGTACCACTTCGTCGCCACACCCGGCCATCCCGTAAGCTATCCCAATATCGCTCAGGATTTTCAGCATACGTTTTCGGAGTTATGCGCTTTGCCCTGCGACGTATTTCTGGGAGCCCATGGCGGGTACTTCGACATGCTCACCAAACTTAAGCGCTATCCGCAGGCTGGTCCCCGTGTGTTTGTCGATCCGGCAGGTTATAGGCAGTTTGTCGCTGACGCTCAAGAGACTTTCCGGAACGAATTAAGCAAACAGGAAGCCGCAGCCACTCGTTGGCGCTCAAACGTCAATTAAAGGAGCTACAGAGCAGGGGACCGCAACGAAAGTATGTGAAAGTCCATGCTAAGCGATTGCAGATTGATTGCAGAGAAGTGCAACAATTCCGGATCGAATGTTAACTAAACAACTTCTACGTTCTATGGCTGACCAGATTCTTTGGCGAGCAAAGCCGCTGGCCGAAGAAGTCTTCCGTTGTGCAACACATATTCGATGTTACGGGTATTGTGTATGTCTGTGAGCGGATTCGCGTCGAGGACGACGAGATCGGCTCTCTTGCCGGGTTCGACAGTTCCGATTTCGCGATCCAGCCCAAGAACCAAAGCCGCGTTGCGAGTCGCCATCGCAAGGACTGCCTCTCTGGGAATGCCTGCTTCCGAAAGCAATTCCATTTCCTGATGCAAACTGACGCCTGGAACTACCCAGCTATTTGGAAGGTCAGAGCCCGTCGTGAGGAGAACGCCTTCCCGATAATACCGGTCGATGATTGCCAGCATCTTGGGCCACACCTTTCGCATTCGCGCAAAATCAGCCGGAGTCCAATCGGCAGTGAATCCACCGTCGCGCCAGCTCACTTGCACCGCCAGAGGAGCAAGACTAACGTTCTGCTTGCTGCAATACTCCTCCGTGGGGACGAACTTTGTCTTATAGGCGATCAAGGTCGGATCATCCGGAATGTGATGTTGTTTCAGACTCTTGATTATTTGGCGTATTTCTGGACCATTGACATTCACCGCTTCGAGCCAGAAGATTCGTGCCTTCATCGCTCCGACCCGTTTTTGTTCAGCAAGGTACGCGGCTCGTTTCCCTGCCGGTAAAGCGCTCGGTGACCAACTGACGCCATGGGTTACTGCATCTATGCCCTCCGCCGCTGCCGTGGGCCAGTCTGTGTTCTGCAGATGCCCAACCACCTTCAGGCCGCGTTTATGTGCCTCGTCAATGGTGATTGCAGTCTCTTCCGGCGTTGAGTTGGCATATACTTTGACGTAGTCAACCCCGGCCGCGGCTTGCCGGTCGACCTCGGCGCGAATCTCCGGCTCTGTCGTAAAAGGCTTGCCGTTCAGCGGTTCTCCTGCCGTGAGTATCCTTGGCCCTAGAATCTTCTTGTGAGCTACATCGTCACGAAGTTTCACGCCCTCCACGGACGGTGCCGCCGGATTTCGAACCGTTGTGATGCCATAGGCAAGCATCCTCTTTAATATCTCTTCACTAACAACCCGATCAAAGCTCAATAACGTGCCGGTTGGCAGGAACGTGACGTGCGCATGCATGTCAATGAAGCCAGGCAGAATGTACCTGCCTGAAATGTCAAGAATGCGTGCATCAATCGGAACAGGCAGGTTTCTTCCGATGGACTCGATATAGCCATTGCGGATAACAACGCTTGCCTGGAAGGGCGCTTTTCCAGTCATATCGATGATTGTCCCGCCCTTTAGATATATAGCCCCGCCATCCTCTTGAGCAGTGGCAAAGAAAGGCGTGGCGAAAAGTACTGCACTTAACAACAAAGCCTTAATGGAGTTCACTACTTGATCTCCTAAAGAACATCTCACGTGGAAACATTCAATCCCACACGTCTTGTGGGAAGCGAAGAAACTCAGAGATTGCGGCAAGACCGGACAAAGGCGAGAGAGATGCCTACGACTTTCAATATCCTGTTTGGAATCTGCTTTTATCAAAATCAGGCTTAAACGATGAGCATCCTCAGCGTTTCACTTCATCCTTCAATTCCGAGAGTTTTGTATCCTCCGGAACATCGGTCAGGCTTTCGAATTCAATCCGGTAACCATCCGGGTCCGAAAGAAACGTGGCCCACATGCCGTTGCCGACTTGCGGTTCTGACGCTTTAATACTACGAGACAGTACTTCCCGGTAGATCGCGACAGCGTCTTCACACTGAAAACAGAGTGATATGCCCGCGCCCACCTTTCCATCGGGCACCCAAGAATCGTGTCCCTCCTTGGGGAACTCTTGCAGCATCAGCGATGCACCACCCAGTGTCAGCCAACACCAGCGTAGCTTTCCATCAACCACCCACTTGTTCTTCATGGTGAAGCCAAGGCCATCAATGTAATAGCGGACAGATTGCTCCATGCTGGAAACGCGAAGGAAGGGAACAACCTGTTTAACGTTGGAGGTATTCTGCGAATCTTCGGACATTGCCAATCTCCTTGACTCACCTTGCACGGAAGTCTAGATGCTGTAAGGCGGATAAATTATGCCAGAAATCTCCGAGCGTTTGGAAGTTTCCAACCAGGCTTTTGCGCTGCTTCAATATTCAATTTTCCCAAATACAGAGCCATCCCCACGACTGAATCTGCTCCCATCCTCTCTAATTCCTCGATTTCATCATTTGTAGAAATTCCTCCGGCGACGATCAACTGTTTCGACGTGACATTTCGCAATGACTGAACGATCTCTTTCGGAATACCCGTCATCATGCCTTCCGTATCAATGTGCGTATATAGAAACGCATCGCACCACTGCTCAAGACTTTGCACCATCTCGACCGGAGAAATCGAAATCAGCTCGCGCCATCCACGAATCGCAACTTTGCCTTTCATGGCGTCGACCGCAAAGATTAGCTTATTAATTCTGAGAGCGTCAGCAATTCTCTCTGCAAAGCCAGTATTGATCTGTCCATCACAAATTAAGCTTGACCCCAAGATAACCCGCCTGGCACCAAGATCCAGAATTTGCCGTGCCGTCTCAATGGATCGAATCCCGCCACCAACCTGGCATGGCAGGCGTCTAAGAAATTGCTGCATGATGTTGCGATTGTCTCCGCTGCCAATGGCGGCGTCGAGGTCGATCAGTTGCACCACAGGATACGAAGAGAAGCGCTCGATCCACTCTTCAAAATTGTCGAACTCCAGCGCTTTCTTTTTACCTTGAATGAGTTGAACAATCTTGCCACCCATCAAGTCGATCGACGGAATCAGCACGGCCACCTCACTGGGATTGCAGCGGAACGTAAATGTTGCTTCAAATCAGATAGCGAACTCAATCCAAAATGAAAGATGGAAGCGGCCAGCGCTGCGTCCGCCTGTCCTTCATCGAACACCTCGGCAAAATGTTGGGCGTTGCCTGCGCCTCCGGAAGCGATAACCGGAATGCGCACCGCATTAGATACCGCCTTGGTCAACTCGCAATCGAATCCCTTGCCAGTTCCATCGCGATCCATCGATGTAAGCAGGATTTCCCCCGCCCCTCGCGCCTCAGCTTCTTGCGCCCATTCGACCGCATCTTTGCCAGTCGCTTTTCTTCCGCCATGTACAAAAGCCTGGAACTTGCTGTCCACTCGTTTGGCGTCAATAGCCACAATTACTGCTTGTGAGCCGAATCTTCGCGCAATTTCTCCAATGAGCTCAGGAATCGCAATAGCAGCTGAGTTCAAACTGATCTTGTCCGCTCCGGAATCGAAGATTGCGCTTGCATCTTCGAGAGTGCGAATTCCTCCGCCAACCGTAAATGGCACAAATAACTCACGCGCTGTGCGGCGGACGGTTTCAAGCAGGGTCGAGCGGTTCTCGTGTGTAGCGGATATATCAAGCAGCACAATCTCGTCGGCGCCGGATTCGCTGTGAGCAGCAGCCAATTCGGCAGGATCACCCGCATCACGCAAATTCACGAATTGCACGCCTTTTACGACGCGGCCTCCATCGACATCTAGGCAGGCAATAATTCTTTTGGTCAGCATCTCTGGAAATGATTCCTATAGCCTGCAAAAATTCCGCAGCAATTGAAGTCCGGTTGGTCCAGATTTTTCGGGATGAAATTGAACTCCGAAAAGATTATCTTGTTCGACGACGGCAGAAAACCTCCCGCCATATTCGCATTCGGCCACGGTCGATTCAATCAGCGGAACTCTAAACGAATGGGTGAAATAAACGAACGATCCCGATGGAACGCCTCGTAAAAGTTTTGACGAGCCATTGCGCAATTCCAGTTGGTTCCATCCGACGTGTGGCGACTTTACCGAAGCAGGGAAGCGCTCGCACTCACCCGGCCAAAGTCCCAAACCTCGCGCACCAGCAGCCTCCTGGCTGGAATCGATCATCCACTGCATTCCGACACAGATGCCGAGAAATGGCACACCGCGTCGAATCGATTGCCAAACGGCATCGCGCAAGCCGGATCGATCGAGACCTGAGGTTGCAGAAAAATGGCCTACGCCCGGCAGAACAACCTTGTCAGCTCCCGCAACCACATCCGGATCAGAAGTAATTACGGAATCAGCGCCCACATGGTCCATAGCTTTCTTGACGGATGCGAGATTCCCCACCCCATAATCGATGATCGCGAGCGTCACAGTAGTCCCTTCGTGCTGGGCAGCAGACGCGCCATTCGCTTGTCACGCCAGCAGGCCGCGCGAATTGCCCGTGCGAATGCTTTGAACAATGCTTCGACCTTGTGATGGTTCGATCTTCCGTACAAAGTTTTGAGATGAACGTTGGCGTTTGCGCCGCGGGCGAAGCCTTCAAAGAAATCAAAAACGAGTTCTGATTGCAAATCTCCAACCATGCGCGTTTTAACTTTCGTGTCGATCACTGCGGCGGTGCGTCCAGAAAAATCAACGGCTGCCAAGCCGAGAGTCTCATCCATTGGCATTACAAAATATCCTGCGCGCAAAATGCCTTTCTTGCTGCCAAGAGCTTGTGCAAATACCTGTCCCAGAGCAATGCCAACATCTTCGACTGTGTGATGCTGATCTACATCCAGATCTCCTGTTGCTTTCAGTTCGAGATCGAAGCCACCGTGATGCGCAAACAATTCCAGCATGTGATCGAAAAAACGAATGCCGGTCGAGACTTTGTAGCTTCCTTTGCCATCAATGGTAAGAGCCAGCCGGATGCTAGTTTCCTTCGTGATACGTTCGAGTGAAGATTTTCTTATACGCGGTTCGCTCACCTGGTCACCTTTTCTGCTGCCTTTTCCACCGCGCCGATTTGTTCGAGCACCTCACGCAGTGCAGCGAAGAGTTGTTCGTTCTGCGTTGCCGATCCAAGTGTGATTCGCACGCAGTTTTTACACCCGTAATCGCTTGATCTGTCGCGAACCAGGATTCCGCGCCCGCGCATTCCCGCGATAAATCCCGAATTGCGTGTTCCCAAATGTATAAGTACAAAGTTTGCACGACTCGGCCAGTATTGAATATCCAAGATTTGTAATTGCTTTTCCAGCTGCTCGCGCCCTCGTCGAACTTCAGCCGCATACTGACTGACGTAATTTTCATCCGCCAGTGCATCGGGAAGACATGCCAGTGCGACCTCATTTACGCTATAAGGTGAGCTGACTCGCCGTACTAGATTCATCTGCCTGGCATCGCCCATAAGTACACCGATGCGAAGCCCCGCCAGTCCATAAGCCTTGGAAAAAGTGCGCGAGACGAATAGATTTGGGAACTCCCGCCAGCGAGGGATTAATGTTTCCTGGCAAAACTCAAAATAAGCTTCATCAGCAAACACAGCGGCTTGCGGTGCAGCTTGCGCGATCCGCAGTAATTCTTGTTGCGGAACCAGCGCCCCCGTAGGATTATTCGGATTCGCAACCGCAATCAGCCGTGTTCGCGAATTCAGTCGGCGAATTACTTCCTCGGTAGGAAAGCGAAAACCTTCCCCGGCGGGAATTGAAATGACATTGGCTCCGGTCGCTGCTGCATAGATTTCATACATGGCAAACGTGGGCACTACGATCAGCACTTCATGTCCTGGTTCCAAATACGTTTCGCAGACCAAATGAATGGCTTCATCGGTGCCATTGGTGAGCAAAAGTTCGTGTGCATCAATTTTCAGATAAGTAGCGACCAAAGATTCCAGCGGCTCGCGCTCTGGATATCGAGCCAACTGCTCGCCATCTAATGACCGTAGCTTCTCCAGCACGCGCGGCGAGCAGCCGACCGTGTTCTCGTTGAAATCAAGACGTAGGCCGGTACGATTTCCCAGCGGCGGATGATAAGTTTTCAACTTGTAAACTGCGTCGCGTGCCTTAAGCATGGGCAGTCCTCAGTCGTATCGACTCAGCGTGACCCTGCAATCCTTCAGCCTCTGCCAGATATTCAAGAACAGGCGCTAGCCGTCGCAGTCCTTGCTTAGATAATTCCTGCACGGTGATGATTTTCACAAAATCCGTCACGCTTAATCCTCCGCGGAAACGTGCGACTCCCGCTGTAGGCAGGACATGATTGGGACCAGATGCATAGTCGCCCGCAGCCTGCGCGGAATAGTCGCCGATGAAGATGGAGCCGGCATTTTGAATCCACTGAAGGTCCGCGCGCGAAACCGTAACATGCTCTGGCGCGATTGCATTTGTCCATTCAATTGATTGCTCATGAGACGAAGCAACGAGAATCACACCGCGCCGCTGCAATGAGTCTTTTGCAATCGGATTATTTCTGGAGAGTTGTTTTGTGTACGCAAGCACCGATTTCGCAAGCTGCGAGGAAGTAGTGATGAATACGGCCAAAGTTTCAGGATCGTGCTCCGCCTGCGCGACCAAATCAGCCGCAATGAATTCAGGCTGTCCATCATCGCTGAGAATCACAACCTCCGTAGGCCCCGCCAGAAAATCAATAGCGCAATCAAAAGAGACCAGCTTCTTTGCAGCCGTAACATAGAGATTTCCAGGACCAACAATCTTGTCGACTCGTTTTACACTCTCTGTTCCATATGCCAGAGCGGCAACCGCTTGAGCTCCTCCGATGCGATAGAACTCCGTGATTCCCAGCATCCCCGCCGCTGCCAAAACTTCCGCGCGCGGCTGAGGCGAGACCACGCGGATGTTCTTCACCCCAGCAACTTGTGCAGGAATGACTGTCATCAGCAAAGTCGAAACTAGCGGATAACGCCCGCCCGGGACGTAGCAGCCAACTGAACCCAGCGGACGTACGATCTGTCCTACCGAAATTCCGTTGCGATTGCTTTGCCACTCTTTTGGTTTTTGAAGCTGGGCAAAGCGCCGGATATTTTCCGCGGCTTTCTTCAGTGCAGCCTTAAGCTGTGGAGCAGCCGATTTTAAAGCTTCCTCAACTTCCGATTCCTCCACACGAATCGCCTGACGAGAACCAAGGCCATCCCATTGTTCGGCATACTTCCGCAGAACTTTATCGCCATGTTTTCGCACACTCTCAACTATGCGTTTTACCTGCGGTTCAACTTTTCCGAATTGCGAGCTCCGAACCGATAGCTCGCGAACCCGTGCTTCCGCCGCTCGGCCTGAAAGAATCCGCATTACATGACCACCTTATTTAGCGGATATTCCACAATTCCCTGAGCCCTCGCCTCTTTCAATCGCGGAATCACTTCCCATGCAGTGGATTCTTCAATCACGGTATTCACCGCCAGCCATTCCGGATCGCTCAAAGTTGAAATCGTGGGACGCTTCAACGCGGGCAGCACGCCGAGCACGCCACCCAAGTCTTCTTTACGCACGTTGAGCATAAGACCTACTTTGTCTTTGGCTTCCATTGCACCGCGCAACATAA
>Ga0070741_10001260_pt1 | contig 79388 bp, 81 predicted proteins | sample Coa_R1_4_FD_66440 | JGI IMG/M metagenome (GOLD analysis project Ga0070741, IMG submission 66440) | Surface soil microbial communities from Centralia Pennsylvania, which are recovering from an underground coalmine fire - Coalmine... | ecosystem: Environmental > Terrestrial > Soil > Unclassified ...
AACGCGACCGCGAGAATGTGACTTGGCCTGAAGATGCGCGAAGCCATTGCTTATACCCGCCAGAATTGCTGGGAACCGTGCCCGCTCGCCAATTCGGGGCAAACCCGGGCTGATATAGCTTTTGCGTCGCACAATCCCAACACAAAAGTCGCAGGTCGCGGGGCAAGTGTGGCCAAGATCACACAGCATGGTTTCCAGCGGCCGTCCCCGTGGCCTTTGCGAACTCTCCATTGACCTCGTCAGAATCTGCGGGGAAATGTTGGCATGGGCGCGGCACGGGCCGCGCCGAGGGAGATCGGGCCGCTTGGACAGGGGCGCATCGAGCGATGCCGGCGAGGACCTCGCCGACCTTGTGGCAATGGTCGCCGGCGGCGACCGTGCGGCCTTCGGCCGTCTCTACGCCAGGACTTCCGGGAAACTATTCGCCAGCGTCCGCCGTATCTTGGGCAATCAAGCTGCGGCCGAGGATGCAGTGCAGGAAGCCTATGTCAGGGTCTGGCGGCGCGCCGGCGATTTCGACCGAAGCATTGCTTCGCCGATCGCCTGGATGACGACGATCGCGCGCCACGCGGCGATCGACTCGCTCCGTCGCGGCGCGGAGCGGGTGGCCTCTGCCGCCAATCCGATCGATGCCGACCTCGCCGACCGCCTCGCCGACGCGGAGGCCACGATCCCGTCCGGCGGCGGACGCGGGCTCACGGGCTGTCTCAACGGCCTCGATGAAGAACGGCGGACCATGGTGGTGCTCGCCTATAGCTATGGCTGGAGCCGGGAAGAACTGGCGGAACGATTCAAGCGGCCGGTCGCGACCGTGAAGACCTTGTTGCGACGAGCGCTCATCGCCTTGAAGGAATGCCTCGGTGGCTGAGCTCGAAGATCGCGAGATCGACGCCCTGGCCGGCGAATACGTCCTCGGCCAGCTGGCGGGCGCGGAGCGCGCGGCCGCCGAAGCCCGCTATCGCGCCGATCCGGATTTCCGTCGTGCCGTCTCGGAATGGGAGCGGCGGCTGCAGCCGCTCGCCGATGCGGCGGGCGCCGGGCAGCCGTCCGCCAGGACTTTCGACCGCATCCTGGCGCGGATCGCCGCGACGGCGGCGGCGGCCGGCGCGGGCGGCAACGTCATTGCGTTGCGCCGGTCGGTCACCCGCTGGCGGATAACCTCGGCCATCGTCGGCGCCGCGGCGGCGGTGCTGGCCGGCATCGTCGTTCTCGATCGCACGGCCGCGCCGCAGTCCGAGTTCGTCGCCGTGCTGACGGCCGAGGGCGCGAAGCCTGCCTTCGTCGCCAGCATCGATACCGCCAAGGGCACGATCACCGTGCGCCGCGTGGTGGCCGAGGCCCCCGCCGACAAGAGCTACGAACTCTGGGCAATCCCGCCGGGCGGCGCCCCGCAATCGCTGGGCGTCGTCGAACAGGCGAGCTATCGCAAGCCGATCGGGCTGAAGCCGGAGGGCGACTATACGTTCGCGATCAGCCTTGAACCGAAGGGCGGCTCGAAGACCGGCGCCCCGACCGGGCCGGTCGTCTTCACCGGCGCGCTGCTGCCGACGGAATAGGTCGCCCGCGGCCAGGGCGCCCGGCGGCTGCCCTTTGGCGAGCGTTTGAATCGAGACGGCCCCGCGTCACCGCGGGGCCGCTCTTCCGTCTGGGGCAGGAAACCGGGACGGGACCGCCCCGGGCGACGGAAGTCCGACTACATCTTCGGCAGGAGGACCGCGTCGACCACGTGGATGACGCCGTTCGACTGCATCACGTCCTTGATGGTGACGTTGGCGGTGCCGCCGGCTTCGTCGGTGACGGTGAGCTTGTCGCCGTTCATGGCGAGCCAGAGCTTGCAGCCGCCGACGGTGGTGACTTCATGCTTGCCGCCGTCCTTCTTGATCATCGCCATCGCGTCCTTGGAGGTCGCTGCCGCCGGGAGCACATGGCAGGTCAGGACCTTGGTCAGCATCGCCTTGTTCTCGGGCTTCAGCAGGTTATCGACCGTGCCGGCCGGGAGCTTGGCGAAGGCTTCGTTGGTGGGCGCAAAGACCGTGAACGGCCCCTTGCCGGAAAGCGTGTCGACGAGGCCGGCGGCCTTCACCGCGGCCACGAGCGTGGTGTGATCCTTCGAGTTGACCGCATTCTCGATGATGTTCTTCGAGGGATACATCGGAGCGCCGCCGACCTCGACGGTCATCTCGGCCGAGAAGGCGGGCGCCGCCGCGTAGGCGCTGGCGGTGGCGACGATCGCGGCGAGGGCGGTGGCGCGAAGGATCGCGCTGAGCTTCTGGTTCATGAGGGGTCTTCCTCTCCTTTTCGGGGTGTTGGTGTCTTCCGCGAACCGGAAGACTTGGAGAGCTACGGAGGCCGCTCGCGCGGAGTTTCAGGGCGTCGCGGAGGTCGCGATCACGAAGCCGTGAATGCGGAATCCTGTGCTAGAACCCGCTTCGCTGGGGGGTGCGTGCGCGTGATAGGGTCCGCCCGGAGGGCGCAGGAATGAAGCCGACCAATCCCGTCTATACCGGCCTGCCGATGACCATTTTCGAGGTCATGTCGCGGCTGGCCCGCGAGCACAATTCGATCAACCTCGGCCAGGGCTTTCCCGATGTCGACGGGCCGGAGGACATCAAGCGGATCGCGGCGGAGGAATTCGTCCACGGGCTCAACCAGTACCCGCCGATGATGGGGATACCGGAGCTGCGGAAGGCGGTCGCTGACGCCAACCGGCGCTTCTACGGACTCGACGTCGACTGGCAGAGCGAGGTGCTGGTCACATCAGGCGCGACCGAGGCGCTGTCGGACTGCATGGCCGGCCTGATCGTGCCGGGCGACGAGGTGGTGCTGATCGAGCCGCTCTACGACTGCTACCTGCCGCTGGTGAAGCGGGCAGGGGCGACGCCGCGGCTGGTACGCGTGACGCCGCCCGACTGGCGGCTCGACGAGACGGCGCTTGCCGCTGCCTTCGGACCGAAGACCAAGGCGATCCTCCTCAACAATCCGATGAACCCGGCCGGGAAGGTGTTCACCCGCGACGAACTGGAACTCATCGCCGAGCTTTGTATCCGGCACGACGCGCTGGCGATCTGCGACGAGGTGTACGAGCACATCGTCTTCGGCGATGCGAAGCACATCCCGCTGATGACATTCCCGGGCATGCGCGAGCGGACGATCCGCATTGGCTCGGCCGGCAAGACATTCTCGTTGACCGGATGGAAGGTCGGCTACCTGACCGCCTCGCCGCGCGTGCTCGAGCCGGTCACCAAGGCGCACCAGTTCACGACCTTCACCACGCCGGCCGGACTGCAGAAGGCGGTGGCGGTAGGGCTCGCCAAGAGCGACGACTATTACAAGGCGCTCGCCGGCGACCTGCAGGTGAAGCGCGACCGGTTCTCCGCCGGCCTTGCCGGAGTGGGATTCGACGTCGCCGCCTGCGACGGCACCTATTTCCTCACCGCCGACGTGACGCCGCTCGGTCTCGGCGACGATGCCGAACTCTGCCGGGTGATCACCGTGCAGGCCGGCGTGACCGCGATTCCGGTCTCGGCGTTCTATACCGAGAACCCGCCGACGAACTTCATCCGTTTCTGCTTCGCCAAGCGCGACGAGGTGCTCGACGGCGCTGTCGAGCGCCTGTCGCACTGGATCGCGCAGCCGGCGCGCGCCCGGGCCTGAATGGCGCCCGACCCGTTTCTGGTCGAGGTCACGCGCGGGACGATCGTCGAGAGCCGGCACCGCGGCGCGATCGTCATCGCCGACGCGTCGGGGCGGCGGCGTGCAGCCATCGGCGACGTCGAGCAGGCCGTATTCCCGCGCTCGGCGGTGAAGGCCCTGCAGGCACTGCCGCTGGTCGAGAGCGGCGCGGCGGATGCGTTCGGGTTCGGCAACGCCGAGCTGGCGCTCGCCTGTGCCTCGCATAACGGCGAGCGGCGGCATACCGAAACGGCGGCCTCAATGCTGGCCAAGGCCGGCCGGGGCGTCGCCGATCTCGAATGCGGCGCGCACATGCCGATCGCCGACGAGGCGATGCGCCAGCTGATACGGGCCGGGAAGGAGCCGACGGCGCTCCACAATAACTGTTCCGGCAAGCATGCCGGCTTCGTTTGCCTCGCCTGCCACCAGGGCATTGACCCGAAGGGCTATGTCGCGCCTGAGCACCCGGTACAGCGCGAGATCACTGCGGCCCTCTCCGCCATGACGGCAACGCGGCTCGAGGATTCCAACCGGGCCGTCGACGGCTGCTCGATCCCGACCTACGCCATTCCCCTCGACCGGCTCGCGGTCGCCTTCGCCCGCTTCATCACCGGCGAGCGCCTGTCGCCAGCGCGGGCGGTCGCGGCGCGCCGGCTGGCGGAAGCGTGCACGGCCGACCCGTTCATGGTCGCCGGCACCGCCCGGTTCGATACCGAGGTCATGTCGGCGATGCCCGGCAAGGTCTTCACCAAAACCGGAGCGGAGGGCGTGTTCTGCGCCGCGTTTCAGGGGCTCGGGCTCGGCGTGGCGCTGAAATGCGACGACGGCGCCGGCCGTGCCGCCGACATCGCGATGGCCGCGGTGATCGAGGCGCTGCTGCCGGAGGCCGACGGGCGTTTTTCGCGAAAGCCGGTGCTCAGCCGGAAGAACGTCGAGGTCGGAGAAATCCGGCCGGCCGAGGGCCTCGTCGCCGCGATCCGGGCCGGCTAGCCGATCCGGTTCCGCTCGACCGTGAGGTGCGGGAAGGTCTCGGCGCCGGCACGGGCGAGGTCGCCCGAGGCGGCGTCATCCCAGCGCATGCCGATGACCGCGCCGGCGGTCGCGCCCGAGATCAGGTTGTCGCTGATTACCGCCGAGCCGGAGCCCTCGACAATGCTCACCGCAATGCCGATCGGCGCGCCGCGGACGACGTTGCCGGTGGCGGCGACGTCGCGCAGATACGGTCCCCAGCCCAGCATCATGCCGAAACGCGGTGCCCCGTCGATGACGTTGCCGGTGGCGGCGACGTCCGCCTCAACCGCGATGCCGACGCCGAAGCTCGGTCGCTCGGTCGGGTAGGGGGCCTTGCCGGTGAGGTTGCGGACGACATTGCCGGAGACGGTCGCCATGCGGCCGCCTTCCTTGAAGTTGGCGATGCTGATCCCGCTCGCCGCGCCGTCGACGATGTTGTTGGCGATGACCGCGCCGGAGAAGGAGAACTCGGCATAGAGACCGATCTCGCCGAGGTTGCGGCAATTGTTGCCGGTGATCTGGACATTGTCGGCGGAATTGGCGCGCACGGCGGTGAAGGCGCAGTCGCTGATCCGGTTATTGGAGACGATCACCCCGCCGGCGCGGAAGACGTTGACGCCGTTGCCGTTCTCGCCGGTGCCGCCGTCGGCGGCGCCGATCCGCTCGATGCGGTTGCCGGTGACGAGCGTGCCGTCATCGCCCGGATTCCAACGCCAGACGCGGATCCCGGCATTGCCGCAATCGGCGACGGTGTTGTCGGTAAGCGACAGGCCACTCGACTCGATCGCCGCGATGCCGGCCTCGTGCGCCCCGGTGAAGGCCGACCGGGTGACGCGTCCGCCGCAACGCTCGAGCGAAAGGCCGGACCTGGTGCTGCCGCGGATGATGCAGTCATCGATGGCGACATTGGCGCAGCCGGCGAGGTGGACGAGGCCGCCGACGTAGTCGGCGATCGCCTGGTCGTTGCCGTCGATGACCAGTCCCTCGAGCGCGATCGACTCGGCGTTCTCGGCGCTGATCATGTGGCCGTCGCCGGCGAACATGAGGATAGTGGCGCCGGGGACCCCGGAAATCCGCGTCCTGGGCGGCAGGACGAGGTTGGAGACGAGGTACCGGCCGCCGTTGAGGAAGACCGGCCGGTTCTCGCGCGCCGCCTGGTTGAGGAGGTTCTGGAACGAGCGGCTGGTATCGAGCATCGCGCCGGCAACGACGCCCTCCGCGGCGGCATCGATCGAGCCGCGCATGGCCGGCGGCGCGACCTCCGCGCGGGCTGCGGCGGGCGCAAGAGCGGCAAGGCCAAGGGCGGTCATAAAGCGGCGGCGGTCCATCCCGATCTCCTTCGGGCGGAGCCACTCAAGTTTCGTGCCCGGATCGCGTCCCGGATCGGGACGCGATCAGACCGGACCCGGCGGAAAGTTGGCGCGCTCGCTCGGTTCGTAGCCAAGCCGCTGGTTGAGCGCGCGGATGAGGGTCACGGCCGCCTCGGCGACTGGGGTTCCGGGCGGGAAGATGGCGGTAACGCCGGCCTCGCGCAGCGCCGCATGGTCCCGTTCCGGGATGACCCCGCCGACCACGACCATGATGTCGGGGCGGCCGTTCGCCTCAAGCGCCCGCTTCAATGCCGGGACGAGCGCGAGATGGCCCGCCGCCAGCGTCGACACACCGACGACATGAACGCCGTTGTCGACTGCCAGGCGGGCGGCCTCTTCCGGCGTCTGGAAGAGCGGGCCGACATCGACCTCGAAGCCGATATCGGCGAAGGCCGAGGCGATGACATGCTGACCGCGGTCGTGGCCGTCCTGGCCAAGCTTGGCGACGAGGATGCGCGGCCGGCGGCCGTCGTTCTTCTCGAAGCCGGCGACGAGGCCGGCGGCCTCGGCGAGCGCGGCGGCGTTCTCGCCGATCTCGCGGCGATAGATGCCCGAAACGATGCGGGGGTCGGCGCGGTAACGCCCGAAAACATTCTCGAGCGCCTGGCTGATCTCGCCGACGGTGGCGTTGGCGCGCGCCGCGCGAATGGCGAGTTCGAGGAGGTTGGCGCCGCCCTTGGCACCCTCGCTGAGCGCGGCAAGCGCAGCCTCGGCGGCGGCAGGGTCGCGCGTCGCGCGGAGACGCTTCAGCTTTTCGATCTGCGCGCGGCGCACCGCGCTGTTGTCGACGCGGAGCGTTTCGAGCGGCGGCTCGTTTGCCGGACGGTAGCGGTTGACGCCGACCAGCACCTGCTCGCCGGCATCGATCCGCGCCTGCGTGCGGGCGGCGGCTTCCTCGATCCGCAGCTTCGGCAGGCCGCTCTCGATCGCCTTCGCCATGCCGCCGAGGGCGTCGATCTCGGCGATATGGCCACGGGCGCGGGCGGCGAGGTCGGCAGTCAGGCGCTCGACGAAGGCCGAACCGCCCCACGGGTCGATCACCTCGGTCGCCCCTGATTCGTACTGGAGAAAAAGCTGCGTGTTGCGGGCGATCCGCGCCGAGAAATCGGAGGGGAGCGCCAGCGCCTCGTCGAGCGCATTGGTATGGAGCGACTGGGTATGCCCGTCTACCGCCGCCATCGCCTCGACCGCCGTGCGGACGATGTTGTTCGGTACGTCCTGGGCGGCGAGCGACCAGCCCGAGGTCTGGCAATGGGCGCGGAGCATCAGCGAGCGCTCGTCGCGGGGGTTGAAGCGCTCCTTCATCAGGGTCGCCCAGAGGAGACGGGCGGCGCGCAGCTTCGCCACCTCCATGAAGAAGTTCATGCCGATGCCGAAGAAGAAGGAAAGCCGCGGCGCGAACCCGTCGACCGGGAGGCCGGCCGTTTCCCCGACGCGGACATATTCGAGGGCGTCGGCAAGCGTATAGGCGAGTTCGAGGTCGGCCGTCGCTCCGGCCTCCTGCATGTGGTAGCCGGAGACGGAGATCGAGTTGAACCGCGGCATGCGCGCGGCGGTATAGGCAAGAATGTCGGCGACGACCCGCAGCGACGGTCCGGGCGGGTAGATGTAGGTATTGCGGACCATGAATTCCTTGAGGATGTCGTTCTGGATGGTGCCGGAAAGCCGGTCCTCGCCGACGCCCTGTTCGGCGGCGGCCGCGACGTAGAGCGCCAGCACCGGGAGCACCGCGCCGTTCATCGTCATCGACACGCTGATCTCGCCGAGCGGGATGCCGGAAAAGAGCGTCCGCATGTCCTCGATCGAGTCAATCGCAACGCCGGCCATGCCGACGTCGCCGGCAACGCGCGGGTGATCCGAGTCGTAGCCGCGGTGGGTAGCGAGGTCGAAGGCGACGGAGAGGCCGCGCTGCCCCTGGGCGAGGTTTCGCCGGTAGAAGGCGTTCGACTCTTCGGCGGTCGAGTAGCCGGCATATTGGCGGATCGTCCAGGGCCGCTCGACATACATCGCCGGGTAGGGGCCGCGGAGATAGGGCGGCAGGCCCGGCCAGTCGTTAAGGGCGAGCCCGGCGCGGTCGGCCGCACCATAGGCGGGCCGGATCGGAATGCCCTCGGGCGTCAGCCAGTCGGAAGCGGCGGGCGCCGGAGGGGCGGCCGGGGCCGGTTCGCGCCACGGGATCGCCGCGTAGTCCGGGATGCGGGCCATCGGGCCTAGCGCCGGTAGGCGCTCCATCGTCCGGTGCAGCGGAACGATGGCGCGGTCCAGTGCCCGTTGCCGAGGCGTTTGCTGATCGAGCCGCTGCCGGTCACTGTGTGCTTGCCGTCGCTGAGGCGGATCGCGACCGCGCCGCTCGACCCGATGCCGATCGCGGCGCGCGAAAAGGTCTGGCCGCGCCAGACCACCAGCCCGTTCTTCACCCGCACCGACAAGCTGTAGCCGAAGAAGCAGGCGCCGGGGGTCCCGGTGATGAAGATCGACCAGATGCCGTCATAGGGATTGCGGGCTTGGGCTTCGATAGAAGTGAAGACCGCAAGAGAGGCAACCAGCGCGACGATGGCCGGCCAGCGCGACCGCGTCATCCAGCCTCCAGCATCGGCGGGGAATCCTCGACAGCGACGCGGTCATTTCGGCCACGTTGACCGCCCGCGTCAAGTTGTCCCGCTTCCGACTCGTATGGGCCGGCGAGGCGGGCGAAGACGAGCGGCGGCGCGGTGACTGCGGATGCCGCCGGCGGGACCGCGGCAGAGAAGCTCGCCGCCGCCGCAGGCTCTGCCGGGAAGAGGGTCGTTCCGACGAGCTGGGTCTTGCCATCGCGCAGGCGCCGTGCGCGTGCATCGCGGGTCGCGGCGATCCCGGCCTGGAGGCTGCCGGAAAGAACCGCGGCGAGGATGCCACCCGCGGCCTCGATGGCGCGGAATTTCTCCCACGCCGTCTCGGCCAGCGCGCCGGTCAGCGATTCGACCGCGCCGGAGCCCGACCCCGGGTCGGCGACGCGATGGAGGCGGGCTTCATGGAGGAGGATCGCCTGAAGATTGCGCGCCAGCCGGCGCGCATGCGGATCCGGCTCCTCGGCGGCCAAGGTATGCGGCAGGACGGTCAGCGAGTCGGCGCCGCCGACGATCGCGGCAAGCGCCGCGGCGGTCGAGCGGAGGACGTTCACGTGGATGTCGCGGCGGCTCAGCATCCGCCAGGACGATTCGGCGTGGATCGGCGGCGTGACCCCCGAGATGCCGGCGACTTCGAGGACGCGCCGGAGGAGAAGCCGGGCGGCGCGAAGCTTGGCGACGCCGGCGAGCCGGTCTGCGTCGACACTGAGACAGATGCCGAGGCGGCCGGCGGCGCGGACGGGAGGCAGGCCGCCCCGCTCGACGAGAAGGCGGAGTATGGCGGTGAAGCCGGCGAGGACCGCGGCAAGCTCCTGGCCCTCGGAAGCTCCGCCGGCGTGCCAGACCCGCCCATCCGCGACGAGGACGCCGCTTGCGTCGGCCTTTTCCAGCGCCGCTGCGAAGGCCAGGATCTCCGCCTCGTGACTGGCGATGGAGCGCCGGAGAAAGCCCTGCGCGCCCAGAATCGTGGGAACGTCCGCGGCAAGGGCGAGCGGGCGGCTGCCCACCGCAGGAGCGGCAAGCGTCAGCGTCGCCTCGCCGCCGTCGAGGCGGACGGCGACATTGCCGGGCAGGGCGGAGATGAGATCAGCGGCGGCGGGCGCTCCCGGCAGACCGCGCCCATGCGCTACCGGGCTGCCGGCAAAGACGAGGTCGATTCCGTCCGCGCCGCCGGCGAGGTCGTCGGCGATTTGCCGTGCGGCGTCCGCGATCTCGCCATGGTCGATCCGCTGGACGATGGTCCAGGCCGGGGATTGCCGCCGAAGGAGGCGCGGAGCGGCGGTCTGCCCGTAGAGCGGCAGCCGGAGTATTTCATCTTCGGTGCGGAAGGCGAAATCCTCGACGCTCTTTCCGCCGGTCGATTCGCGGACGAGGTTGCGCCACGCGTGCTCGCTGAATACGGGAAAAGACCGGTCTGCTCGGGCTTCGGTCATGCGGGGCTTATAGGCGCGGCCGCTCGGCGCCAGCAACCCGGGCGCCATCGTCCACGGCAGTCAGACATCTCCGTCCGGCCTTCGAGGGCATCGAACCAGCCTTACACCTTGCGGCCGAAGCGGGTGCAAACGTCACAAAGCGAAGGAATTTCAGTGATCTGCACCGTCCGCCTGTCACTTTCCACAATTGAACCTGCCCCGAACCTGACCATGCTGGTGCGGGGGACGGGAATTATCGAAGCATGTTGATCGCGAGCAGTATTGTCGCGGAGGCGGATCGCTTTCGCGATTTGCCGGATGGTCCCCGCGTGCTCGACCATCTGGAATCTCAATTCCATTCATTCGGCTCTTCGCACTTTCTTGCCACCGGCCTGCCGCTGCCGGGGCGGGCGGTCGAACCTCTGGTGCTGCGGGCGAACTGGGGCGACCTGAGGACCGAACGGCTGCACGAAGGCAGCATCGACCCGAACGACGCGATCCTCAACCAGGCGATCGCCTGCCATCGCGTCTTCACGGCAAGCGGCGAGGACGAGGCGCGCCTGGCGGAGGGATCGGCGCTGGCGCGGTTGGCGGGCCCGCCGGGCCAGATGCGTCTGGTCGTCGTTCCGCTCCAGTGTTTCCGTCCCTACCAGGCCGTCGTGATCGCTGCCGGCCGCAACCTCGCCGTCGACACGGAGCGGGTCCTCGCTGCCGATATCTTCGCCGTAGAAGCGTTCCGCCGGCTGTTCGATCTGGGCGTGCTCAGCGGCGAACGGCCGGGCGACCTCTCGGCGCGGGAACGGAGGGTGGTTGCCCTCTCGGCTGCCGGCAAGACGGCGAACCAGATCGCCGCCGACCTCGACATTTCCCGGCGCACCGTCCACGCCCATCTGCAGAATGCCAGCGACAAGCTGAAGTCGAGAAACAAGACGCAGACGGTCGTCGAAGCGCTGCGATACGGGCAGATCGCGGTCTGGCCGCCGCTCACATGAACTGAGCGAGCCCGGGCACCGAGCGGGCCACCTCCTCGACGTTGGCCTGCCCGGCGCGGGCGGACACGGCCCTCATGAAGGCCTTCGCCACGCTCTGGATGCTCATCAGGCCGACGCCGGCGACGCGGAGGTCGGTGAGCACGCCCATCATTCCCGGCGTCGCCGCGCCGCTTGCCGCAACCGCGCCGCGCGCACCCGGAATGGCATCGACGACCTCAGCGGTCTTCGGCGACTTCGCTTCCGCGAGAAGGAAACGGACCATGATCACGCTCGCCGCGCGGGCGATCGACTTGTCGAAGCCCGTGGCGGCGGCAACCTCGGCGGCAAGCTCGTCCATACTCGCGGTCCGTCCTTTTTCGGCTATGAGGGATGGTAGGGCCATGCCGACGGAAGGGAAACATGCTCGACGCAGTTCTGAAGAAGATCGATGCGGGAATGCCCGCGAGCCTCGAACGCCTGTTCGAGCTCCTGAGGATCGACAGCATTTCGACGGACCCGGTCTTCAAGCACTCGGTGCGCAAGGCGGCCGAGTGGCTTGCCCGCGAACTGACCGGCCTCGGGTTCGCGGCGGGCCTGCGCGAAACACCCGGCCACCCGGTCGTCGTTGCGCACGACCAGAACCGGCCGCCGCAGAAGCCGCACGTTCTATTCTACGGTCACTATGACGTGCAGCCCGTCGACCCGCTTTCGCTCTGGGAATCGCCGCCTTTCGCGCCGCACGTGAAAACGATGCCTGACGGAACCAAGCGCATCCTCGCCCGCGGCGCCGCCGACGACAAAGGCCAGCTGATGACCTTCATCGAGGCGTGCCGGGCCTGGAAGGAGGCGGGCGGCGGCCTTCCGGTAGCGGTCACCATCTGCCTCGAAGGCGAGGAGGAGTCGGGCAGCGCCAATCTCGCGCCCTTCCTCAAGGCGAATGCGAAGGAGCTTGCCGCCGATGTCGCGCTGGTCTGCGACACCGGGATGTGGGACCGCGATACGCCGGCGATCACGCTGATGCTGCGCGGCCTTGTCGGCGAGGAGGTGACCGTCACCGCCGCCTCGCGCGACCTGCATTCGGGCCTGTTCGGCGGCGCGGCGCGCAATCCGATCCATGTGCTCGCCGATATCCTCGCCGGCCTGCACGACCCCGACGGGCGCGTGACGCTGCCCGGCTTCTACGACGGCGTTGCCGAACTGCCGGCGGAAGTGAGGCGGCAGTGGGACGGACTGGGCTTCGACGCGGCCGAGTTCCTCGGCGATGTCGGCCTGTCGATTCCGGCGGGCGAGAAGGGACGCTCGGTCTTGGAGCAGATCTGGGCTCGGCCGACGGCCGAGGTGAACGGCATCACCGGCGGCTATACCGGCGCCGGTTTCAAGACGGTGATCGCCGCAAAGGCCTCCGCCAAGGTTTCGTTCCGCCTCGTCGGCGAGCAGGACCCGGCGAAGGTGAGCGCGGCGTTCCGGGCCTACGTCCGGTCCCGCATTCCAGCCGACTGCAAGGTCGAGTTCGTCTCGCACGGCGGCAACCCGGCGATCCGGCTGCCGCTGACCGGTCCCTATCTTGCGAGCGCGCGGAAGGCGCTGCGGGATGAATGGGGAAAGGAAGCTGCGCTTATCGGCGGCGGCGGGTCGATCCCGGTGGTCGGCGAGTTCAAGAAGATCCTCGGGATGGACTCGCTGATGATCGGCTTCGGTCAGGACGACGACCGCATCCATTCGCCCAACGAGAAATACGAGATGTCGAGCTTCCACCGCGGCATCCGCTCGTGGGCACGGGTGCTGGAAGCGCTGGCGGGATAGGCAGGAGGCGGCAGCCGCCCCCGCCCGAAAGCGGGAGCGGCCGGGAGGCCCCGGCTTTATTTCAGCCGGAATTTCGAGTGGCAGGCGCCGCAGTTCTGGCCGACCGCGTTGAAGGCGGCGGCGAAGGCGTCCTTGCCCTGCGCCGCGGCTTTCGCCGCGGCGGTTGCGTCGGCGACCATCTTCACCGAGATCGCCTTGAAGTCGGCCATGTTCTCCCAGATCGCCGGCGCCGCCTTGGTGGTCGTCTCGCCCTCGCTCTTGTCGCTACCGGCGGGGAAGAGATCGGGGAATATCTCGTTGTCGGAGGCGATCGACCTCGCCACCGCCGCAGCCACGACCGGGTCGAAGGGAATCTGCCCGCGGATCATGCCGACCGCGACGCCCGCCGCCTGACCGTTCACGTCCATCACCTTCTGGCGAAGCTTGATGACTTCCTCCTGGGCGAAGGCGAAGGTTGCCGCGGTCGTTGCGAGCGCCACGACGGCCAGTCCTAGTCTGATCCTCATCCGATCCTCCGGGGAGATTGAAAGGGCGGCGATGGTGTCCTGCCGGAAGAGGGGCTGACAAGGCTGCGCGGTGTCCGTTCACGCGAATATGATGCGGTGCATCAGACGGGGCCTGCCTGTTGTCGGGCGGTGCCGTCGGGCCTATGTTCCCGTCCGAAACGCCGCGCCCTGGCGCGGTGGCCGATTTTTGCAACCACGAAATTCCGAGACGCCAAAGGAGCTTGTCATGGCTTTCGAACTGCCGCCCCTTCCGTACGCTTACGATGCGCTGCAGCCGTTCATGTCGAAGGAGACGCTTGAGTTCCACCACGACAAGCACCACCAGGCCTATGTCACCAACGGCAACAATCTCCTGAAGGGCTCCGGCCTCGAGGACAGGAGCCTCGAGGAAGTGGTGAAGCAGAGCTATTCCAAGAATGCCGGCCTCTTCAACAATGCCGGCCAGCACTTCAACCACATCCATTTCTGGAAATGGATGAAGAAGGACGGCGGCGGCAAGAAACTCCCCGGCGCCCTCGCCAAGTCGGTCGAGACCGATCTCGGCGGCTACGACAAGTTCCGCACCGACTTCATCCAGGCCGGCGTCACCCAGTTCGGTTCCGGCTGGGCCTGGCTTTCGGTGCGCAACGGCAAGCTCGAAATCTCCAAGACGCCGAACGGCGAGAACCCGCTGGTTCACGGCGCCACGCCGATCCTCGGCGCCGACGTGTGGGAGCACTCCTATTACATCGACTACCGGAACGCCCGGCCGAAGTATCTCGAAGCCTTCGTCGACAGCCTGGTCAACTGGGACTACGTGCTGGAACTCTACGAGAAGGCGATGGCGCGCGCGTAAGCCCGCAGCCGACTAGCCCTTCAGAACTGCCGGGACCGCTCGTCGGCGTGGCGAGCGGTCTCTTTCGTTTCAGGCCGTCGTTCTGAACATCCCCGGGCTTCAGCGGAGGATGGCGCGGAGCGGCTACCAGATGCCCTTGAGGCCCTGACGGCAGCGCTGGAAGCGCTGCATGTCCGGCCACTCGCTCATCATCCAGTAAAGCCAGTTCTCGCAGGTCGCCCTGGTCTTGAAGCAGGGCGCCTGCCGGGTCGATGCGGTGACGTCGAAGTCGGGCGGCCGGAAGCCCAACTCCTGCCGCTCGCCATAGAAGCGGGCGTGCCAGATCTGGCTCTTCGGCATCGATTTCGACAGCGCGAAGCAGCTCAGCCCTTTTGAGTGCGGCCGCACGTCGGATGCCTCCGCCGGCGCGGCCGGCGCCAGCAGCGCGAGTGAGAGCGCCAGCGCGCCGACACCCAGGAAAGGCTTGTTCACGATCGATCTCCTCGAACCATCGCCGCAGCGTTTGATCCTCGTCGGGGAAAACGTCAGGACTGTGGAAGCCGTTCCGGTTAGGGAAACATCCAGGGGACCTTGCCATTCCATGATAGGAGAGAATATTCTCGTATCATGGAAGATGCCCCGGATGGTCTGCCGCTGGCGATCGGCCGGCGCGTCGCGGCGCGGCGCGCCGCCCTCGGTCTGTCGCTCGACGAGGTGGCCGCACGCTCGGCGATCAGCCGCGCCATGGTCTCGCGGATCGAGCGCGGCGAGGTGCATGCGAGCGCGGTCGTCCTCGACAAGCTCTGCGGCGGCCTCGGGATGACGCTGTCCGCCCTCTTCGCTGCGGCGTCCGCCTCGCCGCTTCTGAAGCGCGCCGAGCAGCCCGTCTGGCGCGATCCGGAGACCGGCTATCTCCGCCGGGAAGTGGCGCCTGCCGGCACCGGCTCGCCGGTGCGCATCGTCGAGGTCGAGTTTCCCGCCGGCGCCGAGGTGGCGCTCGGCCCGGCGACGCATCGCCTCATCGACCAGCATGTCTGGGTACTGGCGGGCGCGATGGAAGTAACGCTGCCCGACGGCACCTTCCGCCTGGCCGCCGGGGACTGCCTGCATATGCGGCCCGACAGCGGCGGCATCACATTCCGCAATCCCGGCGGCAAGCCGGCGCGCTATGCCGTCATTCTCACCTCGGAGCCGGTCCGGTGAGCGCGCATGCGATCAGGCGCCTGACCGTCGCGGAAGCGCGCGCGCGGCGCGATCTGCTGGTCGACCTCCTCATCGATTCGGTCGAAGGCGGCGCGTCGGTCAATTTCGTCTGGCCGATGACGCGCGAGAAGGCCGAGCGCTGGTGGGACGGCGCATTGGCCAGCCACGCACGCGGCGAACGGTCGATCTTCAGCGCGGAGGCCGGCGACGCGATCGACGGGTCGGTCCAGCTCGTCTTCGCGGGACAGGAGAACCAGGCATTTCGCGCCGACATCGCCAAGCTCCTCGTGCATCGCCGGGCGCGGCGGCAGGGGCTCGGTTCGGCGCTGATGATGGCGGCCGAAGCGGAAGCGCGGCGGATCGGGCGGACGCTCCTCACGCTCGACACGGAGGCGCGGAGCGAGGCGGCACGGCTCTATCAGCGCCTCGGATGGGTGAAGTTCGGCGACGTCCCCGGCTATGCAATGAGCGCCGACGGCCGCAGCCGCGAAACCTGCAGCTTCTACTACAAGCAACTATAGGGCCGCCTCTTCTACTTGGAGGTCGGTCCGCGGGCGTGGACAACCATTACTTGCTGTCGCCTGTAATTCGCCGTCAAGGTCTTCGGTGATTGCCGGTCCCGTCTGCAGGTTGTCACAGCAAAGCACCTGCGACGCTTTGCGGCGAATAGTTTTTCGCTTGTACGCCGACCGCGACAAGCTTATAGGGGCGCAAGTAACGGCGCGCAGACCGGTGGAAATGCTTCCCTCAATTCAGCCGTTGCATTGCCCCCAGAACAAGGTTCAACAACACCGATGGACGAACACAACGACGGCGCCGACCTGATCGATCTGGCCGCCGAGATCGTTTCTGCCTATGTCAGCAACAATTCGGTGGCTGCGGCCGAGCTTCCTTCGCTCATCGCCGATGTCCATCGGGCCCTGAGCAATACGCATGCGGGCGCCGGCCAGCCGGAGCCGGAACCGCTGAAGCCGGCGGTCAATCCGAAGAAGTCGGTGTTCCCGGACTACATCGTCTGCCTGGAGGACGGGAAGAAGTTCAAGTCGCTGAAGCGGCACCTGCGCACCCACTACGACCTGTCGCCGGAAGAATACCGCGACAAATGGGGCCTGCCGGCCGACTATCCGATGGTCGCGCCGAACTACGCCGCCGCCCGCTCGGCGCTCGCCAAGAAGATGGGCCTCGGCCAGCAGCGCCGCCGGAAGTAGATCCGCTCGCGCTTTCCTTCATGACGCGGCCGCCGCGCTTCCGCCCGGCGGCCGTTTCATTTTGCGGCGAGGCCCGCGGCCCGGCGCTCCGCCAGGAAGGCCTGATGCAGGCCGATGTGGCGGTTGAGGTCATAGGTCCAGTGCCCGGCCCTCCCGCGATTGCGTTCGTTGCGGAGCGCCCGCGCCAGACGGGCAAGGATGGCGCGGCGGCCCGCCGGCGAGACGTCGGCGATCTCGCGCGGGCCGACCGGGATGAGGCGCGGCAACTGGCGCTCGCGGACATAGTCCTCGACGCCGGCGGCGATGACCTTTCGCACGCTCGCGGCGGCGCCGCGCGCCAGACGGCGCTCGGATGGTTCGGAAGACACGGGGGGTGAAGCCTCCTCGATGACGGGGAGGCGATTTTCCGGCAGGCGCCGGGAGCGGGGATAAACCCCGCAACTGTCCCCGCGGGTGCGCCGGGCTTTCGAAAAGTTATCCCCGGTGGTGGAGACCGCGCTATGATAGGACTACATTCCTATCAACCGGGACGGGAATCATGGCGGAACAGGCGGGAGGCAGCGGATACGGGAACGGGGAGGCGGACGCGGTCGCGCCGTTTCTCGCCAATCTTGTCGGGGCGGCGTTCGGAATCCCGAGCCAGAATCTGGCCGGCGCCGGACGCGGCCCCGCCGGGGTCGCCTATGCCCGGCAGGTCGGCATGTACCTCGCCCACACACGCCTCCATCTTCCGCTGACCGGGGCCGGCGCGCTGTTCGGCCGAGACCGCACGACCGCCGCGCATGCCTGCCGGCGGGTCGAGGAATCGCGGGAGGACGCGCGACTCGACACGATCCTCGACTGGCTGGAACGCGCGGTCGACGTCCGGCCGGAACTCGGGCGGCGGACGGACTGAGGCGGTGGCGGAGCGGGCGGAGGTCAAGCTTCTCAAGCGCCTGGCGCGCCGCGGCGGGACCGCAGGCGCGGCCGACCGCGCGCTGGTCGCCAGTCTTGCCGAACGCGGGCTGGTTGCCCTCGCCAAGGACGGCCCGGTCCTGACCGAGACGGGACGCGCACACCTCCGCCGGTGCCTCGCCGGCGACGATGCCTATGCCATCCAGCACCAGACACGGGCAGTCGGGTCCTTCGAGGAAGCCGGCGCGCGCTTCGAGGCGGTGGTCAATCTCGACGAGAGCCCGCTCGCACGATTGCAGCGGATGACGCGGCGCGACGGCGCGCCGCTCCTCGACCCGGCTTCGGTCGCCGCCGGCGAGCGGCTGCGCGCCGATTTCGAGCGCGGGCAGATGCAGCCGCGGGTGACCGCGAACTGGTCGGCGGCGGTGGCGAACGGCAGGCGCGACGGCGGCCAGGGCGGCCTTGCCGATCTGACGGTGGCGGCGCTCTCGGCGCGGCGCCGCGTCGAGGAGGCGCTCGGCGCGGTGGGCCCTGAGTTCAGCGGCATCCTCCTCGACAGCTGCTGCTTCCTCAAGGGGATCGAGGAGATCGAGCGCGAGCGCCAGTGGCCGGCACGCTCGGCCAAGCTGGTGATCGCGTTGGGGCTGGCGGCACTTGCCCGGCACTACGGACTGACCAGCGAGGCAACCGGCGCGACCGGCGCGCGGCTACGGCACTGGGGCGCCGAGGGCTACCGGCCGAGGCTCGACGGGAGCTAGACGCCGGCGCGGACCGCGGCGGCGTCGGCGCGGATGCGGTCGACCAGCGCCCGCAATCCGTTCGACCGCTGCGCCGTGAGATGCTGGCGAAGCTGGAGGCGGTCGAAGATTGCTTCGGCGTCGACCGCCAGAACTTCGGCCGGGGTCTTGCCGTCGTAGAGGGCGATGACGATGGCGACGAGGCCTCGGACGATGAGCGCATCGCTGTCGCCGCGGAAATGAAGGCGCGGCTCGCCGCCGCCGCGCTCGATCCGGGTCGACAGCCAGACCTGGCTGGCGCAGCCGCGCACCTTGTTCGCGGGCGTGCGCTCGGGCTCGGGCAGCGCGTCGAGCCCGCGGCCGAGTTCGATGATGTAGCGGTAGCGGTCCTCCCATTCCTCGAGGAGGTCGAAATCCGCGATCACCTGGTCGATGTTCATCGCGCCCGATATAGCGACTGGCGGGCAGGAGTGCGACCCGGGAAAAAGAGCGCCGCGAGCGGGAAAGGGCAGTCCACCGCTCGCGGCGCGCGGCAATCTCCGCCGCTTCAGTTCCGGGCCAATCCGGGGATGGAGACGCCTCAGGCCGATCCGTCGCGCCGCGGAGCGCGCCACGCCGGCTCAAGGTCGTCGTCGTTGAGCGTGTCGCGATCGGCCGTCGGCGCCGCCGCCGCGGGCGCGGCCGAATTCCGGTCCTTCTGGTCGAAATAGCGGTTGAGCATGCGCACGCCGCTCTCGGCCTTCTCGGCGAGCAGGTCGATGGCGGCGCCGCCGGTCGCGCAGACATCCGGGTTGCGGCCGCAGAAGCCGGAAATGTCGGACACCGTCGCCTGCGCGGCGAGGAAGGCCTGGACGAGGGTGACCCGCGGCGCTTCGGCGCCGCTCTTCGGGTCCGCCGGAATGAGCAGGATGACGACGCAGAGCCAGAAGGCTGCGCGGATGAGGAAGAACATGGGAGCTGCCCTTGCTTCTGCTTTGACGCCTGCCGCGGTTTTTGCTCGCGGTCATTGGCGACAGGAGTAGCAGGGGCGCTTGAAAGGCCGGTTCAGCCCGCCGCGCGAAATTGCCTAAAATTCTAGGGAAATCGGGCACCGCAGCGCAGGGCGACAGCGGCGCCGAAGCCGGTCAATTCAAGCGAACAGGCTTTATCGTTCCTTAAGGGCGACGGCCTAGAATCCGCGCGATCATCAGTTCGTACCGGATCGGCGACCGACCTCCCATGCAAGCGTTGCAGCGCCTTGTCCGGCTTTGGCGGAAACGGCAGGGCCGCGATGCCGAAGGCGAGGCGCGGCTGGCGGAGCTCGCCGCCGACATCGCCGCGCTCCGGGAAGCCCGCGAAGCGGCCGAGCGCGCCAACCTCGCCAAGAGCAGCTTTCTCGCGCACATGAGCCACGAGCTGCGCACGCCGCTCAATGCCATCATCGGCTTCTCGGAAATCCTCGAACGCGAGTCGATCGGCAAGCTCGACGTCGAGCGGCAGCGCGAATATGCGCGTATCGTCCATGCCTCCGGCCAGCATCTCCTCGAAGTAGTCAACGGCATCCTCGACATGTCGAAGATCGAGGCAGGCTCCTTCGACATCCAGATCGAGCCGATCGCGGTCGGCCCGCTGGTCGAGAACTGCCGCGACATGATGCGTCCGGCGGCCGAGGAGAAGGGGATCAGCCTCTCCGCCGTCCTCGACCAGCGCGCGATCGAACTCAATGCCGACCGGCGAGCCGTCCGCCAGATGCTACTCAACCTCCTGTCGAACGCTGTGAAGTTCACCGAACGCGGCGGGCGCGTGATTGTCGGGGCGCGGCGCGAGGAGGACCGCGTCGCGCTCTTCGTCACCGACACCGGCGTCGGGATTTCGGCGGAGAACCTGCCGAAGCTCGGCAGGCCCTTCGTCCAGGCCGATTCGAGCTACGAGCGCCGCTACCAGGGGACCGGGCTCGGCCTCTCCATGGTGAAGGGTCTCGCCGCGCTTCACGGCGGCGAACTGCTGATCGACAGCACGCTGGGCCAGGGCACTACCGCAACCGTCAGGCTTCCGCTCCGCCCCGCGGGGGGCGCGGCGGGAATCCGGAACGAGGAGTTGAAACGTGCAGGGTAAGAGCAGGCGTCGCGTCGCCGTCAAGGTCGAGGCCGAGGCCGCCGGCGAGGGCGTCGTCGCCCGCATCGTCGAGCGCGCGATCGAGAATCCGGCAATGACCGGCGGTCTCTTCGTGATGGCGCTGACGGCGGCCGCGATCGTGTCGAACGCCATGCTGCTCCAGCATGGGCGTCACCCCGAGCCCTTGTTCATGACGAGGCCGGCCGTGGACGACACGGTGCCGCTGCCGCGCGTGCGCGCGCCGCAGGCGGCGGTGGTGAGACCGGCGCCGGCTCCCGCGGCGACCGCGGCGGCGGCGCCGGCTGCCGCCCTGAAACCGGTGCCCGACGTGAAGACCGTCGTGAGCCTGCAGAAAGCGCTGGCCGCAAAGGGCCTTTACAAGGGAGCCGTCGATGGCATTGCCGGCTCGCGGACGCGGGCGGCGGTCGCCGCCTATGAGAAGTCGGCCGGGCTGCCGGTGACCGGCGAGCCAAGCGCCGACCTCCTCGACCGCATCACCACGGCAAGCATCAAGCCGGTGGCGAAAGGAACGCCGGCGAAGCCGGCCGTCGCGACGATCCCGGCGAAGCGGGTCGCTCCGCCCGCGGACATTCCGGCCCCGTCCGCCTCGCTCGAACCCGCCACCGACATCGCGCCGGTGACAAGGATGCCGCTCCCGACCGACCCTGCACCGGCTGCGGCCGCGCCCGTCGCCGTGGCGGCCCCCGCGCCGGCGGTGTCGCCTGCCGCCCCTGCCGGTCCCGACCCGGCGCGGCTCGCGGCCGAGCTTCGCTACCAGCAGGTCCAGGACGCATTGAACCGCATCGGCTATGGCCCGCTCGCGGTCACCGGCAGCGAGAACGAGGAGACCGCCAACGCGATCCGCCGCTTCGAGCTCGACAACGGCCTGCCGATCTCCGGCACGGCCAACGACCGCGTGCTCGGGCGGCTGCGCACCATCGGCGCGATGGCTTCAAACTGAGCGAAATCCGCGTCACCTCGGCGTTTTGGGTGGCGGCGTTCATTCGCCGCTGCAACGCCGAAGGCATGCCCGCCGTCGTCATGCGGCGCGGCGCCTCGGAGGCGGGCGCCATCTTCGTCGTGGCCGACCGGCTGGACGGCACCTCGGATCTCTATGCCCCGGCGCCGCAGTCGGAGTTTCACGAAGGCCGGCCCGGCGACCGGCTTTTCCAGCGGGTCGCGGAACGGGTGGCCGGCGAGACCGTCTCGGCGCGGCTCGAGAAGGAGAAGCGGTTCGATCCCGATTTCTGGGTGGTCGCGGTCGAAACGCGCGACGGCGCGGTGCCGCTCGATCGGGCGGCAGAGGAGTAGCGCGTCGCTGAAGGCTTCGGCGGCGGCCTAGCCCGAAGCCCGGTCCGGACGCTGCACGGCCGGCGACTGACGCTCGCGCGAGGGCTCGGCAGCCCCACCACGGCGGCGCTCGGGATTCTCGGCGAAGAGCGGCTCGTGCTTCCAGCCCGCGTTCCGCCCGGTGTCGCGCCACGATTCGACGAGCGTCTCGGCGACGATCGGCTCCATCGCGGCGTAGATGTCGCAGACCTTGAAGAAGGCGCCGACGTCGGTGCCGACGGTCTTGGTGGCGAGCAGGAAGACCTGCTGGGCCTGGCTGTTGTCGAGACCGAGGGCCTTCAGCAGGACCGCCAGCGGCTCGCCGGTGGCGTCGTCGAGCGCATCGCTGGCGAGGTCGGGGCTGACGCCGAGGCCGTTGGCGATCGCCTCGACGATTGCCTGGCGCTGGCCGCTGCGGGCGAAGCCGACGATCTGCGCCGCACCGAGGATCGAGCGGAAGGCCTGGTTGAGGTTCTCGCCGTCTTTGGCGTCGGCGCGCTTGTTCGATCCGGTCGCGAGCGCGGCCATGATGCGGAGACGGCCGGGGCGATCGAGCCGCAGGAAATGGTCCGGGTCGAAGCGGCCCATGCGGAACGGGAAGGGCTGGCGGTGGCTGAACCAGCCGGCGGGTTTTGCCGGCCTGCCGGCGGAAGCCTGGTCCTGCGGGATGGGCGCGGGCGGAGAGGGAGCGGCGGCGACCGGCGGCACGGCCGCCGGCGGCGCCGGCGGAGCCTCGGTCTCCGTCGCGATCGCGGTCCGGCGGCGCTTCACGATGCCGAGGCTGTCCTCCATCGCGTCGAGGAGTCCGTTAAGCGCCTGATCGCCGCTGATCCGGAGTGCCTGAACGACTTCGCTCGAAATGCCGGGGCGGCTGGCGATGAGACGGTGATGATCAGGTCCGGTGCCGGCGATGATGGTGAGGAGATCGAGCGGGCCGAGCACCGGCGAGCGGGCGAGCACGACCTCGGCGACCTCGATCCGGTCCTTGGCGAGCGCGCGCATAACCGCGAGCGGCGCATCGATCCGCGCCGCGAGCCGCTCGGCGACGTAGAGCCGGTCGATGGGCGCAACCTTCGGCAGGAGGTGCGAGGCGATTTCCTCATAGCGGCGGATCGCGTCGCGATCGTTCACGGCTTCCTGCGCGAACAGCTCGGTCGTGGCGCGGAGCAGCGCCGAGTCGCGCGCCTGCTGGGTGGAAGGCGTGAAGGCCGAGGGGCCCTCGGGCCGCAGACTGTCGTTCATGTGAGGCCGAAAATTTCCCGGAAGAGCTCGCGCGGCATTGTCGTCAGAACTCGTTAGCGGACTGTTAACCTTGCCGGTCCCTAAATCCTCCGGGGACCGGGGTGCTTTGCGCAGGCAGGGCGTGCCGCGACCCGAGCGATCTCAAGGGTCCATCGATGGGCACCATCCTAGCCTTCTCCGCGTCCGACCGGCGGCTTCGCGCTACCCGCGCCGAAGAGAAAGGCGCCTGCGAAATCGTGATCTTCCCCGGCGTCCGGATCGAGCGCCATGAGCTCGACCTCAGTCACCGGCTGGTTGATTCGGTCGGTGACGATTTTGACGGGATTGGCGGCAACAACAAGCGGCCGCGCAAGCGCTCCTGAACGGGGCGCTAGAGTTCGGCGGCGCAGTCCGCGGCCTTCAGGGCCGAGACGATCGCCGGCACATGCGCCGGGCCCGGCACGAAGACCCTCAGCAGCACGAAGCCTTCGCCGAGGTCGAGTACGACCACGATCGCGGTATCGAGCGAGGCCGGGGGATCGGTGCGGAGCTTCGCCATCTGCACCGGCGTCAGCACGATGAGATCGAGGTCGCTGCCTTCGGCGGCGCGATCGTTGAGGCTGTAGACGTTGCGGCCGCGCCGGTCGAAGACCGCGATCGACCAGAAATCGTCGGGCAGGGCGGCGCGCACGCGGAGCGGCTTCTCGCCGAGCGAAAACGGGCAGACCGCCTCGATCATCTCCGGGTCGAGCCCGGGCAATGCCGTTCCGGGCAGGTTCGAGGCCGGCAGAAGCTGGAACTTTCCGTCGGCGGCGAAGCCGCGCACCACCGCCCAGGCGTCGTTCCGCGCGAAGTAGGGGACGAGGAAGACCACGACGATATGGACGATGCCGGCGAGCAGCACGCCGCCGAGCGTGAAGGCGAGCAGGCGCCTCACCGGCAGGCACCTCGCACGATCTCCGGCAGCACCATGTCGGTGAGCCGGCTGCCGGTGGTGACCGGCGTGTCGTAGAGGCGCAGGACCAGTCTGAAGTTCCGCCCGGCCTGGAGCGGGACCCAGTTTCCGGGCTGGACCTCGGGCGAAAGGGCGATCGCGAAGCTGCCGTCGGGCTGGCGCACGAGGATCCGAGAGTTGATGCTCGACCGGTCCGGCGCCGGCGCGCCGCCGGCATCGCCGAACGCATAGGCGGCAAGGGTCCACAGGCGCGCTGCCGGCGTCTGGCCGCGAACGGTGTAGTCGCAGGCGGCGGTGAGCGGCCGGCCGGAGGAGTCGGCGGTCGCGGTGAAGGCTATTCCCTCGCCGGCGCCGAGCGGCACCTCGCCGGTCCGCGCAAGCCACGCGACCGCATAGGGATCGGCATCGGGCTGGCCGGAAGCCGGCCAGGCGGTCCAGGCGCCGACGGTGACGGTGCCGAAGACGGCGCCACGGTCGATGACGTACCAGGCGCTGCCGATGCCGAGCGCCGCGGCGATGGCAATCGCGATGAAAATGTCGACGATGAAGCGCAACGGCGGCGGCCTCGAATCCGGGCGGGAGCCTATAGCGGCGGCGGATGCGGCGCTATTGCGCCGGCGTCGCGACCGGCGGGTCGATGCTGGCCACCGGCTTCAGCGGCCGCGCGCTGCGGAGGAGTTCCTCCAGGGAAAGGAGCCGTCGGGCGGTCTCCGGCGACAGGACGACCGGGCTCGCCGGCGGCTGCGGCGGCGGGAGCTTCGGGTCGGCCGCGGCGACGGTGGCCTTGCTGCCCGGCTTCGGTGCCTCCTCGGGCTCGATGAACGGGATCGGCTTCGGCTCCGTGACGCCCTGTTCGGCGACGGTCATGTAGCGTTTCCACGCCATTGCCGGGAGCGTGCCGCCGGTCAGCCGGCGGGTCGAGGCGTAGCTGTCATTGCCGAACCAGACCGCCGTGCAGAAGTCGCCGGTAAAGCCGACGAACCAGGCGTCCTTGTAGGCGGAGGTGGTGCCGGTCTTGCCGGCGGTGCGCAGGCCGTCGAGCTTGGCCTGGCGGCCGGTGCCCCATTCCGGAACCTGGACCAGCATCTCGTTCATGCTCTGCACGACCTTCTGGTCCAGGACCCGCTCGGGCGGGGCGGTCACGTCGCGCCGGCGGTCGAACAGGACCTCGCCGCGGCTGTCGAGGATCTGGGTGAAGGCGTAGGGCGTCGCGCGGTAGCCGCCGTTGGCGAAAGCGGCGTAGGCACCGGCCATATCGAGGACGGTGACCTCCGACGAGCCGATCGGCAGCGAGCGCGTGATGCGCAGCTCCGTGGTAATTCCCATGCGTTTGGCGGTGTCGACGATCTTGTCGCGACCGATCCGCTGCGCCAGCTGCACCGGGATCGTGTTGATCGATTTCACGATCGCGGTGGTGAGCGTGATCGCACCGGCATAGCCGCCGGCGTAGTTGTGGACGCACCAGTCGCCGATGCAGGTCGGCTGGTCGCGGACGACGCTCTTCGGCGTGAACCCGTTCGCCATCGCGGTGGCGTAGACGAAGGGCTTGAACGACGAGCCGGGCTGACGGAGTGCGTCGACCGCGCGGTTGAACTGGCTCTCGCCGTAGTCGCGGCCGCCGACCATGGTTCGCACGGCGCCGTCGGGCTCAAGCGAGACGAGGGCGGCTTCGCTCACCCGATACGACTCGCCGTATTGCCTGAGCACAGCTTCGACCGATTCTTCGGCGGCGCGCTGCAGCCCCATGTCGATGGTGGTGCGGACCGTCAGCACGCGGTCGCCGGTGACGCCGGCTTCCTTCACCTTCTCGAAGGCCCAGTCGAGGAAGTAGTCGGGCGAGCCGGCGGCGACCGCGGCCCGCTCGACCACGTCGGCGGGATGGCGCCGGGCGCCCACGACCTGACCCTCGGTGAGGAAGCCGGCCTGCACCATGTTGGTCAGCACCTCGTTGGCGCGGGCGCGCGCCGCCGGCAGGTTGACGTGCGGCGCGTAGCGGGCCGGCGCCTTGAAGAGACCCGCCAGCATCGCCGCCTCGGCCAGGTTCACATCCTTGATCGACTTGCCGAAGTAGAACTCCGCCGCCGCCTCCACGCCGAAATTGCCGCCGCCCATGTAGGCGCGGTCGAGATAGAGCTTGAGGATTTCCTGCTTGGAGAGATTGGCTTCGAGCCAGAGGGCGAGGAACGCCTCCTTGATCTTCCGCTCGATGGTGCGCTCGTTCGACAGGAACAGATTCTTGGCGAGCTGCTGCGACAGCGACGAGCCGCCCTGGACCACCGCATCGGCGCGCAGGTTCTCGAACATCGCGCGGATCGTGCCGAAGATGTCGATGCCGAAATGGTCGAAGAAGCGGCGGTCCTCCGTGGCGATCACCGCCTTGATGAAATGGTCCGGCATCTCCTCGAGCGAGACCGAATCGGAGTGGCGGATGCCGCGCTTGCCGATCTCGTTGCCGTAGCGGTCGAGGAAGGTGACGGAGTAGTCGGATTGCGCCCGCCAGTCGGTCTTCGTCGCCTCGAAGGCGGGGAGCGCAAGTGCCAGAAGAATAACGGAAATTCCCGCCGCCAGGGTGAGGCCGTCGCCGGCGATCTCGACCGCGGCGCGGGCGAAGCCGGAGGGCCTGAGACGGCGCAGGAACAGCGAGATTCCCTCGGCTTTCCGCGCCAGAAAGCGCCCGACGCGGAAGAGGAAGGCGTCGGCATAGATCTCGCCCTTCAGCGCCGGATCGCGCCGCCGGACTCGGTCTGATTGAAACGGATCGCGCACGGACTTGCGTAGCTTGTCCCGGATTGGTCGCGCCGGACCGATCTTGTCGGGGAAAGGTGAAGGAAAGACAAGCGGGCGGATGTGGTAAGCTCGCCGCACCATGCCGCTGCCCGTTCTGTCGATCGAATATTGCCGGCAATGCCGCTGGATGCTGCGTGCAGCCTGGATGCAGCAGGAGCTCCTCCAGACCTTCGAGGAGGAGATCGGCGGCGTGACGCTTGTCCCCGGCACCGGCGGCGTGTTTGTCGTCAAAGCGGGCGACGAGGTCGTCTGGTCGCGGAAGGAGGAGGGGCGCTTCCCCGACATCGCCGAATTGAAACAGCGGGTGCGCGATGCGGTCGCGCCCGACCGGCCGCTCGGCCACGCCGACCGGAAGAAGAAGGCGCCGGCCGATGCCGGCTAGGGGCCGCGGCGCGGCGCCGGCGGGGGAAGCGGAGGGCGGCGAGGCTCCGTTCTGGAAACGCAAGCGCCTCCACGAGATGAGCCGCGAGGAATGGGAGTCGCTTTGCGACGGCTGCGGGCGCTGCTGCCTCAACAAGCTCGAGGACATGGAGACGGGCGAAATCTACTGGACCGACGTCGCCTGCCGCCTGCTCGACGACGGCACCTGCCGCTGCAAGGACTACGAGCACCGGCAGGAGCACGTGCCGGACTGCATTTCGCTCACCCCCGAAATCGTGCCGCGCCTCTCCTGGCTGCCGCCGACCTGCGCCTACCGGCTGGTCGCGGAAGGGCGCGACCTCTACTGGTGGCACCCGCTGGTTTCGGGCGACCCGCTCTCCGTCCACATGGCCGGCATTTCGGTGCGCGGCCAGACGCGGAGCGAGGCCGACATTCCCGCGGCGGCGCTCGAAGAGCATATGGTGACCTGGCCGGGCGAGGACCCGATGCAGCCGCCCGAGCCGGCGCGGAAAAGGAAAAGACGCTGACCTTGCCGAATTCCGCGCCTCCCCACGTTTATCAATCGCCGCCCACACGAGAGGGACAGACCAGACCATGAGCAAAGCCAGCAGCCCGGCGCGGAAGCGCGACGCCCGTCTCGACCCGCCGTCCGACCTCGGCGCCAACGCCATCGGCGACATTTCCGGAGCGCTGAACGCGATCCTCGCCGACGTCTTCGCGCTATACTTGAAGACCAAGAATTTCCACTGGCACGTCAGCGGCCCGCACTTCCGCTCGCTGCATCTTCTGTTTGACGAGCAGGCCGAGCAGATCTTCGCGATGACCGACCCGCTCGCCGAGCGCGTCCGCAAGATCGGCGGCACGACGATCCGCTCGATCGGCCAGATCAGCAAGCAGCAGCGCGTGCTCGACAACGATGCGGCCTATGTCGACCCGGAGGGAATGGTGGCGGAGCTGCGCGACGACAACCAGCAGCTCATCCAGCGGCTGCGCGCGGTGCGCGAGCTCTGCGACGAGAACAACGACAGCGGCACGACCAGCCTCCTCGAACAGTTCATCGACGAGGCCGAGCGCCGCCACTGGTTCCTGTTCGAGACGAGCCGGCGCGGACCGGGGTAGCGCTGTTTCGCCTCCGGGTGAGGGGCTGGAACGGCGCAAGTTCTGGCAGGCTCTAACCCCTCACCCGCTCGCCCGGCTGACGCCGGGCTCACGACCTCTCCCTCAGGGAGAGGTGAGTGCCTCGTTCTGTGATGGGTGCAGACGCCCGCTTCACGACCTCTTCCGGAAGGAGAGGCGATGCGCACGCCCGTAACTCGCCTGAGGCCTAGGGTGAAGCGGCGGACGGCGCAGTGCCTGCCGGCGGCGGCTTCCGCGTGAAGCCGGACTGGAGGCCGGCGCCGAGGAGCCGGATATCGTCCCTCGGATAGCCGCGGTGCAGGGGAGGGGCGCGTCCCAGCACTGGTCGCCCGCCTGCGGGTGGTAGAGCTTCAGCCCCGAGGCGGTGGTCGCAATCGCGAGGTCGGCGACCGGGATCGGCTGGAAGAAGGGAGCGATGCGGGCGAAAGGCATTGCGACCAGGATTCCGGCGGCGAGGAGAAAGAGGGTCGCAGCGCGGCGCTCGGCCCACGCCGCGGCCGGGAAGAGAGCGGGGCGGAGGCGGTCGGCTTCCCGGAAGAGGAGGAATGCGGCGACGCCGAGCATGGCCTCGGGCGGCGGGACGAGGAAGCGGAGCGACGGCGCGGAGAAGAACCAGAAGACGAGCGACACCGCGATCGGGACGTAGAGGACATAAAGGCGTCGGTCGGCCGAGCGCGCCCGGCCTGACAAGGGCAAGGACGAGGTTGCCGGCGCCGAAGAGAATCGTCCCGGCGATCGTCACCCATCCACTGAGCGGAAAGGCGCGCGCCCAAGCGCCGAGCCAGTCCCAGTTGCCGAACAAGGCGGTCGGCGGATAGGTCGGCACGCGCGCCCAGGCATAGATGAAGGCAGACTCGATGAAGACGGCGCGGCGCGACATCGCCCAGGGCAGGTCCCAGAGGCCGCCGATCTCCGCCGGATAGAACGGCACGCCGGAAAGCATGTAGCTCCGCGCCGCCTGCCCGGCGATGGCGATGACCCCGAGGGCGGCGGCCGCCAGCGCGGCGCGCGGATGGCGCCGGGCGGTTCGGGCGAGCCACGGCGCGGCGACGGCAAGCGCGGCGAGCGCAAAGGCGGCGGCGCTGTACTTCATGAGGACGGCAAGGAGGGCGAGCCCGGCAAGGAGAAGCGCGTCCTCGCGGCCGGCGCCTTCGGCGGCGGGCGTCGCGATAATGCGGAGGAGCACGACCAGCATCCCGACGCTGGCGAGGGCGACGACATAGTCGGCAGCGGCGGAGGGCGCCTCGCTCGTCTGGAAGGCGATCGCGGCCGCCGCGCCGGCGACGGCGAGGATGCCGCCGCGGAGCCGCCAGACCCCGGAAGCGAGGACGGTGGCGGCGGCGAGAAGCTCGAGGAAGAAGAGGAGGACGGCGTAGCCCCTCCCCCAGAGGGGATGGGCGTTGAGGAGCGCCGCCGGGCGGAAGATCGCCTCGCTGTGGGCGAGCCGGTCGAGGAGGTTCCCGAGGCCGGGAACGATCCGGTATTCGTTCAGCCACCGGATGCTCGCGAAATAATAGAGGCCGCTGTCGTAGCGGTCGGGCCGGGCCATCGCGTGGAGGGCGAGCCCGAGGACGAAGATGAGGACGAGCCCGGCCTCGAGCGGGTGGGCGCGGGCGCCGGCGGCGGCCGCGGCGACGAGACGGCGCCAGGCGGCACCGCGGTCGGGAAGAAGCGCGGCGAGCGCGCCGATGAGGCCGAGGGCGAGCGTGACCGTCCAGTCGATCGGCGTGACGAAGTGGAGGAGGGTAACGAGGACGGTGAGGGCGGTGACGCCGATCCACATCTCGGCGACGCCGACCTCGGCGGCATGATGCCCGGCGAGGCGGAGAATCAGCCGGCCCCAGCCCGAGAAGGCGAGCGCGGCGAGGAGCGTGGCAAGGAGGAGGACCGCCAGATCGGGCATGGCGGGAGTGTGGGGGGATTCGGAGGCGGGAGCGAGACTTCCTCAGGGGGTGGGCAAGGTGCTGGGGGCGCTGGCCCATCACAACGTCATGCCCGGTGGGCCTTTAGCCCTCGGGCTTGACCCGAGGGTTGTCCCGGGCGTCCACGCGAACACGCCGACGCCGAACAAGACGTGGATGGCCGGCACGAGGCCGGCCATGACGTGTTTGAGGCAGCAGCGGTAGAGCGGGCAAAGCGAAGCGTGCCAACGGTACGCCCGCGGCGCGTGTTGCAAGGGGACGGTGGGCACGGCGCTTCGCGCCTTAAGGCAACAGCGGCCCACCGCAACGTCAGGCCCGGTGGGCCTTTAGCCCCGAGGGCTGTCCCGGGCATCCACGCGACACGCCGTTTGCCGAACAAGACGTGGATGGCCGGCACGAGGCCGGCCATGACGTGTTCGAGGCGGCAGCGGTAGGAGAGCTGGCAAAGCGAAGCGTGGCAACGGTTCGATACGCCCGCCGCCCGTGCTGCAGGAAGGCGGTGGGCACGGCGCTTCGCGCCTTGGCCCACCCCACATACTGCTGCTGATAGGAATATATTCTTGACGGCCGCGCGCTCGTCGGGTAGGGTAGCGGTAGTGGCGGAAACCCGGATGCGGGTTGCGCCCGTGGATCTTGTGGCCCCGGTTTCCGGGGCTTTTTTGCGTCCTTCGAGGCTCGGGCTTCGCCCGAGCACCTCAGGATGGCTAGGCCGGGCTTCGCCAGAGCACCTCAGGATGGCTAGGCCGGGCTTCGCCCGAGCACCCAGCGGATTTCGTACAGTGGGCAAAGCGCCGGAGGCGCGTGCCCACCGGTCAGGCCCGCATCGCCGCGCGGGCGGTGGGCTCGGCGCTCCGCGCCTTAGCCCACCCTGCAATTCCGGAGATCTGATGGAACTGATGCTGCACGACGGCGCAGAGCGTAAGCCGAACGGGGCGCATCCGCCCGGGGCCGATCCGCCCGGAGTGGAATTGCCGAAGCCGGTGAAGCGGGTGCCGGCGCTGGCGCGGATCAGGGCGGACGCGGTGCGCCATGCCGAATTGCGGCGGCAGGTCGAGGAGACCGATGCGCCGGTCCACGCGATCGCCAGGGCCTTCGCCGTGCCGTCGTCCTCGCTCTACACGCACATCAAGGACGAAGGCTGGCAACGGCCGGTCGGCCTGATCCGGCGACCGCCGGCCGATCGGACAAAGCGGAAGCTCGCGACGCGCCTCGACGATGCGGCAAGCGTCGCCGAGCGGCTGTTGCGCGTCGTCGACCGCCAGGTCGTCCGCGTCGAGCAGCGCCTCAGGCGCTCGAAGGACGCGGTCGAGGAGCGCGATGCGCGGCTCCTCGGCCATCTCGCCAAGGTTCTGCAGACATTGATGGCGCTCGGCCGGGACGACGGTGCGCAGAGGCAACCGGAGAGCGCCGATCGTGACTTCGACCACGCCGACCTGGCTGAACGAATTGCGCGCTGGGCAGCAGGCGGGGAGGCCTCTCTCTGAGCTCTGGCCGACGCTCACGCCGGAGCAGATCGAGTACATTGAAAAGGAATGGTCGATCCGCCGGCGCGGCGACCAGGAAGCGCCCGAAGGCGACTGGCTGGTGTGGCTCCTCCTCGGCGGCCGCGGCTCCGGCAAGACACGGGCCGGGGCGGAATGGGTGCGGGCGCTTGCCACCGGCGAGCCGCCGCCGGCCGGGCCGATCGCGCTCGTCGGCGAGACCTTCGCCGACGTGCGCGAGGTGATGATCGAGGGCGTCTCGGGGCTCCTCACCATCCACCGGCGCCACGAACGGCCGCAATGGTCGCCCGCGCGGCGCCGGCTCGAATGGCAAAACGGCAGCATCGCGCAGGCCTTCTCGGCGGAGGACCCGGAAGGGCTGCGCGGCCCGCAATTCGCCGCCGCCTGGGCGGACGAACTGGCGAAATGGCGGCACCCCGAGGCGGCCTGGGACATGCTCCAGTTCGGGCTGCGGCTCGGCGCCCATCCGCGCCAGGTGGTGACGACGACGCCGCGGCCGCTGCCGCTCCTCCGCCGCCTCCTCGCCGACCCCGGCACGGTGGTGAGCCGCGCGACGACACGGGCGAATATCGCACACCTGTCGCCGGGATTTCTCACCCGCGTCGTCGCCCGCTATGCCGGCACGCGGCTGGGGCGGCAGGAACTGGACGGCGAACTGATCGAGGATCGCGCCGACGGCCTCTGGCGGCGGGAGGAGATCGAGGCGAGCCGCGTCGCGGTGCCGGCGCGGCTCCGCCGCATCGTGGTCGCGGTCGACCCGCCCGCCTCGAAGCGGAGCGGCACCTGCGGCATCGTCGCGGCCGGGGAAGCCGACGGCACCGCCTATGTGCTCGCCGACGCTTCGGCGCGGGCGGTCAGACCCGACGAATGGGCGGCCCGCGCGCTTCGCCTCTACCGGGACCTCGCGGCCGACGCGCTGGTCGCCGAGGTCAACCAGGGCGGCGACATGGTCGAGACGGTGATCCGCAGCATCGACAGGGGCGTGCCGGTGACGGCGGTGAGGGCGACCCGCGGCAAGTGGCTCCGCGCCGAGCCGGTGGCGGCACTCTATGCGCGGGGGCAGGTGCGGCACGCCGGGACGTTCCCGGAACTCGAAGACGAGCTGTGCGATTTCGGCGCCGACGGGCTGTCGGGCGGGCGCTCGCCCGACCGGCTCGATGCGCTGGTCTGGGCGGTGACCGCGCTGATGCTCGGCGATGGCGGCGAGCCGCGCGTGCGGGGCATGTGAGGCGGGGTGACGCGCGCGCGCCGGCGGAGTAGAAGGGCGGCCCCAATGGACGCATCTTCTTCCGCCGGCACCGCCGCCAACGAGAAGCGCAGGCGGCTCGCCGGCATCCTCCTCATGATCGTCGGCTCGGCGAGCTTCGCCGCGGTCGACGGCATTTCGAAAATCCTCGCCGAGACCCAGTCGGTCGCGCAGATCGTCTGGGCGCGCTATGCGCTCGCCATTCCCGCGCTCCTCCTGATGACGCCGCCGGCGGAATGGCGGCGGCTGCTGAAGACCACACGGCCGGGGCTGCAGGCGGTCCGCGGCGCGACGCCGCTGACGCTCTCCGTCATGATGGTGCTCGGCGTGCATTACCTGCCGCTCGCCGATGCGACGGTGATCCTCTTCGCCGGGCCGTTCATCATCGTCGCCCTGTCCGCGCCGCTCCTCGGCGAGCGGGTCGTGCCGGCGAGCTGGATCGGGGTGGCGCTCGGCTTCGCGGCGGTGGTGATCGTCGCCAAGCCGGGCTTCGGCGAACTCTCGGCCTACGCGCTCTACCCGGCGCTTGCCGCGGTCTTCTATGCCTTCTACCAGATCCTCAGCCGCAGCCTCGGCGCCAAGGGCGAGAGGCCCAATACGACGCTCGCCTGGACGCTCCTTGTCGGCGGCGTGGTGGCGACGCCGTTCGCGATTTTCATGTGGGAGCCGCTCGACCTCCGCGGCTGGCTCCTGATGGCAGCGCTCGGCACCGTCTTCGGCATCGGGCAGTCGCTGCTCATCCGCGCCTTCACGAACGCGCCGGCGGCGCTGCTGGCGCCTTTCGGCTATGCCCAGGTGATCGCGGCGACGATCTTCGGCGCGCTCGTCTTCGACGCGGTGCCCGACTGGGCGACGTTCGTGGGCATCGCGCTCCTCATCGCGGCGGGCATCTATGTCGCGCGGGTCGGGCGCGTGCCGGCGGCCCCGCCCGAGGAGGCGATCGGGGAATAGGGATTAGGGATCAGGGAATAGGGGAGGGCGACAATGAGGAAGCGGAGCGCGGCGCGGCTGGGGCGCGAGATTTCGGAGATCGGCTTCGGCGCCTGGCAGATCGGCGGGAGCTGGGGGAGCGTCGACGAGCGCGATGCGGAGGCGGCGCTCTCCGCCGCGCTCGATGCCGGGGTGACCTTCATCGACACGGCCGACGGCTACGGCGCCGGGCGCTCCGAAGAGATCATCGGGCGGGTGCTGAAGGGCCGCGGCGGCGAGCGGCCGTTCGTGGCGACCAAGTGCGGCCGCGGCTTCGGGCCGAACAGTGCGGAGAGCTACACCAGGGCCAACCTTGCCGGCTGGGTCGAGGCGAGCCTGAAGCGGCTGCAGGTCGAGGCGCTCGACCTCCTGCAGCTCCACTGCCCGCATCCGGCCGTCTATTACATGCCCGAGGTGTTCGGGCACCTCGACGGGCTCGTCGCCGCCGGCAAGGTGCGGCGCTACGGGGTCAGCGTCGAGAAGGTCGAGGAGGGGCTGAAGGCGATCGAATACCCGAACGTCGCCAGCATCCAGATCATCTACAACATCTTCCGGCAGCGGCCGGAGCGGCTCTTCTTCCGCGAGGCGAAGGCGAAGGGCGTCGCCGTGATCGCGCGCGTGCCGCTGGCGAGCGGGCTGCTGACGGGCAAGCTCAAGGCCGACACGAAATATGCCGCCGACGACCACCGCGCCTTCAACCGCGAGGGCGCATCGTTCGACCGGGGCGAGACCTTTGCCGGCGTGCCCTACGACGTCGGGCTGGCGGCGGTCGAGGAGATCCGGAAGCTCGTCCCGGCCGGCATGGACATGACGGCCTTCGCGCTCCGCTGGATTCTCATGAACGATGCGGTGACGACGGTGATCCCGGGCGCCCGCAACGCCGCCCAGGCGAGGGGCAATGCCGCGGCGGCGGACGTGCCGGCCCTGAGCGAGGCGACGATGCGGGCGCTGCGGGAGCTCTACGCTAATCGCATCGCCGTGCATGTCGATGCGCGGTGGTGAGGGGCGGGCTCTCGGCCGCCACGAGCGCAGACGAATCGTATCGGTCCCTGTCGCCCTGTGCGCGTCTGCGGGCGCGCAATGCCGCGGACGAGGCACGGAACCTCTTGCGTTGGTGCTGCTTGCCCGCGACATCTGGGCAGTCGGCGTTGACTTGAACACGCGCCGCCGCACTGCCACCGGGACAGGAATTTATTCCTTGACAGCGTGACGGTGGTTCGGTACTGTTTCGCTATCGTCCGACATGTGTGAGTGGCGCTGCTTACCCGATCCTCCGGTCAGGCCGGAGGATGACGGTGGGACAGACTCGTTAGCGGGAGCGTGAAGCCCGAACCGCGGCACCGACCCCGCCATCCTGAGGAGCTCGGGCGTAGCCCGAGCCTCGAAGGACGCGCAAACGTCGGTGCGTCCTTCGAGGCTCGTTCGCTGACGCGAACGAGCACCTCAGGATGGCGATGTTGGTGCGGTTGAACGGCGCTGATCGTAGCCATCGCGTTTCATTCTGCTGCGTCGCGGATATTGGGTCCCCGCCCCCCGATCAGGTCGGGGGCAAGCTTCGCGGGGATGACAATCAGGGCTGATGCTGATGGCGGGGCTCGCCACGAGCATTGGCCAGCGTCCATTTCATTTTCTCCAAAGGAGAGCGGATGGTTTCGCTTCCGTCCTTCCTGCCGTTCCGCGGCGGGCGGTCGCCGGATTCGGCGAAAGCCTCGCGCGCCGGCGGCCTGATCGCCTTCCAGTCCGAGGGCAGGGCGCGGTGGACGCCGCGCGACTACGCCGCGCTTGCCCGCGAGGGCTATATGCGGAACCCGATCGTCTACCGCTCGGTGCGGATGATCGCGGAGGCGGCGGCTTCGGTGCCGCTTCTTCTTTACGACGGCGCGGCGGCGCTCGACACGCATCCGCTCCTGTCGCTGCTGACGCGGCCGAACCGCCGCCAGGCGGGGGCGGATCTGCGCGAGGCGCTCTACGGCTACCTGCTCGTCGCCGGCAACGCCTACCTCGAAGCGGTGTCGGCCGACGGACCGCCGGCAGAGCTGTTTGCGCTCCGGCCCGACCGGATGAAGGTCGTGCCCGGCGCCGACGGCTGGCCGGAGGCGTATGAATATTCGGTCGCGGGACGGACGGTGCGCTTTGCCGGCGAGGCCGGCGGCGCGTCGCCGATCCTGCACCTTTCGCTCTTCCATCCGCTCGACGATTACTACGGCTTCGCGCCGATCGAGGCGGCGCAGGTGGCGCTCGACCTGCACAATGCCGCGGGCGCCTGGAACAAGGCGCTCCTCGACAATTCGGCGCGGCCGTCCGGCGCGCTCATCTACCAGGCGAAGGAAGGCGGCAACCTTTCCGCCGAACAGTTCGAGCGGCTGAAGGCGGAGCTGGAACAGGGCTTCACCGGGCCGAGCCGGGCAGGGCGGCCGCTCCTCCTCGAAGGCGGGCTCGACTGGCGGCCGATGGCGCTCTCGCCGAAGGACATGGATTTCCTCGAGGCGAAGAACGGCGCGGCGCGCGAGATCGCGCTCGCCTTCGGCGTGCCGCCGATGCTCTTGGGCATCCGCGGCGACAACACCTACGCCAACTACAAGGAAGCGAACCTCGCCTTCTGGCGGGGCACCGTCTTACCGCTGGTCGAGCGCACCACCGCCGCGATCGGCGCGTGGCTCGCGCCGGCGTTCGGCGAAAGCGGGACGCACGAGCTGCGGCTCGTCGCCGACAGCGACCAGGTCTATGCGCTCGCCGGCGAACGCGAGGCGGCCTGGGCGCGCGTCGCCGCGGCGGATTTTCTCACGGTGAACGAGAAGCGCGCCGCAGTGGGGTACGGGCCGGTCGCGGGCGGGGACGGGGTGGGGGCGGAGCGCGGGTAGGGCGCGCGATGTCGACCCCGGCTTCTGCCTGGCCGCTCCGGGCCGCGGTGGCGAACGCGCGCCTGGTGATCGCCAGTGCGCGGCTTTCGTGGCTACTCGCGAAGGCGAATTTCAACCCAAACCAACCCCGCGTTCCGGCCGGAACGCGGGAGGGCGGGCGGTGGGTGCGCGTCGGCGGCGGTGTCCCGCATGTTTCGACACCGGCTACAGAATAGGGCACGCACCTCGGTCTTGCCGCAGGTCGAAGCGCTCTGATTAGATTCGGGGCGGTTCTGGTCCCTCGCGAGCGGCCGGTACCGCTTCGGGAAGCAAATCGCACGGCGTGGGACATCGCCAAGGAACTGATCAAGTTTGGCGCACGCTCGACCGCAATCGGTCGGCTTGTTGAATTGGCGAGCGATGCCGTCTGGCTCTAAGATCACTGGGAGAACGTCGTATCGTATCTCGACCCGCCACGGCCGCTCGAAGAGTTGCGGCATCGTGCGCGCACGCCGACAGCGGGATATGAAGTCCACCACACTGTCGAACAAACGCCGGCGCGGCTGGACAGGTTGCCGGAAGAGTTGATCGAGTCGTTTGAAAATCGTGTGCTGGTGCCAAGGTTCAGGCATTGGGAAATAACAGGGTCCTACGCGGCCCACCTTGAGGACTTGGGGCGCATGAGTCCAAGAGACCTCTTACGAGGAAGCGACTGGGTCGTGCGCGAGCAATACGGTCTGGATGCCCTAATCCGTTTCGAGATCCTGAAGAGATGAGTGCCAGCTTCCGTCGGAGACCTGATATCGACGAACGGGTTGAACAATACGTTTCGATCAGCCTTCAGCAGGACGATGCACTAGGCTTGCGGGAGATCGGCCGATACAACCGTCTCGCAAAGCGGCTTTGGGCCATCCAGGACGCGTTAAGAGACATGGATGGCGATGAGCGAAAGGCGCTCCTGAAGCTCCTCGATCACGCCAACTTTCAGGTCCGCCTGAACGCAGCGCTTGCCACGCTTGCGATCGCGCCCCAGAGGGCCCGAAGGGTCTTGGAGGCCATCGCATCCTCGAAACACGGCCCCCAGAATGGGAACGCCGGCATGGCGTTGCTGCATCTGGATCGCGGAATATTTCGGCCAACGTGAAATTGAAGACCATGGATCTGAGGAACTTTAGCGTCGCGGCGCTTTCTCGCCGAGTATGTGACCGTCGGGATGGCACAGGACGCAGCGATTGGAATGCGCGAGATAGCGCGGTTCAACCGGCTCTTCGATCGAAAGCGCGCGATCCAGGATGAGCTGAAGGCCCGTCGGGGGGACCAGCGACGCGCGTTGCTGACCCTGTTTGATCATCCAAACGCGCAAGTGCGCCTCAACGCTGCCGAAGCGCTCACCGAACTCGGGAGGGCGGGCGGTGGGTGCGCGTCGGCGGCGGTGTCCCGCATGTTTCGACACCGGCTACAGAACAGGGCACGCACCTCGGTCTTGCCGCAGGTCGAAGCGCTTTCCGGTGAACGCGAAGCGGCGTGGGCGCGCGTTGCGGCCGTGGATTTCCTCACCGTCAATGAGAAGCGCGCGGCCGTGGGGTACGGGCCGGTGGCGCGGGGACGAGTTGGGCGGACGCGGGTAGGGCGCGCGCCATGTCGATGCCATTTTCCGGTCGGGGCAGGAGCTGCAAAGCATGATCCCGGTGCTGCAGGATAGATGCAGTCCCGACGAATATCAGGCGTACTTGAAGGGCATCGTCTCCTGCCTCGCCGAATCGTCGATGCAGCTGATGAACCGGATATTCGCCGAGCATCCGGCGCTTGAAGAAGAGATCGATGCACGGATGCGCGCTGCCAGGGCGGCGGCCGGCGAAGCGTAGCCGGCAACACAATTCGGCGGCTAACCAGACAGGTCGAGGAAGTGGACGATGTTACGCGCAGCATTGCGGAGCGCGGCGACCTCGCGCATCTGGCGCTCTTCCTCTGGGCGAGCGGGGCGAGCGCGCTGCTCGTCTGGGCGCTCCGCGAGCTCGCGGCGTCCAACCGCCGCTTCAACGATTTCGTCGCCGAGATCGCGCGGCTGAACCGCTACTTCGGCGGAGAGAAATGACATGGACCTGATCCTCTCGCTACTGCCCCGCCGGGCGCGGAGCGAACACCGGGCAGTGTTCGCCGCGTTTGCCGAGGGCCTCGCGCGGATGCTCAAGCCGACGGCGGGCCGCGCGCGGGTGCGGGCGGTGGGCGGGTAAACGAGGCTCACGACGTCGCCATCCTTCGAGGCTCGCTTCGCTCGCACCTCAGGATGGCGGGGTCGGTGCAACCACGAGGAACACGGCGCGGCCGCTCACGATCCTCCGGTCAAGCCGGAGGATGACGAAGGGTGGGAAGGCTGTGAACGCGCCAACCGGTGACCCGAGAGCGTCCTTCAAAGGCTCGCTTCGCTCGCACCTCAGGATGGGCGGGGTCTGTGATCTGCGCAACAGGTCAGTCGATGCGGTCCAACCGACCAGGAATCGAACAATGATGAGTGAAACGAAATTCGCGCGCACCGACCTCGCGGTCGAGGCGGACGGAACCTTTGCCGGCTATGCGAGCCTCTTCGGCAAGCCCGACCTCGGGCGCGATATCGTGCTGCCCGGCGCGTTCAGGGCTTCGCTGGCAAAGCGCGGCGCCGCCGGCATCAAGATGCTCTTCCAGCACGACCCCAACCAGCCGATCGGCGTGTGGAGCGAGGTGCGCGAGGATGCGCGGGGGCTCTACGTCAAGGGGCGGCTGACGCCGGGCGTGGCGCGGGCGCGCGAAGTGCTCTCGCTGATGCGCGCCGGCGCGCTCGACGGCCTCTCCATCGGCTACCGGACCGTGCGCGGCCGCACGGACCAGAAGACCGGCATCCGTAGCCTGATCGAGATCGACCTCTGGGAAATCTCGGTGGTGACCTTCCCGATGCTGCCCGAAGCGCGGGTGTCCTCGGTGAAGTCGGGGCGCGGTCGGGAGCGGCTTGTTGCAAGCATCCGCGCTGCAACGCGGATGATGTCGCGGGACAGGGATAGCGGCGCGCCCAGACCGGAGCGGTCAGCCGGCTGCCGATGATATCGTAGGGATCGGACGGAAGCCCGACCTGGGAGGACCCCGAATGGACATCGACGTCGCCCGCCACATGATCCGTGCCGCATTTCGTACGTCGCGGGAGCTTGAAGGCGTGCTGCAGTTCCTGAAGGAGATCTGTCCGGACGAGGAATACCGGCCCCTGGCGCTGGGCATCGCGGCGGCGATCGATCGCATCGGGATTGCCTTGATCGAGCCGGCGGAAGCCGCGCACCCGGAACTGCGGGCCGAGACCGAAGCCAGCATCGCGAGGTACGGCCGCTACCTCTAGCCCATCCGGCTAGCTGCCCCCTGAGGCCAGCCGGCCCATCGCCCAAGTCTTTTGAATGCCCACCGGCCAAACGGCCGGCGGTTCAACGCGCCTGCGCACGCGGGACGCGACCAACAGCCTTCGCTGACCAGAAAGGAAGCAAGAGATGCAGGAAGCCGTTACGGCGGCGCCCGAGGTGAAATCGGGCGACGCGGAGATCAGCCGTGCCTTCGAGGAATTCATGCGCTCCTTCGAGGCGTTCAAGGAGACCAACGACCTGCGCCTCGGCGACATCGAGCGCCGGCTCTCGGCCGACGTCCTCACCGAGGAGAAGATGGCGCGGATCGACACCGCGCTCGACGAGCAGAAGCGGGCGCTCGACCAGCTCGTGCTGAAGAGCCGCCGGCCGGCGCTCGGCGGGGATAACGGACGCGCGGCGCTGCCGAGCGAGCACAAGGCGGCCTTCGACGCCTACGTGCGGAGCGGCGAGGAGGCGAACCTCCGCCGGGTCGAGCAGAAGGCGCTGTCGGTCGGCACGCCGGCCGACGGCGGCTACCTGGTGCCGGACGAAACGGAACGGGAAATCGGCCGGCGCCTGGCGCAGGTCTCGCCGATCCGCGGCATCGCCAGCGTCCGGCAGATCTCGGGGAACGTCTACAAGAAGCCGTTCGTGACCGCGGGCGCGGTGAGCGGCTGGGCAGGCGAGACCGACTCGCGCTCGCAGACGACCTCGCCGACGCTCGCCGAACTCGAGTTCCCGGCGATGGAGCTCTACGCCATGCCGGCGGCGACGGCGACGCTCCTCGACGACGCCGCGGTCAATATCGACGAGTGGATCGCGACCGAGGTCGAGCAGTCCTTCGCCACGCAGGAAGGCACCGCCTTCGTCACCGGCGACGGCGACAAGAAGCCGACCGGGTTCCTGTCCTACACCAAGATCGCGGAAGCCTCGTGGGCGTGGACGAAGATCGGCTACATCGTCACCGGCGTCTCCGGCGGCTTCGCCGCGTCGAACCCGTCGGACAACCTGGTCGACCTCGCCTACGCGCTGAAATCCGCCTACCGGCAGAACGCCACCTGGGTGATGAACCGGAAGACTCAAGGGTCGATCCGCAAGCTCAAGGACGCCGACGGCAATTACATCTGGCAGCCGGCGGCGGTGGCGGGCGGGCAGGCGAGCCTGATAAACTTCCCGGTCGCCGAGTCGGAGGACATGCCGGACATCGGCGCCAACTCCTATTCGATCGCCTTCGGCGATTTCCGCCAGGGCTACCTGGTGGTCGACCGGATCGGGGTGCGCGTGCTCCGCGATCCCTATTCGGCCAAGCCCTACGTCCTCTTCTACACGACCAAGCGCGTCGGCGGCGGCGTCCAGGACTTCGACGCGATCAAGCTCCTCAAATTCGGCACGACCTGAGGTCCCCCGCGTCCCTCCCCTCGGGCGTGACGAAGCGGCCCCGCGAGCAATCGCGGGGCCGCAGTTCTTCCTAGGTCAATCCAGGATTTGCCGTTCCGGGCGAGCGTAGCGAGACCCGGAACCTCTCTCGCCCGCAGCGCTGAGGTTCCGGGTCTGCGGCGCACCGCTTCGTGCTGCACCGCGCCCGGAACGACAAGGCCTGTTCTCAAACTTGACGAGGCCGACATGACCGCAGCCCTCATTACCGGGCCGGCGCTGGAGCCGGTATCGCTGGCCGAGGCGAAGGCGCATCTCCGCCTCGACACGGACGACGACGACCAGCTCGTCACCGCGGCGATCGCGGCGGCGCGCGTCCATGTCGAGGCGGCAACGCGCCGGGCGCTGATCGAGCAGGAATGGCGGGTCTATCTCGACGCCTGGCCGAAGCGGCGGATCGTCACCATTCCGGTGGCACCGCTGATCGCGGTCGACGCCGTCACCGTCTTCGACCACACCGGCGACCCGGTGCCGGTCGATGCCGGCGACTACGAGGTGGATACGGTTTCCGTTCCGGGCCGGCTGGTCCTGTCCTCGCCGTTGCCGGTGATCGTCGGGCGGGCGGTGAACGGCATCGAGATAGACGTCACCGCCGGCTATGGACCGTCGAGCGTCGACGTGCCGGCGGCGCTCCGCCAGGCCGTGATGATGCTGGTGGCGCACTGGTACGAGCACCGCGGCGCGGTCGGCCATGACCTCGCCCTGGCGGCGGCGCCGCTCGGCTTCGAGGCGCTGGTGGCGCCCTACCGGGTGCTCTCGCTGTGAGCGCGGCGGCGTTCGATCCGGGGTGGCTCCGCCACCGCATCGTCATCGAGGCGGCAACGCCGGCGGGCGACGGGGCGGGCGGCGAGACGCTCGCCTGGGCGACGGTCGCGACCCTCTGGTCGCGGATCGACCCGGTCGCGGCGAGCGAGCGCTCGGCGGGCGAACACCTCGCCACGGTGGCGACGCACCGGGTGACCATTCGCTGGCGCGACGACGTGACCGGCGGCATGCGGGTCGCCTATCGCGGCCGGTATTTCCGGATCGCCGCGACGCGCGACCCGGACGAGACCCAGCGCTATCTCGAATTGACGGCCATCGAGGAACGGCCATGAGCGCACTTGCCCTGACCGGCGCCGGACTGGCGGCGGCGCTTGCCGACATCGCCGGACGGCCGGCGGTGGCGCGCGCCGTGCGCGCGAAGGCCGACGCACTGGCGGCGCGGATCGCCGGCGAAGCGGCGCGGCGCGGGGTCGCCGTCACCGCGGAAACCGTCGCGGACGGCGACGGGGCGAGGGTGATCGTGGCCGGTCCGGATCTGTTCGCGCGCGAGTTCGGATCGCTGGGTAAGCCGGCTAACCCGCTGGTCGCGGAAGCGATCGCCGCGGTGAGTGCGGGAGGTTGAGCGATGCCGCACGCTTCCCATGCCCTGCAGAAGGCGATCTTCGCGGCGCTCGCCGGTGATGCGGCGGTCGGCGCGTTGATCGGCGACCGCATCTATGACGCGGCGCCCCGCGACGCGGCCTTTCCCTATGTCGGGCTGGGCCAGGCGAGCTTTGCCGACTGGAGCACTTCGACCGAGGCCGGCGCGGAGCATCGGCTCGTGCTGCACGTCTGGTCGCGCGAGCGTGGCAAGGCGGAGACGCTCAGGATTATCGCCGCGGTGACGGCGGCTCTCGACGACGCGGCGCTCGCTCTCGACGGCCAGCGCCTGGTCAACCTTCGCTTCGAGACGGGCGACGCGGCGCGTGACCCGGACGGGATCACCTGGCACGGGGTGATGCGGTTCCGCGCGGTGACGGAGCCGGCTTAGGCAGTCGGCGCAACCGGCTTCGTGAAGCTGCATGCACCTTCCTCATGGTGAGGTGCTCGACGCGGAAGCGTCGAGCCTCGAACCACGCACCATGGGGCGGGCTGAGGTTTCGGAAGGACTCACATACCCACATTGGGGCTGGACCGGCCCGTGGTTCGAAGCTCGGGCTGCGCCCGAGCACCTCACCATGAGGGAAGTGGGTGGGGCCAGCATCGGACGCACGAGGTTCCGGGTCTGCGACGCACCGCTTCGCGCTGCATCGCGCCCGGAACGACAACCACAAACGGACAGTGCGCCAACCCGCCCGATCCTCGGTCAAGCCGGAGGAGACGGGTGAGTTGTGGTTGCCGGCCAAGAGACACGGAGACAGCGATGACGGCACAGAAGGGCAAGGACCTGCTCCTCAAGATCGACAGCGACGGCGGGGGCACGTTCCAGACCGTCGCCGGGCTGCGCTCGCGGCGGATCGCGTTCAACGCCGAGGCGGTCGACATCACCGATGCCGATTCCTCCGGCCGCTGGCGCGAGCTGCTCGCCGGCGCCGGGGTGAAGCGGGCGAGCGTCGCCGGCTCGGGCATCTTCCGCGATGCCGCCAGCGACTCGACGGTGCGGCAGGTCTTCTTCGACGGGACGATCCGCAACTGGCAGGTGATCGTGCCCGACTTCGGCACGCTCTCCGGCGCCTTCCAGGTGACCGCGCTCGAATATTCCGGCGAGCACAACGGCGAGGTCGCCTATGAGCTGGCGCTGGAATCGGCCGGCGCGATTTCGTTCGCGGCGGCCTGACGATGGCTAACCGGCTGCGGGGCGAGGTCGAGGCGAGACTCGACGGGCGGACCTGGACGCTGTGTCTCACGCTCGGCGCGCTGGCTGAACTCGAGGAGGCGCTCGGCGCCGGCGACCTGATGGGCCTCGCGCGCCGCTTCGGCGAAGGGACGCTCCGCGCCGGCGATGCGATCAAGGTGATCGGCGCGGGGCTGCGCGGCGCCGGCAACGACATCGACGACGCGGCGGTGGCGCGGATGCGGAGCGAGGGCGGCGCAGCGGGCTATGTCGCGATCGTCGCGGCGCTGCTTGCCGCGACTTTCGGGGAGCCGAGCTAGGCCCTCAGTGCCTCTACAAGCCACGAATGCGCATAGGCCGCCATGGTGAGGCGCCCGCGCATCGCGCGGGCCTCGAACCACCCACCATGCGCGGCGCGTGGTTCGAGGCTCGGCTTTCAGCCCCGCACCTCACCATGGCGGGACCTGAGCCTCTCCCAAATGCCAAGGACGGATAGGACCATGAACCAATCCTCGTTCCCCTGGCGGCGGGCGATGGCGCTCGGCTTCGGCGTGCTCAGGCTGTCGTCTCGCGACTTCTGGGCGCTGACGCCGCGTGAACTGGCGGCGGCCATCGACGGCGTGCTCGGGTGTTTCAGCGAGCCGCTCGGCCGCGCCGCCTTCGACAAACTCGCCGCCCGCTATCCGGACCGGACATGACCCAGATCGACGAACTCTCCATCCGCATATCGGCGGACACGACGCCGTTCCGCGCCGCACTCCGCGACCTGGGGCGCGAGGCGGACGGGTTCTCCGCCGCGATCACGCGCGCCTTCAAGGATGCCATCGTCGGCGGCAGGAGCTTCGAACAGGTTCTGTCGAGCCTGGCGTTGCGCATCGCCGGCATTGCGCTCGACTCGGCGCTGAAGCCGATCGGCAGCGCGCTGGGCAACGCGCTCGCCGGAGCGTTCGGCCTCGCCGAGGGCGGGGTGGTGGGCGGCGGCAGGGTCAAGGCATTCGCGAAAGGTGGCCTGACCGACTCGCCGATGTTCTTTCCGCTGGCGAACGGCCTGGGTCTGCTCGGCGAAGCCGGACCGGAGGCCGTCCTGCCGCTGTCGCGCGGCAGCGACGGGCGTCTGGGCGTGCGGACCGAGGGCGGCGGTGGCGCACCCGTCATCCATTTCCACGTGACCACGCCCGACGCCGAGTCGTTCCGGAAATCCGAAGCGCAAGTGACCGCGATGCTGGCGCGGGCGGTCGGGCGGGGACGGAGAGGGCTCTGACATGCCGGCGCTGACCCCTTTCCACGAGGTGCGCTTCCCGACGGCGATCGCGTTGGGCGCAAGCGGCGGGCCGGAGCGGCGGACCGACATCGTCACGCTCGGCTCGGGGAGCGAGGAGCGGAACAGCCGCTGGGCGGATTCGCGGCGGCGCTACAATGCCGGCTACGGCGTGCGCTCGCTCGACGACCTGCACGCGGTCATCGCCTTCTTCGAGGAGCGGCGCGGACGGCTCTACGGCTTCCGCTGGCACGACCGTGCCGACTGGCGGTCCTGTGCGCCGGGCGCGACGCCCGCGGCGACCGACCAGACGATCGGCGAGGGCGACGGGGCGATGCTCGCCTTCCAGCTCGTCAAGACCTATGGCGGTTCGTTCGCGCCCTATGTCCGCGCGGTGGCGAAGCCGGTCGCCGGCAGCGTGCGCGTCGCGGTGGACGGGATCGAGCCGCCGGGCGGCTGGTGGGTCGATACGACGACCGGCCTGGTGACGTTCGCCGATCCGCCCGCCGACGGCGCGGCGATCAGCGCCGGTTTCGACTTCGACGTGCCGGTCCGCTTCGACACCGACCGGCTCGAAATCAACCTCACCCATTTCGCCGCCGGCGACATCCCGGCGATCCCGCTCGTCGAGATTCGTCTTTAGCGCCGGCACCCAACTGTCATCCCCGCAAGAGCGGGGATCCAGTAGCCGAGACAATGGGAAGTTGCCGCGCCGTTCGTCGCCGCCTCTTTCGGCTCGACCTACGGATACTGGGTCCCCGCTTTCGCGGGGATGACACGCCGTGAGCTGCAACGCGAGACCAACGCCATGCGCACCATCGATGCCGGTCTTGCCGCGCATGTCGCGGCGGGGACGACCACGCTTTGCCGCTGCTGGAAGCTGACGCGGAGCGACGGCGCGGTGCTCGGCTTCACCGACCAAGACAGGACGGTGAGCTTCGACGCCACCGACTACGAGCCGGCGCAGGGCTTCGATGCCAGCGAGGAAACGAGCGCCCTCGGCTTCGCCGTCGGCGGCATGGAAGTCTCGGGCGCGCTGTCGTCGGAGCGGCTGACCGGCGAGGACCTTGCCGCCGGCCTCTACGACAATGCCGAGGTGCGCGTCTTCCTCGTCAACTGGCTGGCGCCGGCGGAGCGGCATCTCTTGCGGGTCGGGCACCTCGGCGAGGTGACGCGCGAGGACGGCGCTTTCCGCGCCGAGATCCGCGGCCTCGCCGCTGCGCTCGACGAGACCCGCGGGCGCATCTTCGGCCACACCTGCGATGCCGACCTCGGCGATGCGCGCTGCGGCATCGATCTCGCGGCACCGGCGTTCCGGGGGGCGGGCGCGGTGAGCGTCGCGAACGACCGCCGCCGGTTCGCCGTGAGCGGGCTCGGCGAATTCGCGGCGGGCTGGTTCGAGCGCGGGCGGTTCACCTGGACGAGCGGGGCCAATGCGGGACGGGCGGCCGAGGTGCGCGGCCACCGCGTCACGGGCGGTGCCGTCTCCATCGAGCTGTGGCAGCCGGCCTACCACTCGGTCGTTGCCGGCGACGGGTTCACAGTGACGGCCGGCTGCGACAAGCTCTTCACCACCTGCCGGGCGAAATTCGCCAACGCGGCCAACTTCCGCGGCTTCCCGCACATGCCGGGCAACGACTTTGCGCTGACCTATGCGCGGCCGGGAGACCGGAACGACGGCGGGGCGATCGTGCCATGACCGCGCGCGACGCCATTGTTGCGGAGGCGCTGACCTGGCTCGGCACGCCGTACCGCCACCAGGCCTCGCTGAAGGGCGTCGGCTGCGACTGCCTCGGGCTTGTCCGCGGCGTCTGGCGCGAGCTGCACGGACGCGAACCCGAGGCGGCGCCGGCCTATACGCCCGACTGGGCCGAGGCCAAGGGCGAGGAGACGCTCGCCGAGGCGGCGCGGCGGCACCTCGTGCCGGTCGCGCTCGACGAAGCCGCGGCGGGCGACCTCATCCTTTTCCGTTGGCGGGACAGTCTGCCCGCCAAGCATGCCGGGATCCTGATCTCGGCCGACCGCTTCATCCATGCCCACGAGGGCGCCGTCGTGGCGACCGCGCCCTGGGGCGGCTGGTGGCGCCGGCGCGCCGCCTACGGGTTCCGCTTTCCCGGAGTGAATTGACAAGATGGCGACGCTGCTTCTGCGCGCCGGCGGCGGCCTCATCGGCGGGCTGTTCGGTCCGGTCGGGGCGATCATCGGCCGCGCCGCCGGGGCGATTGCCGGCTACGCGATCGACCAGTCGCTGTTCGCCCGCGGCCGGACGGTCGAAGGGCCGCGCCTCAGCGACCTCGAAATTCCGACCTCGCGCGAGGGCGCGGCCATCCCGCGCGCCTACGGGCGGGTGCGGCTCGCCGGGCAGATGATCTGGGCGACGCGGCTGGAGGAAGTCGTCTCCGAGACGCGGCAGGGCGGGAAGGGCGGCCCGCCGGCCACCACACTCCGCTCCTACAGCTATTTCGCCAACCTCGCGATCGGGCTTTGCGAGGGGCCGATCGCGCGGATCGGCCGGGTCTGGGCGGACGGCAAGCCGTTCGACCTTTCCGCCGTAACCTGGCGGCTGCACCGCGGCGGCGAGGACGAAGCGCCGGACAGCCTGATCGTGGCCAAGCAGGGCGAGGACGCGGCGCCCGCCTACCGCGGCACCGCCTACATCGTCTTCGAGCGGCTGCCGCTCGATGCCTATGGCAACCGCATCCCGCTCTTCTCCTTCGAGGTGATCCGCCCGGCGGGCGGCGTCGAGGAGAAGGTGAGGGCCGTGACGCTCATCCCCGGCGCGACCGAGTTCGGCTACGACCCGGCGCCGGTGCGGAGCGTGGCCGGACCGGGGGAGCAGCCGCTCCTCAACCGCCATGCCGACGGGGCGCGTACCGACTGGGCGGCATCGCTCGACGAACTGCAGGCGCTCTGCCCGAACCTCGAACGGGTCGCCCTGGTGGCGACCTGGTTCGGCGACGATCTCCGCGCCGGTCAGTGCCGGCTTAAGCCGGGTGTCGCCGAAGCCGCGATGATGACGGTGCCGGACGCATGGAGCGCCGCCGGCCTGGCGCGGGCGGATGCGCGCCTGGTCAGCCGCTTCGAGGGCAGGCCGGCCTTCGGCGGCACGCCGTCCGACGCGAGCATCGTCCGCGCCATCCGCGACCTCGCGGCGCGCGGGCTCGCGGTGACGTTCTACCCGCTCGCGATGATGGACATTCCGCCGGGGAACGGGCTGCCCGACCCTTACGGCGGGAGCGAGCAGGCGGCCTATCCCTGGCGCGGGTCGATCACCACGGCAATCGCGCCGGGCCGCGCCGGCACCACCGACAAGACCGCGACGGTGGCGGATGAGATCGCGGCCTTTGTCGGCACGGCGGCGCCGGACGACTTTCACCTCAGCGGCGACAGCGTCGTCTATACCGGCCCGGCTGAGTGGTCGTTCCGGCGGCTGATCCTCCACTACGCGTGGCTCTGCAAGGCGGCGGGCGGCGTCGACGCGTTCCTGCTCGGTTCGGAACTGCGCGGGCTGACCACGCTCCGTTCGGACGACTCGACCTATCCGTTCGTCGCGGCGCTGGCGGCGCTGGCTGCCGACGTGCGGGCGGTGCTGGGGCCGGACGTGAAGCTCAGCTACGGCGCCGACTGGAGCGAATATTTCGGGCACCAGCCGGCGGATGGCTCCGGCGACGTGTTCTTCCACCTCGACCCGCTCTGGGCGAGCGCGGCGATCGACTTCATCGGCATCGACAATTACATGCCGCTCGCCGACTGGCGCGACGGCAGCGGGCACCTCGATGCGGCGGTCTGGGACTCGGGGCGGAGCGCGGCGTATTTCCGCGCCAACATCGCCGGCGGCGAAGGGTACGACTGGTATTATGCCAGCCCTGCCGATCGTGACGCGCAGGCGCGGACCGCGATCACCGACGGCGCCTATGGCAAGCCGTGGGTGTTCCGCTTCAAGGACCTGAAGTCCTGGTGGAGCAACGCCCACTACAGCCGGCCGGGCGGCATCGAGGATGCGAGCCCGACCGCGTGGGTGCCGGAAGGGAAGCCGATCGTCTTCAGCGAAACCGGCTGCCCGGCGGTCGACAAGGGCGCCAACCAGCCCAACGTCTTCCCCGACCCGAAGTCCTCGGCGAGCGGGCTGCCATACTATTCCAACGGGACACGCGACGACCTTCTGCAGCGGCGCTTCCTCGAGGCGGTTCTGTCCTACTGGACGCCGGACGACCCGGACTACGTGGCCGGCAGCAATCCGGTCTCGGCGGTCTATGGCGGGCGGATGGTCGAGGCGCCGGCGATCCATGTCTGGACCTGGGACGCGCGGCCTTATCCGGCGTTTCCGTACCGGACCGACGTGTGGGCGGACGGGGAGAACCACGAGACCGGGCACTGGCTGACCGGGCGCCTCGGCGGCCTCGGCGCGAGCGACCTCGTCCGCGCCATCCTCCGCGACTACGGCATCGACATCGGGGAGGTCGACGAACTCGACGGGTGTATCGACGGCTACCTCATCGACAATGTCACCTCGGCGCGCGGTGCGCTCGAACCGCTTGCCGGCCTGCTCCTTTTCGAGGCGGTCGAGTCGGGCGAGGCGATCCGCTTCGTCCGGCGCGGACGGAAGCCAGCAACAGGCATCGCAACAAGCGACCTCGCCGAGGACGGCGAGCGGGCGCTGCTGGCGGTAAGGCGGGCGCAGGAGACCGAGCTGCCGGCCGAGATCGCGCTCGGCTACAGCGATTCGTTGGCCGACTATCGTCCGGCGACGGCGAGCGCGCGGCGGCTGGTGACCGGCAGCCGGCGGACCGAGGCGCGCGATACCGGCGCAGCGATGAGCCACGCGGTGGCGAGCGGCCTTGCCGACGCGATGCTGCAGGACCTCTGGGCCGGCCGCGACAGCTTCGCCGTGGCGCTCACCGCAAAGCGCCTCGGGCTCGAAGCGGGCGACGTCTGCGACCTTGCCACGCCCGAGGGGATGCGGACCGTGCTGGTGACGCGGATCGAGGACGGGCTGGTCCGCCGCATCGAGGGGCGGAGCATCGACCCGGAGGTGCTGTCTGCGGTGCCGGCGGCGCCGCGGACGGCCTTCCCGGAAACCGCGCCGGTGGAATCGCGGCCCGAAGTGATGCTCCTCGACCTGCCGCTGCTGACCGGCAGCGAACCGGGATACCTGCCCTATGTTGCGGCCTTCGCCGAACCGTGGCCGGGAACGATGGCATTGTCCCTCGGATCGGCGGCGACGGGGTTCACGCCGCGCCAGGCGCTGCCGCGCCGCGCAGTGATGGGTGAATTGACCGCGCCGCTTGGGCCGGGGCCGCTTTACCGCTGGGACCGCGCCAACGCGATCGAGGTCGAACTCTACGGCGGGAGCCTCGCCGGCGAGCCGGAAGGCGCTGTGCTGAACGGAGCCAACGTCGCGGCGATCGGCGGCACCGGGACCGGCTTCGAGGTGGTGCAGTTCCAGGCTGCGACGCTGACCGGCCCGCGCCGATGGCGGCTGACCGGCCTGCTCCGCGGACAGGCCGGGACCGGCGATGTCGCGGCGGCCGGCCACGTCGCGGGGGCGCGCTTCGTGCTCCTCGACCGGGCGGTGGAACTCCTCGACCTCAGCGAGACGGAATCGTGGCTTGCGCTGACGCTTCGCTGCGGCAAGGCGGGCGCGCTTTACGACCCGGACACGTTCGCCGACATCGCGCTGACCCCGCCGGCGCGGCGTGGTCTGCGCTGCCTTGCCCCGGTGCATCTCGCAGGACGGCGGGATGCGGGTAGCGGCGACATTGCGATCACCTGGATCCGGCAGACGCGGATCGGCGGGGACGCCTGGGAGCCGGCCGAGGTGCCACTCGGCGAGAGTGCGGAAGCATACCGCGTTGTCATTCTCGACGGGGACGACGCGGTCCGCACGATCGAGGTTGCGACGGCGGCCGCGACCTATGCCGCGGCCGACCAGATGAGCGATTTCGGCGCCTTGCCGGCCGAACTGTCGATCCGTGTTTGCCAACTGAGCCCGAGCGAAGGTCCGGGCATTCCCGCAGAAAGCACCCTCCATGTCTGATCCGATCGCGACCGGAAACCTCGGGCTGCCGTTCATCGCCGCGGCCCAGGCGCAGAAGCACGTGACGCATAACGAGGCGCTTCGCCGGCTCGACGCGGTGGTGCAGCTCGCCGTGCTCGACACGAGCCTTGCCGACCCGCCCGGCGCGCCGGCGGAGGGCGACCGCTACATCGTCGCCGACGGAGGCACCGGCGACTGGGAAGACGCGGACGGCAAGGTCGCGGCCTTCCTCGACGGGGCGTGGGCGATCTTCGATCCGCTGCCCGGCTGGATCGCCTACGACATGGCCGCGGAATCCGTGCTCGTCCGGCAGGCGGACGGCTGGACGCCGGTCGGGAGCTTCCTCGGCACGATCACCCGGCTCGGCATCAACGCCACGGCCGACGACACCAACCGGCTCGCCGTGCGCTCGGCCGCGGTCCTCTTCTCCGGGATCGAGGCAGGCGCCGGCGGCAGCGGCGATATCCGCTTCACCGTCAACAAGGAGACCGACGGCGACACGGCCACGCTCCTCTTCCAGAGCGGCTGGTCGGGGAGGGCGGAAGTCGGCCTCGCCGGCGACACCGACTTCGTCTTCAAGGTCTCCGCCGACGGGAGCACGTGGACCGAGGCGATCCGCATCGACAAGGACACCGGGTTCGCGGCGATCCTCTACGACAACGGCGCGTCCGGACTGACGGCGACGAATGTGCAGGATGCGATCGACGAGGTCGCGGCGGCGGCGAGCCCTCCCGTCGCCAGCGTCTTCGGGCGGACCGGCGCGGTGGCGGCGGCGCTCCATGACTACGACGCCAGCCAGGTCGACAACGACTCGGGCGTGAGCGGTGCGACCGTCAAGGACGCGCTCGACAGCCTCGCGTCCGACGTGAGCAGCAGGCAGGCAGGCGACGCCGACCTGACGGCCCTGGCCGGGCTCTCGACGACCGGTCTTGTCGCGCGGACCGGGGCGGGCACGGCGGCGGCGCGGACGCTGACCGGCCCGGCGGCGGGGGTGAGCGTCAGCAACGGCGACGGCGTTGCAGGCAACCCGACGCTGGCGCTCGCCAACGACCTCGCGGCGCTGGAGGGACTGACCGGGACCGGCATCGCCAAGCGCACCGGTACGGATGCCTGGGCGACGGGCGCCGGCGTCGGCGACCTTGCCGCGACCACGGCCAACCGGCTCTTCGGCTCGGACGGATCGGGCAATCCCGGTCTGGTGACGCTGCCGGCGGCCGGCATTGCGCTGTCGGCGGGTGCGCTGGCGCTAGCGAATGATCTCGCCGCCTATGAGGGCCTGTCGGCAACGGGTCTGGTGGCGCGGACCGCGGACGGTGCGGCGGCGGTGCGCACGCTGACCGGCCCGGCAGCCGGCATCAGCGTCAGCAACGGCGACGGCGTTTCGGGCAACCCGACGCTGGCTCTCGCCAACGACCTGGCTGCGCTGGAAGGACTGTCCGGCACGGGCATCGCCAAGCGTACCGGCGCCGATGCGTGGGCGACGGGCGCCGGTGTCGGCGACCTTGCCGCGACTACGGCCAACCGGCTCTTCGGCTCGGACGGATCGGGCAATCCCGGTCTGGTGACGCTGCCGGCGGCGGGCATCGCGCTGTCGGCGGGGGCGCTGGCGCTCGCCAACGACTTGTCGGCGCTGGAGGGACTGTCCGGCACCGGGATTGCCAAGCGCACCGGTGCCGATGCCTGGGCGACGGGCGCCGGCGTCGGCGATCTCGCCGCGACCACGGCCAACCGGCTCTTCGGCTCGGACGGAACGGGCAATGCCGGTCTGGTCACGCTGCCGGCGGCGGGCATTGCGCTGTCGGCGGGGGCGCTGGCGCTCGCCAACGACTTGTCGGCGCTGGAGGGGCTCGCCTCCACCGGCATTGCCGTCCGCTCGGCGACGGATACCTGGGTGCAGCGCTCGATCGCCGCGGCAACCGGGCTCTCGGTCAGCAACGGCAGCGGCGTCTCCGGCAACCCCAGCATCGCGCTCGACATCAGCGCGCTGGTCGAGGACACGGCGCCCGACCCGACCGCCGATTTCTGGCTGACCTACGATGCCTCGGCGAGCGCCCACAAGAAGGTGAAGCCGGCCTCGCTCTATCGCGAGCGGCTGACCGCCGACCGCACCTATTACGTCCGCACCGACGGCAGCGATTCCAACACCGGTCTCGCCAACAGCGCCGGCGGCGCCTTCCTGACGGTGCAGAAGGCCTACGACACGATCGCCGCCAACCTGGACCTCGGCGGCAAGACGGTCACCATCCAGATCGGCGACGGCACCTACGCACCGGCCTCGGGCACCAACCCGCTGCTCATCTCCCAGCCGTGGACGGGCGGCGGCAGCGTCATCGTCCAGGGCAACAACGCGACGCCCGCCAACGTCGTCCTGTCGGGCACCAATGCCGATGCGGTGCTGGTTTCGGCGCCGCTCCCCGGCGTGCTGTCTATCAGGGACCTGAAGGTCACCACGACCACCAACAAGAGCGGCATCCAGCTGAACGCCCCCGGGAGCCTCACCTTCTCCAACCTCAACTTCGGCGCCTGCGTCGTCGCCCACCTGCTTGCCGCCTGCACCGGCGCGCAGATCACCGGCACCGGCAACTACGCGATCAGCGGGAACGCCCCGATCCACGCCTATGCGCTGACCGGCTCGATCGTGCTGACCGGCCTGACGGTGACCCTGACCGGCACGCCGGCCTTCTCGACCGCGTTCGTCGAAAGCTCGCGCACCGGCGTCTTGCGCGGACAGGCGATGACGTTCTCCGGCTCGGCGACCGGCCCGCGCTACCTCGCCGATGCCAACGGCGTGATCTTCACCAATGGCGGCGGCGCCACCTACTTCCCCGGCAACAGCGCCGGGTCGACCGCGACCGGCGGCCAGTACATCTGACCGGCCGGCGCCATCTTCCCCACGAGCGAAAGGACTGACCATGAGCGATGCGTCCCGCGGCGCCGCGCCCCTCAAGGGCTGGCGCACCCTTCTCCTTGCCCTCGGGCTCTCCACCGTCGGCGTGCTACAATCGGCGGATTGGGCGACGATCGTGCCGCCGCAGAGCGTCGGACCGGTCATGCTCGGCGTCGGCGTTGCCGTCGGCGTGCTCCGCGCGCTGACGACCACGCCGATCGGCCAGAAAGAGGGCTGAACGCCCCATTCAGGGCCCATTCATCCGGGCCGCGATAAGGGAGGCCCATGATCCGGGCGACGATGGCGTCTCTTATCCTTGCTGCCGGGCTGGCCGTGTCCTGGCCGGCCGCGGCACAGGAGTGCCTGTCCGCCGGTGAGGCGCGCGCCGCCGTGGCGCAGGGACAGGTGGCGCCGCTTTCCCGGATCCTCGGCGCCATCAAGCAGGCGGCGCCGGGGCAGATCCTGCCCTCGCCCAGCCTCTGCCGGTCCGGCGACCGCTATGTCTATCGCCTCAATGTTCTCACCTCGGGCAACCGCGTGACCCGGCTCACCGTCGACGCCGCGAGCGGCGCCATCCTCGGGAACTAGCGATAATGCGGATACTCGTCGTCGAGGACGATGCCGACCTCAACCGCCAGCTCGTTTCCGCGCTGAAGGATGCCGGCTACGCCGTCGATTCGGCGAGCGACGGCGAGGAGGGGCACTTTCTCGGCGACACCGAGCCGTATGATGCGGTGGTCCTCGACATCGGCCTGCCGGTCAAGGACGGGATCAGCGTCCTCGAAGACTGGCGCCGCGCCGGACGCCGCATGCCGGTGCTGATCCTCACCGCCCGCGACCGCTGGAGCGACAAGGTCCAGGGCATCGATGCCGGCGCCGACGACTATGTCGCCAAGCCCTTCCATATCGAGGAAGTGCTGGCCCGCATCCGCGCGCTCGTGCGCCGTGCCGCCGGGCATGCCTCGAACGAGATCGAGGTCGGCAGCGTGCGCCTCGATTCGAAGGCCGGACGGGTCACGGTCGACGGCAACCCGGTCAAGCTCACCTCGCATGAATACAAGGTGCTCGAATATCTGATGCACCACCGCGACCGGGTGGTGCCGCGCACCGAACTGATCGAGCATCTCTACGACCAGGACTTCGACCGCGACTCCAACACCATCGAGGTGTTCGTCGGCAGGCTCCGCAAGAAGATGCCGCCGGAGCTGATCGAAACCGTCCGCGGACTGGGCTACCGCATCGTCGACCCGGGCAATGCCGGCTAACTCGCTAGCCGCCCGCCTGATTGCCCTTGCCGCGCTGTGGAGCGTTCTCGCGCTCGGCGCCGCGGCCCTGATCATCACCTCCCTCTATCGCGATTCCGCGGAGTCGGCGTTCGACGAACGCCTTGGCGTCTATCTGACGACGCTGGTCGGGCTCCTCGCCAACCAGTCGCCCTCGGCGCTCGCCGACCCCGGCAACCTCAGCGAACAGCGCTTCGAGAACCCCTATTCGGGCTGGTACTGGCAGGTCTCGCGCGACGGCGCGGTGGTGCTTGCCTCGAAGTCGCTCTTCAACGACACGCTGGCGGTGCCGGCCGAGGCGGCGCGGCGGACGGTGGCGGAAGGCGTCGTGTCGTTCGACCTCGCCGGTCCGGCCGGCCAGACGCTTCGTGCGGTCGACCGCAAGATCGATTTCGGCCCCGGCAACGTCTATGACGTCGTGGTCGCAGGCGATGCCGGCGACGTGCAGGCCGACATCGCCGGCTTCCGGCGGAGCGTCCTGCTGACGCTCGGCGCCTTCGGCGTCATCCTCATCCTCTCCACGCTGATCCAGGTCCGCTGGGGGCTGCGGCCGCTCGACCGCGTGCGCCAGGCGCTGGCGGCTCTGCGGAGCGGGAAGGAGACGCGGATCGGCGGGCGCCTGCCGGCGGAGATCGAGCCGCTGGCGCGCGAGCTGAACGCCCTCCTCCAGTCGAACCAGGAGATCATCGAGCGGGCCCGCACCCAGGTCGGCAACCTCGCGCACGCGCTGAAGACGCCGCTCAGCGTCATCACCAACGAGGCGCGCGCGGCGAAGGGACCGCTCGCCGACAAGATGGCCGAGCAGGCCGAGATCATGCGCCGGCAGGTCAACCACTACCTCGACCGCGCACGGATCGCGGCCCGCTCGAACGTCATCGGCGCGCTGACGCCGGTCGAGCCGGCGGTGCAGCGGCTGGTGCGGGCGATGAAGCGCATCCACGGCGACCGCGGAATCGCGATCGAAGCGACGATTGCGGCGGGCGCCGTCTTCCGCGGCGAGCAGCAGGACCTCGAGGAGATCGTCGGGAACCTCGTCGACAATGCCTGCAAGTGGGCCAAGACGAGGGTGGCGGTCATGGTCGCCCGCCTGCCCGGAAGGGACGGCGATCCGGACGAGCTGTCGCTCATTGTCGACGATGACGGTCCCGGCCTCCCGCCGGAGAAGCGGGCCGAGGCGGCCCGGCGCGGCCAGCGGCTGGACGAGTCGAAGCCGGGCTCCGGGCTGGGCCTGTCCATCGTGACCGAGCTGGTCGAACTCTACGAGGGCTCGTTCGCGCTGGAGACTTCGCCGGCCGGGGGCTTGCGGGCCGCCGTCAGGCTGCCGGCGGGGTGAAATCCTTGTTCCCATTTCCGCCACGGTTCGGTGCGACCCCGCCTGCGGTTTCGGTGGGGCGCACGGCAATGAATGGCGGATTGCGGGTCCTTACAATCGGCATTGCCGGCCTGCTCCTCGCGGCCTGCTCGCAGACCTTCGGCCGTGGCGCGCTCGGCTCGGTTTCGGGCGGCGTGGCGGGGACCACGATCGCGCGTGAGCTCGACTCGGGCAGCCTGCGTGCCGCCCGCGAGGCGGAGTACCGCGCGCTCGAATTCGGCAAGGCCGGAGTGCCGATCGCCTGGTCGAAGGGCAAGGCGCATGGCGAGGTGACGCCCGGCGCCGGTTACCGCATCAACGCCTACGATTGCCGCGACTATACCCACACGATCACCATCGACGGCGGCGCTCCGCAGGCCGCAAGAGGCACCGCCTGCCGCCAGGCGAACGGCACCTGGCAGCCGGTCTCGTGACCGGCGGATTTGCCTTTCCCGGCATCGCGACACTATGTCTGCAGCGCCCATGAGCCAGCCGGACTAACCCTCTCTCGATGTTGCAATGGATCGCCATGGCGGTGCTGGCAGCGGCGGCCTCGCTGTCGGTGCTCGTCCCGCTTTACCGCGGGCGGCGCGCGGCGGCGCAGGAGGGCGAGCCCGGCGAGGTCGCCATCTACAAGGACCAGATCGCCGAGATCGACCGCGACCTCGCGCGCGGCCTGATCGATGCCGGCGAAGCCGGCGCGGCGCGGACCGAGATCGCCCGCCGGCTGCTCAAGGCCGATGCCGCCGCCAGCGCGCCTGCGGCGAGGGCGCAGCCGGCGAGCTTCCGCCGGATCGCCGCCGTCGCCGCCCTCGCGATGCCGCTCCTTGCCCTCGCGTTCTATCTGGCGCTCGGCTCCCCCCAGCTTCCCGATCAGCCGCTTGCCGCCAGACTGGCCGCGCCGCCCGAGGCCTCCGACCTTGCGGCGCTCATCGCCCGGGTCGAGGCGCACCTCGCCGCCGCGCCTGATGACGGTCGGGGCTGGGACGTGATCGCCCCGGTCTATGTGCGGAGCGGCCGCTACGCCGACGGCGAACGCGCCTACCGCAACGCCATCCGCATTCTCGGCCCGACCGCCGAGCGCGAAAGCGGCGTCGGCGATGCGCTGGTGCGCCAGAACCGAGGGGTCGTCACCGAGGATGCGCGGGCGGCGTTCGCGCGCGCCAACGCCCTCGACCCGGCCGCGCCGAAGCCGCGGTTCTTCCTCGCGCTCGCGCTCACGCAGGAGGGGAGGACGGGGGAGGCGGCGGCGGCCTGGAAGGCGCTCCTCGACGGTGCGCCGGCCGATGCGCCCTGGGTGCCGGCGGCGAAGGAAATGCTTGCGCGTCTCGAACCGGGCACGCCGGGCGGACCGTCGCCCGCGCAGGTCGAGGATGCCGCCAGGCTCACGCCCGACCAGCAGCGCACGATGATCGAAGGCATGGTCGCGGAACTCGCGGCGCGGCTCGAATCATCGCCCGGCGATGCAGACGGGTGGGCGCGCCTGGTCCGCTCCTATATGGTCCTCGGGCGGAAGGACGAGGCTGGCGCGGCGCTCGCCAGGGCGCGCGCCGCGCTCTCCGGCGACGCGGCCAAGCTTGCGCCGGTCGAAGCCGAGGCGCGCTCGGCCGGGCTGATCGAATGAGCGGGAAGGGGCGATGACCCGGAAGCAGCGGCGCCTGACGCTGATCGGGCTCGCAGGCGTTGTCCTCGCCGCGGCGGCGGGGCTCGCGCTCTATGGGTTGAGCGACCGCATCACCTTCTTCAGCACGCCGAGCGAGATCGCGGCCAAAGGCGTCGCTGCCGGCACGCGGGTCCGCCTCGGCGGCCTGGTCAAGGACGGCAGCGTCGTCAAGGGTGACGGGGGCAGGGTGCGCTTCGTCGTCACCGACGGCAATGCTTCCGTGCCGGTCGCCTATACCGGCATCCTGCCCGACCTCTTCCGCGAGGGCTCGGGCGTGGTCGCCGAGGGCGTCATCGGCGCCGACCGCTCGCTTGCCGCCGACACGGTGCTTGCCAAGCACGACGAGCGCTACATGCCGAAGGAAGTGGTCGACGCGCTGAAGGCGCAGGGGCGCTGGCAGGAAGACGCGACGGCGGCGAAGTAGGGATTGAGTTTCAACCCGCGCCCGAAAAATGTGGTCTTATGGCTTTACGGAATGGCAGAGAGATCCACGATCGACACGCGGTCTTCACGCGCGATTCCGATTTCGCGGTCTGCCGCAAGCACGGGCGCACGCCGCTTAGTCTGGTCATGCCCGGATAAAACTGAATGATCGCCGAGCTCGGCCACTTCGCCCTGATCCTCGCGCTGGCGCTGGCGCTCCTCCAATCGTCGGTTCCCTTTGTCGGCGCCTGGCGGAACGATGGGCGTCTGACGGCGGTCGCGGGCCCGGTGGCGCTGACCCAGTTCCTCTTCGTCGGGCTGGCATTTGCCGCGCTCGTCCACGCGCACATGGTTTCGGATTTCTCGCTCCTCAACGTCGTCGAGAACTCGCATTCGCAGAAGCCGCTCCTCTACAAGATCACCGGCGTCTGGGGGAACCACGAGGGCTCGATGCTCCTCTGGGTGCTCATCCTGGCGCTCTTCGGCGCGCTGGTCGCCGCGTTCGGGCGGAACCTCCCGGAGCGGCTGAAGGCGCTGGTCCTCTCCGTGCAGGGCTGGATCGCGGCGGCGTTTCTCCTCTTCATCCTCGTCACCTCCAATCCGTTCCTGCGGCTCGACCCGGCGCCGGCCGAGGGCAACGACCTCAACCCGGTGCTGCAGGACATCGGGCTCGCCATCCATCCGCCGCTTCTCTACCTCGGCTATGTCGGCTGCTCGATCTCGTTCGCCTTCGCGGTGGCGGCGCTGATCGAGGGGCGAATCGATGCCGCCTGGGCGCGCTGGGTGCGGCCGTGGACGCTGACCGCCTGGATCTTTCTCACGCTCGGCATCGCGATGGGCTCATACTGGGCCTACTACGAGCTCGGCTGGGGCGGCTTCTGGTTCTGGGACCCGGTCGAGAATGCGTCACTGATGCCGTGGCTGGCGGTGACCGCGCTCCTCCACTCGGCGGTGGTGATGGAAAAGCGCGACGCGCTGAAAATCTGGACATTGCTCCTCGCCATCCTCGCCTTCTCGCTGTCCCTGATCGGCACCTTCCTGGTGCGCTCGGGCGTGCTCACCTCGGTCCATGCTTTCGCCACCGACCCGACGCGCGGCGTCTTCATCCTCGGCATTCTGGTCCTCTTCATCGGCGGGGCGCTCACCCTCTTCGCGCTCCGCGCCGGCGGGCTGGCGCCGGGCGGCATCTTCGCGCCGATCAGCCGGGAAGGGGCGCTCGTCCTCAACAACCTGTTCCTAACCGCGGCGGCGGCGACGGTCATCGTCGGCACGCTCTATCCGCTCGTCCTCGAGGCGCTTACCGGCGAGCGCATCTCGGTCGGGCCGCCCTTCTTCAACCTGACCTTCGGCCCGCTGGTCGTGCCGCTCCTCGTCCTGGTGCCCTTCGGGCCGATGCTCGCGTGGAAGCGGGGCGACGTTCTGGCGGCGGCGCAGCGCCTGTTCGCGGCCTTCGCCGTGGCCTTGGCGGCCGCGGTGCTCGCCGCGATGATGTCGGGCGGTACGAACGGGCTGGCGCTCCTCGGCGTGGCGCTGGGCGTCTGGCTGATTGCCGGCGCGCTCGTCGAGATCGCGACGCGCGTGCGCCTGTTCGGCGTGCCGCCCGGCGACAGCCTCCGCCGTCTTGTCGGACTGCCGCGCTCGGCGATCGGTACGGCGATCGCGCATTTCGGCCTCGGCCTGTCGGTGCTCGGCATCGTGGTGGCGAGCGCCTGGTCGACCGAGACGATCCTGACGATGCGGCCGGGCGAGGGAACGCCGGTGTCGGGCTATACCGTGACGCTCGACGGCTATCGCGCGGCGAACGGCTCGGTTTCCACGATCCCGCTCCTCCTCAACGGGCCGAACTACCAGGAGACCGTCGCGCACTTCTCGGTGCGGAGCGGCGGCACGCTCGCGGCGGCGATGGAGCCGTCGAAGCGGGCCTTCGCGGCGCGTGAAACGGTAACCACCGAGTCGGCGATCGCGACCTTCTGGCCCTCGCAGCTCTACATTTCGCTGGGCGACATCGCCGCGGATGGCGCGGCGACGGTGCGCATCTACTGGAAGCCGGCGGTGACGCTGATCTGGCTCGGCGCTGTCGTCATGGCGCTCGGCGGGGCGTTTTCGCTGAGCGACCGGCGGCTGCGGATCGGCGCGCCGAGGCCAGCGCGGCCGGGCATCCTGCCGGCTCCGGCGGAGTAGGGGCGGTGCGCCACTTCCTCGCCGGGCTGATCTTCGGCATCGTCCTCGTCACGCTGCCATCGCTGGCGGTTACCCCGGACGAGATGCTGAAGGACCCGGCGCTCGAAATGCGGGCGCGGGAGCTTTCCGCCGGGCTCCGCTGCCTCGTCTGCCAGAACCAGTCGATCGACGATTCGGATGCGCCGCTGGCGCACGACATCCGCGTGCTGTTGCGTGAGCGGCTGAGCGCCGGCGACAGCGACAGGCAGGTGATCGATTTTCTGGTCTCGCGCTACGGCGAGTTCATCCTCCTGAAGCCGCCGTTTGCCTGGAACACGGTGCTGCTCTGGGGGACGCCGGTGATCGTGCTGCTGGCGGGCGCGGCCGCCCTGGCCGTGATACTCCGGCGGCGGCGGAGTGCACCCGCTGCCGCCCTCGCGCTCAGCCCCGAGGAAGAAGCCCGCCTCAGCGGCCTCCTCGACGGCAGGGGCGGCGAAAACCCGCCTTCCCGGCCGGCCTAAGCCGCTCCAGACATTACGCAAATTTAACCTCGGCGACAGTGGTCCGTAACCTCGGCCGAACCATATTGCTGGCGGTCGCACGACACCCGCTGGATGAGGGGGTCGTGCCGGATAAGCGGCAACGGAGATTCCAACCCATGAACGATCTGCACAATTCAAACGGAAGCCCGATGAAGAGCCTGCGTCAGCGCGTGCTCCTCGGCACCGCCGTTGCCCTCTTCCTTGGCGGCGCATTCGTTGCCGGCAACGCCGTCGGCCCGACGGCGAGCCCGGCCTATGCCGATGCGGTCAAGGTGGAGGGTGTTCAGCCCCTCTCCTTCGCCGACGTCGTCGACAAGGTCCGTCCCGCGGTCGTCAGCGTCCGCGTCAAGTCGATGACGACGGCCGACGACGTGGTCGGCGGCGACGAGGACATGCCCTTCTTCGACATGCCTCCCGGCTCGCCGATGGAGCGCTTCTTCAAGCAGTTCCGCCAGGGTCCCGGCGGCATGACGCCGAAGGCGCGCCCGTCGATGGCGCTCGGCTCCGGTTTCTTCATTTCCGATGACGGCTACGTGGTGACCAACAACCACGTCATCGACAAGGGCCAGACGATGACCGTCATTACCGATGACGGCACCGAGTACACCGCCAAGGTGGTCGGCAAGGACGACAAGACCGATCTCGCCCTTCTCAAGGTCGACGGCGGCGACAAGAAGTTCACCTACGTGAAGTTCGCCGAGGGCGACATCCGCGTCGGCGACTGGGTGGTCGCGGTCGGCAATCCATTCGGTCTCGGCGGCACGGTGACCGCCGGCATCGTCTCGGCCCGCGGCCGCGAGATCGGCGCCGGTCCCTATGACGACTTCATCCAGATCGACGCGGCCGTGAACCGCGGCAATTCCGGCGGCCCGACCTTCAACCTCAAGGGCGAGGTGATCGGCGTCAACACGGCGATCTTCTCGCCGTCGGGCGGCAATGTCGGCATCGCCTTCGACATTCCGGCCTCGACCGCCGAGCGGATCATCGGCGACCTCAAGGATCACGGCAAGGTGGTTCGCGGCTGGCTGGGCGTCCAGATCCAGCCGGTGACCGCCGAGATCGCCGACAGCCTCAAGCTGAAGGACACCAAGGGCGCGCTCGTCTCCGAGCCGCAGGACGGCAGCCCAGCCGCCAAGGCCGGCTTCAAGGCCGGTGACACGATCACGGCGGTGAACGGCAAGGCGGTGAAGGACCCGCGCGAACTGGCGAGCCTGATCGCCGGCATGGCGCCGGGGAGCAAGGTCACCGTCACCTACATCCGCGACGGCGTCAGCAAGGACGTCGAGGTCACGCTCGGCACGCTTCCGGCCGAGAAGACCGCGGCGGCCGACACCGAGACCAGCCCGGCCAAGCCGGCCTCGCTGGAGGATTTCGGCCTCGCCATCGGTCCGGCCCCGGACGGCAGCGAAGGCGTCGCGATCACCGACGTCGACCCGAACGGCCAGGCCGCCGAGCGCGGCCTCCAGCCGGGCGACGTGATCGTCGCGGTCGGCGACGCCGCGGTGAAGGCGCCGGCGGACGTCGAGAAGAAGATCGCTTCGGCCAAGGCCGACGGCCTCAAGGCCGTGCTGCTTCGGGTGAAGTCGGGCGACAATACGCGCTTCGTCGCGCTGTCGTTCGCACGCACCTAACCCAGCGACGGAGGTGGCAGCTCTCGATCGTCGCCCCGAGGCTGCCACCTTACGCAGACGGCAGGCCGGCCCCCGGCCTGCCGCTCTCTTTTTCCGGAGCATTGCTGCTCCCCCCGGCTCATACCATATGATCTCGCCATGCGGATTCTGGTTATCGAGGACGACCGGGAAGCTGCCGCCTACCTGCTGAAGGCGCTGCGCGAAGCGGGACACGTTCCCGACCATGCCGGGGACGGCGAGGCCGGCGCGGCGATGGCGGAAGAAGGCAGGTACGACGTGATCGTCGTCGACCGCATGCTGCCCAAGCGCGACGGGCTGTCGATCATCGAGGACCTCAGAAAGCGCGGCGACATGACCCCGACGCTGGTCCTCTCGGCCCTCGGCCAGGTCGATGATCGCGTGACCGGACTGCGCGCCGGCGGCGACGATTACCTTGCCAAGCCCTATGCCTTCTCCGAACTGCTCGCCCGCGTCGAGGCGCTGGCGCGCCGGCGGAAACCGGGCGAGGTCGAGACGGTCTATCGGATCGGTGACCTCGAAATGGACCGCCTCAGCCATACCGTCTCGCGCGCCGGCCAGCCCGTGCCGTTGCAGCCCCGCGAGTTCCGCCTGCTCGAGTACCTGATGAAGCATGCCGGGCAGGTGGTCACCCGGACGATGCTCCTCGAGAACGTCTGGGACTACCATTTCGACCCGCAGACCAACGTCATCGACGTCCACATTTCCCGGCTGCGTGCCAAGATCGACAAGGGCTTCGGCGAACCGCTGCTCCATACCATCCGCGGGGCCGGGTACATGATCCGTGACGGCGCTCGGTAGGGTCGTCCGCACCACGGCCTTCAAGCTCTCCGCGATCTATTTCGCGGTCTTCTCGGCATTCGCCGTCGCCTTCGTCCTCTACATTTCCTACAGCACCAACTCGCTCCTGACCCAGCAGGTGGAGAGCACCATTGCCGCCGAGGTGATGGGCCTTGCCGAGCAGGGGCGATCGGGGGGGCTGCCCGCGATTTTCGAGGTCGTCGAGCAGCGCAGCCGGCAGCCGGGCGCGAGCCTCTACCTCATCACCGACGTGAGCGGACGCATTCTCGCCGGCAACGTCTCGCGCGTGCCGGCGGCGCTTCTGGAACGCTCCGGCATGGGGCCGGTGACGGTGCCCTACCAGCGCAGCGCCGAGGAGGGCCAGCGCATGGCGATGGTCCAGGTGCTCCGCCTGCCGGGCGGCTTCCGCATGCTGGTCGGACGCGACCTCGGCGAGCACGAACAGTTCCGCGCCATCGTCACCCGCGCGCTCGGCTGGGCGGTGGCGCTGATGATCGGGCTGGCGCTCGTCAGCTGGTTCTTCGTCAGCCGGCGGGTTCTGAAGCGGATCGATTCGGTCTCGGCGACGACGCGCCGGATCATGGCCGGCGACCTCAGCGGGCGGCTGGAAGTGACCGGCACCGGCGACGAATTCGACCGTCTCGCCGAGAGCCTCAACGCGATGCTGGAACGCATCGAGGCGCTGCTGCACGGCCTCAAGGACGTTTCCGACAACATCGCGCATGACCTGAAGACGCCGCTCACCCGGCTCCGCAACCGTCTGGAAGCGGCGCTCGCCGGGCCGGAAGATACGGCTTCCTACAGGGCCACGGTCGAGGCGACGATCGAGGAATCGGATCGCCTCATCCAGATCTTCAACGCCCTCCTGATGATCGCCCGGATCGAGGCGGGGCTGCCCGACACGGCCATGGTCGAGGTCGAGGCGGGTGCGATCCTGCGCGACGTGGCCGAACTCTACGAGCCATTGGCGGAGGAGAAAGGCATCAGGCTGACCGTCCGGTCTCCCGAGACGATCAGGCTCAAGGGAAACCGCGAACTGCTCGGTCAGGCGGTCGCCAACCTCGTCGACAACGCCATCAAGCATGCGCGGGCAGGCGCCGTGGAGACACGTCCGGTCGAGGTGACGGTGTCGGCGGCGCGCGAAGGCAGCAATGTCGCGCTCCGCGTAGCCGACAATGGTTGCGGCATCCCGGCGGGAGATCGCGAGCGGGTCCTGCAGCGCTTCGTCCGCCTCGAGAAGAGCCGTTCGGCGCCGGGGAGCGGCCTCGGCCTCAGCCTCGTCGCCGCGGTGGTCCGGCTGCATCACGGCACGATCGAACTCGGCGATGCCGGACCCGGCCTGACGGTGACGATCCGCCTGCCGGCGGGCTGACTATGAGTCCGCAGGGACTGCGGCGAGCCGAAGCCCCAGCGCCTTAAGCACTTTCACAATCGTGACCAGTTCCGGGTGCCCGTCCGCGCTGAGGGAGCGATAGAGCGCCTCGCGCGACAGACCCGCCTCCCTGGCAATGCGGCTCATGCCGCTGGCTCGCGCAATATCCCCGAGCGCTGCGGCGATGAGCTTCGGGTCACCGTCCTCCATGGCCGCTTCCAGATAGGCTGATATCGCCCCCGGCGTTTCCAGGTAGTCGGCGGGATCAAAAGGTTGGGTTGTACGGCGCATCAGGCTATTCCTCGATTTCACTCAGGAGGATCCGCGCGCGCTCGATGTCCCGCGCCTGGGTTCTCTTGTCTCCACCGCAGAGCAACACGATCAACACCCGGCCGCGTTCGGCGAAATAGACCCGATATCCGGGACCGTAGTCGATACGGAGTTCGCGAATACCGCCGCCAACTGACTTTGCGTCTCCAGCGTTGCCAAGCGATAATCTGCGAATTCGGATCGCGATGCGCGCTTTGGCATTCTCGTCCCGCAAGTCCGTCAGCCAGCGGGAGAAGACCAGCGTTTGGCGAACCTCTATCACGTTCTGTAGCTTATAAGCTACACATAGATAGGGCAATGATTTTTGATCGCCAATCGCAGCTTGCGTTCAAAGGAAAGCTTGGCCAGCCGGATCGTTCCACGCCTGAAGCCGGCGAGGGCCGCGCGGGTGAAGGCACGGCTGGCGGAACTCGCCGAGGCTTTTGCCGGGGCAGGTGAGGGACCGGCGCTGGCTGCGCTCCTGAGGCGCCACGCGGAGCTTGGCCCATTTCTCGGCAGCGCGCTCGAATATTCCCCGTTCCTCCACGGGCTCTGCCTCGAAGACCCCCGGCGCCTGCTCGCGCTCCTTGATGCCGAGCCGGGGGCGCGCCTGAAGCAACTCGTCAGGGCGACGGCGCGGGCCTGGCGGAAGACGAGCGAGGAGATGCTGGCGGCGAGGTTGCGCCGCGGCCGGGCCGAGGCGGCGCTCCTCGCCGCGCTTGCCGACCTCGGCGGGGTCTGGGACGTGGTGCGGGTCACCGAGGCGCTGACCGCCTTTGCCGACGCTGCCGTCGGCGCGGCGGTGCGCCGGCTCCTGTCCGAGGCGGCCGAGGCCGGCGAGATCGAAGTCGCCGATCCGGCCGCGCCGGACGTCGGCTCGGGCTGGATATTGCTCGCCATGGGCAAGTTCGGCGCCGGCGAACTCAACTATTCGAGCGACATCGACCTGATCGTCCTCTACGAGCCCGCGAAGGTCCGGCTGCGGGCAGGCGAGGAACCGTCGCGTTTCTTCGTCAAGCTGACAAGGCGGCTCGTCCGCCTCCTCAACGAGCGCACCGCCGACGGGTACGTCTTCCGCGTCGACCTAAGGCTCCGCCCCGACCCCGGCGCGACCAACATCGCAATTTCGACGGACGCGGCGCTGCAATATTACGAGAGCCAGGGGCAGAACTGGGAGCGCGCGGCGCTCATCAAGGCGCGTGCCGTGGCCGGCGATATCGCCGCCGGCGAGGCGTTCCTCGCCGAGCTCACGCCCTACATCTGGCGGAAGTATCTCGATTATGCCGCGATTGCCGACATCCACTCGATCAAGCGCCAGATCCACGACCATCGCGGCCACGAGGAGGTCGCGGTCGCCGGGCACAACATCAAGCTGGGGCGCGGCGGCATCCGCGAGATCGAGTTCTTCGTCCAGACCCAGCAGCTGATCGCCGGCGGCCGCAATCAGGAACTCCGCGGCCGGCAGACGCTCGCCATGCTGGCCAGGCTTGCCGCGACGGGATGGATCGACGCCGGGACCGCCGAGGAACTCGCCGCCGCCTATCGCCGGCTCCGTGAAGTCGAGCATTGCCTGCAGATGATCGCCGACGAGCAGACCCACACCCTGCCCGAGGAGGACGGCAAGCTCGCCGTCGTCGCGGCGCTCGCCGGCTATCGCGGCACGGCCGCCTTCGACAGAGAGCTCCGCCGAACCTTGACGCGCGTCCGCGACCGCTACTCGGCGCTCTTCGAGAAGGCGCCGGCGCTCGGCGCAAGCGGCGGACGGCTGGTGTTCACCGGCGACGCCGACGACGAGGAGACGCTGACCACGCTGTCGCGCCTCGGCTACAGCGACCCGAAGCATGTGACGGCGGCGATCCGCGGCTGGCACTTCGGGCGCTATCCCGCGATGCGCTCGGCGACCGCGCGCGAGCGGCTGACCGAGATCACGCCGGCGCTCCTCGAGGCCCTGGCGCGCACCGACAATGCCGACGTGGCTTTCGCCGCCTTCGATCGCTTCCTCGGCAGGCTGCCGGCGGGCGTGCAGGTCTTCTCGCTGCTCTCCTCCAACCGCGGCCTTCTCGATCTGATCGCGCTGGTGATGGGCACCGCGCCGCGGCTTGCCGAGACGATCGCCATGCGCCCCTACGTGCTCGATACGGTGCTGGAGCCGGCCTTCTTCGGCCGCCTGCCCGACCGGGCGAAGCTGGCCAAGCGCCTTTCCGCCTCGCTCGCCGAGGCGGATTCCTACGAGGACGTCCTCAACCGGGCTCGCTCCTTCGGGCAGGAGCAGCGGTTCCTGATCGGCGTCCGCGTCCTCGCCGGCTCGCTCGGCGCCCGCCAAGCGGGCTACGCCTTCGCCGACCTCGCCGACGTGCTGGTCGCTGCGCTGTTCGATGCCGCGCGGCGCGAGTTCGAGGCGGCGCACGGCACGCTGAAAGGCGGCAAGGCGGTGGTGCTGGCGCTGGGCAAGCTCGGCGGCCGCGAGATGACCGCGGCCTCCGACCTCGACCTGATCCTGCTCTACGACTTCGACGAAACTGCCGGGACGTCGAACGGTGCGCGCCCGCTTGCCGGCGGCCTCTACTATGCGCGGTTCACCCAGCGCATCCTCGCGGCCCTCTCGGCGCCGACCTCGGAAGGGTCGCTCTTCGAGGTCGATTTCCGCCTGCGCCCGTCCGGCAATGCCGGCCCGCTCGCCACCCATATCGACGCCTTCGCCGAGTATCAGGCGAGGAGCGCCTGGACCTGGGAGCACATGGCGCTGACCCGTGCCCGCGCCGTTGCCGGCGACGCGGCGCTGGCGGCGCGTGCGCAGAAGATCATCGGGGCCGCGCTCAGGCGGAAACGCGATCCCGAGACGCTCCGGCGCGACATACTCGACATGCGCGCCATGATCCACGAGGCAAAGGGCGGCGAGGGCGCCTGGGACCTCAAGGCGACGCCGGGCGGTCTGGTCGACATCGAGTTCGTCGCCCAATGGCTGCAATTGCAGCATGCCGCCGCCCGCCCGGAAGTCCTCTCCGCCGAGACGGATGTCGCGCTCGCCGCCGCGGCGAAAGCGAAGCTGCTGCCGGCCGGCGAGGCCGATATACTCCTGGCGGCGCTTCGCCTCTACCAGGCCGAAACGCAGATCCTGCGGCTGAGCAGCGCCGGCCTGTTCAAGCCGGAGGCGGCGCCGCGGGGCCTGCTCGCACTTCTGGCGCGGGCAGCGGAACTGCCCGATTTCGCCACGCTCGACCGGCACTTGCGCGAGACCGAAGCGGCCGTCCGCGACGCCTTCGAGCGGCTGATGGGCAAGGTTCCGGATTCGCCGCCGGGCAGGCCCCAGCGGTAAACTCGGGGGGAAGAGCGATTCCTTCCGTCTAGGGGAGTGCCCGCCATGGGACGCCTGCTTCTCTCCGCCATCGTTGCGCTGGCTGGAGGCCCGGCCTTTGCCGGCGAGCTCACCTGGCATTTCTACAAGGACGATCCGAACGCCGGCGCGCTTGCCGTTGTCGACTCGGACGAGATCGAAAGCCCCGAGCCGCATTATCCCTTCCTGCTCAGCTGCTCCGCCGACCAGGAATGGTCGATGTACGTCTCCGACATCGACCACAAGGAGCTGGGCGAGACGATCGCCCGCGGTGATCAGCCGACCTTCGCCATCGCGGCGACGACCGCCGGCAAGGAGGAAAAGAGCGGCGAGTTCTTCCCCGAGATCGCCTTCGGCCAGATGGAGGGCGTCTGGGAATATTCGAGCATCTGGGACCTTGGTCTGCTCGACCACCTCGCCGGCGCCGACTCGATCGCGATCAGGGGCACCGGCATTTCGGTCGCCCTGCCGGTAAAGGAAATGAAGGCCTCGATTGCCGCCTTCAAGGATTTCTGCGGCGCGGTCGGCGCCGGCGACGGGGAGGGCCCGGACGCCAGCCCCGACGACGGATCGGACACGCCCTGAGGCCGGAACCTAGGCGGAGAGGCGCTCCGCCTGAGCCTCGGGCAGGGGGCGGGCGACCGGCAGGCGCACCGAGACGATGGTGCCGCGGCCCTCGCGCGAACGGATGCGCATCGCCCCGCCGTGCAGGTCGACCAGCGACGAGGTGATCGCCAGGCCGAGGCCCGAACCGCGGTGGCTCTTGGTGAACTGGTTGCCGACCTGCTCGAACGGCCGCCCGAGTTTCCTCAGCGCCTCCTTCGGAATGCCGATGCCGGTATCCTCGACCGAGAAGGTGACCGCCGTCGCCGTGCTGCGGGCGCGCACGGTGATGTGCCCGCCGGGCGGCGTGAACTTCACGGCGTTGGAGAGGAGGTTGAGCATGATCTGCTTCAGCGCCCGCCGGTCGCCGCGGAGCCGGAGGTTCTTGCCGACCTCGGAGACGACGGCGATCTGCTGCGCCTCGGCCTGAGTCGAGACGATCCGCATCGATTCGTCGACGAGGTCGTCGAGGACGAGGTCCTCAAGGTCGAGCGACATGCGGCCGGCCTCGATCCGCGACATGTCGAGGATGTCGTTGATGACGCCGAGCAGGTAGCTGCCGCTGTCGTGGATGTCCTTGGAATATTCGAGGTATTTCGGCGAGCCGAGCTGGCCGAACATGCCGGACTGCATGATTTCCGAGAAGCCGATGATGGCGTTGAGCGGCGTGCGCAGCTCGTGGCTGATATTGGCGAGGAACTCCGACTTGGTCCGGTTGGCGTCCTCGGCGCGGTCCTTCTCCTCGGCGTATTTCTCGGCGAGCTCGACCATCTGCTGCGCCTGCAGTTCCAGTTTCTGGCGCGACTGGCGGAGGTCGGCGATGGTGGCCATCAGCCGGCGCTCGCCGTCGATCAGCTTGCCCTCGTGGCGCTTCAGCTGGGTGATGTCGGTGCCGACCGAGACGAAGCCGCCGTCCTTGGTCCGGCGCTCGTTGATCTGCAGCCAGCGCCCGTCCTCGAGCTGCAGTTCGAAGCTGCGGGCGCCTTCCTCGGGCCGGCCCTCGCTCACCACCTGCGAACGGACGAGCGGCTTGCGGCCGGCGGCGATCACTTCGGCGTAAGGCGTGCCGGGAACGAGGGCCGAGTCCGGCATGCCGTGCAGCTGCTGGTATTTCGAGTTGCACATGACGAGGCGGTTTTCGGCATCCCACAGGACGAACGCCTCGGAGATCGTCTCGATCGCGTCGCGGAGGCGGATGTCGGCCGTCTTCGAGCGCTCGACAAGGCCGATCTGCTCGGTCACGTCGACGGCGATGCCGATGAGGTGCGGCTCGCCGCTCTGCCGGTCGACCAGCTCGGCGCGGGCACGCAGCCAAACCCAGCGCCCGTCGCTGTGGCGCATGCGGAACATGCGATCGACGGTCGCCTCGCCGGCCTCGTAGAGCGATTCGGCAAGCGCCAGCAGGTCGCCGTCGTCCGGGTGCATCAGGCGGCTGACCTCGCCGAAGCCGATCAGCGCATCGCGCGCCTCCAGCCCGACCAGCTCGAACATCGAGCGCGACCAGAACATGCGGCCGCTGGACAGGTCCCAGTCCCAGAGGCCGCAGCGGCCGCGCATCAGCGCGGTCTCGAAGCGCTCCTGCGTCTCCCCGTAGATGCGGTCCGCCTCGGCGGCGCGGCTCGCCTGGGCGAAATAGGCGTAGAGGATGACGAGGAGGATGGCGCTGGTGCCGATGAAGATGGCGACGTTCAGCGAAACGTCGGCGCGCCAGTCGTCGTAGACGTTCTCCATCGGCTGAACGACGGCGACCGAACTGCCGTCGGCGAGGAAGCGGAGCGTGGCGAGCGCATTGCTCTGGTCGGCGAGCGGGATTTCGAGGACGCCGGCGCGGGCGCCGAAGGTGGTGAGCGGCTGGCCTTCGCCGATGATCCGGGTGAGGGCGAGACCCTCCTGCTCGGGCGCCCGCGGCGCCGTGGCGACGATCGTGCCGTTGCGGTCGGTGAGGTAGATGTGCCGGCCCTTGCCGGTGGCGGCGGGCGGCAGCGCCTCGCCGAGCGCTGCGCTGAGGTCGTCGAGCGAGACGGTGGCGGCCGAGCGCTGGCTGCGGCTCTGGTCGATGGCGTTGGCGAGCACTGTCGCCATCATCCCGAGGGCTTCGCGCGCCTCGTATTCGCGCTCGCTGCGCAATTGGGAAAGCTCGACGAAACGGGCGAGCCCGACGAGCAGGAGGAAGATGACGATCAGAACCGGAATGAGCTTGCGCAGGAAGGGTTCGGCGGCAAGCAGGCGCTGATAGGCGGGCTGGGCGAGGAGGCGGGCGTGACCGGAGACGATGGCGCGGCGCGCGAAGCTCATCCCGGCAAACGGCAAACGCCTGGCGATCGACGGACGAACCGTCTCCGCTCGCTCCATGCGAGGCCCTCAAGCTGTTGATTTTCAGGAACGCCCGGGAGACGCCACGCCCGAATCAGTTTCATTTGAATCGAGGCGACTCGCCTTGGCAAGAGTCTGCGGAATTAAAACCGCATCGTGGCGGGACGGCCCGAGTCAAAATTGCCACGCGCCGGCGGAAATGCGCCTCAGGCGAGGGTGCGTGTGACGATGTCGGCGACGTCGGGCGAAAGGTCGGGAGCGGCAGCAATCCGGCGGAGCGCCTTTTCCGCGAGGGTCCGGCGCTTCTCTTCCAGCGCGCGCCAGGAGCGGAAGCTGACCAGGAGCCGCGCCGCGGTTTGGGGGTTGCGCCGGTCGAGATCGAGCGCATAGCCCGCCAGGAAATCGTAGCCGGCGCCGTCGGCGCGGTTGAACTGGGTCTGGTTGCCGCTCGCGAACGAGCCGACCAGCGCCCGGATGCGGTTAGGGTTGTTGGCCGCGAAGGAGGGGGCAGCGAGGAGGGCGCGCACCCGGTCCAGCGTGTCGGGCGCGGGCGCCATTGCCTGCAGGGCGAGCCACTTGTCGAGGACGAGCTGGTCGTCGCGGTAGCGGTCGTGGAAGGCGGCGAGCGCAGCGTGCCGCTCGGGCAGGTCCGCATGGGTCATGATCGACAGCGCGGCGAGGCGGTCGGTCATGTTGTGCGCGTCGCGGAAGCGCCGGTCGACCATGTCGATCGCAGCCCGGCCGCCGCCGGCGACGAGGAGGTCAAGGGCGGTATTGGCGAGCGCCCGCTCGCCCGCCGAGGCGGCGTCGGGCGAGAAGGCGCGGGCGCTGCCGTAGCGCTCGACGACCGCGGCCAGCAGCCCGCCGATCCGTCGGGCAATCGCGGCCCGGAGCGACTGCCGGGCCCGGAATATGGCGTCGGGATCGACGTTGCGGCCGATCTCGCGGGCAATATCGGCTTCGCTCGGGAGCTGCAGGACCTGGGCGCGGAAGGCCGGTTCCAGCCCCTCGTTGGCGGCGACCTCGCCGAGCGCATCGATGAAGGCACCGTCGGGCGCTGGCGCTTCGCCCTTGCCCGCGGCCGTCGTACCGGCCATCAGGGCGCGGTTCGCCAGCACCTCGGCGGCCTGCCAGCGGTTGAACGGATCGGAATCGGTACGGAGCAGGAAGAGGAGGTCCGCCTCCGAGAGCCCGGCATTGATGCGGACCGGCGCCGAGAAGCCGCGGAAGAGCGACGGCACCGGGCGCGCCGAGACCCCCTCGAAGCGCACCGTCTGGCTCGCTTCGGTCAGGTGGATGACATCGCCCTCGACGCGGGCGCCGCTCGTCCGGGCGAAATCGAGATCGGCGCCGTTCGGCCCGACCAGGCCGAAACGGACCGGAACATGCATCGGCTTCTTCACGGTCTGGCCGGGCGTCGGCGGCAGGTTCTGCGTGAAGGAAAGCGTGTAGGTCTTCGCCAGCTCGTCATAGTCGCCGCGCGCGGTGACCTCGGGCGTCCCGGACTGTTCGTACCAGAGCTTGAACTGGGCGAGGTCGACGCCGGCGGTCTCGGCGAAAGCGGCAAGGAAATCCTCGACGGTTGCCGCCTCGCCGTCATGGCGCCGGAAATAGAGGTCCATGCCCTTCCGGAAGTTCTCGCGGCCGAGAATGGTGGAGAGCATGCGCACGACCTCGGCGCCCTTCTCATAGACGGTCGGCGTGTAGAAGTTGTTGATCTCGCTATAGACTTCCGGCCGGACCGGGTGGGCTAGCGGCCCGGCATCCTCGGGGAACTGCCGCGACTGCAGCGTGCGCACATCGGCGATCCGCTTCACCGGGCGCGATCGCACGTCGGAGGAGAATTCCTGGTCGCGATAGACGGTCAGTCCTTCCTTCAAGCAAAGCTGGAACCAGTCGCGGCAAGTGATTCTGTTGCCGGTCCAATTGTGGAAATATTCGTGCGCGATAACGCCCTCGACATGGGCGAAGTCGCTGTCCGTCGCCGTCTCGCGGTCGGCGAGCACGTACTTGTCGTTGAAGATGTTGAGGCCCTTGTTCTCCATCGCGCCCATGTTGAAGTCCGAGACGGCGACGATCATGAAGACGTCAAGGTCGTATTCCAGCCCGAACGCGGTCTCGTCCCAGCGCATGGAGCGCTTGAGGGCCTCCATCGCGTAGGCGCAGCGGTCCTCCTTGCCGTGCTCGCAGTAGATGCGGAGCTCAACCTCGCGCCCTGACATGGTCGTGAACGTGTCCGCGACGACGCCGAGGTCGCCGGCGACGAGCGCGAAGAGGTAGGAGGGCTTGGGGAACGGGTCGTGCCAGACGGCGAAATGGCGACCCTCGGCGAGGTCGCCCCTGGCGCCGGGATTGCCGTTGGAGAGCAGCACCGGCGCGGCCGATTTCGGCGCCTCGATCCGCGTCGTGTAGACCGAAAGCACGTCCGGCCGGTCGAGGAAATAGGTGATGCGGCGAAAGCCCTCGGCTTCGCACTGCGTGCACCACGTGCCGCCCGAGCGGTAGAGGCCCATCAGCTTGGTGTTGGCGGCCGGGTCGAGTTCGGTGACGATTTCCAGCGTGAACGGGCCGTCGGGCACGTCGCGGACGACCAGCTTCTCCGGCGTCGCGGTCATGCGCTCCGGCGGCACCGGCGCGCCGTCGAGGGCGAGGCGGACCAGCTTCAGCGCATCGCCGGCGAGTTCGAGGAGCCGCTGGCCGGTCTTCGGCCGCATCTTCAGGACCGCCGTGACCAGCGTCTTCTCGGCATGAAGCTGGAAATCGAGCGAGACCGCATCGATGGCAAAGTCCGGCGGGCGGTAATCGGCGAGACGGACGGGCGCGGTTTCGGCTTTCATGCGTGTCGGGTGCTCCGGCGTTGGTGCGGTTGTCTTAGTCGCTTTGCCCGCGCTCTGCCATGCGCGAAGACGGTGGGCTCCCGGCCCGGTTGATGTGCGCCCATCGCCGGCGGGCGGTCGCTCCGGCCGGCAAGCGGGGACTACGGCCAAGAGGCTGGCGGATAAGGTCTATCGGGGCACGGTCCGTCATCGCGTTTCGGCCGGAGTTCAAAGCTGAAACACCGGATTCGGGGCGAAATTGCAATCGCCGAAGCGGCGCGATAATCAATGCGCCGAAGAGGCTGAAGAATGGCGCGCAAGACATTGCTCGATGTGGCCAGGACCGCCGGGGTGAGCCTCGCGACGGTCGACCGCGTCATGAACCGGCGTCCGGGCGTTCATGCCGGCACGGTCGAGCGGGTCCAGGCCGCGATCAGCCTGCTCAAGTACAAGCCGGACCGGCTGGCGGCGCGCCTCGCCCGCGGCCGCGATCATCACTTCCGCTTCATTCTTCCCCGCGGCCACAATGCCTTCATGGAGGCGCTGGAAGATCGGGTCCGCGCCACCGCCGAATGGCTCGCCGAGGAGCGGGTCGATATCGAGATCGGGCAGGTCGATGTCTTCGACGGCGAGGTGCTGGCGCATGCGCTGGAGCGGCTGAAGGGCGAGGTCGACGGCGTCGCAGTCGTTGCGCTCGACCATCCCGCCGTCCGCCAGGCGATCGACGACCTGACCGACTCCGGCGTCACCGTGGTGACGCTCGTCTCGGACACCCCGCGCGCCAGGCGGGCGCATTATGTCGGCATCGACAATTCCGCCGCCGGGCGCACCGCCGGGACGCTGCTCGGCCGGTTCCTGGCCGGCCGCACGGGCAAGATCGGCCTCATCGCCGGCTCGGTCGCACTCCGCGACCACAACGAGCGCCGCATCGGCTTCGAGGAGGTGCTCGCCCGCGACTTCCCGGCGCTGGAACTGCTGCCGGTGCGGGAAGGCCGCGACGACGACGGGCGCGTCGAGGCGCTGGCGTCGGCCCTGCTTGCCGAGCATCCCGACCTGGTCGGGATCTACAATGTCGGCGCGGGCAATGCCGGCATCGTTGCCGCGCTCGAGGCGACGGGAAGGGCGCGCGACGTGACCTACATCGCGCACGAGCTGACGCCGTTCTCGCGCCGCCACCTGATCCGCGGCACCATCGACGCCATCATCAACCAGGACGCGGGACACGAGGCGCGGAGCGCCGCGCGCGTGCTGATCGCGGAGCGCGAGGGGCTTCCGATCGACGCTGGACAGGAACGCATCCGCATCGACATCTTCATTCGCGACAACGTTCCGTAGCCAATACGGACGGGCGTGGGGGAGCGCCCAGAACGATGTATCTCGGTCTCGACATAGGAACGTCCTCGGTGAAGGGCGTGCTGATGGATGGCGCGGAGCGCGTCGTCGCCAGCCGCACGGCGCCGCTCGAAGTCTCGCGTCCGCATGCCGGCTGGTCCGAACAGGACCCGGAGAGCTGGTGGACCGCCTGCGAGAAGGTGCTGGACGGGCTTGCCCGCGAGCACCCGAAGGAACTGGGCGCGGTGCGCGGCATCGGCCTTTCCGGCCACATGCACGGAGCGACGCTACTCGACGCCGCCGACAAGCCGCTTCGCCCGTGCATCCTCTGGAACGACGTGCGCTCGGCTGACGAGGCAGCCGAACTCGACCGCGACCCGAAGTTCCGCAAGATCACCGGCAACATCGTCTTTCCCGGGTTCACCGCGCCGAAGCTGGTCTGGGTCGAGCGGCACGAGAAGGCAACCTTCGCCAGGGTCGCCAAGGTCCTGCTGCCGAAGGACTACGTTCGGCTGAAGCTGACCGGCGACCACGCATCGGAAATGTCGGATTCCGCCGGCACGTCGTGGCTGGACGTGGCCGGGCGCGACTGGAGCGACGATCTGCTTGCCGCCACGCACCTGTCGCGGAAGCACATGCCGAAGCTCTACGAGGGCTCGGCGCCGACCGGGAAGCTTCGCGCCGAGCTGGCGCGCCGCTGGGGCATGGGCTCGGCCCCGGTCGTGGCCGGCGGCGGCGGCGACAATGCCGCCTCAGCCTGCGGCGTCGGCGTCGTCCGGCCGGGCACGGCCTTCGTCTCGCTCGGCACGTCGGGCGTCCTTTTCGTTTCCAACGCGCGCTTCTCGCCCGACCCGGCGACGGCGGTCCATGCCTTCTGCCACGCCGTGCCGGATACCTGGCACCAGATGGGCGTGATCCTCTCGGCGGCCGGCGCGCTGGACTGGCTGGCGGGCGTTTTCGCGACCGATGCCGGTGAACTGACCCGGCCGCTCGAGGGCCATCGCGAGGGACCCGGCGAGGTCGCCTTCCTGCCCTATCTCGGCGGCGAGCGGACGCCGCACAACGACGCCAACATCCGCGGCAGCTTCGTGGGACTATCCTACGGCGCCGACCGGACGGCGCTCGCCCGAGCGGTGCTCGAAGGCGTGAGCTTCGCCTTCGCCGACAGCCTCGCCGCGCTCCGCTCGGCCGGCGCCGACGTGAAGCGGGCGCTTGCCGTCGGCGGCGGCTCGCGCTCGCGCCGCTGGCTGCAGATTCTCGCCGATACGCTCGATATCGTCATCGACCTGCCCGAAGAGGGCGACTTTGGCGCCGGCCTTGGCGCCGCCCGGCTCGGGCTGATTGCCGCCGAGAATGCCGACCCGTTCGCCGTCTGCGCGCAGCCGAAGATCCGCGAGACGGTCGAGCCCGACCGGAAGCTCGTTCCGGCCTTTGCCGAAGCGTACCTTCGCTACAAGAAACTCTATCCTGCCACCAAGGAGGCGACGTCCCGATGAGTGCCCGTTTCTTCACCCAGGAAAAGCCGGTCGCCTACAAGGGCGCCAGGGCCGGCGATGCGCTCGCCTTCCGCTGGTACGACCCCGACAAGAAGGTGCTCGGCAAGCGCATGGAGGACCATACGCGCTTCGCCGTCTGCTACTGGCACTCCTTCACCTGGCCGGGCGGCGACCCGTTCGGCGGCGAGACCTTCATGCGGCCTTGGATGCATACCGCCGACGCAATGGAAGGCGCACGCCAGAAGGCCGACGTCGCCTTCGAGATGTTCCGCCTCTTGGGGGTTCCGTTCTTCACCTTCCATGACCGCGACATCGCGCCGGAGGGTTCCTCGCTGAAGGAATCGAACCGGAACGTGCGCGAGATCGGCGAATTGTTCGCCAGGAAAATGGAGAAGTCGAAGGTGAAGCTCCTCTGGGGCACCGCCAACCTCTTCTCCAACCGCCGCTACATGGCGGGCGCGGCGACCAACCCGGACCCCGACGTGTTCGCCTATGCCGGGGCGCAGGTGAAGAACGTGCTCGAACTCACCCACGAGCTGGGCGGCGAGAACTACGTTCTCTGGGGCGGGCGCGAGGGTTACGAGACGCTCCTCAACACCGACATCAAGCGCGAACTCGACCAGCTCGGCCGGTTCCTGACGATGGTGGTCGAGCACAAGAACAAGATCGGCTTCAAGGGCACGATCCTCATCGAGCCGAAGCCGAAGGAGCCGACCAAGCACCAGTACGACTACGACGTCGGCACGATCTACGGGATGCTGAAGGCCTTCGACCTGGAGAAGCAGGTCAAGATCAACATCGAGCAGAACCACGCCATTCTTGCCGGCCACAGCTTCGAGCACGAGATCGCGCTCGCCGCCGCCCTCGGCATTTTCGGCTCGCTCGATCTGAACCGCGGCGACTACCTGCTCGGCTGGGACACCGACCAGTTCGCCATGAACGTCGGCGAGCTGGCGCTCGCCTGGTACTACATCCTCAAGGCCGGCGGCTTCACCACCGGCGGCATGAACTTCGACGCCAAGATCCGTCGCCAGTCGATCGACCCGGACGATCTTCTCACCGCCCATGTCGCCTCGATGGACGCCGCGGCGCGGGCGCTGCTGGTTGCGGAGAAGATCATCGGCGACGGCAAGCTCGACGGCTTCATCGAAGACCGCTATGCCGGCTGGAACGGCAAGGAAGGGAAGGCGATCCTTGCCGGCAAGCGCTCGCTCGACGACCTCTCCAACTACGTGCTCAACCGGAACATCGAGCCGAAGCCGAAGAGCGGCCGGCAGGAATACCTCGAGCGGCTGATCAACGATTATTTGTAGGCGGTGGCAGGAGTTGGGAGAAACACCACAATCAACAACTGTCATCCCCGCGAAAGCGGGGAACCAGTACGCGATGCGGATACAATAAGGGGCACGGCGGGAGCGCCTCGTCCTGCGACAGCTGCGGCTACTGGGTCCCCGCTTTCGCGGGGATGACACTCGGGGACAGTCGCGGACGGGGGGCAACCCCGCCGCCCAATATAAGTGAGGGAACCAAGTATGAAAACGATCAAGGGGCCGGCAATCTTCCTTGCCCAGTTCGCCGGCGACGCGGCGCCGTACAATTCGCTCGGAGGGATGGCCAAATGGGCCGCCTCGCTAGGCTACAAGGGCATCCAGATCCCGACCTGGGACGGGCGGCTCTTCGACCTGAAGAAGGCGGCGACGAGCAAGACCTACGCCGACGAGGTGAAGGGCATCTGCAAGGAAGCCGGCGTCGAGATAACCGAGCTGTCCACCCACCTGCAGGGCCAGCTGGTCGCGGT